>Ga0207868_1001863_pt1 | contig 13661 bp, 10 predicted proteins | sample Passage237B_FD_187370 | JGI IMG/M metagenome (GOLD analysis project Ga0207868, IMG submission 187370) | Cellulose adapted compost microbial communities from Newby Island Compost Facility, Milpitas, CA, USA - Passage2 37B (SPAdes) (version 3) ... | reverse complement strand
CGCGCCGAGATCGTCAACGCCCTCGTTGGTCGTGGCTTTGATCCCGATGTTTTCCTGAGCAATGCCCATCGAAAGCGCGAGCTGGGTTTTCATTTCGCCAAGACGGGCGATCAGTCGCGGTTTTTCCGCGATGACCGAGGCGTCAATATTGCCGATTTCGAAACCGCGTGCGCGCAACTCCGCGCACACTTTTTGCAGAAGCAGCTGCGAGTTGATATTTTTGAATGCGGGATCGGTGTTGGGAAAAAAGTGGCCGATGTCGGGCAGGCCTGCTGCGCCGAGCAACGCGTCGCAGATGGCGTGCGTGAGCACGTCGGCATCCGAATGGCCTTCGAGGCCGTAGTCGGTGTCGAATTTCACGCCGCCCAGAATCATCGGCCGATTGGGCACGAGGCGGTGGATGTCGTAACCGTGTCCGATGCGAAAGGAACTCATGATCAGCGGGTGTTCTGCGAGAGGAGAAACTCCAGCCAGGTCAGATCGGCCGGCGTGGTGAGCTTGGGATTGGGACGTGTATTCTCGAGCAAGGCTACGGGATGACGCAGCAATTCGACGGCGGAGGCATCGTCGGTGATCGCAATGCTGCGCCGCGCGACTTGTTGATAGGCGCGCACGATGAGTTCGCGTTTGAACATCTGCGGTGTTTCGGCGGCCCAAAGTTCGCTGCGCTTCAGCGTCTTTAGATAACCTTCGGCTTGATGCTGTTTGATCGTGTCGGTGATGCGATGAGCGAGAATGACAGCTTCTTCGCGGCGCACGATTTTGTGCAGCGCGACCAGTTGTTCGGCTTCGATCAACGGGCGCGCGCAATCGTGGATGAAAACGTATTCGATGTCGTCGGGCAGAACGGCGAGCGCGTTCATGACCGAGTCCTGACGTTCGCGGCCACCCTTGACCAAGACCGAAGGCGTAGGCGCATGCGCGGAAAGCGCGGTCATCTGGCGTTGGTCGCGATAAACGACGACGTAATAATCCGCCACGCCACTTGCGGCGAACGCGGCGGCGGACCAAGCGAACACCGGGCGTCCGGCCAGCGGCGTGAGGATTTTATCCTCAACAGCGTCTTCCATGCGACGGCCGCTGCCAGCGGCGAGAAAAATGGCGGCGGTGCGGCTCATGCGGTGATCTCCTGTAGAATTGAACGGGCGGCGGCAGCGGGATTGGGCGCCTTGGAAATGGGCCGGCCGACGACAAGGAAACTAGCGCCGGCTTTTGCGGCCTCCGCTGGCGTCATGATGCGAGTTTGATCCTCGGCAGCGCTGCCTGCGGGGCGAATGCCGGGCGTCACCAAAGTCACCTCGGCGGGGAGGGTAGAACGCAGCGGTGCGATTTCGAGTGGCGAGCACACCAGTCCGCGCAGTCCGGAATCAATAGCGAGTTTACCGAGCCGGAGCACTTGCTGTTCGGGCGCATCGGGCACGCCGGTTTCATGCAATCCTTCCGCGCTCATCGAAGTTAGCACCGTGACACCCAGCAAAAGCAGATCGGGCGCGTGCTCACGCTGCGCCTTGGCGGCCCATTCCATCATTTCGCGACCGCCGGAGGTGTGAATTGTCAGCATCTTGATCGGCAGCTTGGAGACGGACTGAACGGATTTCGCGACGGTGTTGGGAATGTCGTGGAGCTTGAGATCGAGAAAGATGTTGAACCCGAGATCGGCGACCTCGCGCACGCAGTCAGGGCCGCAGGCGGTGAACATTTCCAAGCCGATTTTAGCCCATTTGACCGTGCCCTGCAGTTGACGAAGTGTCGGCATCACGGCCGAGGGAGATTGGGCATCGAGGACGAGAATGAGATCGCAGGGCATGTGAATGGGGATTGTGAACGGGGAATCGGATTAATCCAAAGCGAAAATCAGTCGGGCTGGATTTGGCCGCAACCTTGTGTCTGACTCGCGGGCGCTTGAATACAGTCAGTCAATTTGCTCCTGCCAAACTCAATCTGTTCCTCGCCGTCACGGGACGTCGGGCGGATGGGTTTCACGATTTGGTTTCGGTGGCGGTGCCGCTGAATTGGGGCGACCGCTTGGAGGCGGAATTGGCGGCTGCAACGACTTTGCAGAGTGACGATCTGGAACTTCCGCTCGGCGAATCGAATCTCGTGTTGAAAGCCGCGGCGGCGTTTCGCGCTGCGACTGGTTGGGAGAAGGGCGTGGCGTTTCGTTTGACCAAGCGCATTCCGATGGGCGCGGGACTCGGCGGCGGCAGCAGTGACGCGGTGGCGGCATTGCTCGCAATGAACAAACTCGCCGGCGATCCGCTCGGGTCGGCTGACTTGCTGGCGCTGGCCGCACGGTTGGGCGCGGATTGCGCATTATTTTTAGGCGGCGAGCCGGTGATTATGCGCGGGAAGGGCGAGCAACTTGAGCGGATGGAAGCGGCGGTCACGGCGCGTTTGCGCGGACGACGCGTTTTTATTTTTAAGCCGGGTTTTGGCGTGAGCACGCCTTGGGCCTACGGTCGCATGATAGCGCGGCCGGAAACTTATTTGCCGGCGGCGGAAGCGGAGGCGCGCTTGAGGCAATGGCGCGAGAGCGATGCGCCGGTGGAAAATCTGCTCTATAACAACATGGAAACAGTGGTTTTCGCCAAGTATCCGGCGTTGCCGGCGCTGTATGACACACTGCGCGAACGGTTCGGATTAGCGGCCCGCATGAGCGGAAGTGGCAGCGCTTCATTTGCATTTTTGCCCGAGGGAGCAAACCTGCCGGGGATCGAGTCCTGTGTGCGAGATGCGTGGGGGCCGACGGCGTTCACAATTACGGCGCAAGTTGCGTAAATCGCATTGACCAACGGTTTTGGGGACGCGTTATCGTGGAGCACCGCCAGACGCCCGGCGTTGATGGTCGCGTCATGCCTGATCCGAATCCAAAGAACGAAACCATACTGAAGGGTATTCCCGCCTCGGAGGGAATCGCCTACGGACAGGTTTTCGTCTTTACTCAGAGCGACGTCGAAGTGCCGCATTATCAGGTCGAGCCTGAAAAGTATATCGATGAGGTGGCACGCTTTGATCAAGCCCTGCTCAATACCCGCCGCCAGATCGCGAAGATCCAGAGCGAGGTGGAAAAAAATATTGGCCCCGAGGAGGCCCGAATTTTTGACGCGCATCTGATGGTGTTGGAAGACCAGGCGCTCATCACGGAGACTATTCGTGAATTTGAAACGACCAGTCTCAACATCGAGACCTGTTTCAACAAAGTCGCGTCGCGTTACATCAAGGCCTTTTCCGAAATCGACGACGAATACCTGCGCGAGCGCGCCGGCGATATTCGCGACGTGACGCAACGCGTCCTGCAAAACCTGCTCGGTCAGGCGGACAGCAACCTGAGTCATCTGGCGGGCAAGCGTATCGTGCTGGCGAATGATGTTTCTCCATCGGATTCAGCCGGTTTGGATCGTAGCACGGCGATGGCTATCGTCACCGACTCAGGTAGCAAGACCAGCCATGCCGTGATCGTGGCTCGATCGATGAAAATCCCCGCCATCGTCGGTATGCGCGACGCCACCAAGCGAGCCCGCAATGGCGATTGGGCCATCGTGGATGGCTACGAAGGATTGGTGATTCTTAATCCGACGGAGTCCACACTCTTCCGCTACGGCAAAATCCAAGAGCAGAAGAAGACGCTGGAAACTCAGCTTCTAGAGGCGAATCGCGAACCGGCCGTCACACGAGACGGCGTCAAGGTTTCGATGCTTGCGAACATCGAGAAAGTGGACGAGGTAAAGCTGGTTAAAGATTACAACGCCGAGGGCGTGGGACTTTTCCGCACCGAATACCTCTATCTCGATACGTCGCGGATTCCCTCGGAGGCCGAGCAGAGTTGGGCTTATCGACAAGTGGCCGAGGCTTTGGCGCCGCATCCGGTGGTGATTCGCACGCTCGATCTCGGTGGCGACAAACCGATGGCCGGCAGCCCGCATCTGTTTCCCAAAGAGAACAATCCCTTCATGGGTTTTCGCGCGATCCGCTTCTGCCTAGAACACACCGATATTTTCAAGGATCAATTGCGCGCGATTCTGGCGGCCAGTGCGCATGGCAACGTCCATTTGATGTATCCCATGATCAGCGGCGCGGAAGAATTGGAACGCGCCAACGCGCTGCTGGAAGAATGTAAGCGGGAACTCGACGAGCGCGGCGTGGCCTACGACAAAAAACTGATCGTCGGCACCATGATTGAAATTCCCAGCGCGGCGCAAACGGCGGACATTCTCGCCGAGAAGTGCGGATTTTTCAGCATCGGAACAAACGACTTGATCCAATACTTGCTGGCGATCGATCGCGTGAATGATCGCATTGCGCACCTTTACGAGCCGACGCATCCCGCGGTCTTGCGCACCATTCGCCATGTGATCGAGGAGGGACACCGCAAGAAAATCAAAGTTAGTATTTGCGGCGAAATGGGCGGTGATCCCGTGTTGGCGCCGCTGTTGCTAGGCTTGGGCGTGGACTCGCTGAGTATGACCCCGCCGTTGATTCCTGCGGTTCGCTACATCGTGCGAAGCATGAAAATGAGCGAAGCGAAGAAGCTGGCGGAGAAAGCACTCAAGCTGTCCGACCCCAAAGCCATTTATACGCTCTGCGTCGATTTTCATCGCGAGCACATGCGATTGGGCTGAACGACGCTCTCCAGCATTGCGCGCGTTCGGCGGGAATGCTCATGCTGTGCGGCCTTGAAGTCCGACAAGCCTGTTATCGCCTATCTGTTCACGACGTTTCCCAAGCCGACGGAAACGTTTCTGCAACGCGAGGTCATCGCCATGCTTTCGCGAGGCGTGAACCTGCGGCTGTATTCGCTGTGGGGCGGAGGCGGCACGTTTCGCGGCGTGCCGGTGCGGCGTTTCCCAAAGTGGAAACTACTCACGCTTTTTTGGATGATTCCGTATGAATCATGGCGTCGACCGGAAGTGTTGCGGCAGGTGTTGCACGGTTTGTTCACCCGCAAAGCGCCATCGTGGCTGAACTTTTGGGAGAACATGCTTGGGGCGGGATTCGCGTGTCTTTACGCCGGTCATTTTCGCAAAGAACCGGTGGATTTGATACATGCGCCGTGGGGCGGAGCTCCGGCCACGGCGGCATGGTTGTTGTGGCGACTCGACGGACATCGTTACAGTGCCGCTGCGCACGCCTATGATATTTACGAACATGGCGGCGATTGGTGGCTTTACGAAAAACTCGAGCACGCGGCGTTTATCCACACTTCGACAGAGATGGGCCGACTCTCGCTGATCGAACGCGGGCTGAAACCGGAGCGGATTCATTGCATCCGCCGCGGACTTGATCACCTGCCCAAGATGAAATCGCTGCGCAGTGTGCGCGATCCGTTGCGGTTGATCTGCGTGGCGCGATTGGTGGAAAAAAAAGGACTGCGCCATCAGCTCGAGGTTTACGCGGCCTTGGCGAAAGCCGGCGTCGATTTCGAAGTGCGCATCGTCGGCGAAGGACCTTTGCGTGCTGAACTTGAACAACGCGCCGGGCACTTGGGTCTCGCCGGTCGCATCGCGTTTACCGGACATCTGCCGCACCATGAAGTCTGGCGGCAATTGGAGTGGGCTGACGTGTTGCTGCACAGTGGCGTCATCGCGGCAAGCGGCGATCGTGACGGACTTCCAAATGTGATTCCCGAAGCGATGTCGATCGGCGTGCTGGTGGTCACTTCACCGGTGGCGGCGACGACGGAAGCCGTGGATGATGGCGTGACTGGTTTGATCGCGGCAGTAAACGCGACGAACAGCTGGGTTGAAGCGCTCGAACGCCTGCAACGCGACGATATGCTCGCGGAGAAACTGCGTGCGAATGCACGGCGTTGGGTCGAAAACAATTTTGATGCGCATCGCAATGCGGCGCGATTGCACGAGCGATTCGAGGAGGTAATTGGAGCATGATTTGGTTCGATTGCACCAAGGCGGCCAAGACGGGGCATCATTCCGGATTGCAGCGCGTGTCAGTGCGGTTGCGTGCGGAGCTGAGCCAAGCCGCTTCAGAGGTCGCAGGGTTGGAATGGGCATCGAACGCCAAAAGGGACGATTGGTTTTTGACCGCCGAGGTCTTTTCGCCAAATGAGCGCCCCGGCTGGGATGCATTGTTGGAGAAACGGCCGTGTCGGCTCGCGGCGATTTTTCACGATGCGATTCCGATGAAGCATCCGCAGATCACGTGGCCGCAGAGCGTGGCTCGTCATCCGGCCTATCTGAAGATGCTGTCGCGGTTCGATCTGGTTCTGGCTGTCTCCGAGGCGAGCCGTTGTGAGCTGATCGGATATTGGTCGTGGCTCGGCTTGGCGAACACGCCACGAGTGGAAGTTATCACGCTGGGGGCGGATTTTGATGGTGGCAGCCGTGTGACCAATCCGCATCGTGAATCCGATCCACTGCTTCTGTGCGTGGGCATTCTTGAACCGCGCAAAAATCAATCGTTCCTGCTGGATGTTTGCGAGACGCTCTGGAACGAAGGGCATCAGTTCGACCTGCATTTGGTAGGGCGGGTGAACCCGCATTTTGGCCCGCCGTTGGAGCACCGGATCAATCATCTGCAGCGACAGCGTTCGGGATTACATTATCACTCCGCGCTGGATGACGCCGGACTGGGAAAACTTTATGCGCGTGCGCGTGTCGCGGTGTTTCCGACGATCGCGGAAGGCTGCGGTTTACCGGTGCTGGAATCGTTGGGGCGCGGCGTGCCGTGCTTGTGCAGCGATATTGCGCCGATTCGAGAAAACGCCGCAGGCGGTGGTGCGATGCTGTTGCCGGTCAACGATGCTCCTGCGTGGAAACGTGCGATTCTCGCCTGTTTGCAGAGTGATGCAGAGTTTCGCCGATTGGCGACCGAAGCAACGACACGCTCGTTGCCCACGTGGCGCGAAACTGCTGATGCGGTTCGCGCGTTGTTGTCGCGTTAACCGACTTTTTTGACCGCGTAGGCCATGGCCTCGGCGATGCGCTCGAGCTGTTCGTCGGTGTGCATGGCCGAGATGGCGGTGCGGACCAAGTCTTTGCCCACGGGCACGGCCGGCGCGATCGACATGACGGTGAAAATACCTTTGTCGAGCAGGGCTTTCCAGAATGGATAAACGCGCTCTTTCGAACCGAGCACGATGGGCACCGCGGGCGTTTCGCTGTCCCAGATGTCGAGGCCGAGTTGTTTGAGCATGGCCTTGTATTTGCGCGTATTGGCCCAGAGGCGTTCGTGATGCTCCGGCTCGTTTTGCATGACATCAAGCGCGGTCATTGCGATAGCGGCCTGACTGGGGCTCAGCGCCGCGCTGAAAATGGTCTGCTTCGAGTTGGTGCGGAGATATTCGATGATATCGTTCGAAGCCGCGACAAAGCCGCCGGTGCTGGCCAGCGATTTCGAAAGACTGCCACAGATCACATCAACCCTCTCGTTGAGGCCGAAGTGATCGACCGTTCCGCGGCCTTGGCGACCGAGCACGCCGAAACCATGAGCGTCATCGACCACGCTAAAACAATCATGCTCTTCGGCGATTTTGGAAATCTCCGGCAGGCGGCAAATATGCCCCTCCATCGAGTAAACGCCTTCGACGATCAGCATTTTGGGCGCGCTGGCATTCGTGGCGCCGAGGGCCGAACGCAGATCGTCGGGATTGTTGTGCGAGAATCGTTCCACTGTCGCCATGGAGAGACGAATGCCGTCCCACAGGCAGGAGTGGATGTTTTTGTCAGCGAGGATGACATCGCCCTTTTGCGCGAAGCTCGCCACACTGGACATGCAGGAAAGATAACCCGCGGCATGCACGTGACAGGCTTCGCGGCCGAGAAATGCGGCGAGTTTTTCTTCCAACTCGATGTGGTAAGCGCGCGATCCGTTAGAAGGGCGAGCACCGGTCGGGCTGGTGCCCCATTTGCGCAAAGCGTTTTGTCCGGCTTCGATTACCTTGGGGTGAAAGGACAGACCAAGGTAGTCATTGCTCGAGAGCATGATCATATCCTTGCCGTGAAGGCGGATACTCGTGCCGGCCTGCGCTTCGATGGCGTGGTAGTAGGGCGCATATTTCAACCGCATCTTCGTCGCGTAATCGTCGCGACAGCGGTTGAGGATGGGCTTTTTGTATTTGCTAAAGAGGGACAACGCCATGGGAACCGGCTGACCGTAGAATAGGCCGGACAGTTGGCAAATGGAAAGACAGGTTTATAAAGTGCCCATCCACTTGGTCAAATCGACGACGTAATCTTTCCATGTGCGGAAAGTGCGTCCTCGTGCGGCTTCGGCGAGGGCGGCGATTTCGGCTGGCGTGGTGATCAGTTTGCGTAGCGCGGCGGTCAATGCCGGCACATCTACCGCCTCCAAGGTAAGGCAACCGCCTCCGCGGGCCGATTCGCCGAGCGCGCCGTGGCTCGAACAAACGCAGGGCTTTCCGTGCTGGAGGCTTTCGATCACGGGCAGGCCGAAGCCTTCATAAAGCGAAGGATAAACCGTGAAATCGCACGCGGTGTAGGCGGCGATCAACTCGTCCTCCGTTGCGGGACCGTCGTAGATCAAAGGCCGCCCGGATTTTTTGAGCGAATCGATTTTCGTTAACCCAGCTGCCGCTGTGTCGGCGCGGCCGAGCCCAATAAGCTGCAGCTCAAAATCCAGATTTTGCGACCATAGCGACTCGCAGGCCTCAAGCAGCGCCAAATGATTTTTGCGGCCCTCGATCGTGCCCACACACAGGATGCGCGGCCGGGTTTTCTCGGTGAATGGAAGATTTATTGGTGCTTGGCACGCCGTGATTCCGAGTGGAATCGTTTGGATGGGCGGGGTGTTGGTTACGCCAAGCCAGCGCCAGTAATCGCGTAAAGTGCTGGCGGAGTCTTCTGAAACGGCGGCGACGCCGTCGAATTGGAGCAGCTCCTGCAAATAGGCAGGGAAATAGGCGACCGTTTGGGGTGGCGTGAGCTCCGGAAACTTGAGTGCGATGGCGTCGTGAAACAACGCAACCCGCGGGCCCTGCACTTTGAGTTGCGGAAACACACGCGCGACTTCGGGCGAAAACAATTCCGGCACGATGAGTCCATTCGCGAGTGGGAGAGTAGGCCGTTGATTTAGCAGGCGAGAGCTCCAGCCCCGCATCTTGCTTGAAAGTGGCCAGACACTGCCTCGCTTCTTGGCGGGAGTTGTTGCGCTGAGATTGGCCTGTTCGCTTTCGTTCAGCTCACGCCACTGTCTGGCATAAGGATCCCACGTAATCGGTGCGGCCTGCGAATTCAGCTCGCGATACAGAGCACGGCAGACGCGTTGAATGCCGGTTTGTGCCCGGGTGTGGCTGGTATGACTGAGATCCAGCAGCAACATATCAGAGTTTTAGGCGCCAGATGGTGATGTGCTCGACGGTTCCCACCTGTTCCCATTCCCCTCCAAGTTTGGCTTCAACCACGCGTTCAAGTTCAAAGGGAAATAGCGGGGCGTATATGTTTCGTCCTTCAGTTTGGGCGGCGGCCACGGCATCAATAAATTTTTCACGCGGAATCAGGTCGTAGCGCAGCAGCGGGTGCTTGGTGTAAAAATGTAAGGTGCCGCTCATTTGCATAGCAGCCATTACCGCACTATCAGGAACATTGGTTTCGAGCCACTTGATCGTTTGGTAATACGCGGCCTCGGCATCTCGAATGAGCATGACGTGCAGCTGACGATTGGTAAATGTGAGCTGAAGCGCCGCTAAAATCATTACTATTGAGAGAATGAGGGTTTGCCCATTCACCGACTTCCATCGGTTGACCATTCGTTGAGCGACCATGAGCGCGAGAAGAATCAAGCAGGGAAACGTCGGAAGAATGAAACGTAGATACCACCACGTTTCGCCCGAATGATAGTAAAACGCGTAGAGACCCACTAGGAGCGCGCTCCATGTGCTTAGTGCGAAGACTACACGTTTGTTTTCTCTCACAAGCACGGGGAAGAAGAGCGCTAGGAGGATCAGCGGTGTCAGCAACTGAGGAATCCACTGCGCAAAGTGAGCTAGATTATGTTTTAGAAACTCGATGCTAAACAGAGTGGAGACGTCTCCATAGCCACTGGTGAATGGATTCCCATATACCGCTTTATTGTAGGCGATAAGCACGATCGCAAACGGAAGCCCGCCACAGAAACAAGCCAACCACTTGCGCCAACCAAAACCCATTAAGATCAGGACTGGTAGGATTAGGAGGACGTTTGTTGGACGCACGAGCACGGCCATCCCTACGGCTGCACCCGCCAGCCAACCCCATGTTGTTTTTTTCAACGTCATAGCCGCGCAGTAAATCGCCAGTAACGTCCAGAATGTCGCTGGCACATCGCTCATTGGTTGGAGCGAGAAAAATACAAACAGTGGGCATAACCATAGCAGCACGACTGCGAGCACCGCCCAACCGGTTCGTAAACCGCAGTGCTCACGCCCAAGGCGTATCAATAACCAGCCGCATCCAAGAGCGCATAATACGTTGATTACGGTCGCGGCGTGATTCCATCCAACCAGCGTTTGTGCTCCGAGAAGTAGCAACGAAAGTCCAATTGGATAAGTTGGCACCATGTGACCGTCACCGCCCAAGGCCTTAAACCCTAATGGCTGTTGGAAATAATAATCCCACTCCGGTGGGTTAAGGTCATTCAAAGGCCGAACTGTGTCGGAAACCCGAAGTTCGGTGAATAGCTTGGCAGTGTTAAAATAACCGGATGCGTCAGACGAGCTGGCATATGACGTGCCGAAACGAACAAGAAACAACACATATGCTACAACGAGCATAATGCCCAGCAGGCGAATTAGCACCCGAAAGTCCGATCGGTATTGAAACAGATCTAGTAGGCGGGAGATGCGGCTGGCTGGATTGGGTGAACGAGCCATCATTTTCGTTGTCGAGCGAGGCAGGCTGCCATTGTTTGCGAACGTGGCACAAATCAAAAACTGCCTTTCGACATCCTTCGGCGCTTTGACAGAACCCATGGCTGCGTTTGCATGAGAAAGTGGTGGGACAGTCTTCGCGCGCGCAATATCAGCCCTCTCGTGCTTGCGGCATATGTGGGTGTCGTGGTGTTGTTTGTCGCGGCATTTGCGCGGTATTACATTCCAGAGAAGGGATTCACTTATCTGATTTCGTTCGGCGGTTTGCAAACGCGTCCGACTGTATCCGCGCTCAATGATGTCGATTATTACGTGCAGGCCGATACCTATGGCTATGACGCGCAGTATTACGCTCAGATTGCAATGGACCCGTCATTGCGCGATCCGAGTTTGCGGGAGGCTGTGGATAATCTGTCTTATCGTGCGCGACGTATTTTGATCAGTAGCCTGTCGTATGTGATGGGCTGGGGAGATCCGCAGGCGATATTGCACGCCTATGTGCTGCAAAACGCCCTCGCGTGGCTCTTACTCGCGGTGTTGCTGCTTTGGTGGTTTCCGCCGAGAAACTGGAACAACTGGCTGCGCTGGACCGGTGTGCTGTTTTCTTTCGGCATGTGCGCGAGTGTGCGCAATTCGCTCGTGGATGGGCCGAGTTTGGTGTTGATCGCCGCCGGCGTATATTTCGTTGAAAAAAATCGGCCGTGGCTCGCGGCGGCCGTGCTCGGAATCGCTGGCTTGGGCAAGGAAACCAATCTGCTGGGTGCGTCAGCCTTGGCGCGCGATGAGGATTTGCGTGCACCACGCCGTTGGCCGTTGTTGGCGCTGCGTGGTATGCTGGTGGCGGTGCCACTGGCGCTTTGGCTCTGGTATATTCAGCGCGCGGTGGGGCCGGCAGCGGAGGCAGGCGCGCGGAACTTCGCACTGCCATTTGCGGGGTGGTGTGAGAAGGTGAAAGTCGTGGGTGCCGAAGCGCTCGCGCCGCGGACATGGGATATCGCTTTCCTACAAAACGGCACGTTCTGGAATATCTTGGTGCTGGTTGCACTAACAGTGCAGTTTTTGTTCTTGGTTTTGCGCCCGCAATGGCGGCAAGCGTGGTGGCGCGTCGGCATCACGTTTGCCGTGCTGCTTGTCTTTTTGGGAGATGCGGTGTGGGAAGGTTATCCCGGCGCTGCGCCCCGCGTTTTGCTGCCGATGCAACTGGCGTTTAATGCGCTGGTGCCGATGACGCGCCGCTGGTGGCCCGTTTTGTTGTTGGGCAATATTTCGCTGCTCGGCGCACCCGCAGCACTGCAACCTCCTCCGGGCAATGGCTACGAGCTAAAAGCTGCGGATAACATGGTGCATTCGGCAGAGGTCGGGCGCATTCGCATTACCTTCTCTCAGGAGTGGCATGAAGCCGAGCGTTATCGGGATCGTTACTGGCGTTGGAGCCGAGGTTCGGCGGAAATCACAATTACCAATCCGCATGCGTTTCCGCTCGAAGCGGACTTGGATTTCATCGTGTCGTCGTTGACGGAGCGCGAGCTGGCCCTGATCGGCCCTCAAGGTGATTTGTGGCGCGGTCAAATCCGTGATGCGGTGACCAAGGTCAATCTACCGGGAGTGCGTTTGAATCCGGGAAAGACAGTGCTGGCATTTGTGACGGCGGACGATCTTGATACGACCGCGCATGATCCGCGCCGGTTGGTGTTTTGTTTGAAGGATTGCGTCATTCGCCTGCGGCCGGGACCCGTCGACGGCGTGGCCATCACCGGCCCGGTGTCAGTCATCGGCCCGCCGGATGCGCCGCGCGTCGCCGTGAAATTTGGCGAGGGTTGGTTCAATGCCGAACGCACCGCATCGCAATACTGGCGCTGGACCTCAGGGCCAGCTGAACTGGTGATCGTTAATCGCAACGACACTAGGGTTACCGCCGCGCTGCATTTCACGATGAACGCCATCAGCAAGCGCAACGTCACATTGACAGGGACGGACGGGCGGGTGCTGTGGAAAGCGGAGGTCTCAAGCAAGCATTCCGAAACGGCACACGTGGCCGGCCTGAAATTGGAACCGGGCGAAACGCGGTTTTATTTGCGCAGCGACATGCCGCCGAGTGGGGCTGACAACGACCCTCGTCTGCTCGACATGGTCGTCAAAGATTTGGTGCTCGAAGTCGGGCGCTGAGCCCAGCCTCACCACATGGTGATGTTTTCCAAGCGCCGACGATAGCGCGCGCCGATGGCTTCGGGAGAAAATTGGCTCTCGATGGTGGCTTGCGCTGCGCGGCCAAGACGGCCGGCGAATTCCTGATCGCGGACAAGTTTTTGCATCCACTGCGCGGCGTGATCGACATCGGCTTCGGCCCAGACCTGACCTTTACCATAGGGACCGTAATTTCGCTCCAAGCGACGTAGGGTGTAATTCACCGGGCAACCATTCGTGGTGTTGAGGAATTCTGCCGTTGCGGACCAATCAGTGCTGATCACGGGTTTGCCGAGATACATGCATTCGGCGACGGCGAGACCGAATCCTTCGGAGCGATGCAGTGAAACGTAGCAATCGCACGCGGCTTCGAGCTGATAGACCTCCTCTCGGGAAAGCGTTTCGTCGATGAGAACGGTGTCGGGCAGATCGGCCAACCGGTCGCGTAGATTCTGCATGTCAGCCTCGTTGCCTTTTACGTTGTGCACTTTGATCACGAGCTGTGCGCCTTGACCAGAGAGACCGGAACGACGGAATGCCTCGATCGCTGCACCGGGATTTTTCCGCTCTGAATAGGAGTTCAGGTCGTAAAGCACCAAGAATAGGAACCGGTCTGTTCGCAGGTTGAAGCGTGCGCGCGTGTTGCCGGTTGGCCGCG
>Ga0207868_1001861_pt1 | contig 13688 bp, 12 predicted proteins | sample Passage237B_FD_187370 | JGI IMG/M metagenome (GOLD analysis project Ga0207868, IMG submission 187370) | Cellulose adapted compost microbial communities from Newby Island Compost Facility, Milpitas, CA, USA - Passage2 37B (SPAdes) (version 3) ... | reverse complement strand
TGGGCGCAGCAGCGCCGGGTCGAGCACGTCCGGGCGGTTGGTCGCCGCGATCACGATCACGCCGCTCTGGCCCTCGAAGCCATCCATCTCGACGAGCAGCTGGTTCAGCGTCTGCTCGCGCTCGTCGTTGCCGCCGCCGAGGCCGGCGCCGCGCTGGCGGCCGACCGCATCGATCTCGTCGATGAAGATGATGCACGGCGCGTGCTTCTTGGCCGTCTCGAACATGTCACGCACGCGCGCGGCGCCCACGCCGACGAACATCTCGACGAAATCGGAGCCGGAGATCGAGAAGAACGGCACCTTGGCCTCGCCGGCGATGGCCTTGGCCAGCAGCGTCTTGCCGGTACCGGGCGAGCCGACCATCAGCACGCCCTTCGGAATGCGGCCGCCGAGCTTCTGGAACTTGGACGGATCACGCAGGAACTCGACCAGCTCGGCCACTTCCTCCTTGGCCTCGTCGCAGCCCGCGACATCAGCGAAGGTGACGGAGTTGGCCGACTCGTCGAGCATCTTGGCCTTGGACTTGCCGAACGAGAACGCGCCGCCGCGTCCGCCGCCCTGCATCTGGCGCATGAAGAAGATCCATACCGCGATCAGCAGCAGCATCGGGAACCAGGAGACGAAGATGTTCATCAGGAACGACTGTTCGTCATCCGGCTTGGACGCCGTGATGTTGACGCCCGAGCGCATCAGGTCGGACACCATCCAGATGTCCTGCACGCCCGGGGTGTAGACCGTGACGTTGCGGCCGTCGACGGTGGTCGCCTTGACCACGCGGCCGTCGATGTTCACCTTGGCGATGCGGCCCGCCCGCGCCTCCTCCATGAACTGCGAGTACTCGAGCGTGCTGCCCGAGGCTGGCTGCTGGGCGTTGAACTGGTTGAACACCGTCATCAATACGATGCCGATGACCATCCAGACCGCGAGATTCTTGAACATGTTATTCAATGTCGTGTCCTTGAGAGCCCGATGAAGGCGGCGAGAGAATGACCCATTCTATGGCCGATCGTTCCCAACCGTAAACAAATCGCCCCGATGTGTCCGGGCAATCGCGCCCGGCCCCTCCCAGGACTTGTATGCCGTACCGTACGGCCCCAACATGGGGGCGATTCCATCCCGTTGCAAGCACAATGTCCCCCAAACGTCCCCTCGAAGGCCTGCGCGTGCTCGAACTCGGCACGCTGATCGCAGGCCCCTTCTGCACCCGCATCCTCGCCGAGTTCGGCGCCGAGGTCGTCAAGGTCGAATCCCCCGACGGCGGCGACCCGCTGCGCACCTGGCGCAAGCTCTACCAGGGCACCTCGCTGTGGTGGTACGTCCAGGCGCGGAACAAGAAGTCCGTCACCGCCAACCTGAAGCATCCAGAAGGCCGCGCCTTCGTGCGCCGGCTTGCCGAGCGCGCCGACATCGTCGTCGAGAACTTCCGCCCCGGCGTGATCGAGAAATTCGGCCTCGACTACGAATCGCTGTCCGCCACCAACCCCGGCCTCGTGATGGTGCGCCTGTCCGGCTTCGGACAGACCGGCCCGTACCGCGAGCAGCCCGGCTTCGGCGCGGTCGGCGAATCCATGGGCGGGTTGCGCTACATCACCGGCTTCCCGGATCGTCCGCCGGTACGCACCGGCATCTCGATCGGCGACTCCATCGCCGCGCTATGGGCCGCCATCGGTGCGCTGATGGCACTGCGCCACCGCGAGGTCAACGGCGGCCGCGGCCAGGTCGTCGACGTCGCGCTGTACGAGGCCGTATTCGCGATGATGGAGTCCATGGTGCCGGAGTTCGACGTCTTCGGTTTCGTTCGCGAGCGCACCGGCAACATCATGCCGGGCATCACGCCCTCGGCCATCCACACCACGCGCGACGGAAGGCACATCCAGATCGGCGCCAACGGCGACGCGATCTTCCGCCGCTTCATGACCGCCATCGGCCGCGAGGATCTCGCCAACGACCCGCAGCTCGCCGACAACGCCGGCCGCGACGCGCGGCGCGACGAGCTGTACGCCGTCATCGACGACTGGTGCGCGGCGAATGACGCCGACACCGTCATGGCCACGCTCAACCGCGCCGAGGTGCCCGCCACCACCGTGTACTCGGCCGCCGACATGTTCCGCGACCCGCAGTTCCTCGCGCGCGAGATGCTGCGGCAGGCCACGCTGCCCGACGGACGCGACTTCAAGGTCCCCGGCATCGTGCCCAAGCTGTCCGAGACGCCGGGCGACATCGACTGGATCGGCCCCGAACTCGGCGCGCACACCGACGAGGTTCTGCGCGAGCTCGGCTACGACGAGGCACGCATCGCCGCGCTGCGCGCGGACGGCGCGGTCTGACTCAGAGCCGCGCGAGCAGCGCCGGTAGCCCAGGGTAGGCCGCGCGGTCGAGCGCGAACTTGCGCGCATGGCCGCTCCAGCCGCGCCCTTCGAGCAGCGCGGCGACGACCGCCGGGGCATCCTCGACCCAGCTGCCGGCGAGCCGCGTCACGCCACGCGCAAACAACGGCTCGGGCAGGCAGCCCGCACCGGGGCCCAGCAACACGAAGTCGCACGCCGCGCGACAGGCTCCGCGCACGCGCTCGAAGCTGTCGTTGAGCAGCACCGTGCTCGTACACAGCACCGCCGTGCAGCCGGCCAGGTCCTCCGCATCCAGCGTCAGACGCCAGCCGTCGCGCTCGCCCGGTTCCGCGGGCGGCAGCTCGAGCACCGTCAGTTCGGCGCCGGTGCCGACGACACGGTCGACGAGCGGCGCGAACAGGCCCACCATGCCGATCCGCACGCCCGGTCCGGCGTCGATGCCGCCGAGCGAATCGCGGCTGTCCGCGGGTGCGAAGCCGGCCCGGTCGAACAGCCAGCGCGTCAGCGCGTTCGCGGCCGCGAAGCCGATCACGCGTTCGACACCGCCGGACCGCGAGCAGCCTTCGAGCAGCGTCAGCGGATCACCCCCCGCCGCCACGCCGGCCGTGGCGATCCGCTCCCGCACGCCATCCAGCCCGACATAGGCCAGGCCGATCGTGCCGTCGTCGAGCTCGAGCGCGCAGAAGGCCGACTGCTTGCCCCCGCAGGCGTGCGCCGCGGGCCGGTGCAGCGCGCGCACGCGCGGCAACGGATGCCGGCCGGCCACGTGCCCGAAGGCGCGCAGCAGATCGGCGCCGACGCTCACGCCCGCCCCGCTCCCGCCACCTGGCGCAGTGCCGCGCCGAACGCCGTCACGGACTGCGCGCCGGACACCGCGAGGCTGCGGTTGAGGATGAAGAACGGCACGCCTTCGACGCCCTGCCGCGACAGTTCGCCCGCCATGCGGCGCACGGCCGCGGCGTCCTCGTCGCCCGCGAGGTACTCGACGGCCTCCTCGCGCCGTCCGCCGCTGGCCGCGACGATGCCGGCCAGCGTGTCCACGTCGCCGATGTCCAGCCCCTGCTGGAAATAGGCACGGAACAGCGCCTCCACGAGCGCCTGCACACGTTCCGGCGCCATGCCGCGCGCCTGCGCGCGATAGACCAGCCGGTGCGCGCGCAGCGTGTTCACACGCACCGCGATCTTCTCGAAGGCGAACTCGACACCGTCCGGCCGCGCGGCCGCCCGCACGCGCTCGAACAGCGCGTCCACGGCGCGTGCGCCGCCGAACTTGCGCTCGAGGAAGGGCCGGTACGGCTCGCCATCCTCCGGCGTGTCGGCGTTCAGGAAATACGGCAGCCAGTGGATGCTGACGCGGTGTCCGGGATGGGCCTCGCGGTACTCTGCGACGGCGCGCATGAGGCGCTCGCGACCGAGGAAGCACCACGGGCAGACGAAATCGGAAATGACGTTGATGTCGATGTGCATGATCGGGTCAGTGTCCGCCGAGGAATCCGGTGCCGAGCAGATAGACCTCGGCGCTGCGGTCGCGCGAGGCTTTGGGCTTGCGCACCTGGAACGACTTGAAGCGCTTCTGCGCCGCCTCCCGGAACTCCATGAAACCCTGCCCCTGGAAGACCTTGACGAGGAAGACGCCGCCCGGCTTCAGGTGATGCTCGCAGAAATCGAGCGCGAGCTCCGCCAGATGGATCGAGCGCGCCTGGTCGACGAGCTCGATGCCGGACATGTTTGGCGCCATGTCGGACAACACCACGTCCACGGCCTGCCCGTCCAGCCGCGCCTCGAACGCGGCAAGCACGGCGTCCTCGGTAAAGTCGCCCTGCAGGAAGTCGACGCCGGTGATCGGCTCGATCTCGAGCAGGTCGAGCGCAAAGACCTTGCCCTTCGGGCCGACCTTCTTCACCGCCACCTGGCACCACGAACCCGGCGCCGCGCCGAGGTCCACGACCACCGCGCCGGGCTTGAGCAGCCGGTCGCGCTCGTCGATCTCCATCAGCTTGTACGCCGCCCTCGAGCGGTAGCCCTCGGCCTTGGCGCGCTGCACCCAGGCATCGGTCACGTGCTCCATCATCCAGGCTTTGCTGGTCCTGGTGCGCTTCATCGGAGTAGAATTCCGCCCTTAACTGTTTGAGAGAAAAGATGATCGAGCTCACCCCCGCGCAACGCCGCGAATTCCGTGCGGCCGCGCACCACCTGAACCCCGTCGTGACCATCGCCGGCAACGGCCTCACCCCGTCCGTACTGGGCGAGATCGAACGCTCGCTGCAGGCGCACGAGCTCATCAAGGTCAAGGTGCAGGGAGCCGAGCGTGACGTCCGCGACGCGCTGATGCAGTCGTTGTGCGAACAGCTCGACGCCGCGCCGGTCCAGCACATCGGCAACATCCTCGTGGTCTGGCGCAAGCGCCGCGAGGAAGCCGCCAGCGACGCGCCGGCCGCCAAGGCCGCACCGCGTGGCAACAAGCGTCCGTCGGTCGCCAAGTCCGCCCGCGCGTTCGCCGCCCAGGCCCGCCGCACCGCGCTGATCCAGGCCGCGGCCGAGAAGAAGCGCAGCGCCACCCGCCGCGCGCCGCGCAAGCCGGCCTGAGTCCTCAGGCGGCATCACGGCGCGGCAAGCCCCGCGCGAACTTCACCACCAGTACCACCGCCAGCATGCCCTGCATCGCGTAGAGCATGCTGGACACGCCGTGCCACATCGCGAAGCGCGCACGCAGCGCCTCGTCACTCCCCATCAGCGCCCGCAGCTCCGCGATGCGCGGCTGGATGCCGAAGGCGCTGACCAGCGCCAACGCGATCATCGCCAGCGTGATCCAGAACACCGCCGAGCGCACGGCACCGCGTGCGAACGCATGCAGCAGCACGCAGGTGCCGACGCCGTACGAGATCCACCACGTGGTCTGGAACAGCCGGCCGGCGATGCTGCCGGCCAGCGCGCGCTCGGGAATCAGGTCGAACAGCACCGGCGCGACGACGAAACCCACCGTCCACAGCGCGCCGGCCCAGAACACCACGAGCACGAGCAGCAGGTTCTCGAGCTGACCCGCGACGCGCGCACGGATGCGCGCGCCGGGCGAAACCTCAGACGTAGCGGACGTCGATGATCTCATACGCACGCACGCCGCCCGGGGCCTGCACCTCGGCCACGTCGCCGGCGTACTTGCCGATCAGCGCGCGCGCGATCGGCGAGCTGACCGAGATCTTGCCGGCCTTCACGTCCGCCTCATCGTCGCCGACGATCTGGTAGGTGACGGTCTCTCCGCTCTCGATCTCCTCGAGATCGACGGTGGCGCCGAACACGCAGCGGCCGTCGGCATCCAGCGTGGCCGGATCGATGATCTGTGCGTTGGCGAGCTTGGCCTCGAGTTCCTTGATGCGGCCCTCGATGAAGCCCTGACGCTCCTTGGCGGCGTCGTACTCGGCGTTCTCGGACAGATCGCCGTGCGAGCGCGCCTCCGCGATCGCGGCGATCACGGCCGGACGCTCGACGGTCTTCATGCGGTGCAGTTCCTCGCGCAGCAGCTCCGCGCCGCGCACGGTCAGAGGCGTCTTGCTCATCGTGCGCCCTCCAGCTCCGCGTGCAGGGACTGCAGGCTGTAGACGTCGAGATCGGCGATGTCGCGCATGCCGATCGAGGCCGCACGGGCGCCCTCGATGGTCGTGAACACCGTGACCTTGGCCGCGAGCGCGCTGGTGCGGATCGAGCGCGAGTCGACGATGGCCTGGCGGCGCTCCTCGACCGTGTTGATGACCAGGCTGATCTCGTTGTTCTTGATCAGGTCCACGATGTGCGGACGGCCCTCGGTGACCTTGTTGATGACCTTCACCGGCAGGCCCGCCTCGCTCAGCGCGCCGGCCGTGCCGCGCGTGGCGATCAGCGAGAAACCCAGCTCATGCAGCGTGCGCGCGACCTCGATGGCGGCCGGACGGTCCGACGGCTTGACGCTGATGAAGGCCTGGCCTTCTTCCGGCAGACGCACGCCGGCGCCGAGCTGGCTCTTGACGAAGGCCTCGGCGAAGCTGCGGCCCACACCCATGACCTCGCCGGTGGACTTCATCTCGGGGCCGAGGATGGTGTCGACGCCCGGGAACTTCACGAACGGAAACACGGCTTCCTTGACCGAGTAGTAGGCCGGCACGATCTCGCCCGTCACGCCCTGGCTGGCCAGGCTCTGGCCCGCCATGCAGCGCGCGGCGATCTTGGCCAGCGGCAGGCTGCACGCCTTGGAGACGAAGGGCACGGTGCGCGAGGCACGCGGATTGACCTCCAGCACGTAGACGGTGGCGTCGTCGCCCTCGCCCTGGATCGCGAACTGTACGTTCATCAGGCCGACGACGTTGAGCGCGCGGGCCATCGCCTCGGTCTGGCGGCGCAGCTCGTCCTGCAGCTTCGCCGACAGCGTGTACGGCGGCAGCGAGCAGGCCGAATCGCCCGAGTGCACGCCCGCCTGCTCGATGTGCTCCATGATGCCGCCGATGATGACCTGCTCACCGTCGGACAGCGCGTCGACGTCGACCTCGGTCGCGTCGTTCAGGAAGCGGTCGAGCAGCACCGGCGACTCGTTCGAGACCTTCACGGCCTCGCGCATGTAGCGCTCGAGGTCCTTCTGTTCATGCACGATCTCCATCGCGCGGCCGCCGAGCACATAGCTCGGACGCACGACCAGCGGATAGCCGATCTCGGCCGCCAGGCGCACGGCGTCGTCCGGCGTGCGCGCGGTGCGGTTGGGCGGCTGCTTCAGGCCCAGGTCGTCGAGCAGCTTCTGGAAGCGCTCGCGGTCCTCGGCCGCGTCGATCATGTCGGGGCTGGTGCCGATGATGGGCACGCCGTTGGCCTCCAGCGCGCGGGCGCGCTTGAGCGGCGTCTGGCCACCGAACTGCACGATCACGCCCTCGGGTTTCTCGACGTTCACGATCTCGAGGATGTCCTCCAGCGTGATCGGTTCGAAGTACAGGCGGTCGGAGGTGTCGTAGTCGGTCGACACGGTCTCCGGGTTGCAGTTGACCATGATGGTCTCGTAGCCGTCCTCGCGCAGCGCCAGCGCCGCGTGCACGCAGCAGTAGTCGAACTCGATGCCCTGCCCGATCCGGTTCGGGCCGCCGCCCAGCACCATGATCTTGCGACGGTCGGTCGGCTGCGCCTCGCACTCCTCCTCGTAGGTCGAGTACAGGTAGGCCGTCGAGGTCGCGAACTCGGCCGCGCAGGTGTCGACGCGCTTGTAGACCGGGCGCACGCCCAGCGCGTGGCGGTGCAGACGCACGGCCGTCTCGTCGGCGCCCAGCAGCCTGGCGAGGCGGCGGTCGGAGAAGCCCTTGCGCTTGAGATCGCGCAGCTCCGCGGCACCGATGGCCTTGAGCGAGCGGCCGGCGAGCGACTTCTCGGTGGCGACGATGTCCTCGACCTGGGCCAGGAACCACAGGTCGATCTTGGTCAGGTTGTGCACCTGTTCCAGCGTGTAGCCCTCGCGGAAGGCCTGGCCCACGTACCAGATGCGCTGGGGGCCCGGATACACGAGTTCGTGCTCGAGGTCCTCGCGGTCGGTCTCGACCTCGTCCAGGCCGTAGACGCCCACCTCCAGACCGCGCAGCGCCTTCTGGAAGGATTCCTGGAAGGTGCGGCCCATGGCCATGACCTCGCCCACGGACTTCATCTGCGTGGTCAGGCGGTCGTTGGCGAGCGGGAACTTCTCGAACGCGAAACGCGGAATCTTCGTGACGACGTAGTCGATGCTCGGCTCGAACGAGGCCGGCGTGGCCCCGCCGGTGATGTCGTTCTTCAGCTCGTCGAGCGTGTAGCCTACGGCCAGCTTGGCCGCGACCTTGGCGATCGGGAAGCCGGTGGCCTTGGAGGCCAGCGCCGAGGAACGCGACACGCGTGGGTTCATCTCGATGACGATCATGCGACCGTCCTTCGGGTTGATCGCGAACTGCACGTTCGAGCCGCCCGTGTCCACGCCGATCTCGCGCAGCACCGCGATCGAGGCGTTGCGCATGATCTGGTATTCCTTGTCGGTCAGCGTCTGTGCCGGCGCGACGGTGATGGAGTCACCGGTGTGCACGCCCATCGGGTCGAGGTTCTCGATCGAGCACACGATGATGCAGTTGTCGTTGCGGTCGCGCACGACCTCCATCTCGTACTCTTTCCAGCCGAGCAGCGACTCCTCGATCAGCAGCTCGTTGGTCGGGCTCGCCTCGAGACCGCGCTTGCAGATCTCCTCGAACTCTTCCATGTTGTAGGCGATGCCGCCGCCCGTGCCGCCGAGCGTGAAGCTCGGACGGATGATGACCGGGAAGCCGATGCCGCCCTGCACCTGCAGGGCCTCTTCCATGCTGTGCGCGATGCCCGAGCGCGCCGAGCCGAGGCCGATGCGGGTCATGGCCTCCTTGAACTTCTGGCGGTCCTCCGCCTTGTCGATGGCCTCACGCGAGGCGCCGATCAGCTCGCAGCCGTACTTCTCGAGCACGCCGTTGCGGGCGAGATCCAGCGCACAGTTGAGCGCCGTCTGGCCGCCCATCGTCGGCAGCACCGCGTCCGGGCGCTCCTTGGCGATGATGCGCTCGACCACCTGCCAGGTGATGGGCTCGATGTAGGTCACGTCGGCCGTGCCCGGATCGGTCATGATCGTGGCCGGGTTGGAGTTGACCAGGATGACCTTGTACCCCTCTTCACGCAGCGCCTTGCAGGCCTGCGCGCCGGAGTAGTCGAACTCGCACGCCTGACCGATCACGATGGGGCCGGCGCCGATGATGAGAATGCTTTGAATGTCTGTGCGCTTGGGCATCAGCTGACCTCGGTATTGCCAAAAAAGTGGCAGCCGCGGCTGCCACCGGAATTCCTTACTTGCCCGCTTCCATCAGCTTCACGAAACGGTCGAACAGATAGGCCACGTCGTGCGGCCCCGGGCTCGCCTCCGGGTGGCCCTGGAACGAGAACGCCGGCACGTCGGTGCGTGCGATGCCCTGGTTGGAGCCGTCGAACAGCGACACGTGCGTAACCTTGAGGCTGGACGGCATCGTCGCCGGATCGACCGCGAAGCCGTGGTTCTGGCTGGTGATCAGCACCTGCCCCGTCTCCAGGTCCTTGACCGGGTGGTTGGCGCCGTGGTGGCCGAACTTCATCTTCAGGGTCTTCGCGCCCGAGGCCAGAGCAAGCAGCTGGTGGCCAAGGCAGATACCGAAGGTCGGCACCTTCGCGGCGAGGATCTCGCGGATCGCGGCGATGGCATAGTCACACGGCTCCGGATCGCCCGGCCCGTTGGACAGGAACACGCCATCGGGATTCATCGCCAGCACCTCGGCGGCGGGCGTCTGTGCCGGCACCACGGTCAGGCGGCAGCCGCGGCTCGCGAGCATGCGCAGGATGTTGTACTTCACGCCGAAGTCGTAGGCCACGACGTGGAAGCGCGGGTTCCCGGCCTTCGCGTAGCCCGAGCCGAGCACCCATTCGCCCTCGGTCCACTCGTAGGGCTCGGGCGACGACACGACCTTGGCCAGATCCATGCCGGCCAGTCCCGGAAAGCCGCGCGCGGCGGCCAGGGCCGCCTCGACGTACGGGGCCTGACCCGGCTCGGCGGTCACGATGGCACCGGCCTGGGCGCCCTTCTCGCGCAGCACGCGAGTCAGGCGGCGGGTGTCGATGTCGGCGATGGCGACGACGTTCTCGGCTTTCAGGTAGGCATCGAGCGATCGCTCGGAGCGGAAGTTGACGTTGAGCAGCGGCAGGTCGCGGATCACCAGGCCGGCGGCATGGACGCGGTTCGCCTCGACGTCCTCGGAGTTGACCCCCGTGTTGCCGATGTGCGGATAGGTCAGCGTGACGATCTGGCGGGCATAGCTGGGATCGGTAAGGATTTCCTGGTAGCCGCTCATCGAGGTGTTGAACACCACCTCGCCAACGGTGGTGCCGACGGCACCGATTCCCTTGCCATGAAAGACCGTACCGTCGGCGAGGGCCAGTACAGCGGACGGAAACGCAGCCACGTGAAACTCCTGATTCGGGCGAAGAACGGACACGGCGGACGCCGCCTCCATACGTGAAAAAAACGGGACAAGCCCGTCGAGGCCGATCCCGCTGTCGAATTCGTCGAATTATAGCGTTCGCGCCCGTCCCGCGCAAACGCGAACGGCCGTCCCCGGGCGCGTTTTCAGCGCAGCCCGAGCACGTCCTGCATGTCGAACAGGCCGCGTTCGCGTCCGGCCAGGAAATGTGCCGCGCGCAGCGAACCGAGCGCGTACGGCATCCGGCTGCCGGACTTGTGCGTGATCTCGATGCGCTCGCCGATGCCGGCGAACAGCACCGTGTGGTCGCCCACCACGTCGCCGCCGCGGATCGTCGAGAAGCCGATGGTCTCGGCCTTGCGCTCGCCGGTCACGCCCTCACGGCCGTAGATCGCGCACTGATCCAGATCGCGCCCCAGCTCGCGCGCGACGATCTCGCCCATGCGCAGCGCGGTGCCCGACGGCGCATCGATCTTGTGGCGATGGTGCGCCTCGATGATCTCGACGTCGTAGCCCTGGTCGAGGATGCGCGCGGCAACCTCGAGCAGGCGGAACACGGCATTGACGCCGACCGCCATGTTCGGCGCGAACACCACCGGGATGTGCTCGGCGGCCTCGGCGATGGCGCGCTTGCCTTCGGCCGAGAAGCCGGTCGTGCCGATCACGATGGCCTTGCCCAGCTCGCGGGCCAGCGCCAGGTGCTCCAGCGTGCCCTCGGGCCGCGTAAAGTCGATGACGCAATCAGCCGCCGCGATGGCGGCACGCGCGTCGGCGCCGATGGTCACGCCGCAGGGCGTGCCCAGCAGCTCGCCCGCGTCCCGCCCGATGAAGGACGAGTCGGCACGGTCGAAGGCCGCCACCAGCGTGGCGTCGGGATCGTTCAGGGTGGCCTCGATCAGCATCCGGCCCATGCGACCGGACGCGCCGGCGATGGCAATACGGCGTTGCGTCATGCGTTGAAACCTCGGTAAGGATGGATCCGCCGGACTCAGCGGCGGCGGCCCGACGGCGGCACCTCGACCACGCGCGTGCGCTGCGTCGTGCCCTGCAGCTCCTCCGGCGTCGAGGCCGGCATCACGTCGCCCTCGACGCTGTCGAGGCGGTCGTCGACGAAGAACAGGCTCAGCGTGCGGGTCTCCGGATCGCCCCAGCCCTCGGTGTAGCGGTAGACGTAATCCCAGCGGTTGTTGCGGAACATGTCGACGACCAGCGGCGTGCCGAGCACGAAGCGGACCTGCTCGCGCGTCATGCCCTTGCGCAGCTGCGCGACCATCTCCTGATCCACGTAGTTGCCCTGGCGCACGTCGATGCGGTACGCGCTGCAGGCCGGGAGAAGCAAGGCGCCGGTGAGTAGGAGCACGAAAACGGATGTCGAGCGCATGGATCGCCTATGTTCGTAGTGATCGGCGCGCTCGGCGCGCCGTGCCTAAAAGAGGAAAAAAATATAACATAGGCCGCAAGGCCGCGCTGACCCGCCACGAAGGCACCGGGCTTGTCCGCCCCTCATAACAGCGGCACGCCCCCGGAGAGACGGTACCCATGACTGACAACACCCAGAATCTCAAGAGCATCGGCCTGAAGGCGACCTATCCCCGCCTGCGCATCCTCGATCTCTTCCAGAATTCCGAAACCCGCCACCTCACCGCCGAGGATGTGTATCGCCTGCTCATCGCCGACGGCATGGACATCGGTCTCGCCACGGTCTATCGCGTGCTCACGCAGTTCGAGCAGGCGGGCCTGCTCGAACGGCACTACTTCGAGGCCGGCAAGGCGGTGTTCGAGCTGAACGAGGGCGGGCATCACGACCATCTCGTGTGCCTGCAGTGCGGCGCGGTCGAGGAATTCTTCGATCCGGAGATCGAGCGCCGTCAGGAGATGATCGCGCAGCAGCGCGGCTTCAAGGTCAAGGAGCACGCGCTGTACCTGTACGCCGACTGCACGCGCGCGGACTGCCCCAACCTGCACAAGGACGCCTGAGGCCGCGCCTCAAGGCCCGGCACGCTCGCGCGCCCGCGCGAGCATCTCGGCGGCGTGGCCGCGCGTGGTCTCGGTGATCTCGAGCCCGCCCAGCATCCGCGCCACCTCCTCGACCCGCGCCTCGGCGTCGAGCGGCGTGACCGCGCTGAGCACTTCCCCGCCCCGCTCCCGCTTGGCGATGTTCCACTGCCAGTCCGCGCACGCCGCGACCTGAGGCAGGTGCGTCACGCACAGCACCTGACGGTCGCGCCCCAGCCGCTGCAGCAGCTGGCCGACGCGCTCGGCCACGGCGCCGCCGATGCCCACGTCCACCTCGTCGAAGATCAGCGTCGGCACGGCCGCGTCGCGGCTCGTCATGACCTGGATCGCGAGTCCGATGCGCGACAGCTCGCCACCCGAGGCCACCTTGGCGAGCGGGCGCAGCGGCTGGCTCGGGTTGGCGGCGACGCGGAACTCCACGTCCTCCAGCCCGTGCGAGCCGCCCTGCTCGCGCTCGACCAGCGCCACCTCGAAGCGGCCACCGGCCATCGCCAGCGTCTGCATCGCCTCGCTGACCTCCCTCGACAGGCGTTCGGCGGCCGGGCGGCGTAGCGCGGACAGCGCGCGTGCGGCCTTCATCCACGCATCGCGTGCCTCGGCCTCGGCGGCCGCGAGACGGGCCGGATCGGCCTGCGCCTCGAGCGTGGCCAGTTCCTCGCGCCAGCGCGCGAGCAGCTCCGGCAGCTCCTCCGGCTGCACGCGGTGCTTGCGCGCGACGTCGTTGATCGCTGCGATGCGCTGCTCGACCTCCTGCAGGCGCTGCGGATCGAGATCCAGCCGTTCATGGTAGCGGCGCAGGCCGTGCACGGCCTCGTCGATCTGGATCTGCGCGCTGGCGAGCAGCGCGCGTACCTCGTCGAGCCCGGGATCGAGCGCCGCCATGCCCTCGACCCGCGCGAGGACATGGCCCAGCAGCGCGGACACGGACACCTCGCCGTCGGCCATCGCCGCCAGCGCCTCGGCCGAGCCTTCGATCAGCCCGGCCGCATGGCCGAGCCGGCGCTGCTCGGCGTCCAGGTCAGCCCACTCCTCGGGCCGGAAGGCCAGCCGTTCGAGCTCCTCGACCTGCCAGGCCAGCAGCGCGCGCTGGCGCTCGGTGCTGGCCGCGTCGTGCTCGGCCGCCTCGCGCTGGCGCACGAGCTTCTGCCACGCACGGTAACGCTCGGCCACCTCGGCCGCCTGCGCGCTCGCTCCGGCCGTCGCGTCGAGCAGCGCACGCTGGGCGTCGGCACGCAGCAGCGCGTGGTGGGCGTGCTGGCCGTGGATGTCCGCCAGCCATTCGCCGGCCTCACGCAACTGCGTCAGCGTGACGGGCACGCCGTTGATCCAC
>Ga0207868_1001857_pt1 | contig 13703 bp, 15 predicted proteins | sample Passage237B_FD_187370 | JGI IMG/M metagenome (GOLD analysis project Ga0207868, IMG submission 187370) | Cellulose adapted compost microbial communities from Newby Island Compost Facility, Milpitas, CA, USA - Passage2 37B (SPAdes) (version 3) ... | reverse complement strand
AGCACAGCATGGCCTTCATGGGCTTCGATAGCCCCGGTTACCATGTTCCGGGTAATGATGCCGCGGGCATGCCCGTCGATGGTCACCAAGTCCAGCATCTCATGCCGGTTGTACATTTTTATTTTCCCCTTGTTGATTTGGCGGTTCAATGCGGAATACGCGCCCAAAAGCAACTGTTGCCCGGTCTGGCCGCGGGCGTAGAACGTACGTGATACCTGTGCGCCGCCAAATGAACGGTTGTCCAGCAGGCCACCGTATTCACGGGCAAAAGGTACGCCTTGCGCTACGCATTGGTCGATGATATTCACCGACACTTCGGCCAATCGGTATACGTTGGCTTCCCGGGCACGGTAGTCACCTCCCTTGATCGTGTCGTAGAACAGCCGGAATACACTGTCGCCGTCATTCTGGTAATTTTTGGCCGCGTTGATTCCACCTTGGGCAGCAATCGAGTGCGCCCGTCGCGGGCTGTCCTGATAACAAAATGCCTTGACGTTATAACCCAGCTCGGCCAGCGACGCAGCGGCGGAAGAACCGGCCAAGCCCGTTCCTACTACGATGATGGTATATTTCCGTTTGTTGGCTGGATTGACCAATTTCAGGTTAAACTTATGTTTCGACCATTTTTCGGCCAGGGGGCCCGCAGGTACTTTTGAATCTAACATATGATAATTCCTAACCGCAATTGCTTAGTTGAAAAAATAAAAATATAGGGGCATGGCCGCAAACCCGATGGGGATTGCGACACCGAATAGCCATATACCGACAAACCGGATAAGGGGTGCGTATTTCTTATGGTCCCAGCCCAATGTCTGGAATGCACTCTTGAACCCGTGGATGAGGTGGAACGACAGGGCGCCCATCGCAATCACGTAAAAGGCGACCAACAACCAGTTTTTGAACGTAAACTGTACCTGCTTATACAGGTCTTTGGCTTTCAATACCTCCACATCGTTGTCCACGTATTTGACATAATCGGTGTATTCATCGCCAATCAGTTCGGTCACCGTGGTCTCCTGCGTGGCCAGATCCGTGCGGTATTCGACATATGGTACGCCGTCATTATGGTATTTCCACCAGAAATTGCTCATGTGCGTGACGATGAAAACCAAAAGCACCGTCCCCAAGAGGCCCATGTTGCGCGAGTTCCAGGCACTGTTGGCCGAACCACGGTACATCCCATACCGCACCGGCCTGGCCTTGCGGTTGTGAATGGTCAAAATCAGCGCATAGGCGGCATGCACGACAATTGATGTATAAAGCAAGTAAGAGACAATCCGAATCGGGGTGAAATGCGTCATGAAATGAGCATAATCGTTGAAAGCCTTGCCTTGATCGTCGTAAAACAACTGCAGATTGCCGATCAAGTGTACGATTAGAAAGCTGCACAAAAATAGACCGGTTAAACTCATTATCAGCTTCTTCCCCAATGACGAAGAAAGCAGATGTTTGGATTTACTCATTCTCCTCGATGATTTTAATTTTGGTAAGCAAATCTACCAAGATGATTCAATACAGGGAAAACAAACAAGGAAAATCATTAATTTAGAACTGTTCTAAGTTTTTGCCTGCAAGCAAAAGAAAGAGGGTGTCTCGAAAGTCTATTTATAACCACAAAGTACACCAAGGATACGCAAAGGACACAAAGAATAAACTGCTGATTGTAAATGCTTTGCGGTCTTCGTGAAAATCTTTGAGCCCTTTGTGGTTAATGTAAAAATAGCTTTTGAGACACCCTCGATGGATGAAACCGTGTGCTTGAACAGTTAGAACAGGCGGTAGCCGATTCCGACAGTCCAAAGATTCACCTTTTGGGGTGCACTGTCGTTTTTGCTCAATTCGCTCAATCCGTGTTCATAGCGCGCATCGACACGGAAGTTGCTGATGTCGAGTCCGAGTCCTCCAGTTACGGCCCAAGCTTGGTTTTTATAGTCGCTGAATTGGGTAACTTGCTGGAGCGATTCGCCGATATTTTTGTCCACTACGAACGATACAACCGGCCCGGCAACGATACGCAATCCGGCAGGCCCTAATCCAATACGGGTACCCAACAGCAGCGGCAGGTCCAACGAAGTGAAGGTTATTTTTCCTTCTTCATCGGTGCTTACCAACTTGGCTTCCGAGCTTTTGCCCGTCAAATAAAGCTCGGGCTGGAAATGGACACCGGCCCCACCGATGCGAGCCCAGACACCTGCTTGGTATCCCGTCCGGGTGCTGGCATCCAACCATCCGCCATCCTCGGATTTCAGGCTGGAGAAGTTGAGGCCTGCCTTAACACCGAACTGGAAGCTCGGCAACAGCTGGGCTTTTGCCCCTAACATGGTTGAAGTAATCAATAAAGCAATGATAAAATACTTTTTCATGGTATAATCGTTTTTTAGCGTTTAATGGGCAACATTAACCGAATTTGCCCGGTAGAGATAATAGCAAAATTCAAGCCAAACCCCGGCACACATCCCGGATTGGTAATTAAGGCCAATTTATGTAAGTTTGCTCGGTAATAAACGAAGGCCATGGAAGCAATCAGCATCACACCCGAAGCATGGGACATATTGAAGGTAAAATTCAGGCGGAAATACAACCACCTTTCTGACGAAGACCTGGCTTTCGAAGCGGGCAAGGAAGAGGAGCTGGTCAACCGGTTGGCTAGGCGGGTACGGCGCAACAGGGATTATATCCTGTTTACGTTGAAAAAAGGCTTGGCGGATTTGGAGAGCAACAGGCTTTAGCGCATCACGTCATGGAAGAGATCACTTGGCCCGACTTTGAGAAGGTGGCGTTGCATGTGGGAACCATCATTCAGGTGGATGAATTTCCCAAAGCAAGGAAGCCCGCCTATAAACTGCGGGTTGACTTTGGGAAGGAAATCGGAATACGCCAAAGCAGCGCACAGATCACCACGCATTACAGCAAGGACGAACTGATCGGTAAACAGGTAATCGGCGTGGTCAATTTCCCGAAAAAGCAGATAGCCGATTTCCTGTCGGAGTGTTTGATTACCGGGTTTGCTGATGAAAACGGCGACATCGTACTCAGTACGGTGGAGCGCAAAGTGCCCAACGGAGCGAAATTGGTATGAAGTACATCAACTTTGAAGATACCGGTGATGCCGTTTCCGACGAAGTCTACATGAAGGAGGCACTCAAGGAGGCACAGAAAGCATGGGAACAGGACGAGGTGCCCATAGGTGCCGTAATCGTGTCCAAGGGTCGGATCATCGGAAGGGGGCACAACCTCACGGAGCGGCTGAACGACGTGACCGCGCATGCCGAGATGCAGGCATTCACGGCTGCAGCGAATTACATCGGCGGCAAGTACCTGCAAGATTGCACCCTGTATGTAACCATCGAACCCTGCGTGATGTGCGCCGGCGCCGCCTACTGGACACAGATTTCTCGCATCGTATTCGGTGCACCCGATGAAAAACGGGGTTTTTCGCTATTCGGCAAGGATTTATTGCATCCCACAACGGCCATTACCAGCGGCGTGTTGGCGCCGGAATGTGCGGCCTTGGTAACGTCATTTTTCCGTAATAAACGTGTTAAGTGACCGGCAGATTCAACTGCCGCAAACAAAATAGTGGTTATATTCGTTATCTTTGTCCAAGACTAATTACTAATTTTTAATTTAAAACAACACATATTATGGCTTTCGAACTACCGGCGTTGCCTTACGCCACAGACGCATTGGAACCCCATATCGATAAAGCGACCATGGAAATCCACCATGGCAAGCACCACCAAGCTTACGTAGACAACCTCAACAAAGCCATCGCAGGCACAGACGCGGAAAACCTGAGCATCGAAGAAATCTGCGCAAACATCTCAAAATATTCCGCTGCTGTACGCAACAATGGCGGAGGACACTACAACCACTCGTTGTTCTGGACCATCCTGTCCCAAAATGGTGGGGGAACCCCCTCCGGCGAGCTGGCTACTGCCATCGATGAGACGTTCGGATCGTTTGACGAACTGAAGAAGAAATTGCAGGAAGCAGGTGCCACCCGCTTCGGGTCCGGTTGGGCATGGTTGGTCGTAGACGGCTCGGGTAAATTGCAGGTAACTTCTACGCCCAATCAGGACAATCCGCTGTTTGATATCGCCGAGGTAAAAGGTACGCCTATTTTGGGCATCGACGTATGGGAGCACGCTTACTACCTGAACTATCAGAACAAGCGTCCGGCCTACTTGGAGGCAATCTTCAATGTGATTGACTGGAATGCGGTAGCAAAGCGTTACGCAGACGCTAAATAGTGAGTTTGTGAGGTGTGAGAAAGTGAGTGTGTGAGCGAGTGAGTTTGTGAGTAAGTACATGTTAAAAAGCGGTCACACAGTTGTTGCGTGACCGCTTTTTTTGGCTCGTATCCCACTCATTCATTCGGCTACCTGTGCGCCCCTCACACCTCACTTTCTCACAATCTCACATCCTCACAATCTCACCTCTAAGAAAATGAAAGCAATTGTCCTCGACGGAATTAAGGAGCCGCTGGTATGGAAAGACGTACCCATTCCCGACTTGGGCAGAGATGAAGCACTCGTGCGTATCAAAGCAGCGTCATTCAACCGGCGGGATTGGTGGATACAACAGGGTCGATACGCGGGCCTGAAATTTCCCATTATTTTAGGTTCGGATGGTGCAGGTATCGTGGAGGCAGTCGACGGGTCAGCCTATGGAGGCTGGATAGGCAAGGAAGTCGTCATCAACCCTTCCATCGCTTGGGGAGCCGACGAAGCGTTCCAGCAGAAATCTTTCTCCATTTTGGGGTTGCCCCAGGACGGCACGTTCGCGGAATATGTACGCGTACCCGCGGCCAATTTATACGAAAAGCCGCAGTACCTTTCGTTTGAAGAAGCGGCTGCGCTTCCGCTTGGGGGGCTCACGGCGTACCGCGCGCTCTTCAGCCGGGCCGGCCTGAGTGTGGGTCAAAACGTATTGGTAGTAGGTGCCGGGGGTGGCGTGGCTACGTTTGCCCTGCAATGGGCTGTACATGCCGGAGCTAAGGTCTACGTTACTTCCGGTAGGGCAGACAAAATCGAGCAAGCCGTAGCGCTTGGCGCCGAAGGCGGTGTACGGTATACCGACGACAACTGGGCACAGCAACTGCAGGAAAAGGCCGGCGGTTTCGACGTGATCGTAGACAGTGCCTTGGGCGATTCCTTCGCGCACCACCTCGATTTGGCCAACCCGGGGGGTAGGATTGTGTTTTTCGGCGGCACCGCGGGTGACCTGCCGACGCTCAACGCCCGCAAAATCTTCTGGAAGCAGCTTTCCTTGTTGGGTACTACCATGGGATCACCCGCGGACTTTACCCACATGTTGGCTTTTGCAAACCAACATCGTATAAAACCCGTAATCGATAGCGTCCATCCGTTGGCAGAAGCGGAAACCGCGCTGCGGAAAATGGATGCTTCCGCCCAATTCGGCAAGATTGTACTGACCAGTACCTAAAATGGTGTATTTTTCGGATATTTCCTGAAAAACCCGATGTGCTTTGTAATTTTGTGTGGAGGAAGTAGCAAATGATGAAGATATTATTGTTGTTGGTCGGTATTGTGATGCATGCGGCGTGTTTGCAAACCACCGGTTCCCGTACCTCCCAGTCTTACGTTTTGTCGGATAGCAGGGATACCACGGGCCTGTTGGATACCGCTACATTCGCTGGTGGCTGCTTTTGGTGTACGGAGGCACAGTTCCAGCAGTTGGAAGGTGTAGACACGGTCATTTCCGGTTATACCGGAGGGACCGTGGCGAATCCCTCGTACAAACAGGTGACTACGGGGAGGACAGGCCATGCAGAAGCGGTGAATGTTGTGTACCGTTCGGATAGGATTACTTACGATGAATTGCTCGAAGCTTTTTTTGTGGCCCATGATCCCACGCAACTTAACCGGCAGGGCAACGATATCGGCCCCCAATACCGGTCAGCGATTTTTTACCACAATGCTGAGGAGAAGGAAAAAGCCGCGTATTACATCCGGCGCCTAACGGAGGAAAAGGTATACAACCAACCCATCGTGACCACGCTGGAACCCTATACAGTCTTCTATGTCGCCGAAGATTACCACCAGAATTACTTCAACTTAAACCCTGAGCAGGCGTATTGCCAATATGTCATCGTCCCGAAATTGGACAAGTTCAAGAAAGTGTTCAAGGAGCGGTTGAAGAAATAGGACGTTCGTTGGGTATATCGCATGCTTTCGTAGTGTACGCGTAATATATTCGGTAAGCACGCGATATAAACCGCTGAAGCACAGTGTATGCACGGTCAGTGTACTGTGCTGTAGTACTTTATTGGTACTTAGGTAGTACTTGAGTAGTACTTTACTGGTGCTTAACCAGTGCCTGAGAAGGTTAAAGCACAACCTTATTCTTTAGCCGGGGTACCACCCATTTGTCCCCCATATTTTTCAATGATGTAGGCCGTTGCCGGTTTTATCGGTCTGTCAGGGTGTACCGGATGGTGGACTGCGGGGGCCGTGAAGAACTCGACGTTGTTGTCGATTTTCGAATACCATACCTTATTGGCACGCTCAGCGGTGAGCGTATCGGGGCGCGTTATTTTCCTGAAATGCTCCAGCTCGTGTGGGTTAATTGCCACGATGGCAACTCCCGGTAGTTGCTTGCCGCAACAAACGGCAACATAGCGGTCGTTGAACCAATACATACATTGTTTATCCAGGCATTCGGGGCGACCTATTACGAAATAGGCGACAAGGCCCGCCAACAGCGTGATGCCCGCTATATACCCTAAAAGCTTGTACGTTTTCAATGCCGTTTCCGGTTTGAGGGGCATTGGTGGTAGCGGGGTCGGTGGTGTCGGGCCTTCGCCAATATCTTCACCGTCGCCGTCGACAGTCGTGTCAGACGCTATATTCCGGACCCTACACCATTCCGAGTAAGGTCTCGGCTCAAAATCAATCAGCCATGCAAGGATTTTTATATTCCAATCATCCGTTCTTTCACACTCCCCTTTTAAAAAGCTGATTAATGACCTGAACTTGTCCAATTCAAAACGCCTGATACGTTCTTCGTGATTAGTATACCGATTTCCCTGATCGAAGAATTGCTTGATTACTTCATCGTCCTTCCGATTATATCTATTGGCCAGCACCCATAGCGCACAGCGCCTTAGGTTCGACCTTTTTAAATTTTCCAACCCGTTGGGCAATTCGTGCCTGTCCCGCAAATCGCGGTATTTAGCCAATACTTCTTGTTGGAATTCGTCGAACATCGCGTCAAAATTAAGTCAGCCGAACTATCCTAATGTACGGGAAACCGTAACGAGAAACACAGCTCACAGCTCCAGCTATTGGTCGGAAACCCACCGGAAATTCAGGAAACCTGCCAGAAATTCCGGAAATCCCACGGAACTATCGGAAACATCGGAATTATCTGATGTTTAGTGTTTTATGTCCTTTATGTTTGCTTCCGAAATCAGTTGAAGTATCCCTTGGTCCATTGTCAGGATAAAGATACGAAACCGATTTCAAACCGAGAAGAGTTCGCGGTGGCCGGTAGCCGGTTTGGGAAGCAGTTGCCAGCTCCCGCGATCGAATCTCACCACTTCCCAAAAAATTCAGAAGGCCTTCTGAAAACGATCGTAGCAACCCCGCGCACGGTGCACGGGGACCTACCCAGTTTTTGACTTCAAATTTTTTGAAATATGTGGTATTTCATCATGGCTCTTTTATTGGGGCTGGGTTGCCCATCGGGCTCATCTACCGGCAGCGGCCAGGCAACAGTGCAAACAAACGGCGGTGGGGACGACGATCCTGAAACGGGTACTGGCGGTGATAAGGGAACCGTCCGACCCCCGATACCTCCCGTACCTCCCAGATAACAAGCGTTATCCATGCTAAGGGCAGTGACAAGCTGCCCTTTTTTGTTTGCAATTTTCGTACATTCGAATCAAATTTGGATGTCGTTGAAAAATCTAGGCCTATATGTCGTTTTGCTCCTTTCGCTTTCCTGCACAAGCGAGGTGCCGCCGGAAGTAGTTCCAGATGGCTATCCGTATTATGCGCAAGCGTTCGACTATTTAGAAAATGGGAAGCCGGACAGTGCTTTTTTCGTGTTTGATATGGCGAAGGACATTTTCATTGAGGCCCAAGACAGCTTGAATGCCGCCAACTGCCTTATCCAAATGGCTATTACGCTCCACGAGCAGGGCGATCATTTCGGAGCCCAAGAAACCGGACTTTCTGCTTTGGAGTATTTGGATGCCAAAAACCCAGCACATTACGCCTACATCAGTTCGAACTTCAACAACTTGGGTAATGCGACATCGCAATTGAAAGATTTTGAGCGCGCGATAGCGTTCTATGATTCCGCTATCCAGTATTCGGGCGATTCTTCGGAAGTGAGTATCTACCTAAACAACAAAGCTATCGCTTTTTTCGATAGTGGAAGATATGGGAAGGCTTTGGAGATTTACGAGCGCATCATCCGCCAAAGCCATCGGGACCGACGGGAGTATGCGAGAGCCCTGACCAATTATTCGAATACCAGATGGCGCCTTGACACGGCCTATGATGCAGCGCCCCACCTTTTGGAAGCATTGCGTATCCGCGAAGAACAGGATGATTATTGGGGGCAGAATTCCAGTTATGCACATCTTGCAGAGTACTATGAGCAACGACGACCTGACGCTGCGTTGCATTATGCTCGCAAGCGGTATGCTGTGGCAAACAAGCTAAGGAGTGCCGAAGATCAAATCAAGGCATTACACAGACTCATCAAGCTTAGTCCTGTCGATTCCGTCAAAGGTTATTTTGCGGTTTACCGGCGGCTTGCTGATAGCCTCCAGCTTGCCCGTGCCACGGCCAAGAACCAGTTTGCCTTGATTCGTTACGAAGTGGAGAAGAGCAAAGCGGACAACCTCCGGCTGCAAAAAGAGAATGCCGAGAAAGCCTACCAGATTGCCAGGCAGCGGATATGGACGGGTACGGCAATCGCGTTTGCGCTCGCCCTGTTTGTGGGAGGCACCTTTTGGTACCGGAAACGTGAACAACGCTTGGCACTTGAAGCACAGCACCGGATAAAGGCCCATAAGCTCCAAACGTCAAAAAAAATACACGATGTGGTAGCCAATGGGCTCTACCGCGTGATGGCCGAAATCGAAAACCGCGAGGAAATAGACCGGGAAGGCATACTTGACCGGCTGGAGGGCATGTACGAGCAGTCGCGCGATATCTCCTACGAGACCGAAGAACCTGCGGAACCGCAGCAGGATGACCACGAGCTGATCGCTGGATTGCTCAAGGCTTTCTCCACGGATTCGGTGAAGATTATCATCGCCGGCAACTCACCCGAGCTGTGGGAGGGGCTCCCCTCGTCTATGACGGCCGATATCAGGCATGTCTTGCAGGAATTGATGGTCAACATGCGGAAGCACAGCCAAGCCACGGACGTCGTCGTCAGGTTCGAAAAAACATCGGACCGGTTGCAGATAGTTTACAGCGACAACGGTATAGGCCTGCCGGAATCCTTTACCAAAGGAAATGGACTGACCAATACGGGTTCCCGTATAGAACGTCTTCGTGGGCAGCTTACTTTTGCCAGCGAGGGGGGGAAAGGATTGAAAATCGAGGTGGTGCTCCCCGTTTCCAAAAATTGATTGAACGATGTTTAGAAAAGTACTGATTGCCGAAGACCACGAGATGACGAATATCTCTGTCCGTAAAACCTTGGAAGAATTGGGGGTCGACGATGCCCGGTATGTGTATTATTGCGACGACGCCTTATCGTGGATCAGCAAAGCCGTCCGTGCGGGCCAGCCGTATGAACTGCTCATCACCGATCTATCTTTCGAGGAAGACAACCTAACCCAAGTGCTGAAAGACGGAGAGCAACTCATCCGGGCAGCCAAGGATATGCAACCCAGCCTCAAAATCATCGTCTTTTCGGCGGAAAGCCGTTCGGCGGTGGTAGACAAGCTGTTCAAGACGCTGCCCATAGACGGTTATGTGCGCAAGGCCCGGCGCGATGCCCAGCACCTGAAGCAGGCGTTGCAGGCGGTCTACAAGCACCAATCGTACCTGTCACCAGATTTGAAGCAAACCACCAAGGGAACCAATACCTACGAGTTCAGCGAGTTTGATATTGCCATCATCTCATTGTTGGCGCAGGGCCTGCTCCAGAAAGATATCCCTATCTACTTACAGCAGAAGCACATCAAGCCATCCAGTTTGAGTAGCGTGGAGAAACGGCTCAACGCGATGAAAGAAGCGTTCGGTTTTTCCAAGAACGAACAGTTAGTTGCTTATTGCAAGGATATCGGGTTGATTTAATCCCGCCCAGTTGCAGCCTGCGAGATGGTTTTCCTCGCCCAATGTTGAAGGAAAATGATATCCTTTTGACAGGAAACGATACCGTTCTAATGCCCAGTGGTAATACTGCATTTTCCAATGTTATCCTTTGGCGTTCGAATGGTATCATTGGAAGTTACACTGGTATCCTCTAGTGTTCGACTGGTATCATTGGAAATTTCAATGATATCCTTTTGCATTCCAATGGTATCACTGGAAGTTGCAAGGGTCTCCTTTGGCGTTCGACTGGTATCATTGGAAGTTTCAATGGTATCCTTTTGCATTCCAGCGGTATCACTAAAAGTTGCAACGGTCTCCTTGGCGTTCGACTGGTATCATTGGAAGTTTCAATGGTATCCTTTTGCGTTCCAATGGTATCATTGGAAGTTGCCATGGTATCCTAACCCGTCAAAACGATATCCTTTTTGGGCGATTGTGTGCGGCGCAACTGTAGTTTACTCACGAATGTCCGAGCGTCCGTCGTATACAATTTGGATGCCCCGTTGCTATTGGGACAGTCGGCCCTTTTCAAGTTTGGAAAAGTTTTAATAGATTACGCCATAAAGGAGATAGCTTTCGAATGACATGGAAATATTGGTCTGCGGCATTACTTGTTGCGATAACCCTCGCCGAATCATCTTGCTACCGACGGCCGGAAAGGCGTGCGGCAGCAGAAACGACAGTTGGTGTCAAGGATAAAGCCTCAAACCAACCCCTGCAGCCCACCGCACGCGAAAAAAGGCAGAAATTTCGTAAGGGCCTCGTCTACGTGACCAAAGTCGTAGATGGCGACACCTTTTGGGTCGACGACGGCGAGAAAGAAGTCAAGGTAAGGTTCACTGGGATTGATGCCCCCGAGACCAGGAACACGGGCAGGAAGAAGAAGGGCTATTTCGGCGAGGAGGCCAGGGACTATGTAAAAGCACTGACCGAGTACCAGTGGGTGCGGTTGGAGACCGATGTACAGGAACGAGACTCCTTTAAGCGGTTGCTGGCCTATGTTTACTTGGAAGACGGCACGTTCCTCAACGCCCATTTGGTGGAAAATGGCTATGCCGTGGTGGACACCCATCCGCCGAACGTGAAGTATGTCGATCTTTTGGTCAAGCTGCAGCAGGATGCCAAGGTAGGTGGCCGCGGATTGTGGGGGGTACAGCCGCAGTAGGTAGCGGTAGGGGCGCCGAAGTTTGCTAAGGCATTTCTCTTTTCTCTCATTTCGCCTTTTACGGATTCCCGTAAGGAACACGCGTGGTGTTGCTTTAGTTTTGGGATAATCAAAACAAAGACTACCATGGACTTTAAAGATGAAATCCGCCAGTTTGCAAAACGCGTAGACCGGCTGTTGCCTCAAATCAAGACGGAGGAAGCCACCAAAACCTCCCTGATTATGCCCTTCCTGAAAATATTGGGATACGACGTGTTCGACCCGTTCGAGGTACACCCCGAGTTTGTGGCCGATATCGGCATCAAGAAAGGGGAGAAGGTCGACTATGCCATCCTGCGCGATGGGAAACCCGTAATCCTCATCGAATGCAAGCATTATGCGGATGGACTGGAACCCGCACAATTCCCAGTTGTTCCGCTATTTCCATACCACCGACGCCAAATTCAGCCTGCTGACCAATGGATTGGAATACCGTTTCTATACCGATTTGGTGACTCCCAATAAGATGGATGAGAAGCCGTTTTTCGAATTCAAGATTACCGACATTAAGGATGCCGAAATTGTCGAGTTGCGCAAATTCCATAAGTCGGTATTCGATCTGGATAGCATATCCTCTGCGGCCAGCGACCTTAAATACTTCAACGAGCTCACCATTTTGATTACCGGCGAGATGCAGAACCCATCGGAAGAATTCGTCCGCTATTTTGCCAAGCAAGTATACCCGAGCCTCGTTACCGCTAAGGTGTTGGAGCAATTTACCCCGTTGGTCAAGCGGGTGTTTACGCAGATAGTCAATGACCAGATCAGTGAGCGGTTGAAAAGTGCGCTCAAGAAAGAGACCGAGAACGAAGAGACCGCGAATCCGGTACCGGCGGAAGCCGAGTCGCTCATCGTCACCACCCAAGATGAAATCGACGGCTACCTAATCGTGAAGTCCATCCTGCGGAAGGACATCGAAGTCGGGCGGATTTTCATGCGCGACAACCAATCCTACTGTGGTATCCTGCTTGATGATAATAACCGTAAGCCGATATGCCGGTTTTATTTTGCATCGAATCGGCTCAGGATAGGGCTGTTTGACAAAGACAAAAAGGAGACCAAATACGATTTGGGGCAATTGGATGATATTTATAGCTATTCGGAGCAGATATTGGGGACGGTGGGTAATTATGATGGATGATGCTATGGTAAGCACTTCGATGAAAACGGTATGAACCATTTTTCCGAAATGGATACAAATTGCTTGAAAACTTGTATGATATCACGGCAATTGTTATCTTGTTCGCATTAACCAGTGATCAACCCTTATGCGGAACCATCTCTTTTCTCTCTTCTTTATTATTATCTGCTTGCTGTTTCCAGTTTCGACAATCCTAGGTGAAACAAATGCTTATGTTGTTTCCCAACAGAAGGAAACTATTGTATACATCACCAAAACAGGCGAGAAGTATCACCGGTCCGGATGTCGTTATTTATCAAAGAGTCAGATAAAGATTTCAAAGAAAGAAGCCATAAAGAATGGATATGGGGCATGTAAGGTGTGTAAGCCCTAAATTGCCAACAACAAGAAAATATGAAAAGCCAATTGAGTTATCAAAACTTATGTTGGGAAAGAAAGAAGAAACAAAAAAGCCCCGAAGATAGTCGAGGCGCTAAATGTTTTCACAACGGAATAATCCTTATTGTGATTTGCTTTCAGAAGCAAAGATAGGAAAAGAATTGATAAGACAAAGTTTTTTGAAGTTATCTTTAACACTATTATATGCATTGAGATGAAAAGAATATTAGGACTTGATTTAGGAACTACATCCATTGGCTTCGCCTATGTTATAGAAGGGGATGTCCCTGGACAATCAACTGTTAAAAGAATCGGTGTGCGTGTCAATCCATTGACAACGGATGAACAGACCGATTTTGAAAAAGGTAAGCCGGTGTCCGTAAATGCAGACCGGACATTGAAACGGGGAATGAGGCGCAACCTCGATCGATATCAGGACAGAAGAAAAAACCTGACAGAAGTATTAGCGAAATCCGGCTTAATCACCAGCGAAAGCGTATTAACCGAAGACGGCAAAAACACCACGCACGAAACATGGTGTTTGCGGTCAAAAGCAGCGGCGGAAAGGATTGAAAAAGCAGAGTTGGCAAGAGTGCTGCTGGCCATCAACAAAAAGCGTGGCTACAAAAGCAGTCGAAAAGCGAAGAATGAAGAAGATGGACAAGCAATAGAC
>Ga0207868_1001856_pt1 | contig 13703 bp, 13 predicted proteins | sample Passage237B_FD_187370 | JGI IMG/M metagenome (GOLD analysis project Ga0207868, IMG submission 187370) | Cellulose adapted compost microbial communities from Newby Island Compost Facility, Milpitas, CA, USA - Passage2 37B (SPAdes) (version 3) ... | reverse complement strand
CCCGCCCGGCCGGGCGGTCGGGGGTCAGGCGCCCTTGGCGGCGCGGAAGCCGGCCTCGAGGTCGGCGAGGATGTCGTCGACGTGCTCGATGCCGACGGCGAGGCGCACGAGGCCGGGCGTGACGCCGGACAGCGCCTGCTCCTCGGGGGTGAGCTGGCTGTGCGTGGTCGACGCCGGGTGGATGACGAGCGAGCGCACGTCGCCGATGTTCGCGACGTTGGAGTGCAGCTCGAGCGCGGAGACGAACGCCTGGCCGGCCGCGGAGCCGCCCTCGATCTCGAACGCGAGGACGGCGCCGCCGCCGCGCGGCGCGTACTTGAGCTGGTTGGCGTGCCACGGGCTGGACTCGAGCCCGGAGTAGTGGACGGTGCGCACGTCGTCGCGCGCCTCGAGCCAGCGGGCGACCTTGGTGGCGTTCTCGACGTGCCGCTCGACGCGCAGCGAGAGGGTCTCGATGCCCTGCGAGATGAGGAACGCGTTGAACGGGGAAATCGCGGAGCCGAGGTCGCGCAGGAGCTGGATGCGCGCCTTGAGGATGTAGGAGAGGTTCGCGCCGAACGCGGAGCCGACGCCGAGCGCCTCGGCGATCTTGAGGCCGTGGTACGACGGGTCGGGCTCGTTGAAGCCGGGGAAGCGGTCCGGGTACTGCGCGTAGTCGAACGTGCCGCCGTCGACGATGACGCCGCCGATCGCGGAGCCGTGCCCGCCGAGGTACTTGGTGGCGGAGTGCACGACGACGTCGGCGCCCCACTTCAGCGGGTTGATGAGGTAGGGCGTGGCGACGGTGTTGTCGACGATGAGCGGCACGCCGTACTCGTGCGCGACGCCGGCGACGAGCTCGATGTCGAGCACGTCCGACTTCGGGTTGGGGATGGTCTCCGCGAAGAACGCCTTGGTGTTGGGGCGGATCGCGGCGCGCCACGCCTCGGCGTCGTGCGGGTCGGTGACGAACGTCGTCTCGACGCCCAGCTTGGGCAGCGTGTAGTGCAGCAGGTTGTAGGTGCCGCCGTAGAGCGAGGGGCTCGCGACGACGTGGTCGCCGGCCTCGGCGACGTTGAGGATCGCGAACGTCTCGGCCGCCTGGCCGGACGCGACGAGGAGCGCGCCGACGCCGCCCTCGAGGGAGGCGATGCGGTTCTCGACGACCTCCTGCGTGGGGTTGCCGATGCGCGTGTAGATGGGGCCGAGGTCCTGCAGCGCGAAGCGCGCGGCGGCGGTGCCGGCGTCCGGGAAGACGTAGGACGTCGTCTGGTAGATCGGCAGGGCGCGGGCGCCGGTGGCGGCGTCGGGGGCCTGGCCCGCGTGGATCTGGCGGGTCTCGAAGTTCCAGTTCTCGTTGCTCACTGCTGGCTCCTTGCTGCGGGTGGGGGTCCGCGGGGAGCTCGGGCAGCCGACGTCCGTCCCGCGGAGAAGGGGGAGTGACGCACGGTCGAGATGGATGGCGCGGGGTGTCGCGGCGGGTGCCGACGACCTGCCCGCAGGCATGCCGAACGTGCGCTGGTCAGCGACACATTCGACGAAGCATGGGGCGAGGCTACGGTCTGCGTCCGCGGGGCAAAACGGCCGTCTTGGCATGTGGGACGGCTGTCTCATCCCGACGGTGCGGTCGCCGAGCGAGGTCCCCGACGGCCGCGCGTCTCACATCCCGGACACAGGCTGTCCTATCCGTCCGGTTGCTCCCGGATGGGGCTGGTGTGAAAGGAGTGACTCTTGTGACTGGAGTTCACTTCTGTGGCACCCGCAGGTAGCGTCCCGAAGGCGCGTCCCCCTCGACCGCCCCCGCGGCCGCCGGGCCGGCGCGCGGACCGGGCCACCGCACCCCACGCGTGCCCGTCCCCCTGACATCGGCACGACGAAGGGCCAGCACGAGGTGGAGCGACGAGGACGACGGGCCCGCGGTGCGGGCGCGCTCACGATCGCGACGGTCGCCGCGCTGCTCGTCGGCGCGCCCGCCCTCGCCGACCCGACCCCGCCCAGCGACCAGGACGTACGCGACGCACGCGCCGCGGTCGGCCGCGCCGAGCGGTCCGTCGCCGAGATGGAGGTCCGCCTCGCGCAGCTCGCGACCGAGGCCGACACCGCCACGCTCGGCGTCCAGCAGGCCGGCGAGGCCTACACCCAGGCCCTGAGCGACGCGGAGTCCGCGCGCGCCGCGGCCGACGACGCCCGGGCCCGCGCCGACGAGGCCGCCGAGCAGGCCGAGCAGGCGCGCCGCGAGCTGCTCGCCATCGCCCGGCAGGTCGCCCGCTCCGGCGGGTCCGCCGACCTGGTCGAGGCCCTGCTGTCCGCCGAGGGGTTCGCCGACGTCGCTCGTCGGACCTCCGCGATGGACCAGATCACCCGCAAGGCCGACTCCGCCGTCCAGGGCTACCAGGCCGCCAAGCTCGTCTCCGGCACGCTGGCCGCGACCGCGAGCGACGCCGCCGCCACTGCGACCCGCGCGCAGACCCAGGCGCAGGACGCGCTCGAGCGGGCGCAGGCCGCCGCCGACGAGGCCGACGCCGCGCAGGCCGCCGCGCAGGCCGAGCGCGAGTCCCTGCTCGCCGAGCTCGCCGCCGCGCGCTCCACGAGCGTCGAGGTCGAGCGCGCCCGCCAGGAGGCCGTCGAGGCCGAGCGCCGCGCCCGCGAGGAGGAGCAGGAGCGCCGCCGCCGCGAGGAGCAGCAGCCCGCGCCGCCGGCGAACCCCGCGCCCCCGGCGAACCCGACGCCGCCGACGGCCCCCGACCCGGTCCGCACGCCGGACCCGGCGCCGACCACGCCGCAGCCGACGACCCCGGCCCCGCGCCCGACCACCCCGGCGCCGCGTCCCACGACGCCCGCGCCGCAGCCGACGACCCCGGCCCCGCGTCCCACGACGCCCGCGCCGCAGCCGACCACGCCCGCCCCGCGCCCGACGACCCCCGCGCCCACCCCGACCGACCGCTACGGCCTCGGCACCGGGATCTCGCGCGGCTCCGCGGCCCAGGGCCAGAAGGCGGTCGCCATCGCGAAGACACGCCTCGGCGCGCCCTACGTGTGGGGCGGGACGGGCCCGGGCTACGACTGCTCGGGGCTCACCATGACGTCCTGGAGCGGCGCGGGCGTCTCGCTGTACCGGACCTCGCGCGACCAGTACAAGCAGGTCCTCAAGATCCGGTACGCCGACATGCGCCCCGGTGACCTGGTCTTCTGGGGCACCAACCCGAACAACCCCGACTCGATCTACCACGTCGCCATGTACATCGGCGGCGGCCAGATCATCGAGGCCCCGCGGCCCGGCCTGACCGTGCGCATCACGTCGATGCGCTACTCCGGCTCCATGCCGTACGCCGGCCGTCCCTGACGGGCGGCCCGCCCGAGCGACGCACGAAGGCCCGGCCCCGCGAGGGGACCGGGCCTTCGTCGTACGCAGGACGCCGCCGGCGCGGGTCAGTGGTGGTCGTACCCCGCGTCGATGGCCCGCTGGCGCGAGCGCTGGATCTCGGCCTCCGCCTCGGCGCGCCCCACCCAGTGGGCGCCCTCGACGGATTTGCCGGGCTCGAGGTCCTTGTAGACCTCGAAGAAGTGCTGGATCTCCAGGCGGTGGAAGTCGGACACGTCGTCGATGTCCTGCCGCCACGCGGCGCGCTGGTCGCCCGTGGGGACGCACAGCACCTTGTCGTCACCGCCGGCCTCGTCGCGCATGCGGAACATGCCCAGGGCGCGGCAGCGGATGAGGCAGCCCGGGAACGTGGGCTCCTCGAGCAGGACGAGCGCGTCGAGCGGGTCGCCGTCCTCGCCCAGCGTGCCCTCGATGAACCCGTAGTCGTCCGGGTAGCGCGTCGAGGTGAAGAGCATGCGGTCGAGCCGGATCCGCCCCGTCGCGTGATCCACCTCGTACTTGTTGCGCTGACCCTTGGGGATCTCGATCGTGACGTCGAACTCCACAGCACTCCTGTCGGCTCGCCAGCGCAGGGCCCACCGGTGGGAGGCGCGCACGCTCGCGGCGTGGTTCGGTGACCGGCGCGCCGGAGGTACGGGCGCACCGACTGTTGCGTCATAGTCTGACGCACCGGTGGGCCGACCGTCCCATCGAGCCCCACCAGGACCCCGGAGCGGAGCGTGACGATGGCCACAGGAGCACGTGTCGTCGGCACGACGCTGCTGGTCCTCCTGCTGGGCGCGGGCGGGTACCTCGCGGCCGACGCGTACGACGTCGTGCCCGGGTACGTGACCCTCGAGCCGGTCCCGCCGGACCCCGCGCCGTTCCCCGAGCCCCCCGCGGCGGTCGCCCCGGCGGAGGTCGTGCCCGCGCTCGGACCGGTCGCGGACGACGCGCCCCTGCCGCAGCGCAAGCCGGTCGAGGCGCTCGTGCAGGACCTGGTGAAGGACGAGCGGCTCGGCAAGAAGGCCAAGGTCGGCGTGGTCGTCGCCGACCAGCTCACCGGCGGGGTCGTCGCCTCGTACCGGGCCGACGTCGCGATGGAGCCCGCGTCGACCGCGAAGGTCGTCACGGCCGTCGCCGCGCTCGGCACGCTCGACCCGGCGAGCACGTTCACGACGAGCGTCGTGCGCGGCACCGGCGACCAGGTCGTGCTCGTCGGCGGCGGCGACATGATGCTCGCGGCCGACGCGGGCGACGCGACCGTCGTCAACGGCCGCGCGGGCCTGGGCGACCTGGCGCGCGCCGCGGCCAAGCAGCTCAAGCTCGTCGGGCTCACCGAGGTCACGCTGCGCGTCGACGACACCCTCTACACCGGCCCGCGGGTCAGCCCCGGGTGGGACGAGGGCGACCTGACCATGGGCTACGCCGCGCCCGTCGCGCCGCTCGCGGTGAAGATCGCCGCGACGAAGGAGGGTGTGGCGTACCCGCCGCGCTCGTCCGACCCGGCGCTCGCGGCCGCGAAGGTCTTCGCGACCCGGCTCACGGAGGCGGGCATCACCGTCAAGGGCGACGTGGCGCGCGCCGCCGCGCCGTCCGGCGCGACCGTCCTCGCGACCGTGGAGTCCGCGCCGCTGCACGACGTCGTGCACTTCTTCCTCGAGTCGTCGGACAACACCATCACCGAGGTCGTGTCGCGCGCCGTCGCGATCGACCAGAAGCTGCCCGCGAGCTTCGACGGCGGCACCCAGGCCGTGCTGCGCGCCGTGACGATGCTCGGCGTGGACACCAAGGGCGCGGTCCTCGCGGACGCGTCCGGCCTCGCCGAGGGGTCGCTCCTCACGCCGACGACGCTGCTCGGCCTCATCCAGCTCGTCTCCGACCCCGAGCACCCCGAGCTGCGCTCGATCGCCGTGGGCATGCCCGTCGGCGGGCTCACGGGCACCCTGTCGGACCGGTACCTGTCGTCCGACGCCCGCGGCCTCGTGCGCGCCAAGACCGGCAGCCTGTCCGGGGTCAAGGGCCTCGCCGGGACCGTGCTCGACTCCGACGGCCGCCAGCTCGACTTCGCGGTCCTCGTCGCGCACGACAAGAAGACGGGCCCGTGGGGCCCGCGCCAGGCGATCGACACGTTCGTCACGGCCCTGCACGGCTGCGGCTGTCGCGGCTGACGCGCTCCGCGCGGATCGCAGGCCGTCGCGCGGCTACGGTGAGCGGCATGACCGCCACGAGCAGCGCCGCCGGCCCGGTCGACTGGGACGTCGCCGCCCGGCTGGCCGCGCGCGCCGTACGGCCCGGCCCCACCGGCCCGCGCGCCGAGCTCGAGGACCTCGTCGCGGGGCTGCGCGCCGCCGCCGGACCGGCCGCCGAGCACGCCGCACGCGTCACGGGCCTCGCCGCGCTCGACGGGCGCGACCCCGCGGAGGTGTCGCGCGTGCTCGTCGTCGACCGGTCCGGCTGGGCCCGCGCGAACGTGCGGATGTTCGAGGTCATGACCGCCCCGCTCGCCGCCCCGCGGCCCGACGGCTCCCCGCCGCGCGGCTCGTCGCGGCCCGCCCGGCTCGCCGGCGCCGCGCAGGTCGGCGCGGTCCTCGGCGTGCTGTCCGGCAAGGTCCTCGGCCAGTTCGACCCGTACACCCCGCCCGCGGGCGCGGCCGACGACGCGCGCGGCGAGGGACGCCTGCTGCTCGTCGCGCCGAACGTGCTGCACCTCGAGCGCAAGCTCGGCGTCGACCCCGGCGACTTCCGCCTGTGGGTGTCGCTGCACGAGCAGACGCACGCGCTGCAGTTCGCCGCCGCGCCGTGGCTCGCCGACCACCTGCGCGAGCGGTCGGCGGCGCTGCTCGGCGACGTCGCCGGGCAGGGGGAGGAGACGTTCGCGCGCATGCTCTCCACGCTCGGCCGGGTCCTCGCCGACGACGAGGCGAGCATCCTCGACGCCCTCACGCCCGAGCAGCGCGCCGTCGTCGACGAGGTCGGCGCCGTCATGTCGCTGCTCGAGGGGCACGCCGACGTCGCGATGGACGCCGTCGGGCGCACCGTCGTGCCGTCCGTGCGGGAGATCCGCCGCAAGTTCGAGGCGCGGCGCGACGCGCAGGCCCGCTCCCGCGGTCCGGAGTCCGTGCTGCGGCGCCTGCTCGGCATGGACGCGAAGCTCGCGCAGTACCGCGACGGCGCCGTGTTCGTCCGCGCCGTGCGTTCGCGCGTCGGGCTCACCGGGCTCAACGCCGTGTTCGCGGACCGCGCGCACCTGCCGACCGCCGCCGAGATCGCCGACCCCGGCGCGTGGGTGCGCCGCGTGCACGGCTGATGCCCGCCCGGGGCGTGGGGCGCTGATGGTCGGCCCCGACCCGCGCGTCGCCGCCGTCCGGCGCGCCGTGACCGCCGCCGTCGCGGACCTGCCCGACGACGCGCTCGTCCTCGTCGCGTGCTCCGGCGGGCCCGACTCGCTCGCGCTCGCCGCGGGGGCGGCGTTCGCGGTGCCGCGCTCGGGCCGGCACGGAGGGTCGCGTCCGGGTTCGCGTCCGGGGCCGCGTGCGGGGCGGGGGTCCGGGTCCGACGACGAGCCGCGCCGCCGGGCCGGTGCGGTCGTCGTGGACCACGGCCTCGTACCCGGCTCCGCGCAGGTCGCGCAGCGGGCCGCCGAGCAGTGCCGCGCGCTCGGGCTCGACCCCGTGCTCGTCGTGCCCGTCGACGTCACGGGACCCGGCGGCCCCGAGGCCGCCGCCCGCGCCGCCCGCTACGCCGCCCTCGAACGCGCGGCGCGGGACCTGGGCGCGGCCGCCGTGCTGCTCGGCCACACCCTCGACGACCAGGCCGAGACCGTGCTGCTCGGCCTCGCGCGCGGGTCCGGCGCCCGGTCGCTCGCCGGGATGCCCGCCGCGCGCGGGCTGCTGCGGCGCCCGCTGCTCGAGGTGCGCCGCGCCGACACGCTCGCGGTCTGCGAGGTCCTCGGCCTCGACCCGTGGCACGACCCGACGAACGCCGGCCGGCCCGGCGACCCGCTGCGCTCGCGCGTGCGCAGCCACGTGCTGCCCGTGCTCGAGCGCGAGCTCGGCCCCGGCGTGGCCGCCGCGCTCGCCCGCACCGCCGTGCACCTCCGCGAGGACGCCGCCGCGCTCGACGCGCAGGCCGCCGCGCTGCTCGCCACCGCGCGGGTCGACGAGCCCGGCGAGTCCGAGGACGACGCCCCGTCGCGGGGGCCCGAGGTGCCCGGCGCGCTCGTCGTGCTCGACGTCGACGCCCTGGCCGCCGCGCCCGACGCCGTGCGCCGCCGGACCCTGCGCGCCGCGCTCGTCGCGGCCGGGTCGCCCGCCGGGTCCGTGCACCGCGTCCACGTGCTCGACGTCGACGCGCTCGTCGTCGGATGGCACGGCCAGGGACCCCTCACGCTGCCCGGACGGGTGGTCGCGGCCCGCCGCTGTGGCAGGCTTGTCGTCGGACCGGCCACCACCGTGGCGCGTCCCGGGACGAACCGCCCGAGCGACACCGAGAGCACCTGAACAGGAGCAGCTGTGGACCCTGCGGACATGGGAGACGACCTCGAGAAGGTCCTGCTCACGCAGGAGCAGCTGCACGCGCGGCTCGACGAGATCGCGGCGCAGGTCGACGCCGACTACGCGGGCAAGGACCTGCTGCTCGTCGGCGTCCTCAAGGGCGCCGTCATGGTCATGGCGGACCTCGCGCGCCGGCTGCACACGCCGATCGCGATGGACTGGATGGCGGTCTCGTCGTACGGCTCGGGCACCAAGTCCTCCGGCGTCGTGCGGATCCTCAAGGACCTCGACACCGACCTCACCGGCAAGCACGTCCTGATCGTCGAGGACATCATCGACTCCGGCCTCACGCTGTCGTGGCTCGTGTCGAACCTGCGCAGCCGCGGCCCGGCGAGCGTCGAGATCGCCACCATGCTGCGCAAGCCCGACGCCGCCAAGGTCGAGGTCGACGTGCGCTACGTGGGCTTCGACATCCCGTCGGAGTTCGTCGTCGGGTACGGGCTCGACTACGCCGAGAAGTACCGCAACCTGCCGTTCGTCGGCACGCTCGCGCCGCACGTCTACGCGTCCTGACGGCATGACCGCGCCGGCCCGCCCGGTCCACCGGCGCCGGGCCGGCGGGCTGTGCCCTGCGCGAACAGCGGCCGGGAACGTCCGGCCCAACGTGTACGTTCGACCGATCAGCCCGCTCGAGCAGGAGGATGTGGGGCTCGGCCCCGAACGCCTATGAACGTCAAGCGCCTCGCCCGTGGTCCCGTCCTGTGGATCGTGCTGGCCGTCGTGCTGCTCTGGATCGGCGTGAGCACGCTGTCCCAGCCCAGCGTCAAGACCATCGACACCTCCGACGGCCTCGAGCTGCTGAAGGGTGAGACGGTCGAGTCCGCCAAGATCACCGACGGCGTGCAGCGCGTGCAGCTCACGCTCGAGAAGCCCTTCGTCAAGGGCGACGACGACTTCGGCAAGCTGGTCCAGTTCCAGTACGTCGAGCCGCAGGGCGAGACGGTCGTGCGCGCGGTGCAGTCCGCGGACCTCGCCAAGGGCTTCACGTCCGTCAACCCGCAGACGTCGTGGTGGAGCAGCCTGCTGTCGCTGGTGCTGCCGTTCATCATCATCCTGGCGATCTTCTGGTTCCTCATGGCGAACATGCAGGGTGGAGGCTCGCGCGTCATGAGCTTCGGCAAGTCGCGCGCCAAGCTGGTCTCCAAGGAGTCGCCGCAGGTCACGTTCGCGGACGTCGCGGGCGTCGACGAGGCCGTCGAGGAGCTCATGGAGATCAAGGAGTTCCTCTCCGAGCCCGCCAAGTTCCAGGCCGTCGGCGCGAAGATCCCCAAGGGCGTGCTGCTGTACGGCCCGCCCGGGACCGGCAAGACCCTGCTCGCGCGCGCCGTCGCCGGCGAGGCGGGTGTGCCGTTCTACTCGATCTCCGGCTCGGACTTCGTCGAGATGTTCGTCGGCGTCGGCGCGAGCCGCGTGCGCGACCTGTTCCAGCAGGCCAAGGAGAACTCGCCCGCGATCATCTTCGTCGACGAGATCGACGCGGTCGGCCGCCACCGCGGCGCGGGCCTCGGCGGCGGGCACGACGAGCGCGAGCAGACGCTCAACCAGATGCTCGTCGAGATGGACGGCTTCGACGTCAAGACGAACGTCATCCTCATCGCCGCGACCAACCGGCCCGACATCCTCGACCCCGCCCTGCTGCGCCCCGGCCGGTTCGACCGTCAGGTCGCCGTGGAGCCGCCGGACCTCAAGGGCCGCGAGCGGATCCTGCAGGTGCACGCGCAGGGCAAGCCGATGGCGCCGCAGGTCGACCTCACGGCCGTCGCGCGCCGCACGCCCGGGTTCACCGGCGCGGACCTGGCGAACGTCCTCAACGAGGCCGCGCTGCTCACCGCGCGCAAGAACGCGCAGCTCATCGACGACCACGCGCTCGACGAGGCGATCGACCGCGTCGTCGCCGGCCCGCAGAAGCGCACGCGCGTCATGAACATCAAGGAGCAGAAGCTCACCGCGTACCACGAGGGCGGCCACGCGCTCGTCGCCGCGGCCCTGCGCTACACGGACCCCGTCACGAAGGTGACGATCCTGCCGCGCGGCCGTGCCCTCGGCTACACGATGGTCATGCCCGTCGAGGACAAGTACTCCGTCACGCGCAACGAGCTGCTCGACCAGCTCGCGTACGCCATGGGCGGCCGCGTCGCCGAGGAGCTCGTGTTCCACGACCCGACGACGGGCGCGGGCAACGACATCGAGAAGGCCACCGCGACCGCGCGCCGCATGGTCACGCAGTTCGGCATGTCGAGCACGCTCGGCGCCATCCGCCTCGGCCAGGACTCCGGCGAGGTGTTCCTCGGCCGCGACATGGGCCACCAGCGCGACTACTCCGAGGAGGTCGCGGGCCGGATCGACGCCGAGGTGCGGGCGCTCATCGAGCACGCGCACGACGAGGCGTGGGAGATCCTCGTCGAGTACCGCGACGTCCTCGACGCGCTCGTCCTCGAGCTCCTCGAGAAGGAGACCCTCAACGCCGACCAGCTCGCGGAGATCTTCCGCCCGGTCGTGAAGCGCCCGCCGCGCCGCGTGTGGCTCTCCAGCGACCAGCGCGCGGTGTCCGACCGCCCGCCGGTCCAGACGCCCGCCGAGATCGCCGCGCAGAACGGCCACGCCGTCGTCCCCGAGGACGAGGCCGCGGCCGCGAACCCGGAGCGCCCGCCGAGCGAGACCGTCGAGCTCCCGCCGACGCAGACCCCGGACCCGTCCTGATGGTGGACCCGATCACCGCCCCCGACGGCGTGGTGGGCGAGTACGACCAGGAGCGGGCCGAGGCCGCCGTCCGCGAGCTCCTGCTCGCCGTCGGCGAGGACCCCGACCGCGAGGGCCTGCGCGAGACGCCGGCGCGCGTCGCCCGCGCCTACCGCGAGATCTTCGCCGGCCTGCGGATGTCACCGCAGGACGTGCTGACCACGACCTTCGACCTCGGCCACGAGGAGATGGTCCTGGTCAAGGACATCGAGGTGTACTCCACCTGCGAGCACCACCTCGTGCCGTTCCACGGCGTCGCGCACGTCGGCTACATCCCCGGCGAGGACGGCCGCATCACCGGCCTGTCGAAGCTCGCGCGGCTCGTCGACGTGTTCGCGCGCCGACCGCAGGTGCAGGAGCGGCTCACGTCGCAGGTCGCCGACGCGCTCGTCGAGCAGCTGCGGCCGCGTGGCGTGATCGTCGTCGTCGAGTGCGAGCACCTGTGCATGTCGATGCGCGGCGTGCGCAAGCCCGGATCGCGGACCGTCACGTCCGCCGTGCGCGGGCAGATGCGCGACGCCGCGACCCGGGCCGAGGCCATGAGCCTCATCCACCAGCGTTGAGCGCCGTCGGCGTCCGGCGCGCCGTCGCGCGCCTGTACTGGGCGGCCAGCCGGTGGCGGCTGTCCACGCAGCGGCTGCCGCAGGACGGCGCCGGCATCATCATCGGCGCGCCCCACACGTCGAACTGGGACTTCGTCCTGATGCTCGCGATCGCGTGGGAGCAGGGGCTCGCGTTCCGGTGGCTCGGCAAGCACACGCTGTTCCGCGGCCTGGCCGGCCCCGTCATGCGCGGGCTCGGCGGCATCCCCGTCGACCGGCGCGACCCCGCGGGCCTCGTCGACGAGCTGCTCGCACGCGTGCGGGCGGGGGAGCGGTTCTACCTCGTCGTGACGCCCGAGGGCACGCGGCAGGGGTCGGGCTGGAAGTCGAGGTTCTACCGCATCGCGCGGGACGCCGACTGGCCCGTGACGCTCGGGTACGTGGACCGGCCGACCCGCACCACGGGCCTGGGCCCGACGATCCGCCTCACGGGCGACGTGCGCGCCGACATGGACGTCGTCCGGGCCTTCTACGCCGACAAGTCCGGGTTCCGCCCCGAGCGGCGGACCGAGCCGCGCCTGCGCGCGGAGACGGAGCAGGAGCAGCCATGAGGTTCATGCGCTCGCGCGCGATGATGGTGACGGTCGCGGTGATCGCGTCGATCACTCTCGTCGGCACGCTGGCCATCGGTCTGCTCTGACCGGCCCGCCCGACGACCCGGGTTTCCTCCGCCGCGGCGCTCCGGCGCATTTCCGTGCTGCCGGGTGGCCTTTCCGTGCGCGCAAACGGCGGGCCATGGTGGGGCACCGGACCGTGCGCCGGAACCGGTACCGGCCGGTATTCGCCCGAACTGATGACGCAAATGCGTTCTAAGTGGTTCAGATATGGACGAAAACGCGGCGGCGTGGGAACCGCTGCTATCTGTGAGCGCATGCTGACCACCGGAACCTGGGAAAACCTCATCGCGACGCCGCGGCCGCTGACCGACGAGCTCACGAAGATCAAGAGCAAGCCGTTCGGCTTCCTGCGCAAGGCCGTCAAGAAGTGGGAGCACGAGATGGCCAACGCGCCGCTCGTGTTCGCCGCCGTCGTCCAGGCCAACAGCGCCCTGTTCGACCCGAAGGAGTCGACGTGGGCGCCGGCCGTCCTGCTCTACACCACCGACCCGGCGCACAGCCGTGACGGCGAGTGGCTGCGGGCCGTCGCGGACCGCTGCGCCGCGCTGCGCGACCGCCGCACCGGCGACCGTCGCGAGGACGGCCTCGGCTACCTCCTGAACGACGAGGAGAGCAACTTCGACCTCGAGGTGCCGCCGACCCTGACCGGAGGCGTTACCGTGCGGGTCTTCACGACGTTCGTCGACCCCGACGACCTGCCGAACCGCGCGATCCCGCCGCACCGGATCCTCGCCGGGCTCGCGTGGGAGAAGGAGCTCGTCCTGCTCCCGAAGACCTACTACTGACCGACCGACCCGCGACCGCCTGCCGGGAACAGGGGCCCGGCAGGCGGCGCGCAGGTCCGACGCACGCGGGGCGGGCGGCCACGGCCGCCCGCCCCGTCGCGTTCCCGCTCGTCGCGTTCCCGCTCGTCGCGTTCCCGCCCCGTCGCGTTCCCGCCCGTCGCGTTCCCGGGGTCTCGGGTTCCTGCGTCCTCGAGTTCCTGCGTGCTCGGGCGGTGCGACGAGGACGTGCTCAGGTGGTGCCCTCGTACAGCCCGACGACGTTGCCGTCCGGGTCCTCGAAGAACGCCCACCAGCTCGTCTCGGTGATCGGCTGCTTCCCGTGCAGCACCTTGCCCCCGAGCTCGACGGCCTTGGCGAGCGTCTCGTCGATCGAGTCGACCTCGACGTAGCTGCGGGGCTGGGTGAAGCTCTCGTCGCGCGGCGCGAGCCCGCCGCCGCTGATCTTGTTCGGTGCCTGCCACATCGGGTAGCCCTCGAAACCGGGCACCTCCGCGATGTTCCAGCCGAACAACGTCCCGTAGAACTGCGCCCCGGCGGCGAGGTCGCTCACCGGGATGTCGATGTGCGTGATGTCTCCGTGCGGCATGTCGGTCCTTCCCCTCTCAGGTCCGACGCGGTCCGGGAGGTCCCCGAACCACTCGAATCCGGACATCGCCACGCTAGACGCCCCCACCGACACACCCCACCCCATCCCTCATCTGACTCCCCTCGACCCCCCGACCCTGCGGTTGCTCCGGCTCCGCCCCCGGATACCCGGACCAACGACGGTTTCGGCGGATCCCCCCAGCCCCGACCCGCGGTTCCTCCGGCTCCGCCCCCGGATTCCCGGAGCAGCGACGGTCTCGGCGGACCCCCCAGCCGCGACCCCGTGGTTCCTCCGGCTCTGAGCCCGGGTTCCCGGAGCAACGACGGTCTCGGCGGATCCCCCAGCCGCGACCTCGTGGTTGCTCCGGCTTCGGGGGTGGATGGCCGGAGGGATCGCGGGGTCGGTGAGGAGCGGTGGTGGCGCTGCGGGGTGGGGAGTTGCTGCGGGGGCGGGGGCGGGGGCGGGGGCGGGGGCGGGG
>Ga0207868_1001847_pt1 | contig 13765 bp, 9 predicted proteins | sample Passage237B_FD_187370 | JGI IMG/M metagenome (GOLD analysis project Ga0207868, IMG submission 187370) | Cellulose adapted compost microbial communities from Newby Island Compost Facility, Milpitas, CA, USA - Passage2 37B (SPAdes) (version 3) ... | reverse complement strand
ATTCCGGCCTACGACGACTGGACGCTCGCACAGCCCAACGCCGACGGATTCCAAATCCGCAAGCGCACCAAGGCCGGTTACACGTGGCTCACATCCGCACAAGGACAGCGGGCTGGCGGTTACGGATATATTGGCACACCGAAAGGCGGACTCGGTTTTGGTCTGCGTAATTTCTGGCAAAGCTATCCCGCACAACTCGACATTAGCGGTGCAACCAGCGATGCCGCCACGGTGACGATTTGGATGTGGTCGCCTGAAGCGCCCGCGATGGATCTGCGCTCCTATCACGACGGTCTTGGCCAAGACACTTACGAGAAGCAATACAACGGCGGCTTGGAAATCACCTACGAGGATTACGAGCCGGGCTTCGACACGCCGATGGGCGTGGCACGCACGAGCGAGCTGTTTCTCGATGTCTGCGCGGCGACGCCTGTGCGCGAACGCCTCGCTGCGTTAGCATCGGCCACGCGTAATCCGGCGGTGCTGATCACGACGCCGGATCACTTGAGCGCCTGCGGTGTGTTTGGCGGTTCCGATCTCTGGCAGCCGGAAAATCGTTCCAACGCCGCGAGTTCGAAGATCGAGGACAAGCTCGATTGGCATTTCGAATTCTACCGCGATCAGCAGGAGCAGCGCCGCTGGTATGGTTTTTGGAATTTCGGCGATGTCATGCACACCTACGACGACGACCGTCACGAGTGGCGTTACGACATCGGCGGTTTTGCGTGGGACAATTCCGAGCTTTCGACCGACATCTGGCTTTGGCTGGCCTTCCTGCGCAGCGGCCGGGCGGATCTGTTTCGCTTTGCCGAGGCGATGACGCGCCACACCGGCGAGGTGGATGTGCATCACGTCGGTCGATTTGCGCCGCTCGGTTCACGGCACAATGTGCTGCATTGGGGCTGTAGCGCGAAGCAGCTGCGTATCAGCACGGCGATCAACCGTCGTTATTATTACTATCTCACGGCCGATGAACGCACGGGCGATCTCATGCGCGAGCAAATCGAAGCTGCGCGCACGCTGCTCGACGTGCCGCCGGGCCGCAAACTCGCTTCGGCGGCGGAGGCGGGTGATCTCGATCGCGCCGAATCGGAAGGCCGCCAGCGTGTGGGTCTCGGCTTCGGCACGGACTGGGGCTCGCTCGCGGGCGCGTGGCTCACTGAGTGGGAACGCACTGGCAACGCGCTGATGAAAACGCGTCTGCTCAACAGCATGAAAACGATCGGTGCGCAGCCACATGGGTTCTTCAGTGCTGGTGTGACGATGGACTTGGACACGGGCGAATTTTCCATCGCCCCGAAGGGGCAGGTGGGGATTTCGCATCTCAACGCCGTGTTCGGCTTGGTCGAGATCAGCGCCGAGTTGATCCAGAACTTCGACGTGCCGGAATTCCGCCAGGCGTGGTTGGATTATTGCGAACTCTACAATGCTGATCCGGAGACGCAAAAGGCGCGCATCGGTCGCAGTTTTCCGAATCCCAATCTCCGCCAAGGTCACTCACGACTGACGGCCTACGCAGCCGCCAAACTCGGCCGCGCCGATCTGGCGGCCCGCGCGTGGGACGAATTCAAGGGCAACAATCGTTGGGAACGCGTGGAAACGAAGCGCGTGACGTTGAGCGGCCCGGATGTTTTGCGGCCGGTGGACGAGGCGCGTGGCGTTTCCACCAACGGCACGGCGCAATGGGGACTTGCCGCCATTCAGTGCCTGGCCTTGGTCGGCGATCACTGGCCGGCGGAGTAAATCGTTTTGATAACGGCACAAAAAAGCCCGTCACGAAAGTGACGGGCGAAATGTGCAGGCGGTTGAGACCGCTTACTTCTTGGCTTCGCGTTGGGCGCGAAACACGACGCGGAACATATGGATGGCGATCCAGAAAGTGCCGGACATGCAGGCGGAGGTCAGCAGAGCCCAGAGCGTGATCATCTTGGGATCATTGGAAGGCACGTGCGGCTTCAGCACTCCGAACATGTAGACAAAGAAGCCGATGACCAGAATGGCATCGACCAAGATGCTGACGGGCGTGACGTATTTCTTTTCGGACTGGGCCATAGATGAAACGAAAGGAGACGGAGAACCGGGGTTTTGTCCACGGAAATTTCCGTCTCCTTTAGGGGTTTACTTGCCCTTCTTTTTGGCCGCAGCGGCGGGCACGACGACCACCGGGCAGCTGGCCCGGCGCAGGAGTCCCGAAGTGGTGCTTCCGGCGAACAAATCGTAAAGGGCTGAGCGACCGTGAGAACCGATCACGATATAGGCGGCCTTCGTCTTGCGCGCCTGCTCCAAGATGCTGGCGACCGGAGAGCCGGTGGATTGGGCGATCGTGGCTTTAACACCGGCGGCCTCGATTTTCTTGAGCCGGCTGGTGAGGGCCTTGTGCGACGTCTTTTCACTGATGGCCACAATTTCCTGAATGTTGGCCATCACGGCGCCGTATTCACTGGTGATAACCGGGGGCTGCACGACGTGCAGCAGCACGATGCGGCCATCAATGGCCTTGGCTAGATTTACGGCGGCTTTGACCACCGCGTCGCTCACTTTGGAAAAATCAATTGGGGTAAGGATAGTTTTCATCACGACGATAATCTACCACACCCCGGTAAAAGCAACTCCGCGAGGGTTGCCGGAGACTGCGCATTTTTTGTCGAAGACCAGAAGGTTCGACTCGCTCCAACGGGTCCGGCGCGACATCACACTGGTGCGATGACCCCCGAACAGATTTCTGTAAACCTCTACACGCTGCGCGAGCGGCTCAAGACCCCGGCGGAATTTTCCACCGCCATCAAACGGATCGCCGAGATCGGTTTCAAAACTGTGCAGTTGAGCGGCGTGGCCAACGATATGATGAGCGAGGCGGAGTTTGTCCGTGTTTGCTCGGATCACGGCATCACGATCACGGCGACGCACGAGCCTTCGGAGAAACTGCTGCAGGATCCGCAATGGAGCATCGACCGCTTGGGCAAACTCGGCGTTACGCAGACGGCTTATCCGTATCCGCAAAACGTGGATTTCTCGAACGAGGCCGCCGTCGCCAAATGGCTGGCGCGATTGGAAGAGGTCAATGGCATCCTGCGCGCGGCGGGCATCACGCTTTCGTATCACAACCATCACATCGAGTTCGTGAAGGTCGGCGGGAAAACCGTGATGGAGCGCATTTTTACGGAGACCACACTCGCCGGCGAGCCGGATACCTATTGGGTGCAGATGGGCGGCGGCAGTCCGTTGGAATGGGTAAAGCGATTCGCAGATGCGGGTCGCTTGCCATTGCTGCATTTGAAGGACGTGCGCATCGCGCCCAATCGCGACACGCAGTTTGCCGAGCTCGGCGCCGGCGTGATCGACTTCGCGCCGATCATCGCCGCGGCGGAAGCGGGTGGGTGCCAGTCGTTCATCATCGAACAGGACAGCACCTACGGCCGCGACGAGTTCGAATCCGTCGCGGAGAGCTTCCGCTATCTGAAAGAAAACTTCACCTGAGAGCGGCGTGCAGGATCTCGACCGGGTGCAACGCAATGCGCCCGGTCGCGTCTTTGATTTGATGACGGCAACTCGTGCCCGGTGCGGCGATAAGCGTATCGGCTGACGCAGCGCGCACGGCGGGCAACAACACGAGTTCGCCGATTTGCTGCGAAACTCCATAGTGCTCCGCTTCGTAGCCGAAGGAACCGGCCATGCCGCAGCAACCGGAGGGAATGATCTGCACGCTGTGTCCGGCGGGTAGTTCGAGCAGTTTCACCGTGGGCGTGAGTGAAGAGAGCGCCTTTTGATGACAGTGCCCGTGCAGCTTGATGGTGCGCTTTTGCGCATTGAAGGCTTCGCGGCGAATGCGGCCGGTGTCGATTTCGCGCGCGAAAAACTCGTCGAAGAGCAGTGCGTTTTTCGCAAGTGCGTGCGCGGCGGACTTCAACTCGGCGGGCACGAGATCGGGATACTCGTCGCGGAAGCCGAGGATGGCCGAGGGTTCGAGACCGATGAGCGGCGTTTGTTCGGTGACAGTGTCCTTGAGCAGTTGGACATTCCGGATCGCGAGCTTTTGCGCCTCGCGCACGAGACCTTTGGACAACTGCGCGCGGCCGCTTTCAATGTGCTCGGGGATGACAACTTCGTAGCCGAGCTTGTTAAGTAGTTCGACTGCTTTGATGCCGATGACGGTGTCGTTGTAGTTGGTGAACTCGTCGCAGAAGAGATAGACGCGACCGTTGGAATAATCGAAAGTTGGCGGATTGGCGTGGCGCGCGTGCCATTGGGCGAGCGTCGTGTCGTGCAGCAACGGCAGGCTGCGCGCCGGCGCGAAACCGGCGAAGCGCTTGAGCGCGCTAGAAATGGTCGGTGATTGAACCGCCCAGTTATATATGCGCGGTGCAAGTGCGGCGAGGCGCATGCTGCGCGTGAAGCCGGCGATGAGTTTGGCGCGGCGCGGCACGCCGTGCGCGTCGTAATAATGTTGCTGCCATTCAGATTTAAGCCGCGCGATGTCCACGTTCGACGGGCACTCGGATTTGCAGCCTTTGCACGAAAGGCACAGATCCATGACGGCCTTGACCTCGTCGCTCGACCACGGGTTGGCGGGATCGTGCGGGTGGGTGAGAACGTGGCGGAGAATGTTGGCGCGGGCGCGGGTCGTATCCTGCTCGTTGCGCGTGGCCATGTAACTCGGGCACATGGTGCCGCCCATGAGATGCGTTTTGCGACACTCGCCGACGCCGGTGCATTTTTCGGTGGCGGCGAGCACGCCTTCGCTTTCCGAAAAATCGAAAAACGTTTCGTGTCGCGGATCGGCATGGCCCGGCTTGTGCCGCAACGAAGTGTCCATCGGCGGCGTGTCGATGATCTTGTCGGGATTGAGCAGATGATGCGGGTCGAAGGTTTCCTTCACGCGTCGCATCATCGCGTAGCATTCGTCGCCGACCATGAAGCGGATGAATTCGCCGCGCAGGCGGCCGTCGCCGTGTTCGCCGGAAAGCGAGCCGCGGTATTTTTTAACCAGCGCGGCGATGTCGGTGGCGACATCGCGAAACATCTTCAGACCTTCGGGCGACTTGAGATTGAAGAGTGGGCGCGTGTGAAGTTCGCCCGCGCCGGCATGGGCGTAGTAAATGCAATCGATGCCGTATTTGTTGCGCATGATCGCGTCGAACTCGGCGATGTAGTCCGGCAGATCGGCGATGGCGACAGCTGTGTCTTCAACAATCTCACGCGGTTTCGCCGGCCCTTTGACGTTGTTGACGAGTCCCTGTCCGGCGCGGCGCAGCTCCCAGACTTTGTTGCAATCGTCGCCCCACAAAACGGGATAAGCATAACCGAGACCCGCGGCGCGCAGTTCGCTTTCGATGGCAGCCATTTCACGCTCGATGTGCGCGCGATCGGTGTGGCGGATTTCGATGACGAGCACAGCGCCCGGATCGCCTTGGACAAAGAAACGGTTTTTCGAGTGTTCAAGATTGGCTTTGGTGCACTCGAGAATGTGGCGGTCGATGAGTTCGCAACCAAACGGCCGGTGTGCCATGGCGATGAGCGTGGCCTTGAGCGAATCGTGCACGGTCGGGAAGTGCGCGCACATGAGTGCGCCGGGGGGCGGCAGCGGTTCGACGTTGAGCTCGAATTCGACGCCGAGAAACAGCGTGCCCTCGGAACCGGCGAGCAGTCGGCAGAGGTTGAACGGTTTGTCCGAGGACGGATCGAAGACAGCGTTGTCGATCAGTTGATCGAGCGCGTAGCCGGTGTTGCGACGCGTGACCTCGGGCTTCGGGTAGTTGTCGCGGATGAGCTCGCGATTACCCGGATTGCCGAGCAGATCGCGCACGAGGCGGTAAATGCGCGTTTCGAGCGAATCGGGCGCGTTGCACTTGGCGGTGAAATCTTTCGCGGTGAGCGGGCCGAAGGTTGCTTCCGAACCGTCGCTCAAAAATCCACGCGCGGTAACGAGGTGGTCCCGTGTGCTGCCGTAAACGATGGAATTGGAGCCGCAGGAATTGTTGCCGACCATGCCGCCGATCATCGCGCGATTGGCGGTCGAAGTTTCAGGGCCGAAGAGCAAGCCGTGGGGCTTGAGGAAAAGATTGAGTTCGTTGCGCACGACGCCGGGCTGCACGCGCACGCGGCGGGTGGCGGCGTCGAAACCGAGAATGCGGTTCAGGTGCCGGCCGAGATCGACCACGATGCCGCGTCCGACGACTTGGCCGGCGAGGGAAGTTCCGGCAGTGCGCGGAATCAGTCCGACGCGATGTTCGTTGGCAAAGGCGATCAGCTCGCGCACGTCGGCTTCCGTCTTCGGCAGGGCGACGGCGACTGGCAGCTCTTGATATTCGGAGGCGTCGGTGGAGTAGAGCCGCCGCATCACTTCGTCGTGATGCAGTTCGCCTTCAAGACGCGCGGACAAGGCCGAAAGGTGATTAGTCGTGGGGAGAGTGAAAGCGTGCGAGCTCACGGGTGATTCCAGTCGAAAGCAGATGACCGCGTCTCGCAAGTCTGCGGGTTTCGGGAGTCATAAGATCGCGCTGGTTTGTGTTCGCCATGCCGCGATTGATGCATGAACTGCCAGCCAGTCCGCTTCCTAAACCCCAGTCGCACGTAATTTCCGCCATGCCTCCCGCACCCCATTCGTCCTCGTTGCGAAAAATCACCGACGTCGTCGTTTACCGCGACGAACGTTTTCACAGTGCCTTCCCCTCCGTGGTCAAATTGACCGGCGGCGATCTGCTGCTCGCGTTTCGGCGCGCACCGAATCGCCTGCGCTATGGCGAAAAGCACAACACGCACACGGATCCCAACAGCTATCTGGTCTCGGTGCGTTCTTCGGACGGCGGCCGCACGTGGACGAAAGAGCCGGCGCTGCTCTATGCCGACTTGTTCGGAGGTTCGCAGGATCCTTGTCTCCTGCAATTGCGCGACGGCACGCTGCTCTGCGCGAGCTACGGTTGGACGCCATTGCGTCCTGACGGAGTCGCGGCGCTCAAACCGACGGCGGTCAATTACGACGACACGATTTTCAACGGCGGTTATTACCTGCATTCGACCGATGGAGGGAAATCATGGAGCGGTCCGTTTTATCCGCCGCATATCGCCCCCGAATTGCTGACCGGCCCCACGGGTGAACCGGTGCCGGCTTATAATCGCGGGACCATGGTGGAAGGATCGGACGGGCGATTGTTCTGGGCGGTGGCTTCGACGGATCGCATCGAACCGCGCCGGCGCACGTCAGTGCATTTGCTGATCTCGAAGGATAAAGGCGCGACGTGGCAGTATTCGTGCCCGGTCGCGACGGATGAAACCGTGCAGTTCAACGAGACCTCGGTTTACGAGACACCGAAGGGAGACATTGTCGCGTTTCTCCGCACGGCGGATTACGAGGACCAAGCCTGCATCGCGCGTTCGACGGACGGCGGCAAAACGTTCTTGCCGTGGCAGGGCATGGGTTTTCAAGGCCATCCGCTGCACGCCTTGCGGCTGCCGGACAATCGCGTGCTCCTGACTTACGGATACCGCCACAAGCCGATGGGTATTCGCGCTCGCGTGCTCAATGCCGAGTGCACCGATTTTGCCACCGCGCCGGAAATCGTGCTGCGCGATGACGGCGGCGGTTTTGATCTCGGTTACTCGTGGTCCGTCTTGGTGGACGAGAAACACGTGTTCGTCGCCTACTATTTTAATCAAAACGCCGGCCTGCCTTACATCGCGGGCACGTTGCTGGCACTCGAGTAAAGGAGTCGATTACGCTAAACGCAGAGCGTGTTTGTGCTGCGATGCGACGAACTCAAAACGGCGCTTCGTCGTCCACCGGTTCGCCGGGCTCGGAGGGCAGGGGCTCGTCGTCGGGCGTCGGCGCATCCGCCGAACCGTCGAGCTTCTCGAGCTTCCACGCGTTCAGATTCACGTAGTAATTACCCTTCCATTCGCGGCCGCGAAGATCGAAGGAGACCTTGGCTTTGTCGCCGGGTTTCAGTGCGGCGACGAGCGCGACCTTGTCTTTGACGCACTCGAATTTCACGTCCTGCGGAAAGCGTCCGTCCTCGATGGTGAGGACGAATTCGCGCTTGTTGAAGCCGCTGCCGAAAGTCTGCTCGTCGAAGACGACTTTGATGGTGCCGGTGATCTCAAACATTGACTCGAGCATGAACCGTTGCCGCGACGCGGCCAGCCGCAAATCGTGCGCGTGGCGTTTTCTTCGACAATCCAACCGCACAAAAGAGGCGCGTCCACTGTCATGGACAGAACGGGCGGGAAACTTGCTGGAATGGTCGCTGGCGGGCGGGATTGCGGTTGCACGAGACGCAACGGTGCGGCGAAGTAAACGGGCTTTGTCTTTACCGCGAATGGATACGAATGACCGCGAATCGGAGAGTGGGACGAACCGGGCCCGTAGCCTTGTGAGTCCGAACCGATTCGACCCTGGATCGTCGGCATGAGTTTCTGAATTTTCCCGTGAGTTTCCTGAAAATTTTCCAAGTCGATCTGCAAAACCTTCGCCGGTTGTTCTGGCAGGCGCAGGCGTTAGGTTGGGGGGCGCTATTTGTTGCTTCCTATGTGGCCTTGGAGCGCAGTGGGTTGTCGGTGGGCGATGCGCTGCTCATCTCTCTGGTGCGGTCATTGTTGGGCTTGGTGATTTCGTGCGTGCTGCTTTGGCCGGTGGTGCGATGGGCGCGACGCCGGGCGCTGCCCATGCTGGTGACGATCATCATTCTTGTCGTCTGGTGTTACGTGCTCGGATGGGGGGAAACGGAACTGACGACGGCGGTGGTTCGCGCGATCGGCCTCGATCTGGCGGCGCTACCGAGGTATCTGGCGGCGGCGTGGTTGTTTCGCGCCATGGCCTACATGGTGTGGAGCCTCTTGTATTTCGCGATTCGCTATTGGGTGGACACGCAGGAATCGCGGATGCGGCTGGTGCAATTGCAGGCCGAACGGCGCATGATGGAAGTGCAGCAACTGCGGGCGCAGGTGAACCCGCACTTTCTGTTCAATGCGATCAATTCGATCCTCGCCGAGGCGGAGAATCCGCGAATGGTGACGATGCTGACCGAAGGCGTGGCGGAGTTTTTGCGCTTTTCTCTGCGACAGACGGATGGATCGCAGGAGCTGGGAGAGGAGCTTGATGCGTTGGAGCATTACCTGCGCGTGGAGAAAGTGCGCTTCGAGGATTATTTCGACTACACGATCACCGCCAGCGAGGCCGCGCGCCGGCAACGCGTGCAAGGCGTGCTCGTGCAACCGCTGGTGGAGAACGCGATTAAATACGGCCAGCGCACCAGCTCGCCGCCGTTGCGACTGCGAGTGACTGCTGATGTGATGGGCAAAGAGCTGGTGATCGTGGTTGCCAATACCGGCCGCTGGGTTCCGCCGGTTGAGGGCCGGCCTGACGGTGGCGTTGGGTTGAGCAATCTCAAGCGACGACTGGAGTTGATTTATGATGACGCCGCGCGCTGCGATTGCAGCGAAGCAGATGGATGGGTGCGGTTGGAGCTGCACATTCCCGTGAAACAAAAAGGAACGTCGGCATGATCGAAATGGAGGAGCGAACGGCGACATGGCGCGCATTGCTGGTCGATGACGAGCGACTGGCGCGCAAACGGCTGACAATATTATTGGCCGCGCATCCTGAGGTGCAGATCGTCGGCGAGGCTCGCGACCTCGACAGCGCTCGTGCGCTGGTCCGCGAACTGAAGCCGAACCTCGTGTTTCTCGACATCCAACTCTCGCCGGGCAACGGTTTCGACTTGCTGCCCGATTTGCCGGAAGAAACCGATGTGATTTTCGTGACGGCTTACGATACGTTTGCCGTGCGGGCGTTTGAGGCGAATGCCTTGGATTATCTGTTAAAACCCTTGCTGCCGGCGCGGTTGGCGGCGAGCTTGAAACGGTTGCGCCAACCGCCCGTGCCCGCGATTTCGAGCGACACCGAAACCGAGACGGAAAAAAGTGGCGAAGCGGGGCAGCATTTGCGGAAGGACGATCAACTGGTGCTGCGCGACGGGCGAATCTGGCACCGGGTGGAAGTGTCGGAGGTGGCGGCCATTCTGGGCGACGGTTCCTACACGCGACTTTTGATCGCGGGCGGTGGCTCCATCCTGACTTTGAAAACGATGGCGCATTGGTCGAGCGTGCTACCCGAACAGGGCTTTGCGCGACTCAATCGCTCGGTGTGCGTGAACTTGGACCGGATTTTGCGCTGCAAGTTCGTTCACCGCGATCACGCGGAAGTCTGGCTGGAAGGGCAGGAACAACCGTTGAAGTTGCGCCGAGTCGGCGCCAAGCAACTGCGCCGTCTGTGGAAAGGGCCGCTGCAGTCATGATCTCTGATCTTGCTCACGCGTTTTTACCGCAGCATGCGTCGGGGGGTGGAGGGACTTTCACTTTGCCCTGCGCGCGTGAATTGGCCCATAATCAAACTGCCTGAGATGCGCTTCGCCCCACGCACCTTTGCTCAAAAACTCCAATGGTCGATCGGTCTGGTGACCTGTGCGGTTTTGGCGGCGGCGGCCGGCTTTAATTACATCACTGGCCGGCGCTTGATTGAGAAGCAGACGGAGACGGAAGCGCTGGGGCGAATTGCCGCGGTCGCAAAGGATGTGGACGATTTTATCGCCAACGTGGGCATGCTGCCGAAGTCGATCGCGGCCTTGCAGGTCAGCCTCGGCGACAAGCCGGACCCGGCGATTATTCCATTTTTGGCGGTGCTGTTGAAGGACACGCCGGAATCGCAAGTTTACGGGATTTATTTGTCGTTCGATGCCGTGCCTTGGGACGATCCCTCGGCGAGTTTCTCGATTCATCGCGCGAGTTATCCCGGCACCGCTCCCATCAGTTACAACTACCTCGATCCAAAATGGGAGTGGTATAACGGGCCGAAGCAGAGTCGACGGTTGCACGTGACCGAACCGTTTTACGATGATGGTGGCTCTTACATCACGATGGTCAGTGTGACTGCGCCGATTGTGGGCGCCGGCGGCACATACATCGGCACCGCGGGAGCTGACGTGGCGTTGGACAGTTTGCTCGCCGTGGCGAAGAACCTCCGGCTGCGTCCGTCGGGCGAGGCCTCTTCGGAATACACCTACATCGTCAGCCGCGACGGCAAGATTATCGCTCATCCCGATCAGCGGTTGATGCTGAGCAAAGAGTTTGAGGGCGAAGATCTGGCCAATCTGCCCGAAGGCCCGCTGGTCATGTCCGCTCCGCAAGGCTCCGCGGCGATCGAAATCGATGGCGAGATGCGCCAGCTCTACTGGTCGCAGGCGCCGCAGACCGGGTGGAAAATCGTGATGAACGTGGCCTCGCAGGAAATTTTGCGCCCGGTCAACGCGCTGGCGTTGCGATTCACGCTGATCGCGGTCGTGGCGTTTGCATTGATGTTGGGTTTGGTTACCTGGGTGGCGCGCCGCATGACTGCGCCGATCAACCGGCTTGAACGCGCCGCCAGCGCGTTGGAGGGTGGCAACTTTGATGCGGCGACGCTCGAACCACTCGCCGCACGCGGCGACGAATTTGGCGGATTGGCACGCACTTTTCAGGGCATGGCCCGCGAGATTCGCAATCGCGAGCAACGATTGGCGGAATGGAACCAAAAGTTGGAGCAGACTGTGCAGGAGCGCACCGCGGCGCTGGCGCAAGCCGTCACTGAAGCGCAAGAGGCACGCGAAGCTGCCGAGGCCGCCAACCGCACGAAGAGCGCGTTCTTGGCGAACATGAGCCACGAACTGCGCACGCCGATGAACGCGATCATCGGCTATAGCGAAATGCTCATGGAGGACGCCGAAGACGGCGGCTGCACTGACGCGATTCCCGACCTCAAAAAAATCCACTCAGCGGGCAAGCACCTTCTGGCGCTCATCAATGACGTGCTGGACCTATCCAAGATCGAGGCGGGCAAGATGACGCTCTACATCGAGCCCTTCGACGTGCGCACCATGCTCGATGAAGTGGTTTCCACCATCACACCGTTGGTGGAGAAGAACCGCAACGCCCTTGCCATTCGTGCGCAGGACGGACTCGGCGTCATGCGCGCCGATCTCACCAAGGTTCGCCAGACCTTGTTCAATTTGTTGAGTAATGCCGCGAAGTTTACCGAAAACGGCACAATCACGCTCGAGACCGGGCGCGTAGCAGATGCAAACGGCGAACGTGTGACCTTCACCGTGCGCGATACCGGCATCGGTATGACGCAGGAGCAGTTGGGAAAGCTGTTCAATGCGTTTACCCAAGCCGACAGTTCTACCACGCGAAAATATGGTGGCACGGGGCTCGGACTCGTCATCAGCCGCACGTTTTGCCAGATGATGGGCGGCGACATCACCGTCGAGAGCGAATACGGCAAAGGCACGGCGTTTCATGTTTGGCTGCCCGTGGAAGTGATTGTGTCGGAAACGGCCAGGACGCAACCGACCGCAGCCACGCCTCCCACGAGTGCCTCCGTCGCATCGCCAGCGCAGACTGAGCGCCCGACCGTGTTGGTGATTGATGACGATCCGACCGTGCGCGAACTCGCCTCGCGCACCTTGAATAAGGAGGGCTATCGCGTGTTGCTGGCGCCGGACGGGCGCACGGGATTGGAACTGGCCCGTCAGGAACGTCCACGCGTCATCGTGCTCGATATCATGATGCCTGGCATTGACGGCTGGTCCGTGCTCTCGGAGTTGAAAAGCGATCCCGAGTTGCAATCCATCCCGGTCGTCGTGGCCTCGCTGGTCGAGGAGCCGGAAATGGGCTTCGCCTTGGGCGCGCAGGAATATCTCGTCAAACCGGTTGGGCGCGAGCGCCTGCTGGCCGTGCTGCAGCGTTATCGCGATCCGGTGGATAAGCGTCCGATTCTGCTCGTGGAGGACGACGAGTCCACGCGCGACATGGTGCGGCGCATTTTGGAAAAGGAAAACCTGACGGTTACAACCGCGTCCAACGGCCGCGCGGCCTTGGATCAAGTCGAGACGTCGCCGCCGGCGCTCGTGCTGCTTGATCTCATGATGCCTGTCATGGATGGCTTCGAATTTCTCCACGAGCTGCGCGCCCGGCCCGAATGGCAATCCCTTCCTGTCATCGTGCTCACAGCGAAGGAACTTACTGCCGAAGACCGCGCCGCCTTGCTCGGCCGCGTCGAGCGCATCCTGCAAAAAGGCACGACGGGTAACGACGATCTACTGCGAAGCATCCGCACCGCGCTCGAGAAGTCGATTGCACAGTAATGGTGACGATGGTCGCCAAAGGCTACCCCAGTCGTCTTCGTGTTCACGTTGGCGGAAAGTAGCATCGCACGCTCTTTACGGCGGTGCCGTCCTCTCACGCCTTCTCATTCCTACTCGTTCGGTGCGGGAGGCTCAAGAACCTTGGTGTAAAAGACGCTGTTGGGATCTTCTTTGTAGGACGCGCATGGCTCGCACTCTTGAAAGCCAAAGCTCACATACAGACGGCGGGCTGGGGCAAAGAACGGCTTCGAGCCGCTCTCAAGGCTAAGTCGCGTGTAGGTGACCTGCGATTCCCGGGAAATGAATCGGAAGGAGCCTGAAAAGCGGAAGAATCGGAAACGAAAGAATGCCGGTTACGCCATCAATGATTTTTTCTCCAGCGCTGGCGGTTCGTGCTGAATCGAAGCGATCCCTCGAAGAGCCGAAGGCAAGGAGCAGGGTTACAAGCGTGGCAGCATAGTGAGCCAATGCTCGGCCACAAAATCATAGGAGCCTATTGGGCATAGCGTCTTCCACGAGAATCACGCCCGAGGCATCGAGCGCGCAATAATGGTGACGACGGTCACCAAGGTCCAATCCAAGGGTTAGTTCGT
>Ga0207868_1001834_pt1 | contig 13885 bp, 16 predicted proteins | sample Passage237B_FD_187370 | JGI IMG/M metagenome (GOLD analysis project Ga0207868, IMG submission 187370) | Cellulose adapted compost microbial communities from Newby Island Compost Facility, Milpitas, CA, USA - Passage2 37B (SPAdes) (version 3) ... | reverse complement strand
CCCTGGCTTGTTTACAATCTGATGCGGATGGTAGATGGTGTTTCACCTACCGTATCTTCGGGAAATGCATTATTTACATTTTTAGGTTTTGTCGGACTGTATTTGTTGCTTGGACTGCTTTTTCTTTTACTTGTTTTAAAAATCATTCGTAAAGGTCCTGAAGCTAAAATGACATTAAAATAGTTGGTTATGGAAATATTTTGGTTTATTGTATTAATGGTGATGTTGGGGATTTATGTTATCCTCGACGGGTATGATTTCGGAGCGGGAATCGTGCATTTGTTTTTTGCAAAGACAGAAGAAGAAAAGAAAGCCGTAACCAATGCTATCGGTCCTTTCTGGGATGCTAATGAAGTGTGGCTCATTGCTGCAGGTGGTGTTCTGTTTTTTGCATTTCCTACGCTATATGCATCGGCATTCAGTGGTTTTTATCTGCCTTTGATGCTGGTTTTGTGGTTGTTGATTTTCAGAGCTGTGGGATTGGAGTTAAGAGGACAGGTGCATAACCGAATGTGGGAAGCTATTTGGGATAAAGCATTTGGTATAGCCAGTCTTCTGTTAGCGTTGTTTTTTGGAGCCGCTTTAGGTAATGTAGTAAGAGGCGTAAATCTCGGGATGGTGGAAAATGGTGTCTCTACACATGAACCTCATTATTTCTTTTTAGCACTTTGGAATCCTACGTTTGACCCACTTGCAGAGCATCAGGGAGTTATCGACTGGTTTACCTTGTTATTGGGACTTGTCGCGGTTGTTACATTAACCATTCACGGGGCTAATTGGATTATACTTAAAACATCCACAGACCTCAATCAAAGGCTTAAAAAGGTGATTTTTAAATTGAATTTTGTATTGCTGGCATTAGTTGTTACTTCTGCTTGTTTATGGCATTATGTAAAGCCCTTTCCTTTAAATAATCTGCAAACGCATTATTGGCTTTGGATATTCCCGATAATTGGAGCAATAGGTCTAATCGGTTTGTTCCGAATTAACAAATTCAAAAAAGACAGCACCGGATTTTTATTTTCTTCTATGTTTATTTTCGGCAGTTTTGCTACCACTATAGCTTCTTTGTTTCCGACCTTGTTGCCTTCTACAAATAGCGTAAATCCTTCGCTGACTGTACATAATGTAGCAGCTCACGAATATGGATTATCAATAGGTTTGAGTTGGTTTATAGTTGCAGCGATTTTGGTTGTTGTGTATTTTATCATTCAGTTTCGGGTATTTAAAGGCAAAATGGATGATGTAGGATATGGAGAACATTAATAAAACTAAAAGATTAAGTCAAATGCTTAGTCTTTTAGTTTTATTGCTAAAATTTCTCCTGTTGCACAAACAATTCCATCAGCGGAAAGTGTCATATCTACCCAGATTTTTCTGCCCTCTATACTTCGGTTTTCCTTTGAGCTCCATTGGTATAGGCGCTTTAAAATCAACTTTAAGCGATGCCGTTACACATCTTACAGGAATAGTTTCTGTATTTTCAAGATCAATATTCTCCGCAACACAAGCAAAGGCTGCGGCAGAACCTGTGCCGTGGCAATCAAAAAGAGAAGCCACCAAACCTCCGTAAACACTGCCGGGAAGTGCTGTGGATTTTTCATCTGGCGTAAAATGGGCAATAGTTTCATCGCCCACTAAATACGTTTTCAACTGATAGCCAAAGGAATTATTCTTTCCACATCCGTAGCAATGTGCCAATTCGTCGGCGTATAAATCCTGAATGGCTTTAGATTTATTTTGCATCGTTAGAATTCAAAAAAATTATTTCACAAGTTCGTTCTTTTTTTCCACCCAATCATTGATGCCTCCGGAATAATTCAGAATGTTTTCAAAACCGTGTTTTATAAGAATGGAATAAGCAATTGCCGCACGTGCACCACTTTGGCAATGGATGATGACAGGTTCTTTTTTATTGATTTTATCCAGATTTTTTTCAAGTGTATTTAAGGCAATATTTTCAACACCGTTGATATGACCGCTTTTGTATTCGCTTTCGGTACGGACATCAATTTTCTGAATGTTTTTGTTTTCCAAATACGATTTGAAAGTTTCTATATCAATGGTTTTTACATTTTGCAAAGCCAAATTTTGTTCAGACGGATTGGTAATGTAACCATAGATGTTGTCCATCCCGATACGCATCAATTTTCGCATCAAATCCTCGATTTGATTTTCGTCTGCAACCAAAATAATCTGATTTTGATAATCAACAACCGAACCGACAAACGTGGAGAATGTTTTCATATTTTCAATCAGAAAACTTCCCTTAATAAATCCTTTACCTGAAACTGATTTTGGTCGGGCATCTATAACGTTTAACCCATTTTGAATGGCATTATCTGTTTCTTGTTTATTTAATTTGGCAAGTTTAGGAACTGCAACCAAAAGCGGACGATCTACTTTGTTTAAATGTTTCATCATCGCAAAATATTTTGGCGGAGCTGGTTGGTCTTTTAGAATATAGTTCACAAAATCTGCTTCTTTCCCTGAAAATTGTAAAGCCGGATTGGTTAGTTTTTCTTGTTTCAAAGTAGATTGCGGAATATTGCTCAAACTTTTCCCGCAGAAAGAACCTGCTCCATGTCCTGGCCATATTTCGGTATTATCTGGTAATTTCAAAAATTTCTCGATAGAACGATAGAGTTGTTTTGCTCCAAGCTCCTGCGAACCAATCTGTCCGGCTGCTTTCTCCAATAAATCAGGACGACCAACATCACCCACAAAAATAAAATCTCCGGTAATGGCTTTTATTGGATTTGAAGTTCCATCTTTTACCAAAAACGTAATGCTTTCAGGCGTATGTCCCGGGGTGTGTATTACGTCAATTATAATCTTACCTATTTTGATTTGATCTCCGTCTTTTAGTCCTTGATGTGGAAAATCATATTGCCATTCTTTTCCGCCTTCATCAGATAAATACAAGGGTGCTTTGGTCACTGCTGCAAGTTCTCTCGAACCGCTGAGAAAGTCTGCGTGAATATGGGTTTCGGTAATTTTCGTTATTTTCAGATTGTTTGCTTTAGCGATTTCCAGGTAAGTGTCAATGTCTCTTTTCGGGTCGATCACAATGGCTTCTTTGGTTTCTGCATCCCCAATCACGTAACTTGCCTGTGAGAGCGTTTCGTCATAAACACGTTCAAAAAATAAAGTTTGAGCAAACGAGGAATTAGATAGGAATAGTATGGCTACCAACCAAAGAAAACTGTTTTTTAGAAAGATGGATTTCATATATTAATTGCTTTAAAATTTCAATGTTTAAAACTATCTACACTAACTTTAGTACGTTATTAGTGTAGTAAATCCTCAAAATTAGCATTTACAGTTTGGGCAGAAAGTAACATAGGTTACATAACAAAAAACGAGGACAGTAGATTCATTACTGGAATGAAATTGGTCATCGACGGCGGTATGACGATGGCTTAATTTTCATAGTTTTAAGCTAAGCAATATATGACGGTCTTTTTTGACCGTCATATATTGCTTACTTTCTTTTCATATTTCAGCTTATAATCTCCTATATGAATTTCACTTTGTTTGATTTTCGTATGGTTTTGGAAATAGTTGATGATACCCACAACAAGTAAAAGCCCGGATATAACGAACAAGATATATTCAAAAATAACAGCCTCGTTACCATCAACAAGCTTGTTGACACTAAGTCCAGCCACCAAAAAATACATGGAGCTTCTTAAAAATGACAGAAATGTCGATTGATTGGCAAGAAATGTACGTTGGATAGCTAATTCTTCTCTAAGTATCAGGTCTTTTTTGAAAGGTGAATTTATTTGTTCGCCTTTGGTTTCTTCCATAGTGTTAGTTTAACAATTCTATGTTATTGCGGTTTAGTTTTATTTTTCCTTCATTTTCCAATGCTTTCAGCAATCGTGAAATTACTACACGGGAACTGTTGAGTTCGTAAGCAATTTCCTGATGGGTTTTGGTGATGATACTCGAATTATTAATTTTGCTTTTTTCCTGAAGATAGTTATAAAGTCGCTCATCCATGTGCATAAAAGCGATGTTGTCTATCGCAGCCAGCATTTCATTGAAACGGTTATTATAACTTTCAAAAACAAAAGCACGCCAGCTTTTATATTTACCCATCCATTCTTCCATTTTGCCCACAGGAATCATGGCTACCAAACCGTTATTTTCAGCCACCGCACGAATTTCACTTTTTTTGTCGCCCATGCAACAGTTAAGTGTCATGGAGCAAGTGTCGCCTTTTTCGATAAAATAGAGCAACAGTTCGCCTGTATCAAAATCTTCCCGCATGATTTTGATGGCTCCGCTAATCAGCAAAGGCATGGTTTTGATGTATTTTCCTATATCGATTAACACATCACCTTCCTTAAATTCAACCAGCTTCGCAACTGAAATTATTTCGTCAATCAGCTCTTTTTCAAATATACCCCGATAGGTTTCACGGATTAATTCTTCCATAGTTATTTTGATTTAATGAGGCAGCTTATTTTTTATCAGACCGTAAAACCACGTTCCTAATACCGCTCCTAAAATTACAACTAAAATCGGGAAATAGCCAGCTCCTGTCATTACAAACATAGGACCCGGACATGCTCCCGCCAATGCCCAACCCAATCCAAAAAGAATACCACCTATTAAATAGCGTGGAATACTTTTGTCCTTGTCTGCAATGACAATGGGATTGCCATTCACGTCTTTTACTTTGTTTCTTTTGATGTACTGTACTATGATTATTCCCACTGCTAAAGCTGTACCCATCAATCCATACATATGAATGGATTGAAACTGGAACATTTCATAAATGCGAAACCATGATGCGGCTTCGGATTTGTACATAACAATCCCGAAAAATGTTCCGATTAGTAAGTAAACTATATTTTTCATTGCTTTTAAAAATTAAAATTTGTTATTAAATTCAATTGGTTGTAATCGCTTCTTTGTGCAACCAGTTGTGTATTATGCTCGTTTTTATTTTGTTTCCAGACATATAATAACTCGATATGAAGTCCTTTTAAAAAATTGGTAAACTCGTAATGCAGTCGTGTATTGATCTGGTAATAATCATCGATATTGTATTTGTTTAATTCATAGTCATCTGTTACTACTCCATGGGTAGTGGTGGCATCGATATTCAAAAATAAATGTTTCCAACTGTACTGATACCCGATAGCAAAGACATCAACTCCGCCCAATCCTTCGATACGGCTTCTGGGCATGGAAGTATAAAACTGATCCCGTCCCAATTCTTTCGGGAATAAATACTTGCCGGACTCAAAAGATTTCGAATACGCAGCCTTGATTTGAGAAGCTCCGTTTTTATATTTCAGCATAAAACTGGCAACCTGTCCGTTTTCGTTCGGTTGCACGTATCGGTTTTCGTAAGCCAGTTTCTTTTGGTGGGCATCTGGTATCTGATACGTATAAATCATGCCAAGCTCCCAATTCTTTTTTGCAAACTCCAGTTGCAACCAGGAGGTGTTAATGAATTTATCCAAATGAAAATTCCAGAAATTGGCTTTCAAATTTTTAAATTCCTTTCCCAAATGCACAGTCGCTAATCCTTGTGAATGAGTTGTTTCTTCGTATTCTGCTTTTTCTCCGTTTGGTAAATAGCCGTTATCGGTAAGTCCTATTACTTCTTCCATTGGAAACCATTCGGTCATCGATCTCGGAGATACTCTATGAATCCAAGCTATATCAGCCTGAAATTTTTCATCTTTGTGATGCAGCCAACCTCCCTGAAAGGCAAATGGCTTCATTCTTCCATCGCTTTTATTCAATAAGGGCGTATATTCTACCGGGATTTTCCCATAGGTTACGTACGAATTTTTCCAATGATATTTGATATACAGTTCCTCCAATCTGTCCAGATCTTTAAAATTGTCCTTATGATTCACATCAAAAAGTTCCTGCTCCCATCGTGATGATTTATTGGTCTGATCGTAAGGTTTATTCAAATCTGATGAAAACACCTTATAGGTAAATATCCCTGACACACCTAACTGAAAACCTTTGTACGATTTGGTTTCATAACTCAATACACCTCCGATGGCATTGGCATGATAATCATTTCCACGATTGTTTTCTGTTGTCAGAAAATAGTTGCGGATATGACCGCTGATTTCGCCTTCTTTCAGATAAGAAACCAGTGATTTGTTTTCAGCAGTATCTTTTGTGTGGTTTTCTTGTGCCTTTGTTGGTTGAGAAAGTATAGCTACAACCAGCATTACCACCAGCCTTTTCATTGGTATTAAAAAATTAAAGGAAAAATAAGATGTACCATAATTAATCCTCCAATGAAAAATCCAATAGTAGCAATCAATGATGGTAACTGTAAATTACTGATACCTGATATGGCATGACCTGAAGTACAACCACCTGCGTAACGTGCTCCAAAACCAACCAATATACCTCCTATCAATAGTATAGCCAATGTCTTAGGGTCTGAAAAAGCTTCCGATCCAAAAAGCTCTGTTGGTACATATGCTTTCCCGGCACTTTCAAAACCTATTTCCTTTAAATGTTCAACCGTTTTTGGGTTTAAATCCGGTGTCTGATTGTTTGAAAGATAATTAGAAGCAACAAAACCACCGATGATAGCTCCGGTCATTACCAATAAATTCCATCGTTGTGCTTTCCAGTCAAAACAGAAAAAATCACAGGTTTTATCTGCACCGCACATGGTGCACAGTGTTCTTAAATTGGACGACATTCCAAAATTCTTTCCTACATAAAGCAGGATAAACATCGTCAATGCAATCAATGATCCGCTCACATACCACGGCCACGGTTGTAAAATCCATTCCATAAATTATAGTTTCATTCTTTTTTATTCTTGTAAATTTCGGCTTATAAAAAGAGATAGTCTGTTACATAGGTTACACAGGACTAAATATCTTCGCCTTTCATCATTTTATGCCAATACAAATAGGGAAGCATATATTTTTTTAACAGCCACAAACGCCAGTGTTCTTTGGAACTGTCAGAGATAAGCATCATTTTAAGTTTTGGGTCAGGCGTGAATTCGTTTTTGTAATTAAACTCTGCCAATACCATTTTTCCGTAACCTGTTACTAAGGGGCAAGATGAATATCCCTGGTATGATTTGTTGTCGGCAGTTTTTCCTTTTATCAGTTTAAGAATATTATCGACTACTACAGGAGCCTGCTTACGTATGGCTGCCCCGGTTTTTGCGGTTGGTAAAGCAGCGACATCTCCAATTCCGAAAATATTCGGATATTTTTTATGTTGAAGGCTATTGATATCGACATCTAACCAACCAGCGTCATTGACCAATACCGATTCTTTTACAAATTTTGGAGCTGTTTGAGGCGGAGCTAAGTGCAACAAATCAAAAGGCATTTCAATTAATGAATTGCCTTGTTGCTTTTCTCCCAAAACATTACCTTCGTTTACGATACAGTTATTGTCATCGGGAGCTACACTTTTGAAATAGACTATTTTTTTGTCGGCATCTATTTTAACGGGAGCATAAAATGGTTTAAAATGTACATTGTATCGATGGATAACTTTCATCAATGTATCCGCAATCCGCTTTATTCCAAATATGACAGTACCGGGAGTTGCAAACACTACATTTGATTTTTTGTCTAATCCATTTCTGCGAAGATAATCAGCAGCCAGATACATTATTTTTTGTGGAGCTCCTCCGCATTTGATAGGTGTTGTGGGTTGCGTGAAAACTGCATTTCCACCTTTGAAATTCTTTAGGCATTCCCAGGTATATTTCGGATCTATATAGTTACTGCATACAACTCCTTTTTTTACTGCTTCTTCCAATCCTTCTATTAAGGAAAGATCATTTACTAATCCGGGAGCAACAATGAGATAGCTGTAACTAATTACCTGTCCTTGCTGTGTTTTTATTTTGGCTTCCTCAGGAAAGAATTCTGTCACAGAATCCTGAACCCATTCTACACCCCGTGGAATCAAATCCCTCATAGGCTTTGCCGTTTTGGCAAAATCATAAGTTCCTGCTCCGACCAATGTCCAGGCTGGTTGGTAATAGTGCATTTCTGCCGGATCAATGATAACAATGTCAAGTGACTTCTTCTTTTTTAAAAGCTGAGCTGCTGTCATAATTCCTGCTGTACCAGCTCCAATTATAACTATTTGATAATGTGCTTTCATACCCTCATTATTTATGATTATTTGCAAAAGTATATTTTGGGAAAAAGAACGTCTGTAACAAATGTTACTGAAAGGCATATTTATGAAGATTAATATAAAGCTAAGTGGCTGTAGTGGTCATAATAAAGTATTTAATCATTTAAAATTGAAGTATTATGAGACACATTAAAAACATCCTTTTGTCAATAAGGGACGAAGAAAGCAAGGTAGATTTATCACCACAACATGTTATCGAAAATTCCAGGTATCTCGCTTGTTACCTTTTAAAAAAACATCAAGTTTTGAAGGAGTATGTATTGGAAAATGGATTTTCCGTATCAATCAGGAAATAGAGTTTTTCAAGAAAATTAAACCAGAGATACAGGGTAAACTTATTTTTTATAATAAGGTTTTCCAGATTGAAACAGCTTGTCCCATCGGAATGTGGCAGGTTCATAAAGAGTATTTTTCAAAAGAACTACAGAAAATAGAACAGTTATACCAATATTATAAGATTAACTGTTTGTTTTGCCAATACTATCATTCTGGTCGTACAGATAAGGACAAGGAACTTTTTACAAGAGGGCAGATTAATATTGAAAATGGTTTACATAGTCACATCTTTGATTCTGATTACAGATGTTTAACATATTATGATTATAAAGTTTCGAGAATTATTGCTGATGAACTTTTCTATGAATATTTACGGGGTCGTATTAATAATGAAAGCAATAAATTTAAAAATTTGACGGACAATGAACAAATGATTACTTGGACAGAGTCAAAAAACGCCCTTATCGAAGGTAACGCTCCTTAATGAATTCGCTCAGGTGGTTGTAAACAGTGTTATACTTGCTATATGTGCTGTGAGAACGTTTACCCTTAGCGACCATTTTTTCAAAGCCCTGATTTTGCCCCCTAAAAACTTTTAGTATGGCATCCTCCATCACGCCGACACCGAGAAACGTGAGCTTTACCTTTTGTGCGGTTGCAAAGCCCTCGTGTTTGAGCATATCTTCATAAATCTTGTCGATACGCCCCCGTATGTTATCCAGCTTTTGGTTAATACTCAAAGCTTTGGCACTCTTTCCCTCAACTCTTCCATACTTTAAATCCCAATTATTGGGGTTAATTTCCAACTTTGTTCCGAAAGTCTTGGGTGTGCCATCAATGTTCCTATAATGGCTACCGCTCCATTCTTTTTAGGCTCGTTTTTCTTTAGGTAGAAAAGTAGCTTAAACGTTGACCTTTTCGTCTGTTCCATAACTCAATTATTTAATGTTTATAATTAAAAATCAATGAGTTACAAGGGAATATGAAAATGAATGCAAAAGACTGAAATATAATCAGTTATATTATTGTTGGTCAGGTTGTAACCAGTGACGATTTAGTAACCTAACCCTGTCTTTTTACGCCCAAAAACTAAAGTACAGTGACTTCCAATCGTAGATCCACGTTTTATAAACTACTGTGTTTTAGCGGACTTCGCCGTTTTGCTTATTTTTGCTTTTTGCCATTATTTTTTTTTTAAGATTAGTTTAACCTAAATAGGTTCAATAAGAGTAGTTTACAAGAGTGGGAAACTCTATCGGTAACGATTTAGTAATGGTGCTTACTGCACTTACTTTCATCTGATTACCTTGTAAATCATTAATGCAAATATAATAAATTAAAGGGTAAAGCAGGTGTTCTGCTTTGCCCTTTTTTTAAGTCCGTTCTTACAAATAAAAACAGAAAAAATTCCCACACTGGGGGAAACCTGTGAAATTAAATTCAGAAGTATTTCCAAATTTTGACATAGCAACCACAGATGTAGCTCCGAAAAGTAGCAATGTCTAAAATTATAAGGCTATGGAAATCGTGTTGAGTAAAATATTATCGCAAATCCGCCGTCAGGAAGACAAACTTACTTCCCAAATGATGCGACCGGCGGAAGAGGCTTACCAAATGACCTTGTTTCTGAATGAAATGCTGGGTGCTTTAAAATCGCAAGTCACGCAGGACGGTTTTAAAAATGAGCAGCAGGAAATAGACTTTTTCAAGAACATCAAACCTCAGATTATGGGCAAACTCATTTTCTATAATAAGGTCTTCCGCATAGAAACCACCTGCCCTGTCAACAATGGTACATTACACCAAAACTATTATGAAAACCAGTTCAAAGCCCTACAAGCGGAATATATGGAATGTATTTGCGATGGGGATTTTTACAGGTATTACCGTGCGGGAAGGACAGACCGTGACCATCTTTATTTCAGGCTCGGACAAATCAATTACCACGATGGCTTAAAGAGTGCTGTGTTTGAAATTGACCTTAGTTTCTCCACCTATTATGACAATAAGATAGCCCGTATCGTTGCCAATGAATTGCTCTATACCTATTTGCTGAACAAAGTCAATCCCGAAGAAAACCCCGACATGGTCTTGGTAGGCGGAAAGACCAACAAAGATATTTCGTGGACTAATTCACAAAATGCACTTATTGAACTGATTTACGCCCTGTATGCTTCCAGTTCTGTTTCCCACGGCAATATAGGCATCCGGCAATTGGCTTTGATTTTTCAAGTGCTATTCCGAACGCCATTGAACGATATTCATCACGCCTTTCACAGAATGAAAACCCGAAGTGGTTCCCGAACGGCATTTTTAGACCAGCTTAAAATCTCATTGGAAGAATATATGGACAAAGACCTTTAATTCCGGGTAAATCATCATACATCAGGAGCAGTACCCTTTCGTGTACTGCTTATTTTTGCCTCGTTTTTCACGCTTTGCCCATGTCTGCCAATTGGCAAAGCCAACCTATTTCCACACCTTTTTTTATCCGATTTCAACAAAACTCTTAGTCCATAAGAGTTTACACGAATTGCAAAAATCTTCAAAAAACTGCAAAACCAATTGGCGAGGGTTGGCGGACAAACTCTGCCACCCTTGGCAACTTTGCACAGTGAATATTAAATACTTGTGCAATGAAGATTATAACAATTGAAGAAGAAGCGTGGCAACAACTGAATGCCCGTATTAATGCAATCAGTGACTACCTGAAAAGATTAGAGAATAACAGTTATGACGACCTGTGGCTCAATAACCATGAAGTATGCCAATACCTCCACATAAGTGAAAAAACATTGTGGCGTATGCGTACCAAAGGTGAGATATCTTATTCAAAAATATATGGTCAATACTTCTATACCATCGGTGCTATCAAGGATATGCTCAATGCCAATGCTATACAGAGCAGTGACGAATATGTACAGGAACTTATGACAAAAGGCAAGAGCTATATAGGAAAAGGCAGAAAGCTGAACACAGGCAAAAAACAGATATGAACCCTCAAATGTATATCCTATGAATATTGACAGAATGGATTTTTTGGCGTGGATGGAACGCATAATGATCCGCTTTGATATGCTTAGCGAACATATTGAAGAACTGAAAAAGAAACACAACAGCATTGACGGAGAGGTACTGCTCGACAACCAGGATTTATTACAAATGCTGAAAATCAGCAACCGTTCTCTGCAACGGTATCGTTCTATCGGTAAGCTACCTTATTATACGATAAGCGGAAAATTGTATTACAAACTATCCGATGTACACCAATTCATCAGGGAAAGTTTCAACAGATAGAAAGCCAATGAACGCCAAACGCTGCCTCTGAGTTCCACTTCAGGTTATAAAGTGTACGCTTCCGCTACTTTCGGCGGTAAACTTTAAATTTTCAAGATTATGAGCGAAGAAACAACAAACAAGCAGGAAATGCCCGAACAACTTTCGGACATATTGCTGGTGCTGGATAAAGAAAAAATGAAAATACAAGCCGTAAAGAGCATTGATGAAAACGGGAAAATGGAAACTGTTGATCCCACGAAAAAGAATCAAAGCCAGTTCATGCGCGTGGACAAACACGGTGATTTCATTTCCAATTTTCTATCCAATTTTTGGAGACAGTTGAAAGATCCCACGCAGTTCTCATTTTTCAAGGTTCCGGCTGACGAGGCCGTAAATAAAGCAAAGGAATTTCAGACGCAGGTAGATAATCCTACTTCCGAAGGTGAAAAAGTGATGAAAGGACACGAGGTAAAACCGGAAACCCCGCAAGAACAAAAACAAGAAAACAAAAAAGATATGGAAACAACACAGACACCGGAAACAAGCGAATACCGCTTCAAGCCGGAACAGATTGATTGGGAAACAATGAACAATATTGGATTAAGCAAGGAGTACCTGGAAAAAAGAAACCTGCTCGACCCTTTATTGAGGGGGTACAAAACCAATGAGCTTGTGCCTATCGGTGTAAACCTTGACACTGCCATTGTCCGTACAGATGCACGATTGTCATTACAGCTTGCCGAAAACGGTAAGGTCGTGGCGGCAATACATGGTGTACGCAGGGAACCTAACCTGAATATGGAATTTTTCGGACACAAGTTTACCGATGAGGATAAGAAAAACTTACTCCAAACAGGCAATATGGGACGCATTGTGGATTTGAAAAACACCAAAACAGGGGAAATGATGCCGTCCATTGTCAGCGTGGACAGGCTGACCAATGAGCTGATTGCATTAAAGACAGATTTCATCAAGATTCCCAATGAGATTAAGGGTGTGAAGCTGAATGACCAGCAAAAGCAAACCTTGATGGAGGGCAAACCGCTCTATTTGGATGGGATGACTTCCACGAAAGGAAAGGAATTTTCCGCAACTGTACAGTTCAATGCGGACAAACGTTATGTAGAGTTCCTGTTTGACAGAAGCAACAATAATCGGCAGTCGCAAAGCAACCTGCAAAATAACCAACAACGCCAATCCAATGAAATTCCGAGAACTTTCAGGGGCAAGGAACTCAATGATGAACAATACGATAAGTTCAAAGCCGGGCAAACCGTCTATGTTGATGGTTTGGTAGATAAGAAAGGTCAGAAATACCAGGGCTATATCACGCTCAATAAGGATACTAATAGAACGGAATTCTCCTTTCAAAACCCGAACAAGCTCAAAGAGCAGGCGAAACCGACCGAAGCCAACAAAACGCAGACCGCCGTCAATTCTGAGGGCAAGACCAACGAAGCAACCAAGAATATCAAAGAGCCTTTGAAGACTGGTCAGCAAACCCCGAAAGACAAAAAGCAGCAGGAACAACAAGAAAAGCCAAAAGCACCTGCAAAGTCCAAAGGCAGAAAAATGTAAAATAGTATGAAAACAATCATTGCAGAAAAACCAAGCGTAGCAAGAGAAATAGCCAGCCTGTTGGGAGCATCTGAAAAGAAAGATGGCTACCTGACGGGCAACGGCTATTTTGTTACCTGGGCATTCGGTCACCTTATCGGGTTGGGAATGCCCGAAGATTACGGCATATCTGGATTTGATAAATCAGCCTTGCCGATATTGCCAAACCCTTTTTTGCTGACCGTTCGGAAAGTCAAAAAAGACAAAGGTTATACAGCCGATGCAGGTGCATTAAAGCAACTGAAAGTCATCAAAGAACTATTCAATAAAAGCGATAGCATTATTGTAGCAACTGATGCAGGACGTGAGGGCGAATTGATATTTCGCTATATCTACGAACACCTGAAATGTAACAAGCCCTTTGAACGCCTTTGGATAAGCTCGCTCACCGAAAAAGCCATCAAGCAGGGATTTGACAACCTGAAAGACGGAAAGGAATTTGACGGATTGTACCAGGCTGCACAAGGCAGAAGCCGTGCCGATTGGCTCGTAGGCATCAATGCTACACAGGCTTTATCCATTGCCGCAGGAAACGGCG
>Ga0207868_1001831_pt1 | contig 13912 bp, 12 predicted proteins | sample Passage237B_FD_187370 | JGI IMG/M metagenome (GOLD analysis project Ga0207868, IMG submission 187370) | Cellulose adapted compost microbial communities from Newby Island Compost Facility, Milpitas, CA, USA - Passage2 37B (SPAdes) (version 3) ... | reverse complement strand
ATCAGCCTGCCAGCAGTAGCAGCACGCTGACCAACCCGGCCAAGCCGGACAGCACGGCGACCAATGCCGTCAGTTACACCACGCGGTGGGACACCATCCGAGCGGCCGGGCTGGCGTCGCTATCGCGGCTGGTGGTTCCCGCCGGCGGCTTTCGGCCCGCCGCGTTATCACCGCCCGCCGCATGCGGGCCCCGCGCGCCATTCGGCGGCTCATGTCCGCTGGTGCTCGAATCGCTACCGAAGCTATCGGGCCTGGGACAACAGCTTCCAGCCCTATAGCGGGCCGCGGCGCCAGTGCTATTCGCCCTATAGCTGAGCGTCGCGAGCTGCGCGCCATCCCACGAGGGCCCGTGCCTGCCGGCCGGGCCCTCGCCTTGTCCGGCAGCCTGCTCAGAGCGCCGGGATGTCGCCTTGCGCCCAGCCTTCCGTGATCTCGGCCGCGCGGTCGGCGAAGCGCCCAGCCTCGATGGCCGTTCGGATGTCGGCCATCAGGCTCTGATAGTAGGCGAGATTGTTCCAGGTCAGCAGCATGCCGGCCAGCGTCTCGCCGGATTTGACGAGATGGTGCAGATAGGCGCGGGAATAGTCGCGCGTGGCCGGGCAGTCGCTCTCGGCGTCGAGCGGTCGCGGATCGTCGGCATGGCGCGCGTTCTTCAGGTTCACCTTGCCGCGCCGCGTGAAGGCGAGCCCGTGGCGCCCGGCCCGCGTCGGCATCACGCAGTCGAACATGTCGATGCCGCGCGCCACCGACTTCAGGATGTCGTCGGGCGTGCCCACGCCCATCAGATAGCGCGGCCGGTCGGCCGGCAGGATCGGGCAGACGACGTCCAGGATGTCGAGCATGACGGCCTGCGGCTCACCGACCGCCAGCCCGCCGACCGCGTAGCCCTTGAGGTCGAGCGCCGTCAGCGCATGCGCCGAGCGCGCGCGCAGGTCCGGCACGTCCCCGCCCTGGACGATGCCGAACATCGCCTTGCCGGGCTGGTCGCCGAAGGCGGCCTTGCAGCGCTCGGCCCAGCGCAGCGACAGCTCCATCGCCTTTTCGATCGCGTCGCGTTCGGCCGGCAGCGCCGTGCATTCGTCGAGCTGCATCTGGATGTCCGAATCGAGCAGGCCCTGGATCTCGATCGAACGCTCCGGGCTCATCTCGTGGACCACGCCGTCGATATGCGAGCGGAAGCGCACGCCCTTTTCCGTGATCTTGCGCAGGTTCGCCAGCGACATGACCTGAAAGCCGCCCGAATCGGTGAGGATGGGCCACGGCCAGCGCGCGAACGCGTGCAGACCGCCGAGCCGCGCGACGCGCTCCGCGCCCGGCCGCAGCATCAGATGATAGGTGTTGCCGAGGATGACGTCGGCGCCGAGCTCGCGCACCTGGTCCATATACATGGCCTTGACGGTGCCGCCGGTGCCGACCGGCATGAAGGCCGGTGTGCGCACCGTGCCGCGCGGCATCGCGATCTCGCCGCGCCGCGCCTTGCCGTCGGTGGCGACGAGGCGGAAGGAAAAGGAGGGAGAGGCCGTCATCGCATCAGCCGGGCGCTCCGCATGCCGTCCGGATCATCGCACCCTGTCCGGAAACAGCAGGCTGGCGTCGCCATAGGAGTAGAAGCGGTAGCCGGTCGCGATCGCGTGGGCATAGGCCGCCTGCATGGTTTCGAGCCCGCAGAAGGCCGAAACCAGCATGAACAGCGTCGAGCGCGGCAGGTGGAAATTGGTCATCAACGCATCGACCGCGCGGAAACGGTAGCCCGGCGTGATGAAGATGTCGGTTGCTCCCGTCCACGGCCGGATCGTGCCGTCCTCGTCGGCAGCGCTCTCCAGCAGCCGCAGCGACGTCGTGCCGACGGCGACGATGCGCCCTCCCCGCCGCCGCACCGCATTCAGCGCGGCAGCCGTCGCGGCGCTCACATGGCCGATCTCGGCATGCATCCTGTGCGCGTCGGTATCGTCGGCCTTCACCGGCAGGAAGGTGCCGGCGCCGACATGCAGCGTCACGAAGTGCCGCTCGACGCCGCGCGCATCGAGCGCTGCGAACAGCTCACGGGTGAAGTGCAGCCCGGCAGTCGGCGCGGCGACCGCGCCTTCCTCCCGCGCATAGATCGTCTGGTAGTCGCTGAGGTCGCGTGCGTCCCCGGGGCGCCTCGAGGCGATGTAGGGCGGCAGGGGGATGTGGCCCGCCGCCGCGATCGCCTCGTCCAGGACGGGGCCGGAGAAGTCGAACACCAGCAGCGCCTCGCCGCCTTCGCGCTTCTCCGCGACGGTGGCCTCCAGCGTGCCGAGGAAGCAGGCTTCGCCGGAATGGCCGAAGCTGATGCGCTCGCCCTCCTCGACCCGCTTGGCCGGGCGCAGGAACGCAAGCCAGCGGTCGGGCCCGGTGCGCATATGCAGCGTGGCTTCCACCTGCGCAACGCCGTCTCCGCGCCGGCGGGTTCCTTCGAGGCGCGCGGGAATGACCCTGGTGTCGTTGAAGACCAGGGCATCGCCCGGATCGAGCAGGCCGGAAAGGTCGCGCACGCTGCGATCGGCAAGGCCTTCCCCCGGCCGCACGACCAGCAGCCGCGCGGCATCCCGCGGCTCGGCCGGACGCAGCGCGATGCGCTCTTCCGGAAGGTCGAAATCGAACAGGTCGACGCGCATGTGCCCTACCTCCCCCTTGTGGGGAGGTCGCCCCGCTCTTGAGCCGGGCGGGTGGGGGTCATCAGAACGGCAGCCATCGATTTCCACGCATGTTGCAGTGGGATGCAACGCATCCCCACCCGCCTTCGCCTCGCTCGGCGACCTCCCCGCAAGGGGGAGGTGGAGCCGCTACGCGGCCGCGTCCGCGGCCACCTTCAGCGATACGATCCTGTCGGGGTCCTGCACCGGCTCGCCGCGCTTGATCTTGTCGACGTTCTCCATGCCCTCGATCACCTGGCCCCATACCGAATATTGCCGGTTCAGGAAGCCCGCATCCTCGAAGCAGATGAAGAATTGCGAGTTGGCCGAATTGGGGTTCTGCGCGCGCGCCATCGAGCAGGTGCCGCGGCCGTGGTTCATGTTGGAGAATTCGGCCTTCAGGTCGGGCTTGTCTGAGCCGCCCATGCCCGCCCGCGCGGGATTGTAGGATGGCTTCGCCGAGTTGCCGTAGGCGACGTCGCCGGTCTGGGCCATGAAGCCGTCGATGACGCGATGGAACACGACGCCGTCATAGGCCCCTTCGCGCGCCAGCTCCTTGATGCGGCCGACATGGCCGGGCGCGAGGTCGGGGAACATCTCGATGACCACATTGCCCTTGGTGGTCTCCATGATGAGCGTGTTTTCCGGATCCTTGATCTCGGCCATGCTGAATTCCTTTCCTGTTGTCATGGCAGCGCGTTCTATTGCGCGTCGGCGGCGATGCGGACGCGGATCATGCGGTCGGGCTCGGCGACCTCCCCGTTCGGCGCGCGCGGGTCGCGCTTGATCCTGTCCACGAACTCCATGCCGCTTTCCACCTCGCCGAACACGGTGTAGGCGCCGTTCAGCTCCGGCGCCGGCGCGAACATGATGAAGAACTGCGAGTTGGCGGAATTGAAGTCGTTGGCACGCGCCATGCCCACGGTGCCCCGCTCGAATTTCGTCGAGGTGAACTCGGCCGGCAGGTCCGGAAGGTCGGAGCCGCCCATGCCGACCTGCCGCGGGTCGTAGCCCTTTTCCATATTGCCGTAGGCGACGTCGCCGGTCTGCGCCATGAACCCGCCGATCACCCGGTGGAAGGCAACGTTGTCATAGGCGCCGGCGCGCACGAGCGCCTTGATGCGCTCGACGTGCTTCGGCGCGAGATCCGGCCGCAGAGCGATCGTGACGTCGCCGTCCTTGAGCGTGACGATCATCGTGTTCTCGGGGTCGGCAGCGGCCGCAGGCGACATGAAAGGCGCGACCAGGAGGAACAGCGCGGCAAGCGGCGCGGCAAATGTTGCAATTCGCATCGAGGACTCCGGAAAGGTCAGTTCCTGAACTTCGCCGTCAAGGGTGCGACGACGGCACGGGGGACGAACGGGGCGATGTCTCCGCCCATCGCCGCAATCTGGCGCACGAGTGTGGCGGTAATCATGCGGACCGGCGGGCTTGCCGGCAAAAAGACGGTCTGCAGGCCCGGCGCCATCGTCCCGTTCATGCCCGCCATCTGCATCTCGTAGTCGAGGTCCGTGCCGTCGCGCAGACCGCGGATCAGGATCGTCGCGCCATGGGCGCGGGCGGCCTCCACGACGAGGCCGCGAAACGAGACGACGCGGATGCGCGAGGCGTCCGCGGCGAGTTCGTCGCGGCAGGCGTCCCCGATCAGCGCGGCGCGTTCCTCGAAGGAGAACAGCGGCTGCTTCGACGCCTGGACCCCGATGCCGACATGGATCGTATCGGCGACCGCGAGCGCGGCCTTCAGCACGTCGAGATGCCCGTTGGTGAGGGGATCGAACGAGCCGGCGTAGAATGCGGTGCGTGTCGTCATGGGCGCTGCTTCTATCCGCCTTGGAGCACCATGGCAATTCGTCCGCCTGCGGCGAAGATGAACGGCGGATAAACGGCCGGCTCAGGCGCCGTTCAATCGCCAGCCTCTAGGGAAGAAGGCACCGGATGAAACAAATCCGGCCCGGCGGACGTTACTGTGCCAAAGGAGACACGCCATGCTGATCTTCATGCTCGCCGCGGCCATGACGCTGGCAATGCTGATTGCCACGGCTTTCGGCCTTCATCAGGAAACGCAGCGCGCCCGCCTGCGCCAGCGCGCCGACGACAACCCCTATCGTCTCTAGTGAGCCCGGCATTCCGGGCCTTCAAGCGGCGGGGCCGTCCTCCAGTCCGGGCCCGCCGCTTTCGTTTTCGCCGGTCCCCGCATCGTCCGGCTCCGCGGCATCGCCGTCCTCGGCCTCGTCGCCTTGCGGCTCAGAGATGCGCTCGACCGAGACGACCTTCTCGCCCACAGCCGTGTTGAAGATGGTGACGCCCTTGGTGGCGCGGCTGGCCAGCCGGATACCCTCCACGGGGACGCGAATCACCTGGCCGCCGTCCGACACCAGCATGATCTCGTCGTCGCGATCGACCGGGAAGGCCGCGACCAGCTCGCCGATCTCGTCGCGCTTGGACACGTCGGTCGCCCGGATGCCCTTGCCGCCGCGTCCGGTCAGCCGGAAGTCGTAGGACGACGAACGTTTGCCGTAGCCGAGCTCGCTGACGGTGAGCACGAGTTGCTCCTGCCCCTTCAGCTCCTCATAGCGCTCGGTCGGCAGCGTCGTCTCTTCCCCGACATCCTCGTTGGTGAGCGCGATCTCCTCGTCGTCGCCATTGGTCGCGCGGCGCTCGGCCGCCGCCTGCTTCAGATAGGCAGCGCGCTCGGCGGGGCTCGCCTCGACATGGCGCAGGATCGCCATCGAGATGACACGGTCGTGCTCGCCCAGCGAGATGCCGCGCACCCCGACCGAATTGCGGCCGGCGAACACCCGCACGTCCGACACCGGGAAGCGGATGCACTGGCCCGAATTGGCGGTCAGCAGGACGTCTTCGCTCTCCGTGCAGGTCCACACGCCGAGGATCTCGTCGCCTTCGTCGAGCTTCATCGCGATCTTGCCGTTCCGGTTCACCTGGGTGAAATCCGACAGCTTGTTGCGCCGGACCGTGCCGCGCGTGGTCGCGAACATGACGTCGAGCTCGCTCCAGCTCGCCTCGTCCTCCGGCAGCGGCATGATCGAGGTGATGCGCTCGCCTTCCTCGAGGGGCAGCATGTTGCGCAGGAACTTGCCGCGCGACTGCGGCGTGCCGACGGGCAGGCGCCAGACCTTTTCCTTGTAGACGATGCCGCGCGACGAAAAGAACAGGATCGGCGTATGCGTGCTGGCGACGAACAGCCGCGTGACGAAATCCTCGTCCTTGGTCGCCATGCCGGTCTTGCCCTTGCCGCCGCGGCGCTGCGAGCGGTAGAGCGAGAGCGGGACGCGCTTGATGTAGCCGTCATGGCTGACGGTGACGACCATGTCCGCGCGCTGGATGAGGTCCTCGTCCTCCATGTCGGCGCCGCCTTCGGCGATCTCGGTGCGGCGCGGCGTGGCGAATTCGTCGCGCACCGCCGCCAGCTCGTCCTTGACGATCTGCTGGATGCGCGCGCGCGACGACAGGATTTCGAGATAGTCGGAGATCTCGACCCCGATCCGGTTCAGCTCGTCGGCAATTTCGTCGCGGCCGAGCGCGGTCAGCCTCTGCAGGCGCAATTCGAGGATGGCGCGGGCCTGCTCCTCGGACAGGTTGTACGTGCCGTCTTCGTTGATCCTGTGGCGCGGATCGTCGATCAGGAGGATCAGCGCCTCGACATCGGCGGCCGGCCAGCGCCGCTCCATCAACTGATCGCGCGCCGATTGCGGGTCGGGCGCGTGGCGGATCAGGCGGATCACCTCGTCGATATTGGCGACGGCGATCGCAAGCCCCACCAGCACGTGCGCCCGCTCGCGCGCCTTGCGCAGCAGATATTTGGTGCGGCGGCTGACGACCTCCTCGCGGAAGGCCACGAATGCGCGCAGCATGTCGTGGAGCGTCATCACTTCCGGCTTGCCGCCGTTGAGCGCCACCATGTTGGCGCCGAACGAGGTCTGCAGCGGCGTGAAGCGGTAGAGCTGGTTGAGGATCACGTCCGCATTGGCGTCGCGCTTCAGCTCGACGACGACGCGATAGCCCTGCCGGTCGCTCTCGTCGCGGATGTCGGAAATGCCCTCGATGCGCTTGTCGCGCACTAGCTCGGCCATCTTCTCCACCATCGAGGCCTTGTTGACCTGATACGGCACCTCGGTGATGACGATCGCCTCGCGGTCGCCGCGGATCGGCTCGATATGGACCTTGCCGCGCATGACGATGGAGCCGCGGCCGGTCGAATAGGCGTTGTGGATGCCCGTGCGGCCGAGCACCAGACCGCCGGTCGGAAAGTCCGGTCCCGGCACGAACTCCATCAGCGCGGCAAGGTCGAGCGCCGGATTATCGATCAGCGCGATGCAGCCGTCGATCACCTCGCCCAGATTGTGCGGCGGGATGTTGGTGGCCATGCCGACCGCGATGCCGCCCGACCCGTTGACCAGCAGGTTCGGAAAGCGCGCGGGAAGCACCTTCGGCTCCTGCGCGGCCGCATCGTAGGTTTCCTGGAAGTCGACCGTCTCCTTGTCGATGTCTTCCAGAAGCTCGTGCGCGACCTTGGTCAGCCGCGATTCGGTGTAGCGCATGGCCGCCGGCGGGTCGCCGTCGATCGAGCCGAAATTGCCCTGCCCGTCGATGAGCATCACGCGCATCGACCAGTCCTGCGCCATGCGCACCAGCGCGTCGTAGATCGAGGCATCGCCGTGCGGATGATACTTGCCCATGACGTCCGCCACGGGCCGCGCCGACTTCACGTATTTGCGGTTCCAGTGGTAGCCGCTCTCGTGGCTGGCGTAGAGAATGCGCCGCTGCACCGGCTTCAGCCCGTCCCGCACGTCGGGAAGCGCGCGCGACACGATCACGCTCATGGCGTAATCGAGATAGCTGCGCTGCATCTCCTCGATGATGGAAATCGGCTCGATCGCGTCAGGGCTGCCGCCCGAGCCTTCAGGTGTCGTCTGGTCGGTCAAAATCGGTCACGTCGAAATTCACGGAATCACTTGCTCCTTATATAGGAACCCGCCGCGATTCTCCAACCGCGAAGGGCGCTTTTCACGCCGTAATTCCTGTTTGAAATCAACCGGATATGTCAGGAAACGAAAATGACGCGGGAAACCGGGGTCAAGGATGGACCGCAGGAGGCCCGGCGGCCGCGGCAAGGCCGGCCGCGCGACGGCGACGCCCCTCGAAAAATCAGCCGTGCCCGCCTCACGCTCCCGACAGCAGGACGACGCCGACGGCCAGCACGCCGCAGCCGGCCAGCCGCCACGGCCCGACCCGTTCGCGCAGGATCAGCATCCCCATCAGCGCGCCGATCATCATCGACATTTCGCGCATGGGCGCGACCAGGCTGAGCGGCGCGCCCGAGGTCAGCGCCGCCAGCACGAGGATGTAGGAGAGCGGCGAGAGCAAGCCGACGCCGATCGCGATCCGCCAATAGCCGCGCATGGCCTCGCGGGCGCGGCGCGGGTCCGCGATCACGAACGGAGCGAGAAGAAAGAAGCGAAGGAGGTTCGAGAACCAGTCCAGCACGACCGGCGCGATCCCGAGCGTCTTGACGGCGTAGGCGTCGACGACCGTATAGGACGCGATCAGGCCGCCCGTCGCGGTGCCCCAGCGGATCCCCGACCGGCCGCCCGGGCGCCGGAAAGCGGATAGATCGCCCTGCGTGGCGATGAGGCCGATCCCCGCGCTCACGAGCAGCAGGCCGAACACGCCCCGTCCGGTCGGTGTTTCCCCCAGGATCAGGAACGCGCCTGCCGTCGAGAGCATCGGGCCAGTTCCCCGCGCGATGGGATAGACCACGGACAGGTCCGCGACCTGATATCCGCGTTGCAGGCACAGGCTGTAGGCCAGATGGATCAGGCCGCTGAGAACGATGAAGCCGGCACCTGCCCGCGACCAGGCAATCGTCTCCCCGTGCATCAGCAGGAAGGCAACCCACGGCGCGTAGGCGGCGCAGGCGACCAAATTGTAGGCGAAGACGAAGGTCGGGCCGGCCGCGGCGGCCCGCTTGGCGAGCAGGTTCCAGCTCGCGTGGATGAAGGATGCGAGAACGACAAGCAACAGCGAGGCAATCGCCATCGAGACCCCCTTTCGCGCCAGCGGCGCTGGTTGATCTCGACGTCTCCGCCTCTGGGATTTTGTCCCTCGGGTGCAGCCGTGGAACGCCCACGGTTTCTGCAACGCTCGGTCCAGCGACGGCATGGCCGTCCGGAACCCTAGTTGCCACTCGGTCGATGCCGAACCCTAGCCGATCCGCAGGGGCGCCATCAACCGCCCGTGCAGGAGCCGCACACATCCCGGATCGTCGACGAGGCCACCCGTGCTGCTTCGTCAGTTTCGGCCCTGTGCCGGGGGCTTGCAGCGAATTCGTCGCTTGCCTCGCCTCCTTCCCCCCGAAACGTCCTGCCTCCCCCGACCGCGGCGAATACTGCGCACACGGCCGAGGATGAGGGTGGAAGCGTGCCGGCCGAGCGGATGGCGTACAACGCGCTTGGAGCCATGGTTTTTCAAGCCCGTCGCGGTTCACAAACCGGCTCCCGTTTTCCGGCGACATGCTCTAGGTTCGAGCGACAGCCGCGAGGGGGCGGAAATTGCCGAGCATCGAAAGCCTGTTCAATGCCTTCGTCACGCTGCTGGTGACCATCGATCCGCCGGGCCTGGCCCCGCTGTTCCTGGCGCTGACGACGGGCATGAACCGCAGCGAGCGGATGCAGGTGGCGCTGCGCGCCAGCACCATCGCGCTGCTGGTGCTGGGACTGTTCGCCGTCGCCGGCGCGTCCATCCTGTCGGTCTTCGGCATCACGCTGCCCGCCTTCCGCGTCGCCGGCGGGCTGCTTTTATTCGTCATCGCCTTCGAGATGATCTTCGAGCGTCGCCACGACCGCCACGAAAAGAGCGCCGAGAGGGCCATCACCCGCGACATGATCCACAACGTCGCGGCCTTTCCGCTGGCGATCCCGCTGATTGCCGGGCCGGGCGCGATCTCGGCGACGGTGCTCCTGTCTTCTCACTTCAGCGGGCCGGTCGGTGTCCTGGCGCTGCTCGGCATCATCCTGTCGTGCCTCGTCATCGCCCATCTCGTCTTCGTCCTGGCCGAGCGGGTCGACGGGTTCCTCGGCGCCACCGGCCGCTCCATCCTCACGCGCCTGCTGGGCCTCATCCTCGCCGCCCTCGCGGTGCAGTTCGTCGCCGACGGCATCAAGGCGCTGGCCGCGGCGTAAGACGGACGGACGACGCGGCATCCCAGGGCCGTGCGCAGTCCAGGCCGCGTCGTTCGCTGGCTACTCCTCGAAGCCCGCCGGAATCTCCGCGCCGAGGCGACGCGTGGCGGCATTCTCGTGATGGCGCAGACGTGAATTGACGTATTTCTTGGCTCTGCGCACGGAGCGCGCCATGCCGCGATTGCCGTCGGTGAAGTCGAAGTCGGCGGTCGCGGAAACGGCGATCCCGGAAAGGGTGCCGCGCGCCGAAAAGCGTTGGCCGCCCTTGTAGCGTTGCGTGTTCGCCTTGTAGCCGCGGCGGTGATTTGTCTTCATCGGTTCCCCCGCCCATGTGCCCGCCGCACACGGCAGCATCGCAGTCCATGACGCTCAGGACCATGCCGACATGGCAAGACGATGGCAGCCGCCATCGCTATCTCCCTCAGCCCGGCTCCGCCAGAGGCAGCATCAGCCGCAGCGACGGCGGTTGTCCCGGCTCGAAATCGGGCGGATATTCCTCGCGCCGGCAAAGCCGCGAGCGGTCCCAGGCAAGTCCGGCATCGCGGATCCTGTCGGCCATGCGCAGATAATGCGCGTTGACGTCGCCATCGGCCGGAAGGTGCCATATCGAGGCGAAAACCATTTCCGGCAGATCCACGATCTCCATCCCGCCGGGCGTTTCCGTCTTCCCGACGGAAATACCGACGAAATAGCGGAACCCGTCCGCGCGTTCGTCGAGGGACAGGCCGATGACCGGACTTCGCCAGAGCCCCTCCGCACGGTCGTCGGCAAACGCCCGGGCGCGTGCGATCAACGGATGGAGCGCGCCGGCGGCGGCTTCGGCGTGAGAGCCTTCCCACACCAGCCCCGCCAGGCGATGGGCGGGCCGATCGGTCAAGCCGATGCCGTCCCCCAGCTCGCCCACTTCATCGCAGAGCGCGCACATGGCCGCGTACGGTCCTCAATCCGGCCCGGGCTCGCGCCGGGGCGCCGTCAGAACGGAATCTCGTCGTCCATATCCTGCGAATAGCCGCCGCGGCCACGATCGTCCGACGGGCTGGACTGGCCGAAATCGGAACGGCCGCCGCCACGATCTCCGCCGCGCTCGCCGCGGTCATAGCTCACCTGGCCACCCTCGCCCTGCCCGCGCGAATCGAGCATCTGCAGCTCGCCACGGAACTTCTGCAGGACCACCTCGGTCGTGTAGCGGTCCTGGCCGGACTGGTCCTGCCATTTGCGGGTCTGGAGCTGGCCCTCGACATAGACCTTCATGCCCTTCTTCAGATACTGCTCGGCGACCTTGGCGAGATTGTCGTTGAAGATCACGACATTGTGCCACTCGGTGCGCTCCTTGCGGTCGCCCGTATTGCGGTCGCGCCACGTCTCCGAGGTCGCAATGCGCATATTGACCACCGGATCGCCGGAATTGAGCCGGCGGATCTCCGGATCGGCCCCCAGATTGCCCACCAGGATGACCTTGTTGACGCTGCCAGCCATGATCGTCTCCACACTCGTCCGAAACTGAAGTGCCGCACTCTATCCGAAAGGCCGCAGGCGGACCCGGTCCCTTGCCCTCTCTCCACAATAGTTTTGTTCTTTTTTTGTTCCAAGTCAACGCCCGCTCTGGCGCTTCGGCCCGGAAACGGCGGCCAGACCGCAATGCCTCGCAAACGAGCGCCCGGCACCTGCGACGGATCGCCCCGCGGATCGGCCGCACGCCGATGCTTCCATGGCGCATTCGAGCAGGCCCGAACTCCAAGGCACCCGCGCAGGCTACCCCGAACGGCCTTCCACCTCCGAGCGGCTTCCGACAGGAAAGGCCCCGCCGCTCGCAGCGAGCCGACGGGGCGCGGGGACGCCTGGTCCCTTTTCCGGAGCTTATGCCGGTGTCTCTTCGGATGCGTCTCGGGTCACGCCCGATGATCCGACCAACAGTCTCTGCAATGTGTTTTGGGATCGCCCGGCCTCGCACCGCCCGCCGCCACGGCGACGGCATCTAGGCCTGACGCGGCTCCGCTGTCGCGCGGAGCCCGATGGGACTGTCCGGTGGAGTCATCGCTCCCTCCTCGCGTTTCCATCCTGGCTCATGGCCGGGCATCGCGTCCGCCGGCTTCGACCCGTTTTGCCTGCGGCGCCTCGCAGGCCACCCATCGGAGGCAGGGAGCCGTTGGCCGGGTGCCCGAGCCGCAGGAAGTGTGCCGCGCCCGCCCCGCCCCGTCAAGCCGGACCGGGGTCGCGCAGGCAAAATGTGATCGGCCGGCCTGCTGCGGGAAGCGCCCCTCCTGACATGATGCTGTCAGCAAGTCGTTCAACTTTTGTTCTTTCGACTTGCCCGCCCGGGCAAAACGGGACAAAAGCCGCTAAGCGCCCGCGAAGGGCGCCCGCAGCACTCGACCGAACGCCCGCGAATGCCTACATCAGCGGGTCGGCCGGCCTGTTCGGGCGTCCGGCGGGCAAGAACGAGGCGGCACCGGTCATGGTCGACCACAAGCACATTTCCATCCGCGGCGCGCGCGAGCACAATCTCAGGAATGTCGACCTCGACCTGCCGCGCGACCGGCTGATCGTGATGACGGGCCTGTCGGGGTCCGGCAAGTCGTCGCTCGCCTTCGACACCATCTACGCGGAGGGGCAGCGGCGCTATGTCGAGAGCCTGTCCGCCTATGCCCGCCAGTTCCTGGAGATGATGCAGAAGCCCGATGTCGACCAGATCGACGGGCTGTCGCCGGCCATCTCGATCGAGCAGAAGACGACCAGCCGCAATCCCCGCTCGACCGTCGGCACCGTCACCGAGATCTACGACTACATGCGGCTTCTGTTCGCGCGTATCGGCGTCCCCTACTCGCCGGCGACCGGCCTGCCGATCGAGAGCCAGACTGTCTCCCAGATGGTCGACCGCGTGCTGGCGCTGGACGAGGGCACGCGCCTCTACCTGCTCGCGCCGATCGTGCGCGGGCGCAAGGGCGAATACAGGAAGGAGCTCGCCGAGCTTCAGAAGAAGGGGTTCCAGCGCGTCAAGGTCGACGGCACCTTCCACGAGATCGCCGACGTTCCCGCGCTCGACAAGAAATACAAGCACGACATCGACGTGGTGGTCGACCGCATCGTGGTGCGGCCGGACCTCGCCGCGCGGCTGGCGGATTCGATCGAGACGGCCCTGAAGCTGGCCGACGGGCTGTGCGTGGCCGAGTTCGCCGACAGGCCGTTGCCCCCGGAAGAGACGGCCGAGGGCGGGTCCGCCAACAAGTCGGCCAACGACACGCATGAGCGCATTCTGTTCTCCGAGAAATTCGCCTGCCCGGTGTCCGGCTTCACCATCCCGGAGATCGAGCCGCGCCTGTTTTCCTTCAACAACCCGTTCGGCGCCTGTCCGACCTGCGACGGGCTGGGCAGCCAGCAGGCCATCGACGCGAAGCTGATCGTGCCGGACGACAGCGCCTCGCTGCGCGGCGGCGCGATCGCGCCCTGGGCGAAATCGACGTCGCCCTATTACGCGCAGACGCTGGACGGCCTCGGCAAGGCATACGGCTTCAAGCTGACCGACCGCTGGAGCGAGCTTCCGGAGGCGGCGCGGCAGGCCGTGCTTCATGGCACCGGCGAACGCAAGGTCGATTTCGTCTACGACGACGGCCTGCGCTCCTACAAGACGTCGAAGACGTTCGAGGGCGTCATCCCCAATCTCGAACGGCGCTGGAAGGAAACGGATTCGGCCTGGATGCGCGAGGAGATCGAGCGCTTCATGTCGGCGACCCCCTGCCCCGCCTGCGCCGGCTACCGGCTGAAACCGGAGGCGCTGGCGGTCAAGGTCGGCGGGCTGCATATCGGCCAGGTCACGGAAATGTCGATCCGCAAGGCCGATGCCTGGTTCACCGAGTTGCCCGCCCGGCTCTCCGACAAGCACAACGAGATCGCCGTGCGCGTCCTCAAGGAGATCCGCGAGCGCCTGCGTTTCCTGAACGATGTCGGCCTCGACTATCTGACGCTCGCCCGCAACTCCGGCACGCTGTCGGGCGGCGAGAGCCAGCGCATCCGGCTGGCCAGCCAGATCGGCTCCGGATTGACCGGCGTGCTCTATGT
>Ga0207868_1001824_pt1 | contig 13950 bp, 10 predicted proteins | sample Passage237B_FD_187370 | JGI IMG/M metagenome (GOLD analysis project Ga0207868, IMG submission 187370) | Cellulose adapted compost microbial communities from Newby Island Compost Facility, Milpitas, CA, USA - Passage2 37B (SPAdes) (version 3) ... | reverse complement strand
GGAGTTTGTAGAACTCGCGCAGGATGGCCGGATGGCCAGGCCATGCGGGTGAAGTAACGAGATTTCCGTCTACCACTGCCTGATCAGCCGGTACGTTTTTCCAGGTTCCTCCTGCCAGTTCGATATCCGGACCTACCGCGACATAGGCTGTCAGGGTACGTCCCTGCAGGACCTTGGCAGTTGTCAGAACCTGAATTCCGTGGCAGATAGCCGCAACCGGCTTGTTGGCTTCGAAAAAGTGACGGGTAATTTCCAGTACTTTGGCATTGAGCCGGATGTATTCAGGGGCACGACCACCGCAGATGTACAACCCGTCATAGTCAGCCGGATTAACTGCATCAAAATCGGCGGTGATGGCAAAGCGGTGGCCACCGGTTTCCTTGTACGTCTGGTCTCCGACGAAATCGTGAACGGCAGTAGGAACAGAATCTCCTTTCTTGCGGTCCGGAGCAATGGAATCAACCTGCAGGCCTACGGAAAGCATCGCCTGAAAGGGTACCATGGCTTCGTAATCTTCAACGTAATCTCCTGCGAGTAATAAGATTTTCTTGGACATAATCTCAGATAGTTAATAGTTAATTGATGATGATTCGGCACGACTGTGAGGAACCATATCTGCGTATAATTTTAACTGAAATTTAGTGGAAATGTTGCTATCCCAAAGAGGAAAAATAAAATTTCACGAATGGCAGGATGAATGCGCTCCCTCTGCGAAAAAGAGGACAACAAAAAAGGGTAATGAAGGCATTTCACCCTCATTACCCTTGAAAGTTTATCAGGCTTTCGCTTACAGGACGGCTTCAGCCAGTACCAGGATTTTGTTGTTGAGAACCTCTACAACGCCTCCGTCTACGGTTACAGTCTGTTTTCCGGCCCCTGTATCGATGACCACCTCACCCTTTCCAAGTGTACTAACCAGCGGAGCATGGCTGTTCAGAATCTGAAACTGGCCTTCTGTACCGGGCAGAGTCACGGCTACAGCTTCACCGGTAAATACCTTTTTGTCGGGTGTAATAATTTCGAGATTCATTTCAATCCACTATTATTTATTAGCTTCGGCCAACATTCTCTCACCTTTTCTGACAGCATCCTCAATGGTACCTACCAGGTTGAAGGCCATTTCAGGGAGGTGATCAAATTCACCGTCGATGATCATGTTGAATCCTTTGATGGTGTCGTTGATGTCAACGAGTACCCCTTCCAGACCTGTAAACTGAGAAGCAACGAAGAATGGCTGAGAAAGGAAACGTTCTACACGACGAGCGCGGGATACAACCAGTTTATCCTCTTCTGAAAGTTCTTCCAGACCAAGGATGGCGATGATATCCTGAAGTTCCTTGTAACGTTGCAGGATGTTTTTCACGCGCTGAGCACAAGCGTAGTGAGCTTCGCCGAGCGCTTCCGCAGTCAGAATCCGGGAAGTAGAATCGAGCGGGTCTACCGCAGGGTAGATACCTTTCTCAGCTACTTTACGGCTCAATACGGTTGTGGCATCAAGGTGGGCGAAAGTTGTCGCAGGCGCAGGGTCAGTCAAGTCGTCCGCAGGAACGTAAACTGCCTGTACGGAAGTGATGGATCCGTTCTTGGTAGAAGTAATCCTTTCCTGCATCGCACCCATCTCGGTAGCGAGGGTTGGCTGGTAACCTACCGCAGAAGGCATCCGGCCAAGGAGGGCTGATACCTCAGAACCCGCCTGTGTGAAACGGAAGATGTTGTCGATAAAGAAGAGGATATCACGTCCTTTTCCTTCGCCATCACCATCCCGGAAATATTCAGCGACAGTCAAACCGGAAAGGGCTACACGGGCACGTGCTCCAGGAGGTTCGTTCATCTGACCGAACACGAAGGTAGCCTGAGATTCCTTAAGCTCGTCGTAATCGACGCTGTTCAGATCCCAGCCGCCTTTCTCCATACTTTCCTTGAACTTCTCGCCGTATTTGATAATTCCGGCTTCGATCATTTCGCGCATAAGGTCGTTACCTTCACGGGTACGCTCACCTACACCGGCGAATACCGAAAGACCTGAATACGCTTTCGCAATATTGTTGATAAGTTCCTGAATCAATACGGTTTTACCTACACCCGCACCACCGAACAAACCGATCTTACCACCTTTTACGTAAGGAGCTAGAAGGTCGATAACCTTGATACCGGTGTAAAGGATTTCGGTACCGGTTGCGAGATCTTCAAATTTAGGGGCTGCTCTGTGGATAGAAAGACCGTTTTCTTTTTCCACAGGCTTAAGACCGTCGATAGCATCACCTACCACGTTGAAAAGACGGCCTTTGATTTGTTCTCCAATGGGCATTTTGATGGGCGCACCTTTCGCGATCACTTCCATTCCTCTCTGCAACCCTTCAGTACCCTCCATGGCGATAGCACGCACACGGTCTTCTCCTAAATGTTGTTGGGTTTCCAACACCACTTTCTGTCCGTTTGGCTTGATCACCTCAAGGGCGTCCAAGATCGACGGCATGTGGCTATGATTTTCAAACGATACGTCTACTACCGGGCCGATTACCTGCGTAATTTTCCCTATGTTTGCCGCATTTGACATTGTTTCGCTTTGGTTTATTGGCGTATATTTATTTTCAGACCGCAAAAGTAGTTGATTATTCGATCATAACAAACCTTTATGGGGTGCAAAATTTGGATATTTTTGAGAAAATTCCCTTCCGCCAATTTGTTCATATATAAATCTCCTGGGTCATTTCCGTTAAATGGCAATGAATGATCTTTTTTTCTGGAAATCCTGGACTCTCCGGGAGCGTGTAACTTTTTGGGGGTTAGCCCTGCTGATCATCCTCGCACTGGCAGGACTCTTCTTGAATTCCCTGGCCTTTAACGGGGCCGGTTCGGCAAACTGGGATATTTTAACGCGGGTTTCCGACACTTCGATACCGGCTAACCAGCTCGACCTGGGCAGTTTCCGCTTCATCATTCAGGTGCCTTCCGTACTGGTGACCGAAGAGTATGCCGCACCTCTGATGCTGCCCGATACCCGTCAGACGGTTCTGTTTCTGATTCTGGCCATTCTGGGGCTATCCGTAGCCTTTGCCGCCCTGACAACCCTACCCCGATTCTGGTTTCTGGCGGGACTGTCGGTCTTTATCCTGTTGACGGTTTTCTCCCGAACCGAATTTTTGACGCTCAAGGGGCTTCCCGAACGCTCTGTCCTTTTTTTAATACTTATTTTATATGGTGGAACCGGATACTACTTTCAGGCTTTCCGCACGCAAACTCCGGTTTCTTCCCGGATCCTCACCTTCTTACTAATATCCCTGGCACTGGGGCTGCTCACCGGATCCCTCACCTCTACCCCCGAGCCGGCTTATGCGTTTGCCGCCTGCAGCATGCCTTTTTGGCTGGTACTCTCGGTTATTTTCCTGCTTATGTCAGCCACCGACATCTGGTATGGACTGATCTGGCTGACCACCTCGTCCGTAACAGGGATGGGCAAAAGGGCATTACCCAATTTTCTGGTCATTGCCTTTATATACCTTTTGATACTGGTTTTTGCCTACGTCAGCAACACCCGTATGGCCGACTGGGGCATGGTCATAGTGCCGGCCTATCTGTTGGCAGCAGTGGCGGCAATCATCGGGATCTGGAGCTTCAAACCCCGCTGCGATAATTCGGAAATACACCTATCCTACCGCGAAACCGGACTTTGGCTTTACCTCGGCATGTTTCTGGTAACAGCGGCCATGACCGGAATGGCGGCAGCTGCCCATAATGACCCGCTACTGGAAGTACTGGAAGACACCGTCATCAACGGGCAACTGGGCATGGGCGCGGTTTTCCTGTTTTACATTGCCGTCAATTTTCTTCCCCTGCTGCGGGATGGGTACCGCGTACACCGCGTTCTTTACAAGCCACTGAAATTCAATCTCTGGAAAGCGAGGATCATCGGCGTAGGTGCAGTTGTAATTCTATTCTCCATGCAAAACATGCTTCCGCTGAAACAGGCCATTGCAGGTTATTTTAATGGACTCGGCGACTGGCATACCCTCACCGAGAAATATCGCCCGGCGGAACAGTATTATCAGCATTCCCTCCAGCAGGAATTCCAGAACCATAAAGCCAATTATTCCCTGGCTACCCTTGCCCGGGTACAGGGTGACAAAAATGCCGCCGTGTATTATTTCCGGCAGGCTACCCTCAAAAAGCCTTCTCCCCAAGCCTATGCAGGACTCAGTAATCTGCTGATGGAGGAAAATCTCTATTTCGAATCCATGTTTAACCTGAAAGAAGGACTCCGGAAATTCCCGGAAAACAGTGCTCTATTAAACAATCTCGGGATCCTGTATGCCCGGACCAACGTTGCCGACTCGGCCTACTATTACCTTAATGCAGCAGAAAGGAATTCCTCCGATGGAATCCCGACACTCAATATCATCGGTACCCTGGTAAATGTCCTCGACACCCCAACCCTCGATTCCCTGCTTCGGGAGGGGCCTGCCTCTTCATCCGTTTCATGGCATGCCAACCGGCTGGTCGTGCAGAACCTTGCCGGTCGTTTTGAACCGGAAACTATGCAAAGAGATGCTATCCGGAACGACTCCCTGCTAAGTGCCGGAGGCTATGCCTATTGGATTAACTTCCTGTACAACCAGGGGCGGAATGATGAAACCCTCGGAGAGAAAGGAAGGAATATCGTACTGCATAACGATATGCTGGCAGACGACTTACTGCTCGCGGCCGCCCATGCCGATTTCTATGGTGGCGATAAAACCCGTGCGCTGGAAACCCTGCTTTCCCTCCTGAATGGAGAGACACAGCGTTCGCAACTCTACGAGAAAATCCTTGGCCACTGGTTTTTGCAACTTGGACTTTATGAGCAGGCCATCGGGTATTTTTCCCAGGTCCCCGACGAAGAAGGCATCATAGGGCATGCCGTTGCTCAGGCCTTGTCCGGCAATCCGGTCGCGGGTTCGGTGGTTATCGAGTCGCTGAAACAGCTGAATGTCGATCCCGGTCAGATTGAAATGCTACAGCAGCAAATTGTAAAACTTGCTCCTCCGTCAGGAAAAGCCCAAGATCGTTTAACCGAATTGAAACTAAAAGGGAATGAAAAGGCCTACCTGGCCGCATTGCGGCAAAACCCCTATGACCCGGATATCGTAAAGGCGGTAGCTGAGTTTTATGCTGTAAGACAATCGGATGTACAGGAAGCCTATCAGATCGTAGTCAATGCGCTGCGTTTCAACGAAACATCCCCTGTCATCTGGGGGGAATATGCTTTGCTGAACCTCGAACTGGGTCTTTCAGACCTGGCCGAAGAAGCCCGGGAAAAGGTAAGGTCATTGACCGACGACACGGCTTATCACGAATTTCATACCCGTTATCAAGCCAAATGGACGCTCAAACAAAAACAGCGTGAAGAGTTTCGATAAATGACTAACTTGGTCCTCTTAAATCGCCGAACACTATGAAAATTATCGAAATGTCGAACATATCCCGGCGCTACCACATGGGAGCGGAGATCATTGACGCCCTCAAGTCGGTAACCCTGGAAATTAACCGGGGAGAATACGTAGCTTTTATGGGGCCGTCGGGGTCCGGTAAATCTACCCTGATGAACATCATCGGGTGCCTTGATACCCCTACCACAGGGCAGTATATTCTCAATGGAAAGGATGTGAGCGACATGAGTGAGAGTGAACTGGCTGAAATCCGAAATCGTGAAATCGGTTTTGTATTCCAGACTTTTAATCTGTTACCACGGATGTCGTCCCTGGATAACGTAGCGCTACCACTGGTTTATGCCGGCCTGAGCAAAGCCGAGCGAACCGAAAAGGCCATGCTGGCTCTCAAAAATGTGGGGCTTGAAAACAGGGCTCATCACAAACCCAATGAACTTTCAGGCGGACAGCGTCAGCGTGTGGCCGTAGCCAGAGCACTCGTCAACGACCCCAGTATTCTGCTGGCCGACGAACCCACCGGAAACCTCGACACCAAGACCTCCTACGAAATCATGGATCTGTTCGATCAGCTGTACAGCAAGGGAAATACGATTGTGATGGTGACGCACGAGGAGGATATCGCCCATTATGCACATCGGATCGTCAGGCTACGTGACGGTCTTATAGAATCAGATACCATCAATCCGTCGCCTACGAAGGCTGTTATACCTGTCTAGTGCAGGGTCAGCAGGACTTCTTTTTGAGTCCCGTTTTCCCGGTAATCCTGCGAAGTGACTTTGCCCCGTCCTTTGAAGGTTACCTTAAAGCCCTTGTTTTCAAGAATAAAGAGGGCGTCCCTCAGATTTAAACCGGTCACATCCGGCATCCGGACGTCGCCCTGATACTTGGGCGACCAGTGGGCATTATTCCTTCCTACAACCTTACCGCTCAGCCAGCCACCCGTGATATCGGGTACAGTCGACAGCTTAAGCTCCCGGGCTATGGCAGCCATATCTTTGGAATACCCGGCCAGTATGACCTCTTTGGCTGGTTCCTTTTGTTCTTTTTCGATGGGAAGCGCGTCGTGCAGGCTCACGTCATAAAGGAATATCCGGTCGGCGATTTCCTTAAAAACGGGTGCCGATACACTTCCCCCGTAAAGTGCTGAGAGGGAATGTCCTTTCGGATTGTTTATGGAGACAATCATGCTGTACTTCGGATTGTCTAGGGGGAAAAATCCGGCAAAAGAGGCATGGTATTTCCCTTCTTCCGGTCCCTTGGGGCCGTTCAACTGAGCAGTACCTGTCTTACCAGCTATGCTGTAGTATGGAGAATTGATCTTACTGGCCGTTCCATTTGCAACTACCCCGGCCAGTGCCTCCTGCATTTGTTTGATGGTCGAAGGTGAGGCAATAGGTTCCCGGCTAACCTGTGGAAGGAATTCTTCCACCACTTCCCCATTGCTGCGGATCTGCCTTACGAGCATGGGACGGACCATATAGCCATCGTTCGCCACGGCATTATAGAAAGTGAGCATTTTCAGGGGTGTGACCTTCATTTCATACCCATGCGAAATGTATGGCAGGGAGATGGTCTTGTTCCAACTCGCATCCGAAGGACGTTTGATCACCGATTCAGCCTCGCCTTTCAGGGGAATACCCGTCAGTCCCCGAAGCTGAAAACGGTCGAGGTATTTGCTGAATTTCTCAGGATTCTTGCCGAAATATTTCTGGGCCAGCAACACGGTACCTACGTTACTCGAAACCTCCAGTACCTTTTTGGCGGTTATAGCACCGTAGCCCGACTGGCGTACGTCGGAGATGGTGATGCTGCGGGTAAGCCGGTAACGGCCGTTTCCGGTATTGACTATCTCCTTGTTGATGTCGAATTTCCCTTCTTCGGTAGCTGCCATCAGGGTAGCTAGTTTAAAGGTAGAACCCGGATCGGAGGCATTCAGCAAAGCGTAATTAAAGTTATCCCGCAGAACGCCCTTGTTGTTGGAGAAGTTGACAATGGCCTTGATCTCCCCCGTCTTCACTTCCATCACCACGACACAGCCATTATCGGCATTAAAGTTGAGTACGGCTTTTCGGAGGGCGGTTTCTGCAAAGTCCTGGATGTTCATGTCAAGGGTCGTATATACATCCATCCCGGGCACAGGCCGTTCGATGTAATCGCCTATGGGAATCTTCATGTACTTATCCAGTTCCATCAGCTGCGACCCGTCTTTCCCGGCCAGATAGGTATTGAAACTCGCCTCTATACCCACCGCGCGGGTTTTGTCGGTTCCTTCCGTCCCGATCGTACGGCCGGCCATAACACCAAAGGGCTTATAGCGCGAAATCGAGGGTTCAAACACCCCTCCCTTATTTACTCCTTTAAAAAACGGCAGTTTCTGTATCTCTTCTTTCTGGAAATGGTCGACCTTATTGGGGAGCAGACGTGTATAGCCACTTACCTTACCGTTATGCCGACGACTGCGCAGGGTAGCTTCCAGCGTTCGGGCACTTTTCCCGGGATAAAGCTGAACGAATTTCTCCGTGAACTCGCGGATATTGGATTCAAAATAGGCACTGTCGGCTGCCCTGGTGTCAAAACCTACATAATAAAATGGCAACGAAGTAGCCAGTACGCTTGAATCGGCCGAATAGATATTCCCCCGGCTGGCGGGGATTCTGACGACCTTTTCCCTGGATTTCTCGGCATGCTCCTTCCAGGTCAGATTTTTATAGGTATCAAAGAATTGTATATGGATGAGCTTGGCAAACACGCCTACACCGAGAAGACCGATTCCCAACGCGACCAGATAGGCCCGCTGTATCAGTATCTGTTTATTGCTTTTGCCGCTTTTTACCGCTTTTGCCATAACCGACTACCCCACTCAAAGGTTATTTCTCCCATTCTGAACGATTAACAATAATTTTGATAGGCGGGGCTTTACGCTCCATAATACTGTCTTTCACCAGTTTGGACTGTATTTCTGACTGCTTCCCGCTCTTCATGTTCTCAGCTACCAGGGTAGTGTATTCCGCCCGCATATTATCGAGCCTCCTGCTCAGGACAACCGTGCTTCTGGAGTTCACTTCGTCCCAGTAACCGATCCGGCCCTGAATTACAAGCAGTAAAACGATCCAAAGGAGATAATTGAAATAGGCAATGGGCAACCGGGTATCTTCCGGCGTAGTCCGGGTATTTTCCGCGAAAAGGCGATCCAGCGGCAGAAAACGATTAAGCCAGTTGAATAATTTGTACTGATTTCTGCCCTTGATCGGCTCTGGCTTCTTATTTCCCATATTAGATAAATCCTTACGATAACGGTGTGAAATAGAATAGCTGTTTATTCCAATGGCTTTTCCGCAATCCGGAGCTTGGCACTCCGGGCTCGGGGGTTTCTCAGCACTTCTTCCTCATCGGCCTCCACGGGTTTTCGGTTAACCGCTTCCAGGGGCTTGATCACCCTTCCATAAAAATCCTTTTCAGGCTCACCGGTAAAATTCCCTTTCAGGATGAAATTCTTCACCAATCTGTCTTCCAGCGAATGGTAGGACATGACTACCAGCCGGCCGCCGGGCTTTAAAAGACCGGGTGTCTGCATGAGGAAACTTTCGAGGGCTTCCAATTCCTTATTTACTTCAATACGAATGGCCTGGAATACCTGTGCGTAATATTTGAATTCCCTGTTTCGGGGGGCATAGCGTTTCAGTATGCCAATCAGCTCGCCAACTGTATTGATCGGTGCATTGTGCCGGGTAGCGTAGATGGCCGACGCTACCGTCCGTGCATTGTGCACTTCTCCATAACGGCTTAGAACCGACTGCAGCTGGTCCTGCGAATACCCGTTCACCACATCCCAGGCAGAAATATCTCCCCCGGTGGAATTCATGCGCATATCCAGTGGTCCGTCGAACCGGGTCGAGAAGCCGCGGCCAGGATCATCGATCTGGTGGGATGACACCCCCAGGTCGGCCAGGATACCGTCAACGGCGGTAATCCTATAGGCTTTCAGGTAGCGTTCGAGGAAACTGAAGTTGGCCTGAATGAACAGAAACCGGGGATCATCCCTGAAGGCTTCCGCATTTGCGCGGGCGTCCTGATCCTGGTCAAACGCAATCAGCCGTCCGTTTTCCAGCCTTTCCAGTATCGCCCGTGAGTGGCCTCCGCCACCAAATGTGACATCCACGTAGATTCCATCTTTCCTGATGTTCAAACCCTGCATGCATTCATCCAGCATCACCGGAATGTGATAAGGAAGTTCACTTGGACTGGTCTTCATTGGCTTTTTGGGGTGGGAAGAATAACTACAAATTTAACGAAATAGAAGGGCACCTGTCCATTGGAAAAATACGATTCTTGAAAAAGTAAAAGATTTAACTGCAAACAGAGAAGCCCCCCTTACCGAGGACCGGATGGTATGCTTGCATAATAACGAGAAGTTTTGTTACATTTGCGTAACTCCGGCGCCGGATTAAGGATCTCACCATATCTCCTATGCGAAAAGAAAAAACCGTTGATTTCCATATAAAATGGGCCTGGCATTCCATTTCGAAAATGTATAACAGCGTTGCGGCGCGCTTCGACATGACCATGGCCACCTGCTACGTCCTGCTGAACATCGATATCGAAAAAGGAACTCCGGCTACCAAAATAGGCCCGTCCCTGGGCATGGAACCCCGCAGCATGGTGCGTATGCTCAAGACCATGGAGGAGAAAGGACTGATCTACAGGGAAGTAGATGATCACGACAAACGCTTTGTCCGGATCGTGCTGACAGACAAGGGAAAGGAAAAAAGAGAACTGGCCCGAAACGGCGTTATCGCGTTCAATAACCTGGTCCGGCAGAAAATACCGCTCGAAAAACTGGCCGTATTCTTTGAGGTCATGCAGAACATCAAGGACATCGTGGAAGAAGAAAGCCAGAAGCTGAAGACGGAAGGCTTTGACGACACTGTATTCCTGGAACCTCAATCTTAGAAAATTACAAACCTCTTATTTTGGATAAGAACAACGAATATTCCATATGAACAGAAAAATCCGCAGAGTAGCCGTATTGGGATCGGGGATTATGGGCTCCCGTATCGCAGCACATTTTGCCAACATCGGTGTAGAAGTTCTGCTGCTCGACATTGTTCCCAACGAATTGACGGCCGCTGAACAAGCTCGTGGACTCAGTCTGGAGCATCCCGCTGTGCGAAACCGGATTGTAACTGACTCATTTCAAAATACGCTAAAGGCCAGTCCGGCAGCCTTTTATTCACCGACGTCCGCCAAACTTGTCACCCTCGGCAACTTCGACGACGACCTGAAAAAAATCAAAGATTACGACTGGGTGATCGAAGCAGTGGTCGAACGGCTGGATATTAAAAAGTCGCTTTATGAAAAGGTTGACCAGCATCGTAAACCCGGTACCCTGGTAAGTTCGAATACCTCCGGTATCCCGATTCACCTGATGGCAGAAGGCCGCAGCGACGACTTCCGCAGACATTTCTGCGGTACCCACTTTTTTAACCCACCCCGGTACCTCCGCCTGCTGGAAATCATTCCCACTCCGGAAACGGATCAGGCCGTGATCAGCTTCCTGATGCAGTACGGAGATCTCTACCTCGGTAAAACCACAGTTTTATGTAAGGATACGCCCGGCTTCATTGCCAACCGCATAGGGATCTATGCCCTTTTGCAGACGATCCGGATTACGGAGGAGCTGGGTCTGACCATTGAAGAAGTCGACAAACTGACCGGCCCGGCCAGTGGCAAACCCAAATCAGGCACGTTCCGGCTTTCTGATGTAGTAGGTCTGGATACAACGGTCAATGTAGCCCGAAACCTTTATGCAGCCGGAGAAGGAGTCGACGAATCGCGGGATGGATTCCTGCTGCCTGGCATGGTCGAAAAGCTTTATGAGCGTAAATGGCTGGGGGATAAAACCGGTCATGGTTTCTACAAGAAGATCAAGGATGAAAAGGGTAAGTCGGTCATTCTGGCACTCGATCCGGCAACCATGGAATACCGTCCTTCAGTGAAGGTCAAACTGGCGACGCTCGATAACACCAAATCGATTGAGGATCTGCCCAGACGAATTGCGGCACAACTCAAGGGCACTGACAAAGCGGGTGAATTTTTCCGTAAAACATTTGCTGAAATCTCCCGGTATGCCAGCTTCCGGATACCGGAGATCGCCGACGAGCTCTATCGGATCGACCAGGCTATCACTGCCGGATTCGGCTGGCAGCTCGGCATTTTTGAAACCTGGGATGCGGTAGGCGTGAAGGAGGGCATAGCCATCATGGAATCGCTCAACCTGAAACCGGCCACCTGGGTTTATGAAATGCTCGATGGTGGCCATGATTCGTTCTACCGCTCGGAAAACGGACGTCAGCTCTATTACGACATCGCTTCCAAATCCTATAAAACCATCCCCGGACAGGAAGGATTCATTATTCTCAAAGCCCTTTCCGATAACGTCGTCTGGAAAAATGCCGGTTCTTCCCTCTACGACCTCGGCGATGGCATTCTCAACCTGGAGTTCCATTCGAAAATGAACACCATGGGGGCAGAAGTTATTGAGGGTATCAACAAGGGAATTTCGGTAGCGGAGAAGGATTTCCGCGGACTTGTCATCGGTAACGACGGCGTTGAAGCCTTCTCAGCAGGCGCAAACCTGGCCATGCTGTTTATGCTGGCCATCGAGCAGGAGTACGACGAAATCAATATGGTGATAGCTCAGTTCCAGAAAACGATGATGCGCGCCAGGTATTCATCGGTTCCGGTCGTGACGGCGCCCCACTCCCTTACGCTGGGGGGAGGCTGCGAGCTGAACCTCCACGCCGATAAGATCGTTGCCCATGCCGAGCTGTACATGGGGTTGGTGGAATTGGGGGTAGGCCTGATCCCGGCAGGAGGCGGCACCAAGGAAATGGCCCTCCGCTGTTCCGACATGTACCAAAAGGGAGATCCGGAGCTGAATATTCTGCAGAATGCCTTTATGAATATCGCCCAGGCCAAGGTTTCAACTTCGGCAAGGGAGGCACTGGAAATGAATTATTTGCGCAGCAAAGACCTCATCGTTCTTAACCGCAGCCGCCTGATCGCTGAGGCCAAAAAAGCGGCGGTCGAACTAGCCGAAAGCGGATACACCCAGCCTCAGGAAAGGAACGATATCAAGGTGCAGGGCCGCGGCGGGATTGCACTTTTCAAAGCAGGCATCGAGCAGATGAAAATCGCAAATTATATTACAGAACACGACGGTAAAATAGCCGAGAAACTTGCTTATGTGATTTGTGGAGGTGACCTGAGCTATCCTCAAAACGTTACCGAACAGTATCTCCTGGAACTGGAACGTGAGGCATTCCTCTCCCTCTGCGGTGAGAGAAAGACACTGGAGCGTATGCAAGGACTTCTCAACGGTGGAAAAATACCCCGAAATTAGTTCCGGAACCCCTCCGGTGTGATTTGTGGAATCTTTCGTAATTTTGATGAAGTTCTGTTTTTCTCCTCCTATTTAGCAAAACGGAGACACTAAAAGGCATGATTTCTAAAAAAGCAAAATACGCACTTAAGGCACTAAAGGTCCTTGCCCGCGAATATGGCAACGGACCTGTGTTGATTTCTCAGATTTCTGAAAGAGAGAATATCCCGAAAAAGTTCCTGGAAGCGATTTTGCTTGACCTGCGCAACAGTGGTATACTTCAGAGTCAAAAAGGTAAAGGAGGCGGCTATATGTTAAGACTGCCTCCTGAGGAAGTCACCTTTTCGAAAGTTATCCGCATTATCGACGGTCCGATTTCTCCGACGCTATGTGTTTCCCTGTACTTTTACGGGAAATGTGACGACTGCCCGGTGGAAGAAGAGTGTACGCTCCGTTCGGTCATGCAGCGCTGGCGCGACGCCAACCTGGGTGTGCTCGACAATGCTACCCTGGTAGACCTGGTTTGATCGTCGCAGAAATCTTCAACAGTCTACGGGTTTTCAGAACCGCCCATAGGTCTCATACACCTTGAAGGGATCGATACCTGATGCCATAGCCCGGCGGCTTTGCGACACCCTCCGTTTTTTCTCCCACCCCGTCCCTAGGCATGATCAAGTCGGAGGTCGTCGATCAGGTAGTCTACGAAATTTATTGGTGCTTGTAGAGCCGGCCCTGATTTACCCGATTTTCGACTTGCCCACAGGGCTTGTGTTCATCGTAAATACTGAAAAACAGCAATTCTTCTTTGGTAATTTCGAATGAACCGGTTTCGCCATCGGGAAGCTGCTCATCAAGCCTTTTGTACCGGAGTCGTGCAATTAACGAAGTTGTTGGAGTAAACAAGGATCGTAACCTAGACCGCCCTACCATGATACCCCAAAAAAAGAGGCTGTCTCAGAACAAAACTGAGGCAGCTTCTTTGTTTTGTATGGAGTTTACCTGGATTTTGTCGGGATGACTTTGTGTAATTAAATCTCAGGAGGCCAGTTAGGCATAAAATGAGGCTAAAAGCCTCCTATGAAGCTCTTTTTCTAATATTTTGAGCTATTGCGATTAATCCCCACTCGATTTCTACTTTTTCTT
>Ga0207868_1001821_pt1 | contig 13974 bp, 14 predicted proteins | sample Passage237B_FD_187370 | JGI IMG/M metagenome (GOLD analysis project Ga0207868, IMG submission 187370) | Cellulose adapted compost microbial communities from Newby Island Compost Facility, Milpitas, CA, USA - Passage2 37B (SPAdes) (version 3) ... | reverse complement strand
GCCTTACGGGTTGGTGGCGTCTGTTTCTTTCGGCTTGGTCGGAGCGAACGTGATGTCGGCGGTGGCCTCGTCCATTTCGCGTTTCGCTTTTTCGATGGCGGCGCGATCCTCGGCTTCGTCGTGCACTTCGGCGCGGCCGCTGGAGAAATCGATGGTCCTGCCGTCCTGGATGGGCACATCTGTCGGCGGATTTTGATTTCGCCACCACGCCGCCAGCGCGACGCCGATGGCCACGGCGATGATCACAGCGAACCCACGGAGGCCGACCGATTTTGACGCTGGGGCTTTCATGAATGACGCGATGTTGCGCGATTAGGGCGCGCGGTTCAACCCAAGGCCAATGCAATGACGCCGGCCGCCATCGCGACCGCGGCCCAGAGGCGTTTGCGCCCGTCGGTTTCCTTGAGGAACTTGGCGCCGATAAACGCGCCGATGACGATGCTCACTTCGCGCGCCGGGGCGATGTAACTCACCGGCGTGAAACTGAGTGCCGTCAGCACAAGCACGTAGGCCACCGGTGAAAGCAACGCCACGCCGAAGGCGTAACGGCGTTGGTTCTTCCAGCACGACACGACTTCCGGCCAGCGTTTGAGGCCGAATGGTGTGAGTAACGCGAGTTGAGTAAACGCCGTGCCTGCGTCGTAGAGCAGGGGCGCCATCGCGAGTCCGGCGACGCCATGCCGATCCCACAACGTGTAGGCCGCGATGAATACGCCTGACATCATGCCGTAGCCGACGGCCGGGCGCATGTGGGCGAAATCTTGATGCAGCAGTTTCGCGCCGCCCGTCATCACGAAGATACTGACGATGATGATCGCACCGCCGACGAGTGCGAGCACGGTGGGGCGTTCGCCCAACACCGCGATGGCGGCGACGGTGGACAGAAATGGTCCGGTGCCGCGCGCGAGCGGATAGATTAACGAAAAATCGCCGACGCGGTAGCTGCGTTGCAAAAACAGCGAATACGACGTCTTGAGCACGCCGCTGCCGAGAATCCACAACACCGCGGCCCATTCGACGACCGGTTGTTTCCAACACCAATAAACCGCGATCACCGGCACGTAGAGCGAACAGATGATGAGCCCGACGAGATAGACGAACGGCAATCCGCCGCCGGCGCGTTTGGCGCACAAGTTCCACGTCGCGTGCAGCACAGCGGCAGCGAGGACGAGGAGCAACGCGAGCGGGGTCATGAACAGGCTTGATGGGAACGCCCTGTGGTTTGGGCTTCAAATCGAAACCCGGACCTGCGGAAATTTATTTTCATCTCAAATTGGTCATCGCACCAATTCACATTCGCTTCGACGTTTGCATCTCTCGTGACTCTTAAACCCGCTATAACTGAAGTTCGCCGCACGCTGGCGCTCGCGTTTCCCATTATCGTGGGGCAACTGGGCCAGATGTTGATGGGCGTCACCGACAGTGTGATGATCGGGCGCGTCGGTGCGGTGCCATTGGCGGCGTCTGCTTTCGCGAACGTGCTTTTCACGATGGCGTTCATCGTTGGCCTCGGCGTGCTTACTTCGGTGTCCGTGCTGGTGGCGCGCGTGCACGGCGCGAAGCTGTCTCGCGAATGCTCGGAGTATCTGCGCCATGGCGTTTGGATGGCGGTAGCGCTGTCGATCACGGGCATGCTGTTGATGTTCGTCGCCGCGCTGCGGCTGGATATTTTTGGACAACCGGCGGAAGTGGTCGCGGCGGTGGAGCCGTATTTGCAGATCGTCGCGGTGTCACTCGTGCCGGCGATGTTGTTTCAAGTTTTCCGGCAATACAGTGAAGCGATTGGTCATCCGTGGGGACCGATGATTATTTTGCTCAGCGCGGTCGCGCTCAACGTATTGCTCAACTGGGTTCTGATCTATGGCCACTGGGGCGCGCCGGCACTGGGTCTCGAAGGTGCGGGCTGGGCAACACTCATCGCGCGCATCGCTGCCGTGATTGTCCTGTGGTTGTGGTTGCGCACGCGACCTGAATTGCGAGCGGAGTGGCCGGCGAATCATGGTAATCCGCGTTGGTTCGCGCGCCTGTCGCGCCAGCACTTGGTTACGATGTGCAGTCTCGGCATTCCGGTGGCCGGGCAATTATTGTTCGAAGCGGGAGCCTTTAGCATGGCCGCGTTGATGATGGGTTGGATCGGCACGGTCGCACTCGCGGCGCACCAGATCGCGATCAACTGCGCGGCCTGCGTTTTCATGGTGCCGCTCGGGCTATCCATGGCGACTTCGGTGCGCATTGGCCGCGCGGTGGGTGAAAACAAGACGGCAACGCTGCGTCCCATCGGCTTCGGTTCGTTCGGCGCGGGCGTCGTGTTCGCTTTGCTGTTCACGCTATTCTTTGCGTTGGCGGGCAAATACATCGTCGCGGGATTCACGCACGAAATCGAGGTGGTGGAGCTGGCCGCGAAGCTGCTCGTGATTGCAGCGGTGTTTCAAATTTTTGACGGCGGACAAGTCATCGCCGCGGGCGCGTTGCGCGGCCTGACCGATGTAAAAATACCGACGGTGATCACGTTCGCCGCGTATTGGATTATCGCACTGCCGGTGGGGTATTTCTTCGGTGTGCGTATTGGCAGTCCGATGGGCGTTTGGTTCGGTCTCGCGGCCGGTCTGGCCTTCGCCGCCGTTTTTCTCGCGCACCGCTTCTACGTGAAGACGGCGTAAGCGGATTTGTGACGGATTAACTCGCGAGCGAATTGAGACGCAGACGCGTTTCTTCGCTAGTCAGCCCTTCGATGCGCACGCGTTTTTCGCGCGACGAACCGCCGGTCGCGAGCGCGACGGCGGATTTGGACAGGCCGAGAATTTCCGCCAGAAAACGGCAGAGCTCCGTGTTGGCCTTGCCATCAACGGGCGGAGCTTTGAGTCGAACCTTCAGCGTGTCACCCATCCAGCCGACGACCTCGCTGCGCGGGGCGTTGGGCACGGCCTTGATGGTGAGTAAGCAGGAATTCATGCCGAATGGATTGTCTCACGCCGAGACGCGGAGGCGCAAAGAAAACAATGGATGAACTCTGCGACTTTGCGTCTCGGCGTGAGAGACAAAAGGAGAAATTACGCGAGCGCTTCGGCGAGCGCGGCAATGATGTCCTGCGCGGGTTCGGCGCCGATCGAAAGGCGCAAGAGCTCGGGATCGAGCCCGCTCGCTGAGAGCTCGGCGCGGCCGGCTTCGCTGGTGACGAGATCGTAATGCGCGAGATAAATGAACGGACAGATGAGCGTGGTTTTCATGCCGAAGCTTGGGCCTTTCGGCAGGCGCAGCTTGTCGTAAAAATCTTCGAGCGGCTTGCGCACCGTGAACGAAATCATGCTGCCGACTGATTCCGGCGTGCGGGCGATCTTTTCGTAATTGGCGCGCGATTTGGGCGAGAGCGCCCACGCGACGCTTTTGACCATCGGATGCGCTTCCAACCACGCGACCACGAGCGGCACGGTGGTTTCGATGAAACGCATCACTTGGCGGGTGGAGCCGATTTGATACGCGAGACGTGCGAGATCGCGCGGGTAAACGGGCTCGAGCCGCGACTTGATGTCACGCCGCAGTTCGTTGGCGCCGGCGATGGTCGGATTGACGACGACGAGGCCGGCCATGATGTCGCCTTCGCTGGCGGAGTATTTGGTGAGGCTGGCCACCACCACGTCGGCGTAGGGCAGAACATCGACGGAGAAAACGGAGGAGACTGACGGATCAACGAGGACGGCGGCATCGTAGCTGTGCGCGAGCCGCGAGATGGCCGCGAGGTCCGGAGTTTGAATGAGCGGATTCGTGGGCGCCTCGATGATGAGACCGGCGATCTGCGAACCCTTTTGCGCAAACAGCAACTCGAGCGCAGGCAGATCGAAGACGTTGGCAAAGTAAACGTAGTCGTCGGGCTGCGGTGCGTAACGTTTGAGCAGCGCGATGGTGTCGAGATAGAGCCAGCCGACTTGCACCCAGATGGTGCGGCCGCGCGCGGCCTGCCGTTCGGCGAGCGCGCGAAACGCAGCGTAGAGGGCGTTGATGCCGCAAGTGGCGGGCAGGATGTCTTCGACTGTCGTTCCGGCGAACAGCGGTTGTAGATGGCGGCGCACTTCCGTGAGTGCGTTGTCGGGAAAATATTTTTCCGGATGCGCTGCGGCTTGGAGACCGAGTTTCACGAGCTGATCTTCGGCCGCGCGGGAGGAGAGAAAGCCGCCGGTGTTTTGCAGAAAAGTTTTGGCGTGCTTGTTGAGGTCCGCGGTATCGGCGTGCGAGACGCCGGCGATGCCGTCGAAATCATGCACGGTGGCGCTTGCGCCGTGGCGGGTCAGCACGGCTTGCAACTCCGCGGCCATGCGTTGGGAAGACGCGAGCCAGAGGGCAGGGAGCTGATGCGCGGCTTGGTAATGTGCAGTCAGCTTTTGCAGAAAAGGATGCACCACGAAGCGTGGATAGCCCGAGGTCATCTGCGACGTGATCGCCGGATCCTTCTGTTCGTAGCCATGCACCGCCCGCATCGTCGGCAGGCTGCAGGAGACAGCGTGCGGCGAATTGGGAATCGGTTGACCGAGCGGGATGGGCGAGAACGTTGGCATTGGTAGCGGGAGGAGGACTTTCCGCGCCGGTCCCTTGGGACGCAACCTCCCGTTTCGTCATGCGTGTCATCCTTTTGACAAAAACTTGTCGCCACCGCGCGCGGGCTGAGAACACTGGCGGCGCATGAAACTGCTTTCGTGGAATGTGAACGGCGTGCGCGCCGCGCTCGGCAAAGGCCTGCTCGACTGGATGGGCAGCTGCGATGCCGATGTGATTTGTCTGCAAGAAGTAAAGGCGCTGCCCGGCGATGTGCAGGGCGTGGCATGGCCAAAAGGTTATGACATGGTGTGGAACGCGGCGCAGAAAAAAGGCTACAGCGGCACCGCGCTATTCACCCGTCGCAAGCCGATCAGCGTCACGCTGGGTCTCGGTTCGGCCGAGCACGATGCCGAGGGGCGCGCGATCACGGCGGAGTTCGACGATTGCTACATCATCGGCGTTTATGTGCCCAACGCCCAACCCGAACTCGTGCGCATCGGCTTTCGCCAAGCGTGGGACAAGACCCTGCTCGATTACGCGAAGCGTCTCGAAAAGAAAAAGCCCGTCATCTTCTGCGGCGATCTCAACGTCGCGCACGAAGAGATCGATCTCGCGCGGCCGAAGGAGAATGTCGGCAATCCCGGATTTTCCGACGAAGAGCGCGCCGGATTTCGCGACTATGTTGGCGCGGGCTTTATCGACACGTTCCGTCATTTTGAAAAAGGTCCCGGCCACTACAGCTGGTGGACCTACCGGGCCAACGCGCGCGCGAACAACGTGGGCTGGCGCATCGATTACTGTATGGCCTCGTCCGCGCTCAAGCCGCGGCTCAAGCGCGCGTGGATCGAATCACATGTCATGGGCAGTGACCATTGCCCGGTCGGTTTGGAATTGAAGTAATGGCAAAGAAGGCAACCACCCAACCCGCCCCGACCACTTCCGAATGGGTCCGGCGCGGAAAATCCAAAATTCACGGCGGCGGTCTCTACGCCGCGAAGCCGATTCCCAAGGGCACGCGCGTGATCGAATACGTTGGCGAGCGCGTGACGAAGGCGGAGGCTTATCGGCGCGAGGAACGCCGCCTGGCCGAGCGCGCGAAAGGCGGTGACGGCTGCGTCTATATCTTCGAAGTCAACAAGCGCTACGACATCGACGGCGATGTGAGTTGGAACACTGCGCGGCTCGCCAATCACTCTTGTGACGGCAACTGCGAGACCGACATCATTCGCGGCAAAGTGTGGATCATTGCCGTGCGCGACATCGCTGAAGGCGAGGAGATCACTTACGATTACGGTTTCGATTTCGAGGATTGGAAACTGCACCCGTGTTTGTGCGGCTCGAAAAAATGCGTTGGCTACATCGTGCACAGCAAACACCGCTGGCGCGTGCGCAAGGCGCTCAAAGCCGAGAAGGTGAAAGCGAAAGCCGCGGCGAAAAAGAAGCCGGTGGCAAAAAAGAAATAAGCGTGAGCTTTGGGAGGGGCCGGCTTCGTCCGGTCCGGGTTGATTGGTCATATCTTCAAACCGGACGGCACAGAGGCCGTCCCTCCCTGTGCAGATCGGCGTCATTTCGGACGAGGAGGCGAAAAACTTTTCCATCGCCGTGACGGCGCCCCGATGTCAGTTTGCGGGGTCCCTTCCGCCATGAGTGAACTCAAGGAACTGTTACTGCGTGACCCCAAATTGACGCTGGCCGTGGCCGAGAGCCTGACGTGCGGCAACTTGCAGGCGCACATCGGGCGTATTTCCGGAGCGTCGAATTTTTTCCTCGGTGGCATTACGGCCTACACGATTGAGCAAAAGGTAAAACATCTTGGCGTGGATCGCTCTGCGGCTGCCGAGGTGAACTGTGTGTCTGCTCAGGTGGCTGAGCAAATGGCGCGCGGCGCGGCGGAGTTATTCGGAGCCGATATTGCGCTGTCCACGACCGGCTATGCCGAGCCTTCGCCGGAAAATGGCGTGGCGGTGCCGTTCGCGTGGTGGGCGCTGGCGCATCGGCGGAGCGATGGCTGGCATGTGCAAAGCGCGCGCCTCGAATGCAAGGACGCCGCGCGCGTGCAGGTGCAGGCGCAAGTCACCGTCGCGGCCATCACTGGTTTGCTGGATTATCTGCGCGAGACGCGCTGAACTCGCTGGCGGGTTCCAGAAATACGAAAGGCGGGATCAGCGATCCCGCCCTACAATTTGCGCAGGTGCGTTTAGAGCACGCGGTTCTGCAGTAGCTCGATGATTTCGCCGTTGGGGCCTTCGACGAAAAGAATGCGCACGGGAATGTTGCCGATACCGTTGGTGCTTTTGAGGGTCACGTCGGTTGGCTCGACCGTGAACTTGTAGCCCATCGCTTTGAGGTGCGCGGCGGCTTCGTCGAGCCGGGTGGTGCGCAACGCGAAGTGGATGATTGCGCCGTTGGGAGTGGACGACCATTCGAGGTCTTCAAACACCTCGATGTAATTGCCGTCGCCGCAGTCGAACATGCCGGCGCGTTTCGGCGGCTGCGCCCACGTGATTTTTTCGGTGCAGCCGAGCCCGTCGCGGTAAAACCGCATCGTCGCATCCCAATCGCGCGTTTTGACGGCGACGTGATGAAAACCGCCGTTGCCGAGAATGGCGTTGGCCATGGCTTCAGTTGGTCAACGAAGCGACGTAGTCCATGAGGGGCTTCACTTCCTCCGGCGGCGTCACCCAATCGCTGTAGAGAATCTCGGGCAGCGTGTAATTCGTGGCGTAGAGGCTGCGGTTCGCCTCGTCGTTGCGCGTGAGGTAGCCGGCCTTGATGCTGGCACCGGCGTAGAGACCTTTGTTCTTCGAATAGACCAGCACCGGCGTGGTGAGGATGTCGAGGTTAGTGTGTTCGTTTGCGGCGGCCTTGGGACCGGCGACAGCCTTGGCGTCCACGCCTACGTGAAACTTTTGGTTGAACAGCAGGCGCGGCGTCGCGTCGTCCATGAGAATGTAAATGGTTTCAATGGCGCTGGCGCCGAGCTGGAAACCGATGCTGCCTTCGCCGGCAGAGAGCAGGGCAGGCACGCTCCAAGTGTTGTCAGGGCGGCGCACCAAGATCACGCCCCAGCCGTCCTTGACGCCGATGACGAGACCAGCGCGGACCTGGTTGACGATGATGATGCCGCGGGCGCGCTTCAGCACATCGGCCGGAATTGCATGCTCCGGGCTCTCCATGAATTCTTGCAGGATGGCTTCGCAAGTTTCCACGCGTTCCACGTATTCGCTGCGCGGAGCAGCAGAGGCGACGACGGGCGCAAGGCAAAGCGCGGTCAGAAGTGAAAGGGAGAGAAACTTTTTCATAAACATGCGGCGAAAGGGATTTATCTGCTACCTAAGCAGGGCGTTGGGGCGTTGGAAAGCGCGGATTGCGCGGGGTTCCACGGATCAATCCAGCCCCCGGGCCACGAGATCATCTTCGTCCCATCCGAAATAGTGTCCCAGCTCATGCAGGTAGGTCAGCCGCACCTCCTCGACAAACGCGTCCGGATCGCCTTCCGTAAAATCCCAAATATTTTCCAAATAGAGCAAAATTTGGGGCGGCGCTGGATCGGAATGGCTGAACTCCGTGCCGTGGGGATTGCCGGTAAACAGCCCCAAAATGTCGGGCTCGAATCCCTCGGCCAGCACGCTTTCGGATGGCGTCGATTCGTAATGCACCGCCACGCCCTTAGCCAATGGCCGCAATTCGGGCGGCAGTTGGACCTGCAGACGCCCCACCACCTTTTCCGCGCGCTGGGCCAAATCCTCGAAAGTCATGCCGGGATGTAAGGGTTGGCCTCGCGCGGCGTCTAGAACGATATCGTGCCTGACGGGAAAGGAATGACGGCCTCTGTGCCGTCCGGTTTGACATGCAAGCTAACACGAACGCGGATCGGACAGAGCCGGTCCCTTCCTATGCCCGTCCTTGGGGCGAGGATCTTTACTGGATGATAAACCGGTTGCGCCGTTTTTCGCTTCGACGCCGCGCGGCGGCCTTTCCACGCTGCCCGAATGAATGCACCGCGCGTGATTATTGTGGGAGGAGGAGCCGCTGGCTTCTTCGCGGCCATCACCTGCGCGGAAGCCAACCCCGCGGCGAAGGTTACGATTTACGAAACGACCGCCCATCCGCTCGCGAAAGTGCGCATCTCCGGCGGCGGGCGTTGCAATGTCACGCATGCGTGCTTCGAGCCGCGCGAACTCGTGCAACGTTATCCGCGCGGCCATCGCGAATTGCTCGGCGCGTTTCATCGCTGGCAGCCGCGCGACACGATTGCGTGGTTCGCGGAGCGCGGTGTGGAGCTGAAAACCGAATCCGACGGCCGAATGTTTCCGGTGACGGATGATTCCGCCACGATCATCAATTGCCTGCGCGATGCCGCGGAAAAAGCCGGCGTGGAGCTGCGCACCGGCGTCGGTGTGCGCAAAGTCGAGGGCCGCGGCGCCGGCTCGGACGCGCCGCCGCTGTTTCAATTAACCCTGACCGACGACACCACGACGAATGCCGAGCGGGTGTTGATCGCGACGGGTGGTAATCGTGCCTCGGTCGGTCTAATCATCGCGGAAAGTTTCGGGCATACCATCGAGCCGCCCGTGCCGTCGCTCTTCACGTTTCACATCGACGATCGACGGATCGACCGCCTGTCGGGCATCAGCGTGGAGAACGTGACCGCGAGCGTGCCGGGCACGAAGCTCGCGAGCGAAGGACCGCTGCTGATCACGCACTGGGGATTGAGCGGTCCGGCGGTGCTCAAGCTTTCCGCTTGGGGCGCGCGCGAATTCGCCGCGTGCCATTACATTTTCCCGCTACGGATTAACTTCGTGCCGCCGCACACGCGCGAGTCCTTGCTGCGCGAATTGGCGGCGCTGCGCAGCACGCATCCGCGCAAACAAATCACGACGTGGAATCCGTTCGGCCTGCCTGCGCGATTGTGGGAGCGCATGGTTGAGATCGCGGGATTTCAACCCACCCAGACGTGGAACGGCACGACCAACGCGGCGTTGCAAACGCTCGCCGATTCGCTCGTCGCCGCCGATTTCAAAGTGGTGGGCAAAAGCATGAATAAAGAGGAATTCGTGACTTGCGGCGGCGTGCGGCTGCGCGAGGTCGATTTCAAGACGATGGAAAGCAAACTCTGCCCGGGCCTGCATTTCGCCGGCGAAGTGCTCGACATCGACGGCGTCACCGGCGGTTTCAATTTCCAAGCCGCCTGGACCACTGGCCGCATCGCCGGCCTCGCGATGGCCGGCTGAATTTTGAATCACTGATGTCTCCACATACACCACAATTCAGAATCTGTGACCATCCGTGTTCATCTGTGGTTAAGTTATAGCGTCCCATGCCCACCTACCTGCAACTGCTCGGGTTGATTCTGCCGGTCTTCGGCCTGATGGGCATCGGTGTGTTGTTGCGGCGGATCAACGTGCTCACGCATGTGGCGGACGAGAGCCTGCTGAAGATCGTGGTGAACGTGCTCTACCCGTGCATCATTTTTGAAAACGTGCACAACAACCCCGCGTTGCGCGATCCGGGCAATCTCGGTTGGGCGCCGCTGGTGGGCTTTGGCACGATGTCGCTCGGCATCGCGATCTGCTATTTTCTGGGAAAGGCGCTCGGTCTCACGATTAGCAGCGGCCTGCGCACCTTCGCCTTCATGGTGGGCATCTACAATTACGCCTACATTACTGTGCCGGTGGTGGAAAAACTCTTCGGCCGTGAAGCGCTCGGCGTGCTTTTTGTGCACAACGTCGGCTGTGAAATGGCGATCTGGGTCGTCGGCGTGCTCGTCCTTTCGGGTCAGTCGCTGCGCACCGGTTGGCGCAAGCTGCTCAGTGCGCCGGTTTGGGCGCTTGTAATTTCAATTGTGGTCAATCTCACCGGACTCGGCGCGCATGTGCCGCAGGTGATCGCGAGCATGGTTCACTCGCTCGCCGCCTGTGCGATTCCGTTCGGGTTGATTCTGAGCGGTGCGGTGCTGGCGGAGCATATCTTGCAAAAACCACGCGAACTTTTCGATCTGCGCATATCACTCGCCGCGGTCGCGCTGAGGCTCGGCGTGCTCACGGTGCTGATGCTGGCGCTCGCGCGCTTCGGTCCGTTTCCGAGCGATTTGAAACACGTGATCCTCGTGCAAGCGGTGATGCCCGCCGGCTTTCTGCCGCTCGTGGTCGTGAAACACTACGGCGGGGATAATCTCATGGCCGCGCGCGTAGTCGTGGCGACAGTCGTGGTCGGCATCTTGCTCATTCCCCTATGGCTGCGCGTCGGCTTGGCGTGGGTGGGTTGAGGCGGTGCGCGGCGTGACTTCGGCAATTCCCTATGAGGCTCTCAGGATTGCGCCCTAGAGCGCAGCCACTCGGTGTCTGCGTTGACCACCGCGGTTTTGTCGGGCTGGATATGGGTTCATGGATTGGATCACCGAACCGCAGGCATGGGTCAGTCTGCTGACGCTCACCGGGCTCGAGATCGTGCTCGGCATCGACAATATTATTTTCATCTCGATCCTCGCGGGCAAGCTGCCGCCGGATCAGCAGGACAAGGCGCGCAAAGTCGGCCTAAGCCTCGCCCTCATCACGCGTCTGTTGTTACTCGCGAGCATCGCGTGGATGGCCAAGCTCACCTCGCCATTGTTCACTGTGATCGGGCACGGCGTTTCCGGCCGTGATCTTATTTTGATTATCGGCGGGTTGTTTCTGCTCGTGAAGAGCACGATGGAAATTCACGAGAAACTCGAAGGTGAGGACGGCCACAACAAACCGGTCAAAGCCGTGGCGAAGTTTAGTCAGGTGATTGTGCAGATTCTACTACTCGACGTGGTGTTCTCGCTCGATTCGGTCATCACTGCGATCGGGATGGCGCAACATCTCATCATCATGATGCTCGCGGTCATAATCGCGATGGGCGTGATGATATGGTCGGCCGGATCGATCAGTGACTTCGTCAACCGTCATCCCACGCTCAAGATCCTCGCGCTTTCATTCCTGCTGCTCATCGGTGTGACATTGATCGCCGAAGGCACCGGGCTGCATATTCCAAAGGGTTACATCTACTTCGCCATGGCGTTCTCGTTTGGCGTGGAAATGCTCAACCTGCGCCTGAGAAAAAAGGCCGAACCGGTCGCATTGCATCAACCCTATCGGTGACAGATTTGCTGTAGGGCGGGGTCGCTGACCCCGCCAGTGTCTGACAAAAAAAGAAAAGGCGGGATCAGCGATCCCGCCCTACAATTCTTCGTGGCGCTGTTTACTTCCTCTTGTTCAGCGCGGCGGAGAACCAATCGCCGGCGAGGGATTGATTCGAAGCCGGGCGCGCGGGTTGAGAGAAGCCGCCGGGGCGGTTGCCGCCACTGCGCGGTCCGCCTTGAGGACGATTTCCACCGGCCGGACGATCCGCTTTCGGACCGATGACGGGATTGCTGCGCATCGAGAGAGCGATGCGGTTGCGCGCGAGATCGACCTCGGTCACGACGACGCTGACTTTTTGCTGCGGCTTCACGACCTCGGCCGGATCTTTCACGAAAGTATCCGCGAGCTGCGAAACGTGCACGAGGCCGTCTTGGTGCACGCCAATGTCCACGAACGCGCCGAAGGCGGTGACATTCGTCACGATGCCGGGCAGGCGCATGCCGGGGGTCAAATCCTCGGGCTTGTTCACGCCTTCCTTGAAGCTGAACGCTTCGAATTGCTCGCGGGGGTCGCGACCGGGCTTGGCGAGCTCGGTCATGATGTCGGTGAGCGTCGGCAGACCGACATCGGCGGTCACGTAATTTTCCAATTTGATCTGTTTGCGCAGCTTTTCGTCGCGCATCAGGTCGGCGACGGTGGCACCGAGATCGGCGGCCATTTTTTCGACGAGCGCATAACGCTCCGGGTGCACCGCGCTGGAGTCGAGCGGATGCGCGGCGTCGTGAATGCGCAAGAATCCGGCGGCTTGTTCGTAGGCCTTGGGCCCGAGGCGCGGCACTTCGAGCAGCTCGGCGCGCGATTTGAACGCGCCCTTTTCGTTGCGGCGCGCGACGATGGCGGCGGCGGTCGCGGCGTTGAGACCGGAGACGTAGCTGAGCAGTTGTTTCGAAGCGGTGTTGAGTTCGACACCCACGCCGTTCACCGAGCTGATGACGGTGTCGTCGAGCGAACGCTTGAGCGCGGTTTGATCAACGTCGTGTTGATACTGGCCGACGCCGATGGATTTCGGATCGAGCTTCACCAGTTCCGCGAGCGGATCCATCAAACGGCGGCCGATGGAAACCGCGCCGCGCACCGTAAGATCGTGATCGGGAAACTCTTCGCGCGCGACTTCGCTCGCGGAGTAGATCGACGCGCCCGATTCGTTGACCATCACGATGGGAATGTTCGGGGGCAGCTTGAGTCCGCGCACAAATGCCTCGGTCTCGCGACCCGCAGTGCCGTTGCCGATCGCGATGGCCTCGACGTTGAAGAATTTGACGAAGCCCTTGAGTTTCTCGGCCGCGTCGGCCTCGAGACGATCGGGATAAACCACGTCGTTGTGCAGCAATTTGCCCTGGCGATCGAGCAGCACGACTTTGCAACCGGTGCGGATGCCTGGGTCGATGGCCATGACGGCTTTCTGGCCGAGCGGCGCGGCGAGCAGCAGTTCGCGCAGGTTGCTCGCGAAGACCTTGATGCCCTCTTCATCGGCGCGCTTTTTCGATTCGAGGCGCATCTCCGTTTCAATCGCGGGGAAGAGCAGGCGCTTGGCGGCGTCGTGCACCGCGAGGCGCACTTGTTCGGAAGCGGGCGACTTGCCGTTGACGAAAAGCGGTTCGAGTTCGGCTAGCGCGATCTGCTCGTCGGGCAGCGTGATGCGCATTATGAGGCACAATTCCTTTTCGCCGCGACGCATCGCGAGCACGCGGTGCGAGGGCGCTTTGGCGAGCGGCTCGCTCCAGTCGAAGTAGTCTTTGAACTTCGCGCCCTCGGTTTCCTTACCGAGCATGACCTTGGAGGAGATGATGGCGTTGGCGCGGTAGAGCGTGCGGAGTTTTTCGCGCGCGCGGGCGTCGTCGCTGATGCGCTCGGCGAGAATATCGCGCGCGCCGGAGAGGGCGTCTTCGGCGGATTCGATTTTACCTGCGGTGTTCTTGCCGTCATCGAGCACGTATTCATGGCCGATCATCGCGGCGGCTGCGCCGGCGATGTCTGCGGCGGGATCCTGCGTCCAGATGAGTTCGGCGAGCGGTTCGAGACCCTTTTCTTTCGCGATGGTCGCGCGTGTGCGCTTTTTTGGGCGGAAGGGCAGGTAAATATCTTCGAGCTTCGTGAGCGTTTCGGCGGCGGCGATGGCCTTCTCGAGCTCGGGCGTGAGCAGATTGCGCTCTTTCAATGACGAGAGAATGGAGGCACGGCGCTCGTCGATTTGCTTCATCGCCTCGAGGCGGTCGCGAATGGCGGTGACTTGCACTTCGTCGAGTTCGCCGGTGGCTTCCTTGCGGTAACGCGCGAT
>Ga0207868_1001820_pt1 | contig 13983 bp, 6 predicted proteins | sample Passage237B_FD_187370 | JGI IMG/M metagenome (GOLD analysis project Ga0207868, IMG submission 187370) | Cellulose adapted compost microbial communities from Newby Island Compost Facility, Milpitas, CA, USA - Passage2 37B (SPAdes) (version 3) ... | reverse complement strand
CCAGACCCACGCCCGCAAACCGGTTCCGCGATCCTCCGCAACACAGGGAGGACGATACCACCAGAGGCGAACCCAGCCAGGCGTGTGCGTCCGCGTCGTCACGCGTCCCCCGCGCCGCAAAAATCGAACCCATCGATCAATTCCGCACAGTGATGGCCTCTAAGGAGATGAATAGTGGTCAAGCTGTCGCGGTCCCTAGATGAGGACACGACAATGACTGACAACAATATTCTTGCGATCTTCGACGACCTGAAGATCTATCAGGACGATCCGTCTGACTCACAGGAGCAGCAGCAGCAGGAGCGCCAGCAGCAGCAGGAAGAACAGCAGCAGCAGCAGCGCGAACAGCAGCAGCAGTCGCAGACCCAGGACAGCACCAACACCAATGAAAACTTCTCGGCAGGCGTCGGCGCCGGCCTGGGCGCTGGACTTGGCGTTGGCGCGGGTGTCGGCGCTGGTGTTGGCCTGGCCGACTCCAAGTCTGACTCAGACAGCGAGTCGGATGCCGACAGCAAGTCTGATTCCGAGAGCGATGCCAAGTCGGACGCGAACAGCGAGTCCGACAGCGATTCGAAGTCGGATTCCGACAGCGATTCTAACGCCGATGCGAAGGCCTCGAGCCATGGCACCAACTTCAACGCCAACGGCAATCTCAACGGCAACCTGAATGCCAACCTGAACGCGACGGACGTGCATGTGAACGTCGACGTCGGGATGGACCTGACGGGCTACCTGCCGAGTGACGATGACTTCGCCGACATCGACATGAACCAGAGCAAGATCGAGGGCATGTTCAACACCGCCTTCGACAACGTTCTGTCGAACTCGCTGACCGGCGACGGCAACGACGTCGGCATGGTGATCAACCAGATCGCCAATACCTCCGACGACGACTACCTCGACGAAGCCTGGGTCAAGAACGACGCCGACTTCGACCAGGATCTCGACGCCGACGGCGGCAAGGCCTTCTCGAGCGATGGCATCAATACCGGCGGCACCGGTGGGTCCGGCGGCCTCGGCGCCGACGCCAACGGCGGCGATGCCAAGGATGCCGGCAATGCCGATGGCGGCGACGGCGATGGCGGCAAGGGCGAAGGCGGCCTGGCGGTCAGCCTGGCTCTCGGCGGCAAGGGCGACGGCGGCTTTGCCGACGGCGGCAAGGGCGACGGTGCCGATGCCGACTCGGGCGATGCCGATGGCGGCAAGGGCGACGGCGGCAAGGGCGAAGGCGGCAGGGGTGAAGGCGGCGCAGGCGTCGGCCTCGGCCTCGGTCTCGGCCTCGGCCTCGGCGTCGGAGCTGCCTTGGCTGGCGACGGCGACGACGGCGGCAGCAACAAGGCCGGCGACGGTGACGACGGCGGTGACGGCGGCGATGCCGATGGCGGCAAGGCCGACGATGGCGGCGACGGCGGCGACCCCGAAGGCGGTGACGGCGTCGATGCCCACTTCGCGAAGATCCCCGTGCTCAACTTCGGCGGCGACGCCAAGGATGGCGGCGACGGCGGTGACTCCGAAGGCGGTGACACCGGTCGTGCCGGCGACGGCGGCCGCGGCGGGAATGGTGGCGACGCCAGGAACGCAGGCGACGGCGGCGACGGCGGCGACGCAGCCGGGGCCGGAGCTGGTGCGGGTGCCGGGCAAGGCGCTGGCATCGGCGTGGGCGGCGCAGGTACCGGCGGAGCCGGCGCCGGTGGCGCAGGCACCGGTGGTGATGCCGCGAGCGGTTGGGCAGCTGCGACCGGGGGCGATGGCGGTGATGCCTTCGCCGACGGCGGCGACGGCGGCAGCGCGCTGGCGGGCGCCTGGGCTGACGGCACGGGCGGCAACGGCCTCGGCGGCTGGGCAGCCGGCGGCAGCAACCTCGGCGGCGACGGCGGCATCGCCTTCAACGGCGGCGGCGGCGACGGCGGTGCCGGCGGCACATGGGGCTCGAGCAACGGTGATGATGGCTACATCTACGGCTACAGCACCTCGAGCGCCGATGCGTCGATCGAAACCAGCGCCTTCAACCAGGAGATCGTGATGGGTGCGAACCTGCAGCAGAACGCGGTCGACATGACCGTGGTCGGCGGCGACCTCATCAGCACCTCCGTGGGCGAAGACGGAACCGATCAGACCGTCTGACAGACCTGGGGCTGATCCTTCAGCCCCTCGCGACAAGGTACTGCGCGGCAACCGCCGCGCAGTACCCATCATAACAGCAGGGCCGCCAGGCGGCTCGGCAAGCCTTCCGAAAGGGGCGCGCCATGCTCATGGACAGGACTACCGAAGCGATTGCCCACTTCATCGGCCTATTCGCAATGACTGTCGAGCAGAGCTGGCGGCAGGATGAGTTCCAGAAATTCGTCGCCAAGTTTCCTCCCAACGGCGATCTCGGCGACCTCCTGAATGTCCAGACGGCTTTCTCGGCCCCACACACCCTCATCGACTACGACCCGGGCATCGCCTACCTGCCGCAGGGGTGGAGCGTCGTGCCGGTCATCCCCTGGTCCGACATCGATTTCGCACCTCCCGAGATTTCCATCCACGGCGCGGCGAAGACCGCCTATCCGGGCTTCCTCCCACCCTCGTTCCAGCAGGCCCTCGGCACCGGCCAGCAGATCATTCTGCCGGACATTCCTTTCCCCGGTTCCGTCGCGACCTACATCAATCAGGCCATCCAGCTTTCGGATGACGACTATTTCGGCGTCGGCGGACACGGTCTCCGGTTTTCGCCCCAGGCAGCCGGTGATGCGCAGATCGTCGAGCTCTTCGACGCGGCGAGCGGTCTCAGCCCGTTCTCGATCGACGAGATTGCAGGCAACAGCGCCGCGCTCAAGCAATTCGTCGTCGAGGTCAATGACAGCATCGCGAGTTTCGATCCGCAGCCGGCGGAGGGCCAGACCGTATTCGTCCACAAGGCGCCCGGCATCGAGGGCAGCTTCGTCAACGGCCAGCAGGTCGACGAAGCGCCGCGGCTGAGCGATCACTTCGATTTCGACGCCAGGCTCGACGCGATTCCCGGCCCTGATGATCCGCTGCCGGCCAATGCCACGCTGACGAACGGCGAGTGGAAGATCGACGTCGCGGTCGATGCCGACACGGGCAGCAACATCCTCATCAACAACACCTACCTGCAGAGCCTGTGGACCGGAGCGCGCGTGACCGCGGTGGTCGGCGATCATTACGAAACGAACGCGATCGTCCAGATCAACGCGTGGTGCGATGCCGACGCGGTTTCACAGGCGGTTTCCGACTGGGACAAGGACCCGGTCGAAACGCAGGCGTTCAACGTCGCGACCTTCTCGCGCTCCGATCCGGCTGCGGACGCCCCTGTCCCGGCTGAAGACCTGGGGTTCCCCCAGCATTGGATCATCAAGGAGGTGCAGGGCGACCTGCTGATCGTGAACTGGGTCAAGCAGTTCACTTTCATGTCCGACGACGACGTCGGCATCCTGTCCTCGTCCGGCGTGACCACCATGGTCTGCTCCGGCAGCAACATCGCATACAACGATGTTTCCATTCTCGATCTCGGCTTCGCCTACGACCTGATCATCATCGGCGGGAGCTGGTACGATCTCAATCTGATCCAGCAGACCAACATCCTCTGCGACAACGACCTCATCGGCGCGGTGGCCGGGTTCGAGACCGAGGGCGAGGGCAGCGTCTCCACCTCCGGCAATCTGCTTTGGAACAAGGCCTACATCCACAACGTGGGAGCTTCGAACCAGTCCGAGGCTCTTTCCGACAGCTACCTGGATACAGCGAATGGGCTGGCGGCTGGCGACGACCACATCGGTGGCGGCGTGCTTTCCGACGCGGCGTTCCAGGGTCTGGGCGCTTTGCGCGTGCTCTACATCAGCGGCGACCTCGTCAACGTTCAGTACGCGAGCCAGACGAACATCCTCGGCGACAGCGACCAGATAGCGCTGGCCATGGACGCCATCGGTCCCCATCCGGAAGCGGAATGGACCCTGACGACGGGCAGCAACGCCGTCATCAACGAGACGGTAATCGCCGACCTCGACACGCTCGGCAAGGTCTATGTCGGCGGCGAGCAGTACTCGAGCGACCTGCTCGTGCAGGCCGACATCATCTCTACCGATCCGGACTTCCAGTCGCAGAACCCGGATCAGCTCGTGAACGAAGCGGTCGCATTTCTTGCTGACGACCCGTTGGAAAGCACAGGCGACGATTACGGAAATCCGGGGAATCTCGATCCCGAGAGCGCGCATGGCGATGCCCTGCAAACGCTGATCGGCTGACGGGAGAAGGGTTGGGGAGCGCATGAGTGATCACAACAAGGGATCGGGCGGCGATTCGAAACGAGTCGACTCCCCGACATCGAAACGCACACCCGCGAATGGAACCAAAACGCTCGCCGAGGCGCTGAGCGAGCACGAAGCGGCCATCGAAGACAATCTGGCCGAGCTCGATCGTGCGCTTGCGAAGCTGTGCGAGGCCGCGGTCATCGAGCAGGCGACCCAGCCGCCGTCCCGGCCTGTCCGTTCCAACGGATCGAAGCCGCCCGCCGGCCCGGCCGTGCGCAACCCCTCACCCGTGACAGCCGAACAGGTCCGCCCAGCGGCAAGCGCGCCCGCGGAGGAACCGCCGGCCCAACGGGTCGAGGTCAAGGAACCTGCGGCCAGACCCGAGGGCATGATCACCATCGAGGCAGACCGCGGTCCGATCAAGGCCAGCGAGCGACCGCCGCTGACACCTGCCAACGACTCCGGTGCCAGTGACCTGGGCCGGACCTCAGCGGGCGGGAATGGCGGCGGCAGCTTCCACAAGCGCCTCGGTCCCATCGATTTCAATGCGAGCCTGGCCGCCGGCCTTGGCGCGGTCCGCCGCAACCTGTCGATGGTCATGGTCTTCACCGTGGCCAGCAACATCCTCGTGCTGGCGGTCCCGATCTACCTGTTCCAGATTTCGGATCGCATCCTGACGAGCAGGTCGATCGACACCCTGGTCATGCTGACGATCCTGATCGCGGGCGCGGTCATCCTGCAGGCTATGTTCGACGCCGTGCGGCGGTTTATCCTGATGCGCACGGCGGTCGAGTTCGCAGCGCAACTTGGCGCGCCGGTGCTCAGCGCCGCCGCCCGGGCGTCGCTTCAGGGATCCAGCAAGGACTACCAGACGCTCGGCGACATACAGCAGGTGCGTTCGTTCCTCGTCTCGCGAACGCTGCTGTCGTTCATGGACGCGCCGATGGCGCCGCTGTTCATGCTGGCGATATTCCTCATCCATCCGCATCTGGGCTACATCGTCGTCGGCACCACGCTCATTTTGCTCACCCTGACGATCATCAACCAGAAGGTGACGGCCAAGCCGTTCAGCGAGGCCAACACCGCGCAGGTCAAGGCCAACCTCCATCTGGAGTCGATGACGCGGAACTCGCAGATCATCAACGCGCTGGCGATGATCCCGGAGGCAGTCCAGATCTGGGGCAAGGACACGGCCGAGTCGCTGCGCGCCCAGGTCATCGCGCAGGATCGCAACATCATATTCGCGGCCCTCTCGAAGGGCTCGCGGCTGCTGACACAGGTCGGTATGCTGGGCTGGGGAGCCTTCCTGGCGATCGAGGGCCAGTTGACCGGCGGCATGGTCATCACCGCCTCGATCATCGCGGGACGCGCACTGGCCCCGATCGAGGGCGCGATCGAGGGCTGGAACCAGTACAGCCAGACCCGATCGGCCTTCGGACGCGTTTCGGCACTGCTGAAGTCGTCGCCGCTCAACCTGGAACGTCTCAATCTGCCGCGGCCGGAGGGCCGCCTGGATGTCGAGCGGTTGCTCTATGTCCCGCAGGGAACCAAGCGGGTGGTGCTGAACGGCCTCTCCTTCGCGCTGTCTCCCGGCGACTCGCTCGCCATCATCGGCAATTCGGGTGCCGGCAAGACGACCCTCGGCAAGATGCTGGTCGGCTCGATCCTGCCGACCTCCGGCAACGTCCGCCTCGACCTGATGGATTTGCGCAACTGGGACCAGCGGCAGTTCGGCGCGAACATCGGCTACCTGCCGCAGGACGTGCAGCTGTTCCCGGGTACGATCAAGGCCAACATCGCCCGGATGCGGGAGGACGCGACCGACGCCCAGGTCTACGAGGCGGCCGTGCTGGCCGACGTCCACGAGATGATCGCCAACCTGCCGCACGGCTACGAGACGTTCGTGGCTGCCGACGGTTCGCCCCTGTCGGGCGGACAGAAACAGCGCATCGCGCTCGCGCGCGCGTTCTTTGGCAACCCGCGCCTGATCGTGCTGGACGAGCCGAACTCGAACCTCGACAGTTCGGGCGATGCGGCCCTGCTGCGCGCCCTCAAGCACGCCAAAGAGCAAAAGATCACCATGATAACCATCACGCAGCGTCCCTCGCTGCTGAACCACGTCGACAAGATACTGCTTGTCGTCAACGGAACGGTGGCGCTGTTCGGGTCCCGCAAGGACGTTCTCGAGGCGCTCTCGGCGCGCGGCATCAGCCTCGACGGCGGGTCCGGCTCGTTCGGCCATCAGCAGCAGCTCCAGCAACCCGGAGCCTGACCATGGAAGACATCGCGAAAGTTCAGGACATCCGCTGGTACGCCGACGTCCCTCGCTCCATCCGTCGCCACTCCGCCTTCGGGATGATCCTGCTCGTGGTGACGTTCGGCGGTTTCGGCGCCTGGGCGATGACGGCGCCTCTGGCGGCGGCCATCGTCGCCCAGGGCCGGTTCGTGGCGACTGGCCAGAACAAGATCGTGCAGCATTTCGAAGGCGGCATCATCAAGGAGATCCTCGTGAACGAAGGCGATCAGGTCTCCTACGGGCAGCCGCTGATCTATCTCGACGAAACCGCGGCCCGGGCCAGGGACCGTGAACTGTTCCTGCGGCGCGCACGGCTCGAACTCATCGCCGCGCGGTTGATCGCGCAGATCCGCGGCTACGACGACATCAAGGTGCCCGACGCGATTGCCGGCGCGATCGACGATCCGGAAATCGCGCCCATGCTGGAAACCCAGCAGCTCAACTTCGAGGTCTGGAAGAGCAAGCTGCGGACGGAAACCGACATGCTGCACCGGAACATCGAGGGCCTGCGCTTCCGCGCCGATGGCTATGCCAAGCAACAGGAGGCCACCGATCTGCAATTACAGCTCCTCAAGGAGGAACTGACGGGGAAACAGAAGCTCCTGAAGCAGGGGCTGATGCGCGCGACCGAGATCAAGGCGGTTCAGCGGGCGATAGCCGAAGCGACTGGGCAGATCGCACGGCTGGCATCCGAGGTTTCCGAGACCTATTCCGAAATCTCCAAGCAGGAGCAGCAGATACAGCGGATCCAGGAGGACCAGCGGCAAGCGCTGCTCGAAGAGCTGGAAGTCACCCAGGGCGATCTGGATTCCGTTCGCGAGCAGTCGCGCCAGGCACAGAACGTGCTCACCCGTGCGACGATCGATGCTCCGGTCAGCGGGACCGTGGTGCGAATGTTTTATCACACTTCGGGCGGCGTCATCGAAAGCGGCAAGGGCATTCTGGAAATCCTGCCGGCCGACGTGCCGCTGGTGATCGAGGCGCAGGTGCGGCGAACCGAGATCGACAGCGTGCGCGTTGGCGAACCCGCGACCATCCGCCTTGTGGCTCTCAACATGAGGAAGACCCCGGTTCTGCAGGGCACCGTCTACTATGTGTCGGCGGATGCCCTCCCCGCGAGCGAAGTGCAGTCGGGCCAGGAGTTCTACCTCGCGCGTGTCAGCATACAGCCGAAGGAACTTGCGCGCGTGCACGGCTTCACCCCGACACCTGGCATGCCGGTCGAAGTCCTGATCCAGACAGCCGAGCGCACTTTCTTCAGCTATCTGGCCAAACCGGTGGTCGATTCGATGTCCCGTGCCTTCGTGGAGGAGTAATCCCCGGCTGGTGCCGAAGCTGACCTGACCTGCATGACCGTTGCTAGATAGCTGTTGACACTGTGGAACAGCCCCGAGCGACAGTTTGCCCGGCTCCGTCGTGCGTGATAGGAAAAGACCACTCGGCTTTGGATACGCGAATGAGGCGGGGCGGAGACGGGACTCGGAGGGCGCGGCGCGAAAGCCGGTTTTGGCTCGTGCTGGTGCCGTCATTGATCCTGAGCGGCCCTGCTTCGGCAGAGACGATTTTCGGGGCGCTGAGCAAAGCCTACGCCAATAATTCGACTCTCAATTCTGCGCGCGCCGGCGTACGCGTCACCGACGAGACGGTGCCGTTGGCGAAGTCGGGCTTCCGTCCGGTGATCGCCGGCAGTTCGCGCTGGAACTATGCCAACGGAAGCGGTGTGTCGCTGACCACCGGTTCGTTCGGCGTCGAGATCAGCCAGACGCTGTTCGACGGCTTCCAGACCAGGAACAACGTGCGTGCCGCCGAGGCACGCGTCAGGGCCGCGCAGGAATCGCTGCGCAACACCGAGCAGAACACGCTGTTCGACGCCGCGGCCGCCTATATGGACGTGATACGCGATCGTGAGATCGCAGCGCTGCGCGAGCGCAATCTGGCCTTCCTCAACGAGCAGGTGCGCGCGGCCAATTCCCGGCTCGAAGTCGGCGAAGGAACACGCACTGACGTGGCCCAGGCGCGTGCCAGCCAGCAAAGCGCGATCGCCCAGCTCAGCTTCGCGCGTGCCCAGGTGCTGGCGAGTTCGGCGACCTACAAGCAGGTGGTAGGGGAGGCGCCGGGCGCCCTGCAGCCCGGCTCGCCGCTGACCAAGCTGTTGCCGCCCAGCGTCGAGGCGAGCTTTGCGGTTGCGCTGCGCGAGCATCCGGCGATCATCGCGTCAGAGCATCTGATCGACGCGGCTGGCTTCGCCGTCAAGTCGGCGGAGGGCGCGCTACTTCCGCAGGTCGCGGCCGGCGCCAGCGTCGCCAGCAACTTTCGCAACTCCAGTGCGCCAACCGCGGCCAGCCCGAACGGCTGGTCGAGTTCGGCCGGCGCCGGAGTAACTCTGACGGTGCCGATCTACCAGGGCGGCCGTACGTCGGCGACGGTTCGGCAGAACAAGGAGTCGCTCGGCCAGGCACGCATCGATGCAGACGTAAACCGTGACCGTGTGCGGCTCGCGACGGCCGCGGCCTGGGCGCAGTATCAGGCGGCGCGGGAATCGGTTGCCGCCAATCGCGAACTCGTCGCTGCCGCGCAACTTGCTCTTGGGGGCGTCATCGAGGAGCGCAACGTCGGCCAGCGCACGACGCTCGACGTGCTCAACGCGCAGGCCGACGTGAGCAGCGCGCAGATCAACCTGGTGAGCGCGCAGCGCGACGTCGTCGTGGCGAGCTATGCAATCCTGTCGGCGATGGGCCAGCTTTCGGCAGAGCACCTCGGGCTGCAGGTGGCGATCTACCATCCGAGCGAGCACTACGAAGCCGTCAGGGACAAGTGGTTCGGCCTGCGCACACCCGACGGACGATGAGGTTCTCACTTCGAGAAGTCCGGGCGCTCGATAGTGCTAGTCTCCCGGGGAGGGAGACTAGCACCGTGATGGTGTTGCGGGTTGGGTCGGGGTACACCATCGCTCGCATTGTTGAGCGGAACCGTGGTTCTTACCAGCCAACCGTTCGAGCTAGATGGATGTTCTGGTCGCATCGTCCCTGATGCGATGTCCTTCCGGCGAATTAGTCCATCTGAACTTCTGCACACATCTTAAGGGGGATGCGCGCATTGGTAGGTGGACAGTGGCATGGTTGTGTGCTTTGCGTTGAATACAGTCGATTTCCATCGACGGGCTCTTGGGCATTCGGGGTTTGGGGACAAGTGCAATGGAAGTATCGGACGATGCGCACCGCCACTTGGAGCGCTACCGAGACTGTGCGGACGCGATCGCGTCTGCGGTGACTGAGCTGATCGAGAAGGCAGTTGCGTCCGGCTGGACCCACAACGAAGTCACGACGGCACTGGTCAATCTGGCGGTGGACTTGCTCCCGGAATCGCCCGGAGAAGAGGGTAAGCAGCCGCTACTGGTCGTGCGGCATTGAGTCGCATCCGGTTCGTACTTGCGCATGTTGGATACTGCGGCGGTGTTGCACGTCGCTGACCGCCGGCGCGAAGTTCGACGGCGACAACGACACGACGCGGTTGTTCCCGGTAATCATCAGTTCGTGATCATCGTCGGGGCCCTGGCCGACGGCGCACCAGAGTTCGTGGCTGACCTCGGCGTGGCGCACGTTGGTCTGTGAAGTTGCTGCCGCAAGAGCGGCGCGAGCGTCCCGTTCATCCGTTCGTTAAGCTTAGTCAATCGTTAATGCTTGTCCGGCACATTGCCTCCCCATATCCCGCAGGGGAGGATTTGCTGAATTGCCAACGACCGGTAGGGGGGACGCGCCGGCCGCAAACGGGTCGACCGTATCACCAGACGCCACGACGAATGAGCGCGCGAACTCCGCGCTCGACAAGGCGGGGGCGCATTTCAGTGTGGCCGAGCTCGAGCAGCTCGTCGATGTCGGCGCCGACTGGGTCTGGCAGACCAACGCCAAGCACGAGTTCGTCTATTTCTCCAAATCGGTCGAGGCGGTCACCGGCCTGCGCCCCTCGCGGGCGCTCGGCAAATCCTGGTTCAACTTCTTCGCGACCACTGCCCGGCACAACGCCAAATACGCGGCCCATCTTGCGGACCTGAAGGCGTTCCGGCCGTTCCGCGAATTCATCTACGAGGTCACCAAGCCGACCGACCTGTGCCGTTATGTCAGCGTGTCGGGTTTCCCGCGCTTCGACGAGAACGGCGGGTTCGCCGGCTATTGCGGCACCGGGCGCAACGTGACCACGATGGTCGAGGCGCTCGACGAACTGCGCGAGACACGGCGCGCGCTTTCGCTGCGCGAAAGCCGCAGGAAGCTGGTGCACGACGCGAGCGCCGGGCGCAGCCACGCCGAGAAGCTGATGGCGGCGCTCAACGCCATGCACGACGGCTTCTGCTATTTCGACAGTGACGGCAAGCTCGCGCTCTATAACGACGCGATGGTCGACATGTATGCGGGGCTGGAGGATGTGATCCGGCCCGGCATGACGTTCGAACGGCTCCTCCAGGTCGGCCTGGAGCGGTGCATCCTGCTGTCGGGCGATATCGACCACATGAGCTGGGTCGACGCCGTGATGGCCAAGCGGCGCGAGGAGCAGTGGGAACAGGTGATCGCCTTCGGCGACGGCCGTTTCTGCATGCATCGCGAAATCTGCACGGAAGACGGCGGCAGGATCGGAATCTCCACCGACATCACCGATCTGAAGAAGCGCGAAGAGGAACTGGCACGCGCCAAGCGCCACAGCGAGGATCTTCTGTCCGACCTCGGCCGGACCATCGACAGCATGGCGATGGGTGTCGTGCTCGTCGATGCCAGCCTGCAGGCGGAGATCATCAACCGCGCCTTCTACGACATCTGGAAGGTGACGCCGAGGGACGTGCCGGTCGGCAGCCATTTCCGGCAGCTGATGGACATCAACCGGCACAACGGCATTTACGACGTACCCGACGACCAGTGGGAGGATTACGTCCAGTCGCGCCTGGCGGAAATCAGGGCCGGCGACGTGGCGCCGCGCGAATTCCGTCGTGCCGACGGATGCACGATGATCTACGCGGTGACCGCGCTGTCCGGTGGAAAGCGGCTGATCTCCTACTACGACATCACCGAGTTGAAGCAGCGCGAGGCCCAGCTCGGGGCTGCCCTGGAGCAGGCGAAGCTCGCCGAGGCGGTGATCGACAGCGTCGCCGACCCGATCTTCGTCAAGGACGAGAAACTCGAATTCGTGCTGGTCAACAAGGCCTTCGGCGAAGTGTTCGGCGTGCACGCCGAATCGATGATCGGCAAGAAGGCCGCCGACTATTTCACGCCCGAGCTGGCATCCTCGTTCGAGGAAAGCGAGCAAGCCGTGCTCGACACCGGCGAGGTGTTCGAGGTCGAGGAAGACTTCGAGGTTGAAGGCGCGCCGAAGTCGCGCATCGTGCGCAAGAGCCGCGTCAGCATCGCCGGCGGCAAGAACTACGTCGCCGGCACCATCTTCAACGTGACGGAGCTGAAGCGCCGGGAGCGGGAAGCGAGCGACGCGCGCAAGCAGCTGGAAAGCGTGCTCAACTCGCTGCCTGCGGCCGTCATCGTCTACGATCGCGACGATCGCTTCGTCACCGGCAACAAGATGATCTTCGACGCCTATCCGGCGCTCGCGCCGGCCATGCGCAAGCACGGGACGCTGCGTGAAGCATTGGAGCAGGCGCACGCGGCCGGCTATTTCCGCAAAAGCGGCAATCCCGAGGTGGACCAGCTCTACGACGTCGATCGCGACGCCTGGATCGAGGAGTATTCCAGGAAGTACCATGTCGCCCACGCGGAGTACGAGCGGCAGAACCCCGACGGGCGGTGGTTCAAGGTGTTCGACACCCGTACACCTGAAGGCTTCTTCATTGGCGTCAGGATCGACATAACCGACGTCAAGGAGCGGGAGGCCGCGCTGCGCGAGAGCATGCGCGAAAACGAGATCTTCCGTAACCTGATCGACAACGTGCCGGTGGCGATCTACGCCAAGAAGCCCGACCTCAGGCTGATGTACGTCAACAAGGGTTGGTGTGACCTGACCGGCTACACCGAAGAGGAGGCGATCGGCCACACCGACGTCGACGTGTTCGGTCCGGAGGGCGAAGCCCTCATGGAGTCCGACCGCAGGGTGCTCGAAAGCGGCGAGATGGTGGAGGCCGAGGAAATCGTCACCCATCCCGACGGGTCGACCCGCTACCAGATCGCGCGCAAAGGCGTGTTCACGGCCAGCGACGGCTCTGTCTACCTGATCGGCTCCACGAGCAACATCACCGAACTCAAGCAGCGCGAGGTCGAGCTCGAGGAGGCGCGCAAGAAGGCGATCCTGGCCGATCGGGCGAAGTCGGAATTCCTGGCCAATATGAGCCATGAGATCCGCACGCCGATGAACGGCGTGCTCGGCATGGCCGAGCTGTTGTCCAACACCGATCTGGACGGCAAGCAGCGGACCTTCGTCGACATCATCGTCAAGTCGGGGAATGCACTGCTGACCATCATCAACGACATTCTCGACTTCTCGAAGATCGATTCCGGCCAGCTCGTGCTCGATCCTGCGCCCTTCAATCTCGCCGAGGCCGTGGAGGACGTCGCCACGCTCGTGTCCACGCGCGCCAAGGAGAAAGACCTGGAACTCATCGTGCGGGTGCAGCCGGGGCTCAACCGCACCTTCGTCGGCGACGTAGGCCGCATCCGCCAGATCATCACCAACCTGGTCGGCAATGCCGTCAAGTTCACCGATGCCGGCCATGTCCTGATCGACGTGAGCGGCGAGGCCGGCCCTGAATCCAGCCGGCTCAAGGTCAGCGTTACCGACACCGGCATCGGCATCCCGGCCGACAAGCTGGCGCTGGTGTTCGAAAAGTTCAGCCAGGTCGATTCGTCGTCGACGCGCCGCCACGAAGGCACGGGCCTGGGATTGGCGATCACGTCGCGCCTCGTCGACATGATGGGCGGCACCGTCGGTGTTGAGAGCAAGGAAGGCGAGGGCTCGACCTTCTGGTTCACGATCGAGCTGCCGCATGCGGGCCCGCAAGTCGTGGAAAGGATCACGCCCATGGATGTCACCGGTGCGCGTGTGCTCGTCGTTGACGACAACGAGGTCAACCGGGCCATCTTGTCGGAACAGATGGCGGCGTGGCGCTTCGACGCCTGCGCTGCCGAAAGCGGCGTCGTGGGTATCCAGGTGCTGAAGGCCGCCGCGGCTCGCGGTCTGGCGGTCGACTGCATCGTGCTCGACTACCAGATGCCGCGCATGAATGGCATCGAGATGGCGCGGCTGGTGCGCGACACGCCCGGCATTTCCGACGTGCCGATCGTCATGCTCACCTCGGTCGACCAGTCGCTCAGCAACATGCATGTGCGCGACCTCGTCATCGACGCGCAGCTGATCAAGCCGGTGCGCTCGTCGCTCCTGCTGGAGACGCTGGTGGCGACCATCCAGAAGCATCGGGTACAGAAGGGGGCCGGCGCGCCGGCGGCGAAG
>Ga0207868_1001817_pt1 | contig 13996 bp, 9 predicted proteins | sample Passage237B_FD_187370 | JGI IMG/M metagenome (GOLD analysis project Ga0207868, IMG submission 187370) | Cellulose adapted compost microbial communities from Newby Island Compost Facility, Milpitas, CA, USA - Passage2 37B (SPAdes) (version 3) ... | reverse complement strand
TAAAGGGATGCGGGGGAATCGTTGCGGACCGGACGGGACTCGAACCCGCGACCTCCGCCGTGACAGGGCGGCATTCTAACCAGCTGAACTACCGGTCCGTTCAGCCTCACCTTTCGGCGAGGCGGGTGCAAATGTAAGGGTGTGGAGCGAACGGACAAATCCCGTGAAAAAATCTCTTCACGTGGATCAGTACATCCGTGCCCGCTTCGTCAGGAACTCCAGCAGCAGCGGGGCGAAGCCGGCGTTGATGTCGGCCTCCACCAGGTCGATCCGGTATTGCCCGCACTTCAACTTCAAGCGGTGCCAGCGTTCGGCCATGGCGCTGCGGTAGGCCTCGCGCACCTCGGCGGGATGGGCCTTCACCTGCTCGCCGGTCTCCACGTCCACGAAGGTGTAGGGGCGGTCGGCCACCGCCAGTTCCAGTTCGTGCCGACGGTCCACCACGTGGAACAGGATGATGTCGTGCTTGTTGAAGCGCAGGTGCTGCAGGGCGTCGAAGACCTCGTCCTCACGGTCGGCGCTGTCGAGCATGTCGCTGAACACCACCACCAGGCTGCGGCGGTGTGCCCGCTGCGCGATGTCGTTCAGGGCCTCCACCACGCCGGTGCGTTGCCCGTGGCGCGGGGCGTCGGCCGCGAGCAGGGCCTCCAGATGACCGATGAGGTGGCGCAGGTGCACGGCATTGCTGCGTGCCGCCTCGGCGAGGCGCACCCGATCGGTGAACACGGTGAGGCCCACGGCATCGCGCTGCTTGCGCAACAGCTGGATCAGTGCGGCCGCGCCATGCACGGCGAACTCCAGCTTGTTGAACTCCTTCACCTCCTCCTTCGGCGGGTAGTACATCGAGCTCGATGCGTCCACCACCAGATGGCAGCGCAGGTTGGTCTCCTCCTCGTAGCGCTTCACGAACAGCTTGTCCGTGCGGGCGTAGAGCTTCCAGTCGATGTGGCGCGTGCTTTCGCCGGGATTGTAGAAGCGGTGCTCGGCGAACTCCACGCTGAACCCGTGGAACGGGCTCTTGTGCAGCCCGGCCAGGAAGCCTTCCACCACCTGCCGCGCCTTGAACTCAAGGGCGCTCAGGGCTTGGATACGTTGTTGTTCGATGGGCACGGGACGAAGTTCGGTGATCGCGCGGGCTATTCCTGTGCCTGGATCGTCCTTTCCCACAACAACCGGCCGTCCGACGCATGGATCGCCATGGTGAGCTTGCGTTCCTTGCGTGGGCCGGTGAACCGCAGTACGCCGTAGTTCCGCTCGGTGACCCGTGTGCCGAGTACCTGCAGGTTGTTGGTCTCCTGCGGCGTGGCGTAGGCCCCGCTGGTCAATGGCGACACCGTGAGGTCGTACACCGATAGTCCGCTGGGCAGCACCAGGTGGCTCAACTCGGAGAAGTGCCGGTCGCCCGTAAGGAAGATCACATTGCGGATGCCCTCGGCATCGATCCTGTCGAGGATGGCCTGGCGTTCCTGGGGCACGGTAGCGTAGTTCTCGAACACCGCGGCATCGTTGAGGAATTGCCCGCCGACGGCCACCACCTTGAAGGTGGCCTGGCTGGACTTCAACGCGCGGATCAGCCAGTCGATCTGCGCGGCACCGAGGATCGTGGGCGTGGTGGTGACCATGTTGCCGGGCACGCGTTCGGTGCGGTTGTCGAGCAGGAAGAAGTCCACGTCGTTGTAGCTGAATGCCGTAGTGATGGTACGCAGGCCGGTGGGGCGCCCTTCGGGATTGGGCCAGAACAGATCGAAGGCCTCGCGCGCGATGGGGGCCATGGCGAACGCACCGTCCGCGTCGTTCGGACCGAAGTCGTGATCGTCCCAGATGGCGTAGTGGTGCGTGGACCGCAGCAGGCGTTGCAATTCCGGTGTGCGGCGGGTATGCGTGTAGCGGTGCAGGTAGCCGCTGCGCGTGCCCCAGTCGGGTTCGCGCAGGTAGGTGTTGTCGCCGAGCCAGAGCATGAGGTCGGCCCGTTCATCGGCCATGTGCCCGAAGATCCCGTAGTCGCCCCCGTACGCGCGACCCGGCCGGTCGTAGGCGGGTTCGTTGATGTACGCGCAACTGCCGGTCACCAAGCTGAAATCGGGCGGTTCGGTGCGCCACTTCCACAGGCATTGTGTGCTCACGAACAGGCTGTCGTCCATCGCCAGCTCCTTGCCGCCCACCAGCACGCGGTAGGCGTAGCGCTGGCAGGGTACCAGCCCGTCGAGCACGAAGGTCATGGCGTAGGCGTTCCTCGGATCGCCTTGTTGCACGGGCGTTCTGCGTCGGACCGACCGGGCGCTGTCGGCGTTCCAATATTCCAATTGAACAGCGCATGGGCCATGGCATTGCAGCCACACCGAGGTGGCCAGATGGTCGCTGTGGCCGGGCATGGGGCCGCTGATCCCGACCTGTGCCGCACCGGTGCGTGCGAGCAGCAGACATAGGAGAGATAGGTAGCGCATACGACGAAGGTCGCAACTGCATGGCAATGGGCATGAACGCCAAGAGGCCCGGGGATGCCGGGCCTCTTGGCGTTCGGGTCGGTCCAGGGATCAGGCCAGCTGGCTTTCCAGCTTGCCGGCCAATTGGCTCTTGGGCACAGCGCCCACGCTGCGGTCCACCACCTCGCCGTTCTTGATGAACAGGATCGTGGGGATGCTGCGGATGCCGTACTTCATGGCGGTCTGCGGGTTGGTATCCACGTTGAGCTTGCCGATCACGGCCTTGCCGTCGTATTCCTTGGCGAGCTCCTCGACCACCGGGCCTACCATGCGGCAGGGGCCGCACCACTCGGCCCAGAAGTCCACGAGCACGGGTTTGTCGCTGTTCAGGGCGAGTTCTTGGAAGTTGCTATCGGTGAATTCGAGTGCCATTTCGGTCGCTGGTTTGAAGTTCTCCTTGAAGGTTCGGGGGCAAGATGGGGCTTATGTACCGATCGTCAATGTCCCGGATCTTCCACTTTTCCCACCCTTGACGGTGCAAAGGTACCCCATTCGGTCAAGTTCCTTGCCATGGAAAGTAACCTGACGAAAAGGCAGGATCCCAAGGAAGTCGCATCGCCATACGCCGGGGCCGGTCCACCACTTCACCACGAGCGGATCGAGCAGCACGATCATGGCCGGGGCCATGTTGCCGACCAGGAAGTAGTCGGCACGCACCTTCTTGGTGTGGTCGTCGGCAGGGGTGACGCGCGTTCCGATCTGGTGCACGCCGAAGTAGACGAGGATCGTGTGGTAACCCAGGCCGAGGCCGGTAAGGAGCATGGGGCGTTCGGTGGCCCCATGGTGATGACCTTGAAGCAAGGCTTGCCATGGAGGATCGCTTCTTCCATATCCATCCTGGTCGCGACCGCGGCCGACAAGGAGGCCATGACGCCTTGGAACCCATCCCCCAAGGTGATCGTCAGAGGCGAAAGCACACGTTCGGGGTGGTCCTTGTTCTCCCGATCGACCACTGGACTTGGTGCATCATCCCGGGGCCTATCGGCGCGGCAGGTTCATGGGGTGGCCGCAGGTCGGCTCAGGCCAGTGCCCACTGCACCTCGGTCATGGTGTCGAGACCACGCACCAAATCCTCGGTGACGGCCACCTGGTACGCCTTGCTCTGTGCTTCCAACACCAGCTGCTCGGTCTCGCTGTGCAGCATCACCTGGACCTTGCACTTGCCGGGTGAGGACTTGAGCAGACGGCTCAACTCGCGGGCCACGCCCTCCTCCATGCGGTCGGCATCCAAGCGCACGGTCAGCTTGGTGAAGTACTTGTCCCGCGCATCGGTGAGCAGGTCGATGTGATGCACCTTCAGCTCCATCTGCCCTTCGTCGCGGCCCCAGGTGCGTGGCGCCACCTTGGCCTTGAGCAACAGCAATGCGCCGGTCTGCAAATAGAGCTTGAACTTCAGGTAGTCCTCGCTGAAGAACATCAGGTCGAAGGAGCCGTGGTGGTCCTCCAGGCTGAGGCTGCCGAATGGCTTGCCGCTCTTGGCGATGCGGTGCTCGGCCTTGGTGACGATGCCGGCGAAGGTGAGGTCGCGCCCGGCGAGCTTGTCCAACTCCTTCAGATCGGGCAGGGTGGTGTTGCACAGGTACTTGATCTCCAGCCGGTGGTCGTCCAGCGGGTGGCCGCTCAGGTAGAAGCCGATCACCTCCTTCTCATAGTGGAGCTGCTCCAAGGCGCTCCAGGGATCGATCGGGGGCAGGGGCGGCTCGGGGATCATGGCGGCCTCGTCGGCATCGCCGAACATGTTCACCTGGGCACTGTCGGCGGCATCCTGGCACTGCTGGCCGTAGCGGGTCAGGATCTCCAGGAAGGTGGGCTTGCCTTCACCGGCACTGTGGAAGAATTGCGCGCGGTGGGTGCGCGGCAGCCCGTCGAAGGCGCCGGCATAGGCCAGGCTTTCCAAGGCCTTGCGGTTGGCGGCGCGCAGGTTCACGCGGCGCACCAGGTCGAAGATGTCGGTGAAGGGGCCGTTCGCCTCGCGTTCCTTCACGATGGCTTCCACGGCGGCTTCGCCCACGCCCTTCACCGCGCCCAGACCGAAGCGGATCTTGCCCTGCTTGTTCACGGTGAACTTCAGGCCGCTCTCGTTCACGTCGGGGCCGAGCACGGGGATGCCCATGCGCCGGCACTCCTCCATGAAGAAGGTGATCTTGTCGATGCTCCCCTGCGAGTGGGTGAGCACGCTGGCCATGTACTCGGGCGGGTAGTTGGCCTTGAGCCACGCGGTCTGGTAGGCCACGAAGGCGTAGCAGGTGCTGTGCGATTTGTTGAAGGCGTACTGGGCGAAGGCCTCCCAGTCGGTCCACACCTTTTCGCACACCTTGGGATCGAAGCCGCGTTCCTTGGTGCCCTCGAGGAACTTGCCCTTCATCTTGTCCAGCGTGGCGCGGTCCTTCTTGCCCATGGCCTTGCGCAGCACGTCGGCATCGCCCTTGGTGAAGCCGGCCAGCTTCTGGGAGAGGAGCATCACCTGCTCCTGGTACACGGTCACGCCGTAGGTCTCCTTCAGGAGCTCCTCCATCTCGGGCAGGTCGTAGATGATGGGCTCCAGACCGTGCTTCCGCTTGATGAAGGTGGGGATGTGATCGAGCGGCCCCGGGCGGTACAGGGCGTTCATGGCGATCAGGTCGGCGAACTGGTCGGGCTTCAGCTCGCGCAGGTACTTCTGCATACCGGCGCTCTCGAACTGGAAGGTGCCGTTGGTCTCGGCGCGCTGGTACAGGGCGAAGGTCTTCGGGTCGTCCAGCGGGATGTCGTCGATGTCGATGTCCACCCCGTGGTTGGCCTTGATCATGCGCAGGGCATCGCGGATGATCGTGAGCGTCTTCAGGCCCAGGAAGTCCATCTTGATCACCCCGGCGTCCTCGATCACCTTGCCGTCGTACTGCGTGAGCAGCAGGTCCGAGTCCTTGCTGGTGCACACGGGGATGATCTCCTTCAGGTCCTTCGGGGCGATGATGATGCCGGCGGCATGCACGCCCGTGCCGCGCACCGATCCCTCGAGTTTCTCGGCGGCCTGCAGCACGTCGGCGGTGAGCTCACCGCTCTCCAGCACCTCGCGCAATTGCTTCACCGCGGCGATCTCGTCGGCGCCCAGGCCCTCCTTGGCCCTGAGACTGCCATCGCCCTCCAGCGGCGCGCGCAGCAACCGGCCCAGGTCGATGCCCGGACGCTCGGGCACCAGCTTCGCCAGGCGGTCGGCCTCGGGCAGGGGCAGGTCCATCACGCGCGCCACGTCGCGGATGCTGCTCTTGGCGGCCATGCTGCCGTAGGTGACGATCTGCGCCACCTGGTCCTTGCCGTACTTCTCCACCACGTAATCGATCACGCGCTGGCGCCCCTCGTCGTCGAAGTCGGTATCGATATCGGGCATGCTCTTGCGGTCCGGGTTGAGGAACCGTTCGAAGAGCAGGTCGTACTTCACCGGGTCGATGTTGGTGATGCCGATGCAGTAGGCCACGGCGCTGCCGGCGGCGCTGCCCCGGCCGGGACCGATGAGCACGCCCATGTTGCGGCCCGCGTTGATGAAGTCCTGCACGATGAGGAAGTAGCCGGCGAAGCCCATGGTCTTGATCACGAACAGCTCGAAGTCGAGCCGCTCCTTGATCTTCGGGTCCAGGCTGTCGATGCCGCCGTCGCCGTTCAGCCAGCGTTTGATGGCGCCCTGGTAGGTGAGGTGCTTCAGGTACTCGTCCTGGTCGGTGAAGCCTTCGGGCAATTGGTAGGCGGGCAGCAGGATGTCCTGCTTCAGCTTCAGGTGCTCCACCTTGTCCACGATCATCCCGGTGTTGTCCAGCGCTTCGGGCAGGTCCTGGAAGGTGGCGGCCATCTGGGCCTGCGTCTTGAAGAAGAACTGGTCGTTGGGGAAGCCGAAGCGCTTGCCCTTGGTGCTGGCGTCCTCGTCGGTGGCGATGGGTGTGCTCTGCTTCTCGCCGGTGTTGATGCACAGCAGGATGTCGTGCGCGTTGCTGTCCTCCTGGTCGGTGTAGTGGCTGTCGTTGCTGGCGATGATGGGCACGTTGTACTTGCGGGCCCACTGGATCAGCACGCTGTTCACCTGCTCCTGCTCGGGCAGTCCGTGGCGTTGCAGCTCCACGTAGTAGTCCGCTCCGAAGAGGTCGAGCCACCACTTGAACTCCTCCTCGGCCTTGGCCAAGTCGCCGCGCAGGATGGCCTGTGGCACACTGGCGCCCAGGCAGCAGGTGGTGGCGATCAGCCCCTGGTGGTACTGCACGATCAGCTCCTTGTCGATGCGCGGGTACTTGCTGTAGAAGCCGTCGATGTAGCCGAGGCTGCAGAGCTTGCTCAGGTTGCGGTAGCCTTCGGCGTTCTTGGCCAGCATCAGCTGGTGGAAGCGCTTGTCCTTCTCCTCGCGGGTGAAGGTCTTGCGGTGCCGGTCGGCCACCACGTAGAACTCGCAGCCCACGATGGGCTTCACCTTGGGCGTGCCGTCGGCGTTCTTGTGCTTGCCGGCCTCGGCCACGAACTTGAAGGCCCCGAACATGTTGCCGTGGTCGGTGATGGCCAAGGCGGGTTGGCCGTCGTGCGCCGCCTTCTTGAAGAGAGAGGGGATGCTGGCGGCCCCGTCGAGGAGGGAGTACTGGGTATGGACGTGGAGGTGGGAGAACGACATGACAGGGCCACGAAGGTACCCGGTGAAGGAGGGAGAGGATCGGCCCAGTTTTCCACGATCGATCGGTCGATCCGATGTGCGTCGGAGCGATCAAGGAAGCATGCGCGACGAAGTACTTTGCTGCGGAACTTCCACCCGGACCTTTCGCGTACCAACCCCGAACGAACATGTCGAACACGTCCAGGATCGCGCTCATCACCGGCGGCAGCCGGGGCATCGGCCGCTCCATCGCCTTGAAGCTCGCCAGCCACGGCTACAACATCGTGGTGGCTTCGAAATCCACCGAGGAGGACCCGCGCATCCCCGGCACCATCCACTCGGTGGCCGCCGAGGTGGAGGCCCTCAATGTGCAGGCGCTCGCCGTGAAGGTGGATATCCGCTTCGAGGATCAGGTGAAGGCCATGTTCGAACAGGTGAAGGAGCGCTTCGGCCGCCTGGACGTGCTGGTGAACAACGCCAGCGCGATCGACCTCTCCAGCACCGAGCGCATGGAGATGAAGCGCTGGGACCTGATGAACGACATCAACGTGCGCGGCACCTACATGGTGTCGAAGTACGCCATCCCGCTGTTGAAGGAGGGCTTCAATGCCCACATCCTCACCCTGAGCCCGCCCTTGAACATGGATAAGGTGTGGTTCGCCAAGCACTTGGGCTACACCATGGCGAAGTACGGCATGAGCATGACCGTGCTGGGCCTTTCGGCCGAGCTGAAGCCTTACAACATCGCGGTGAACGCATTGTGGCCGAAGACCACCATCGCCACGGCAGCCGTGCGCAACTTGCTGGGCGGACAGGAACTGGTGGAGCGCAGCCGCACCCCCGAGATCGTGGCCGATGCGGCGTGGAGCATCGTGAACAAGCCCAGCGACAGCTTCACCGGCCATTTCCTGATCGACGAGGATGTGCTGCGCGATGCGGGGGTGACCGACTTCACGCACTATGCCGTGAAGCCGGGTGGCCCATTGATGCCGGATCTGTTCCTTTGATGGCACGGTGGGCCATCGCCCGCCATGCCTGCCATGTCCACCACCACGACCACCGCTGCCTTCGCCCGCGTGGACGAGGCGTTCACCGCCACGCTTGTCCAGGCGCTGGGCCCCGACCGCGTGCTCACCGATCGCGAGGCGCTCGATCACCACGGCCACGACGAGACCGAGGACCTGCGCCATCCGCCCGACGTGGTGGTGAAGCCGCGCACCACCGCCGAAGTGGCCGCCGTGGTGAAGCTGTGCGCCGCCCACAACATCCCCATCACGCCGATGGGCGCCCGTACCGGCCTGAGCGGCGGTGCCTTGTGCGTGCACGGCGGCGTGGGGCTCTCGCTCGATCGCATGAACAACATCGTGGCGATGGACGAGAAGAACCTGCAGGTCACCGTGCAGCCCGGCGTGATCACCCAGGTGCTGCAGGAGGCCGTGGCGGCCAAGGGGCTGTACTATCCGCCCGATCCCAGCAGCCGCGGCAGCTGCACCATCGGTGGCAATCTGGCCGAGAACGCCGGCGGGCCGCGCGCCGTGAAGTACGGCGTGACCCGCGACTTCGTGCTGAACCTGGAAGTGGTGCTGCCCGATGGCGAGGTGATCTGGACCGGCGCCAACACGCTGAAGAACGCCACGGGGTACGACCTCACCCGCCTGATCGTGGGCAGCGAGGGCACGCTGGGCATCATCACGCAGGCCGTGCTGCGGCTGGTGCCGCTGCCGCGCACCGAGCGCCTCATGCTCGTGCCCTTCACCGATCCCTACAAGGCCTGCGAGGCCGTCAGCGCCGTGTTCCGCGCCGGTGTCACGCCCAGCGCGTTGGAGTTCATGGAGCGCGACGCCATCGACTGGACCCTGCGTTTCGTGCAGGGCGTCACCATCCCGGTGGCCCCGGAGACCAAGGCCCACCTGCTGATCGAGGTGGACGGCGACCACGATGATGCGCTGATGCGCGACTGCGAGACCATCCTCGGTGTGATGGAGGCGCACGGGGCGGGCGATGTGCTGTTCGCCGAGACCTCCGACGAGAAGAACGCCCTCTGGTTCATGCGGCGGCGCGTGGGCGAGGCGGTGAAGAGCAACAGCGTGTACAAGGAGGAGGATACCGTGGTGCCACGTTATGCGCTTCCGCGCCTGTTGGAAGGGGTGAAGACCATCGGTGCGCGCTACGGTTTCCAGAGCGTGTGCTACGGGCATGCGGGCGATGGCAACCTGCATGTCAACATCATCAAGGGCGACCTGCCCGATGCGTTCTGGAAGGAGGAATTGCCCAAGGCCATCCGCGAGCTCTTCCAACTCACCGTTTCCCTGGGCGGCACGCTCAGTGGTGAGCACGGCATCGGCCTGGTGCAGCGGCCCTACATGGACATCGCCTTCGATCCCGTGCAGCTCGGGCTGATGCGCGGCATCAAGCAGCTCTTCGATCCGCAGGGGATCATGAACCCCGGCAAGGTGCTGCCGTAGCCCTTCCTCCCGAAAGCACGAAGCGGGTGCACCACTTGGGCACACCCGCTTCGCACGCGAGCGATGTTCGGCTATCGGAACAGTGTCACGTGACCGAACAATTCGTAGCGGTCCTTCTTGATCGCGTCCATCACCTCGGCACGGAACACGTACACGCCCATGGGCACGGGCTGGCCGCCCGAGGTGCCGTCCCAACCCTCGTACGGGTCCTTGGTCTGGAAGATGATGCCGCCCCAGCGGTCGTACACGCTGAAGTCATAGTTCTCCAGGTCCACCACGTTGTTGATCGGCAGGAACACGTCGTTGATGCCGTCGTTGTTCGGGGTGAACGAGTTCGGCGTGTAGAACACATAGTCCTGCGGCTTCAGCCAGGCGGTGATCGTGTCGGTGGTCCAGAACTGGCCGGTGAGCGCAAGAAGGGTGGTATCCGACGGGGTGTACGGGTTGTTCTTGATCGTCCACCCGATGAAGTCGTGGTACATGGCCGGCTCCACGCTGAAGGGCACGTCCACGCCTTCGGGAGCGCTCACCAGTTGCGGGAACTCCGTGTAGGTCACACCCTCGAAGGTGATGGTGCCGGCCTCCTTCGGGACCATGTCCAGCACCACGTCGTAACGGGTGGGTGGCACGAAGTGCGCCACGATGCTGTCGGGCGCCTGGAAGTTCACGGCGACCAGCGAGTCCTGCAACGAAGGCTGGATCGTGTTGCTGCTGAACACCTCCCAGTGGCTGAACACCCAGCCCTCATTGGGCAGGGGGGCCAGCGTGGTGTTGATGCCGCCGTAGTACACCCCGCTGAAGGGGTAGGTCTCGGGCGTGATCGAGTTGATCCGGATCATGCCGGCACCGGGCGGGTCCACGTTGAAGACCACGTCGTACGGGCCTTCCAGGTCGTAGCAGTCGATCAGGCCGTCCTGGATCGCCTCGCAGCGTTCCAGCATGAAGTCGCGGATGCGCTGTACGTTGGTCTCCCACTGGGCCATGTTACCGCCCCAGCGCGCGATCTGCCCGGGCATCTCAGGCGCGATCAGGGCCACCATGCTGTCGAGGAAGGCGATCGTGTGGTCGCAGTGGAAGACCGTGTTGCCCAGGTCGATGTATCGGTTGGTGTAGTACTCGGCCACCATCGGGTTCTCGTTGATCAGTTTCTCCAAGATCTCCGTATGGCCTTGGCCGCCGGGGTTGGGCAGGTTCTCCACTTGGCAGGGGTCGGCATCGGCCCCGGTGTTGGGGATGTTGGTGAAGTTGGTGTAGTGGCCATAGACCGCGTCCATGTCCCACAATGTGTACCGCCAGCGGCGACCGTCTCCCAGCGGGTTCATCCCACGCCACCATCCGGTGTTCCAGTTCAGCCAGTCGCGGCACACCACGTAGCTGTTCAGGCAGAAGTAGTCCACCAGGCTTTTCCAGTTCAGGTTGGCGTCCACATTGGCGAAGGCTGCGGGATCGCCCATGTTGTTGGTCATGATGAAGTTGCGCAGCTGGTTCCAGTCGTTGGTGGCGTTGGCACCGCCGTACTCGGCCCAGGTTGCGCCCCAGGTCTTCAGGTAGTACAGGTCGTTCTCCTCCTGGTCGTAATAGTGCGCTGTGAAATCCTTGTCGTCCACCTTTTCGCGCACCTCGTACACGCCCCAGTACTGGCCGTTCATGTAGAGCACGCAGGGTTCGTAGGTGCGTTCGTCCAGGTGCAGTCCCGATTCGTGCGAGAGCGCCTGCACGAAGGCATCGCGGATGTGGGCGCCACCGTTCTCGAACGGGTAGTTGTCGCTGGCGCCGGCCTTCAGGATCAGGCGCTGGAAGTTCTCCCGGTTCTTGGTGCGGAACACCTTGAAATACAAGCCGTCGTTCAGGCCGAAGTCGTCGCGCCCGATGTAGTCGATGCCGCGCTGCGGATAGGCCCACGAGTCGTTGCCGTGCTCGTTGAACTCGCCCGCGGTCTCGCCCTTGAAGGTGCCGTTGCTGTCAAAGAACTCCAGGGTGCCCTGCGGCTGGATCTGCGTGCCGCCCAGCAGGGTAGGCAGCTGGTCGCCAGCGATGGACACCACGCTCACCGTGTGGCTCACGTTGATGAAGTATGTGTTGGTCTCCACGAAGCTCGGCGGGATGGTGGGATCGTTGGGGATGGCCACCGCACGCACCACCGTGGTGGCGTTGATCGGGATCGGTCCGGTGTAGAGGGTGGAGCCCGCGTTGGGCGTGGTGCCGTCGAGCGTATAGCGGATCTGGGTCCCGCCCTGGGCGGTGAGCTCCAGCATGATGCCCGCGCCATAGAACCCAGGGGCCTGGCTGAAGGTGGGCTTGTCGGCGTAGTAGGCGCTCGCGTTCACGTTCGCCGCCCCGGGCGTGGGGGTGGTGAACAGGCTCCACGTACCCGCGCCGTCGGTGGTACGGCCCCAGCTGTGGTCGGTCTTGGTGCGCTGTTCCAGCTTGAAATTGTCCACGATCGTGCCCGAGGGGTCCGAAAGCACCGCCCGTTCCTCCTGGGTCTGGTTCAGCTTGAAGTTGGTGTGGATGACGCCGCCCGCCACGGTGTTGCGCCCGCTGCAATACACCATCAGGTACCCGTTGGCCGCGATCGTGGTACCGGCTTGGAACTGATACTTCAGATTGTTGTTCTGGCTGTCGCTGATGTACCAGCCGCTCAGGTCAACGGCGGCTCCGGTGGGGTTGTACAATTCGATGTAGTCCTCGTACTGACCGAAGTTGTCGGCGTGGTGGCTCCAATTCGAGGCGGTCACCTCGTTCACCACCACCTGGGCGAACGAGGGTCGGACAAGGGCCAATAGCCCAAGTCCGAAGATGAAAGAGCGTAGCATGGGGGCAGGTTGTGTTGCAAGGTAGAAGGATCTCCCGTTCCTGCTCGGACCCAAGGGGTTCCATCCTTGGGTTTCCGCCGATCGTGAACGGGACGTTCACGAGACGCATGGGGAAGCCCCCACGGTGCCTGAGCAACAAAAAAGGTGGGGCCAGCGGGCCCGTAGCGCCTTCCGGATGGGCGCCGATCAAGACTGGTCCGCCGTAGGCCGATCGCTTCGGTCGTGCCGCACATGGATGAAGGCCGCAGTGTCAGCACCCAGCGCGTGGGCCTTGTCCATGTAAGCCTTTCGCACGTCCGCCGGCATGTCGGGCTCGCGCGACAGCAGCCACACATAGCTCATGTCGTTCCCCACTACCAGCGCATGCCGGTAGTCGGCGTCCAGGGCGATCACGTTGTAGCCGCTGTAGAGCGGTCCGAAGAACGAGACTTTCAGTCGGGCCTGGCCGCTATCGTCCACCGGCTTGGCCTTGCCCACGATGTCGTTCCACTTTCCCTTCTTCGTGTCGTGGCCCTGGTTGTGCACGCGGATCAAGCCGTCATCGCGCTTACTGTACGTGGCCGTTACATTATCCAGACCGCGCTCGAACCGGTTGTCGGTGCGCACCACCTCGTACCAGGTGCCCAGGTAGCGCTGGGTATCGAAGGGTTTTACCGCCTCGGCCCCGTCGGGTATGGCGACGCAGGTTGACAGCAGGCAGGCGAGGACGAAGGGGAGCGTGTAGACGGTTTTCATGCCCGGCCCGCCGCAGTACCCGTGCCACGGGCGGTCGTGCGGCGAACTGTCATGCGCTCAGTAGGCCGCGGCAACGGGGACGTGGATGGCACTCCCCATTTCGGGACGCTGCGTGCACAGGCTCAGCGCACCTCCAGCACCTTCAGCTTGCGCCCATTGAACAAGACCTCCGCACCGGCCTGCTGGTCCTTCAGCGCCTGCCCGATGGGCGAAGCCAGTGAAACGGCGTAGCACATCTGGTCGGCCACATCCAACTTGCCAAGGCCGATGGCGATGAAGTAGGTGCCTGCGTTGGTGACCACCAAGCTGCCGAACGCCACACGCTCGTGCGTACGATCCAGCACCACCCAGATCGTTCGTGCCCGCGTTCACACCGCCAAAGCTACTGCCATACCCCACCCCATGGAAGAAGCCCGCCTCGCTCGCAGGGCAGTCGGGGCAGCGCACCTGGATGGCATCGGCGGTGTTGCCCAGGGCGATGGTGTTCCACGGGTTGCTGCCGGGCGCGGCATACGCGGCCCCGCAGTAATCGCAACCCGTGGTGGAAGGCTGCGTGGTGGTGCGCTCGATCAGCGTGGAGCTTCCCACGTTGATGAAGTATTGCCCGCCGCTGCCCGTTTCATTGGACGTGAAGTTGTAGCAGTTGTCGGCGCCATTGAAGACCACGATCACCGTGCCCACGGGAACGCTCGCCCACGTGGCGTGGTCCACGAACCGCAGGTGGCCGGTGGTGATTCCCACCCCGGTGGTGCAGCCGCTGCTGTTGAAGTTGCCCGCATTGTCATCGATCAACCAGCCGCGGATGTCCACTTCCGTGGCATCGGGGTACAGGGCGCATTTCGTGACGTACAGCTCCACGTACTCGCACTCGCCGCTGGCCGAGCCGTTGGC
>Ga0207868_1001815_pt1 | contig 13999 bp, 7 predicted proteins | sample Passage237B_FD_187370 | JGI IMG/M metagenome (GOLD analysis project Ga0207868, IMG submission 187370) | Cellulose adapted compost microbial communities from Newby Island Compost Facility, Milpitas, CA, USA - Passage2 37B (SPAdes) (version 3) ... | reverse complement strand
CTGATTAAGTACAGGTAAAAATAGCTACCTAATCAGCAGGAAAATAAGCATTTAACGTTTTTAACAACTTTTACATTTTTTAACAGGCTTCCCGATAAGGAGCATTTGGGTGCTACCGCCCAAATGCCAGGGATTTAAAGTTGAATCCGCCCGTTTCGGCGATGACCCGTAGGGTATGTTTTCCCTTTGCAAGCGCCGGGATGTCGATGGCGATGGTCGCCCATGCCTGCTCTCCTCCGGTCGAAGGTATCGCGTTGGCTGGCGATAGCGTATGGCCATCGAGACTTAGTGCCACGCGTCCCCTCCCTGTTTCGCTGGCCACCCGCAGCAGGAGTTTCGTTAACCCCTCGTCGGCTATGTCTACGGTATATTGCAGCCATTCGCCGTCTTCGATATGGAAGACGTGGTAGCCCGATGAATCCGGCCGGATATCCACACCGTCGTTGCGGTAGCTGTGTCCGCGGTTGCCCTGCGTATTTACGCCGGGGGTATAATGGTAGCTAGCCGTGTCGGTATCGTAATAGGCCACGCGTTGCCTGCCCAAATCGAAATCGACGGCTTGCACGATAGACCCGTCGTGGATGGCGTTTTCGGCAAAGGGGATGGCATCACGTGCGTATACCTGACGGAACATGGCGTCCACCACGTCGCGGTGAAAAATATTGTTTTCCAGTTTCAGGTTTTCCAGCCATTCGTCCAATATCTGCGAAGCCTCCTCGCGCGAGGGTTTTTCGCCCTTACCTGACCAATAATCCAACAAGCGCGCATACCCGTCCGGTTCCTTGATTTCCAAGGGCTGGTTGATGCCCATCTTCTTATTTTGCCACCAAGCCCAGCCGATGCCGTTGGTTTCGCACAGCTCGATGGCCTCGGTAAACCAAGTATTGGAGTTCTCGCCGGATTCGCCGAGCCATAGCGGGATATCGTGCTCATCCCGCAGATCGAGAAACCGTTGGATGGCTTCCCGGACGTTAGGGTTGCCGTATTTATGAAAACTCAACACCAGGTTATCGTCCCATTTCGGGAATATCCCGTTGTAGTTATTGGCAAAGCCATTGCCTTCCAGGAAGATGATGTGATTGGTATCTACCTCACGTATGGCATGGGTAACATCCATGAGAAACTGTCGCAATGGGGCGTTTGTTTTTTCCGATATGCCCCTGAAATCCGTCGAGTCTTCAAACCCCCAATTCGTTTCGTTGAGCACATCGTATCCACCGATCCATTCTTCGTCGGCATAACGTTCCGCGAGCTTCCGCCACAGCGCAATAGTCTTCTCACGATTGGCCTCGCTCTCCCAAAAGGAAGGCTTATCTGGGTTACGGTCCGAAATATTCAGGTCGTTCCCCTGTCCGCCTGGCGCCGCGTGCAGGTCGAGGATGAGGTACATCCGGTTGGCCTTGCACCATTCCAGCAGGCTATCGGTAAGGGCGAAACCCTTTTCCAGCCAAGTATGCGCTCCGGCTACCGGTTCATCTTCCACGGGGAGCGTATAGCGGTTGTAATGCATGGGCAGACGCATGGAATTGAACCCCCAAGCCGCCATGGAATCGATGTCCGCGCGGCGCGTGTGATTGGCCAGCCACCGCGCATAGAACCGCTCGGTTTCTTCTTTGCCGATAAGGTCCTCGATGCTTTCCCGGATGCGGTACTGACGGCCAAGGAAGCCTAATCTGAACATGTAGCCTTCCTGCAGCATCCATCCGCCGAGGCCCATACCGCGGAGGATAACGGTATCGCCACGACCGTTGACGATGTGGTGGCCTTGGGCCTTGAGGAAATTTTTCTGGGGTTTGTCACAGGAGGCGAATAGCAGTATCGCCAAAATGAAGGAAAACAAGGTTCTCATGGTCGGTATCATCGTTAAAAGATATAAGTAGCTACGGCCCCGTTTTGGAGCATAGCCGTAAACTGCCGGTTGTTGTTTTTCACTTGGAACGTTTGGGATGTTCCGCTTTCATTCAGCACGATAAGCACGATATTCCCGTTTGGTGTACAAAAAGCCACATTGGATAGTCCTATAGGTTCGTTGGATGCGATACGGACAGACTCCGGCCTGACAAATTTCGCCGAATGGGCAACGACATAGTAGGCGGGGTTGCGCGTCACGCTATCACCGGATATGGTGATGCCACCCAAGCAACGGTCGCAGCCCCCGCGATCGGTGTGCGGCTTATGGTCAGGGCCATTGGCCAGGTTCCATTCCAGCACCGTGCGGCTCCAGTTGCGTGTGGCGCCGATGGTCAGGTGCTTGATGTGATAAGGCATATCGGTTGAGAGGTCGCTAGGTGCGCCCATCCATTGCTCGGTGAAATGAAGTTCCTTGTCAGGATGTCGCTCATGCACGGTTGAGAGTGCATCGATGGTCCCTGCATACAGGTGAAAGGCCGAACCGTTGACATATTTTTTGGCTTCGGGATCGTCCAAGATACTGATGGGATAATCCGGACGATCACAGTTGTGGTCATACACGATAATTTTGGTGGTGATTCCCGCCTGTTCGAAGGCCGGACCTAAATGAAGCTTGACAAAGGTGGCCATTTCCTCGGCAAGCATCAGCAAGCTGGGGTTATTTCCAGGATGTAGCGGTTCGTTCTGTACCGTGACGGCATCGATTGGGATGCCCTCTGCCTGCATTTGTAGGATATATTTCACGAAATACTTGGCGTAGGCCGGGTAGTATTCGGGCTTCAAGCTACCACCGCGGGTATCGTTGTTGGTTTTCATCCACTTGGGTGGTGACCATGGCGAACCCATGAGGCGAATAGCTGGATTGATGGCCAAGATTTCTTTCAGCACCGGGATGACATCTTTCCTGTCGGGGCCCAGATCGAATAGCTCCATTTCCGGATCCGTTTCGCCTTCGGGCAAGTCGTCGTAAGAAAAAGGAAAAGCATTCAGGTCGGAAGCACCGATGCTCAGCCGGAGGTAGCTGATGCCGATATGGCTGCCATCAGTTGCAAAGAGTTCACGGAGCAGCGCAGTACGGGCTTTTGCCGACATCCCCATCAGGTGGTGGGCACTGCCACCTGTCAAGGTGAATCCGAAGCCGTCGATGGCTTGGTACCGTTGCGTATCCCGGATACCAACGGTAGGCAGATCGGTCGCTACGTGCGTGGTCCAATTAAGCGAGGCCTGTTTCTCGAAAAGCACGGAGCCATCCTTCGTCTGCGTAAGCCACCAATCGATTCCCGATGGATTCGATCGGGTGCAGGCCATCAGCCCATACAGGCACAGGCAGCACAGCAGTAAAAGCGGCGGTTTGACGGTTTTGATCATCATGATTATGGTGAGTAATGGATAGGCGCGGCGGCGGCAACAGCCCCCGGGTTGGCGATGCAGTTCTCGAATTTGATGCTTTCCAGTACGGTTTCCATCGCGTGGCCGCCGTCGGTCGGAAAATTACCGGGTATCCGCATCAACGCGGCATTGGGATTGGTGTCATGCCGCTTAAGGGGCCAATGGCACCAACCGATGCCTTGGTCCTCCAGCTTGCGGATGTTTTGGCGCAGCCAGTCGTTGGTATTTTCCCCGGTTTCGCCTACCCAAACGGGTACATTGACACGATTCCTGAAATTGACCAGGTTACGTATCCGGTTGATTTGGTTGGGATCGGGATCCTGCTGCAGGTCATCTGCTTCGGATATCCAGTACCGGTGCGCACTATAGATGAGGTTGCTCCGGTCTGTGAAGTCGCCAGGTAATATCCCATTATAGTTGTTCCCCCAGCCGTTTCCTTCCACCATGATGAGATGCGTATCGCCGGTGGCGCGGATGGCATTAATGATGCGCTCGTGGATATCGCGTATCCATTGGTTTTGGGGTACGTTGTTGGGCTCATTGATGACGTCATACCACGCGATGCGATCGTCATTCCGGTAGCGAAGAGCTATTTTCTCCCAAAGTTGTACGGTAATGTCTTGATAGACGAACCGCCCCTGGGAATCCTTTCCGAGCCAAAGGTAGTTGGGTTCCAATACATCTGCGATGTTGACATCGGTACCTTGCCCGCCGGGTGCGGCATGCAGGTCCAATACGACGTAAAGTTGGTTAGTTGCACACCAATCCAGCAGGCGATCGATGACGACGAATCCGTCCAGGTCATCGCGGGTAAACAAGGTCCCGCTATCGTTCCAATCGGCCAGCGCATCACTATAATCTTCCAACTTCGCCCGGTCGCGGATGACACTATGCCTCACCGCGCGTTGTTCGGGTGTGAGGAACAGGTCATAGTGCATCGGCAACCGGACAGCATTGAAGCCCAGTGAAGCGATGTAGTCGATGTCTTGTTTGGTGATGAAATTTTCCCGCCATCTGCGGTAAAAAGCCTCGACCTCTTCTTCCGTGAGCCCCTCTTGGTAATATATCCGTTTCATTTGCCATTGGTTGGCTGCCTTGCTTTGATCATGGGGGTTGAGCATATATCCTTCCTGGAGCAGCCAATAGCCGAGGCCCACGGCACGCAGCACAGCCTCTTCGTTTTGGGCGTTGACCACCTTGGTACCGTCGGCGCGCAATCGGCTGAGTTGGCTGAACGAAAGCGATATGCGTTCTTTTGGTGGCGGCGGTTCCGGAGGGGGGATGTTTGGCGCGCGTGCGACATCATCGCCGCAACCCAGGCCGATCAGTAGAATCAGTGTACCTAACGCCAAGGATATGGAACGGGCGGCCATCAATTCTCGATCATGGGGTACACCCGGACATAGTCCACTTCCATACTAGCGGGGAAGGCTTCCTCGTCGACACCTTGCTGTCCGCCCCAATTGCCACCCACGGCGACGTTGATGAGCCAATGGAATTTCTTGTCGAAGGGCCATACCTGGAATCCAGTACCTTCATTGGCGAAGTTGAAGATCTGGACATCGTCTACATAGCCACGGATGTAAGCAGGTGTCCAATCTACCCGGTAGCGGTGAAAATCGGTCGTTGCGTTCGCAATTTTCTTGGTAGCCGTTTTTTGGGTGCCGATGGAATGGTGATAAGCTTGCGTATGCACACTGATATGCACCACATCCTGATCATAGCCTACATGTTCGAGGATGTCGATTTCGCCTGATGCGGGCCATCCACCGTATGCCCAATCGGTAGGCAGCATCCACACGGCGGGCCAAGTGCCGCGTCCTGGGGGTACTTTTGCACTCACCTCGAATCGGCCATATAGGAAATCCGCCTTGCCACGGCTGACCAACCTTGCCGAGGTGTAATCGGTGCCTTCGTAATCTTCCCTGATGGCGGTAATCGTCAACACCCCGTCGGCTACGCGAACGTTGTCCAGCCGCTTTTCGGTATAATATTGCAATTCGTTGTTGCCCCATCCATCGCTCCCTGTCCCCACGTCATATCCCCATTTGCTTTCATCGGGGAGCCCCTCGTAATCGAACTCATCGGCCCAAGAGGGCGTAGTGGCAAACGTGTATTCTTTGGGTTTCGGGGGTTCGGGAGTCGGAATGTTCGGTTTCCTCGATTCTTTGCCGCAAGCGAGGAGGAACAGCGGGATCAGCATAACGTTTATCATGTGATATTTGTTCATGGTTTCGGGGAGTAAGCGCAATCCGGCGTCGATTGCCGGATTGCGCATCTTGGTTTGTTTTAATTGACAGATCGCAGGGTGAATGTCCACCATGTTCCCCCTCCAATGTCTACACCAACTTTCAGGATATCATACCCTTGGCCACCGGCATTCTGCGTCATTTCGATGATGTCATAGGTAATCGAGTTCCATGTCGGTCCTGCAGTGGCCTCCCCGGCGTTGTGTACTTTCTGAAGTCCGATATGCGCCCCGGTACCAGCTACCACCAATTGTCCCAGTCCTTTTACACCTCCGGTTTCGGTCACGCTAAAGCGGAATTGACCAGAGGCCCAAGGTTGCTGCGCGGCAGGCAGATTGCTGTTCGGTTCGCATCCCTGTGAGCCGCTGCCCAGGTAACCGTCCGCGTAAAAATCCCCCTTATTGTCGTAGTTGAACGTACCTTCGGCGTTGAATACAAACGTATACTCATCGTTGAACTCACAAGCGCGGCTAGCTACGTCTCCTGCCGTATTTTGCCACCACGAGCCGTCGTCCGGATTGGGGCCTACTTTGTACGCTCCGGCATCCGGGTTGAGTTTCCATACCTTTTGCTCGCATCCCGCGATAAAGCCCAAGGCTCTATCGGGGTTACATGCGGTAGGGTCACTTTGCGTGATGGAGACCTGTTTGGTCACCGTAGCGATACCCCCTTGGGTGACGGCAGTCAGTGTGATGTCATATGTACCTTCAAACGTGAACCGCATGGATACCTCGTCGCCCTTGGCCCCCTGGCCGGTATTGGCTTTCCAGAAGGCAATGGACGAGCCCGGCGTTTTGTTGACAAATACTACCGTATTGGCATCTTCGCCCGCTTGGACTTCAAAATCGGCGTTGGGAATAGTACCCAAACTATAGTTTTCTTCCTTGCAAGCTTGGAAAGGAACGAGGACTATCAATAGTCCACCCGCCAGCGCTTTCAGTGAATAAGCGAATATGTTCTTTTTCATGTTTTACTATTGGTTAATCATTGCTAATTGCCTATTTTACCTATATGCCTCATGTTGAACGAGTTTGGTGTTCCTCAATTCATTGTAGGGGATGGGTAAAATTTCATGCTTCCCGGCTACAAATCCTCGTGCCGCCAAAGCCGCCGGAGCCCGCCCGGACCTGACGAGGTCATACCACCTGTGGCCTTCCGTAGCCAGTTCTTTACGGCGTTCGAGGAAGATATTGTCCAATGTCGCGTCCACGGGACCAAGGCCCACCCGGGCCCTTACGGCATTGAGTAACTGGTAAGCGCGGGTTCCAGCACCGCTACCTTGGCCGCCTTCGACTAGCGCTTCGGCCTCCATCAGGTAAGTATCCGCTAATCGCATTTCGATGTAGTTCTGGGGATAATTCAACTCTCGCACACCATTGGTTGCCGCAAACGCCGTGAGTGGCGCATATTTCTGGATGAACCATCCCGTGTTCATGTAGCCTTTTTCATACTGCGCCTGCCCAGCCTTTTCCAACGCATCCACGTCGGCAACCGTGGCTTCAAAGCGAGGATCCGGCTTCATCAGGTTGTATAGGTCCTCGGTGATGGGGCAAAAGCTCCATCCGGAATAATAATGCGGACCGCTGTATCCCCGCGGGCCGAACATGACGGTTGCCACGTTGCCGTAGAATTGCCCCCATGCTCCCCAATCTAACGCACCGACAGCGGAATGGACGATTTCCAGGATGGCCTCCGAATGGAATTTGTTGTCAGGACGGAAGATATCTTCAAAATTGTCGAGCAGTCGGTAGCCATATTGGCTGGTACCGCCGGGGGTTGCACCGTTTACCTCGGCCAATTCGCGGGCCGCATCGTTCCATTTTTTCTGGTACAGGTAAACTTTGCCCAACAACGCTTGCGCAGCTCCTTTCGTAATCCGGCCACCCTCGGTAGCCGCAGGTACCGTATTGGGCAACGCAGCCATGGCGTCTTTCAAATCTTGCTCAATCTGCGCATAAACAACCTCTGGCGCTACTTGTTCCTGCTCACGCATGTTGTCGGTGGTCAATGGCTCGATGTAGAAAGGGATGTTGCGGAACAAACGCACCAGGTCAAAATAATAGTAGCCCCGTAGGAATTTGGCTTCGGCAACATAGCGCGCTTTGAGCGCATCGCTCAGCCCAGGTATATCCGCCTCCATTTTTTTGATGAAAATGTTGGCGCGCGAGACCCCTGTAAAATTGCGGTTCCAATAGTCCTGCTGGGGACCTTGCGACTCATTGAGCGTATAGTTGCTCCAACGCTGCCAGGTTTCCATGTCGTTCGCACCACCACCTCCGGCCACGTGGTCGTCGGATGCAGCATTGACGGCACCGAAATTGAAGTAGGTCACGGCAGTTTGCCAACCAAATGGATCGTATACGGATACGAGGCCTGCAAATACCTCTTCCGGATTGCTGTAGTAGGTATCTTCCATGAGTGTGCCCTTCGGGTCTGGGTTCAGGAAGTCTTTTGAACAAGCGCCAAAGCCTATCAGCATACACACTAAACTTAGGTAAGGCAGGCAATTTGATTTATAGAGTTTCATGACGAGTGACTAATTTTTAATGCTACAATGTGAAATTCAAACCGAACAAAAACGAACGCGCCTGCGGGTAAACGCCGGTATCGACACCCCATACGTCCGTACCACCACCGATTTCGGGGTCATATCCGGTATATTTCGTGAACGTCGCCAGGTTATTGCTGCTCACGTACACCCTGATTTTGCGGATGCCGATTTTCCCGGTTAGCGTCGCGGGGAGCGTATACCCCAATTGCAGTGTTTTCAGCCGCAGATAGGTGCCGTCCTCGAGGTAAAATTCGGAGGGCTTGGAGTAGTTCTGGTTGGGATCGGCCAATGTTGCACGGGGTTGCTCATTGGTGCTGCCTTCGCCTACCCAGCGGTTCAGGGCCTTGCTGTGCCAATTGGCATTGCCGATGTCCAAGCGCCTCAATCCTTGGAATATCTTGTTGCCTGAGGAGCCTTGGCCAAAGACCATCAGATCGAAGTTTTTGTAGGAAGCATTGATGGTCAAACCATAATTCAACGTGGGGATGGCGGTCCCTAAAAATGTGCGATCCTCCGCATTTATGCTCCCGTTGTCATCCAGGTCTGCCCATTTAAAATCTCCTGGAACGGCATTTGGCTGTATTTTTTGTCCACTTGAAGCCACATGGGCATCGATTTCGGCTTGATTCTGGAAGACACCCAGGATTTGGTAACCGTAGAAGGAGTTGAATGCGTGACCCACTTGGGTGCGTTGGAGGCTATGTACGAAATTCTGTATGCCGGCGGCGCCGCGCTCGTGAAATTCGAGATCGTCGCTGATGTAGGTTACCTTATTGTCGGAATGCGAGATATTGCCATTGACATTCAGGTGGAAATCACCGAATGACTTGCGATAACCCAATTCGAGCTCGATTCCCGAGGCCTCCATGTCGGCCAGGTTTACGGTGGGGTCGCCCACCCCGACATATCCCGGTATGGTCAGTGGCCACAGAATGCCGGAAGTTTTCTTTTGGAACCAGTCGAATCCAACGGTTACGCTACCAAAAAGCGTGGCATCCGTACCGATGTTCAGTTGGCTGGTTTCCTCCCAGGCCAATAGGGGGTTCGCAGGCGCGTTGGGGCTGGCACCGATGTACATGTTATCCAATCCGAAGATGTAATTTCGGCCACCTCCCATCCCGATGGTTGGAATGAACTGGAAGTTGCCGTTGCTGGCATCGTTGCCGACTACACCATAGGAAGCCCTGACTTTGAGTGAATTCAAATACGGATTCGTTGGCCAGAAATCCTCGTTGGTGACCACCCATCCCACGGACGCTGATGGGAAGACGCCGTATTTGCGGTCATCGCCGAATTTGGAAGAACCGTCTCGGCGTATGATACCCGTGAAGAGGTATTTTTCTTGGTAGTCGTATATGACGCGGCCGAACAACGAGGACAGCGTATGGTTGATGGCATCATAGGCATCGGCAAGCCGATCGCTGGTGGGTACCTTGAGGTTAAAGGTAGCTTCATCGAAATTGCTGGCCGGTATATTGTTGAAGGTAAGGTTGAGCCCGCTGCTTATGTCTTCTACATATGCACCTTGGCCGGCTAGTACCGTGAAATTATGGCCATCGATTTTCCGGCTGTACGAAATGATGTTTTCGATGTTCCAATTGAATCCTTGGTTTCTATTCCGGTGGAATGCCGTGGTAGACCGGTTTTGCGCAGCATTCAAGTAGTAGATGCCGTCGAAACTTTCATTTCCCCACCAGGCCAATTTGGTACCCAAGGTAGACCGGATGCGGAGCCCTTCGATGGGTTCGATTTCGGCGAACACATTGCCCACGATATTGTGGGACCAGCCATAGTTGCCTAGCCTCGTATCTACATAAGCCAATGGATTGGTCATCTCCTGGGCTACATGTTGCGATATGGCATACGGATTGCCGTTGGGATCACGCACCACCGCCTGGTTGCTATAAGGAGCCTGTCCAAGCAAGGTGGGGTCGGTCATGATGACCGGTGTAAGCGGATCGAGGTTGATAGCCGAACTGAGCGGTCCACCGAATTCGCTGTTGGTAGCCAACGACCCTTGGCTTTTGATATAGGAATAGCCCAGGTTCTCACCAAACCGCAGCCAAGGCTTCACCTTGTGTTCCGAATTGATTCGGACATTGTAGCGGTTGTAGTTCGAGATTTCCGGTGTCACGACACCATCCTGCCCAAAAAAGCCGAATGAGGTATAAAATGTGGAGCGGTCGTTGCCACCGCTGATGCTCAGTTCGTGATTTTGAATGGGAGCGTTGTTTTCAAAGATGGTGCTTTGCCAATCCGTACCTTGACCAAGAGATGCCGGATCGGGAAAAATAATGTTTCCCCCGTCATTGAGCGACGCCTCGTTTCGTATGGTCGCGTATTCCGTGGCATTGAGCAACTGCAGTTTTTTAGCCGGGGCCTGGGTGCCGTAGTAACCGTTGTAGTTGATGGCCATATCGCCGGCCCGGCCTTTCTTCGTGGTTACCAGGATAACACCCGCAGCGGCCCGTGTACCGTAGATGGCTGCGGACGCAGCATCTTTCAATACTTCGACAGATTCGATATCCGAAGTGTTCAAATAATCGATACCACCAGCATCGACAACGACACCGTCTACCACATACAATGGCGTATTATTATTCATCGTCGTCACACCCCGGACCAAAATCGAGGCTCCCGAGCCGGGCGCCCCCGAGTTGGTGGTAATGGTCACTCCGGAAGTGCGTCCTTGCAAGGCCGTCTCCAAGCGCCCGACCACTTGGTTTTCGATATCAGCTGACTTAACGCTCGTGATTGCGCCGGTGACGACGCTTTTCCTTTGCGTACCGTAGCCGATGACGACCACTTCGTCAAGCGTACTAAGGTCTTCTTCAAGCGATACGTCGATGGTACCGGTAGCACGGACGACAACCTGCTGGCTAACCATACCCAATTGCTGGAAAACCAATACCGACCCCGCTTTGGGTACGGTGATGACGTAGTTGCCCGCATCATCGGTGCTGGTTGCTGCGGTGGATCCCTGTATGGTAACTGTAACACCTGGCAACGGCCTTCCGTCGGCGGCCGCTGTGACCTTCCCCGTCACCTGCAACGTTTGTGCAGCAACGGCAAAAGGCGACAGGAATACACACAGCATTAGGAATGCATGTATAATTCTTTTTCTCATAATAGCTGAAGTTTTTAATGTGGTTAAAAAATTGGTTCTATGCTTCACGGAATTTGCATCCAGCGTGAACGCATGCAAATATATAACCCCAATGTGGGAACATGGTTTTTTTGACCTATCTACATTTCCCCTACAACAACTGAAAAAAAAGCGATATGGCCCAAGAATGCACCTACAAGACCACTACATGGTTATTATAACCTATTGTATACAAGTATGTTACTGTATTTGGTCAATTTTGGTAAACTGAAGCAGAAATTCGTAGAGGTTCTTATCCGGGTCGAGCTTCAGTTTTTTCCGGAGCCGATACCGCCCGACCTCTACGGCCTTGATGGTGATGTTCATCAATTGGGCGATTTCCTTTGACGAGAGGTTCATCCGAAGGAAAGCGCAAAGTTTGAGCTCGCTTGGTGTTAAATCGGGGTATTGGTTTTTCAGGTGGGTAAAAAACCCTTCATTCACGTGGTTGAAATGGACGCTGAATTGCTCCCAGTCCTCATCCGTGCGTTCGGCGTTGCGGATGAGCCGGATCAGTTGCCTGAAATTGATGGTGCTGTCACTGAAATCATGTTTTTTGACCACGGAAAGTATGGTTTCCTTAATTTTGGTGAGCACCTCCCCCCGCTGGATGAGGTGCATGGTCACATTAGCGAGTTCCTTGTTCTTGAATGCGATTTCTGTTTCCAGCTTTTCGTTCTGAAGCCTCACCACTTCCTTTTCACTGCGGTCAAGTTCCAATTGGCTTAGGTACAGTTCGCGCTCATGTTTCTGTTGCAGCTTCCTTTTTTGCCATTTGAACAGGAGGTAGATGGCGAAAATCACCAATATGGCATAGCTAGTATAGCTTATCGAATTGGCATACCATGGCGGTGATATCACAAACAAGTATTCCACGACTGCGGATTCGTTGCCATTGCTGTTCCTTGACTTTACTTTAAATGCATAGTTTCCGGCCGGAAGGTTGGTGTATTCCTTTTCGCTGCGCTTGTTCCAAGACGACCACGTCTTGTCAAATCCATCCAGTAGGTAGCTGAACTCCACATTGTCCAACTGATCGTATAGCGTGGTTGAAAAGGAAAAATGAAAGGAATTCGATTGGTATTCTAGGCACGGTATCTCCCTTCGCATGGCCTCGTGCCCTCCGAACAAGACACGTTCCTCCTTTTCGGCATCGATTACCTTGACCTGATTCAACAAGACATCCGGCTTGCTGATATTGGCCCGATAGCGCTTGTAGTTCAGGTGTATCGCGCCTTTATTTGCGCCTATAAATATATTTTCGTCGTTCAAGGTATAGATGTTTTCGAAACCACCCAGCACCTGACCATTTAATTCGGGGAAGTATATGATCCTGAATGGTTTGTTGCCGCTTGGCGCGGAAAAATCAGCGATACCTAGCTTCTTGTGGCTGATGAACCATACGTTACCGTAGCTATCTTCTTTGAGATACTGGATTTCCACGCCCTTGAACTGGTCGTAGAATAAGGGGGAGGGTACGAAGCGGTCCGTTGCGGCATCGTATTCATAAATGCCATCATGGGTGGCTACCGTAATTTTATTTTTGATATGGAACAGGTAGTTATACAACGTGGAAGGAAGTCCATCATCGGCAGTATAGGTTTTTTGCTGCGTCACTTCGCGGTAATTTTCCGACAGTTGCAACTTGAAGATGCCACGATACGGATGCGATGCCCAGATGGCATGTGCTTGATCGTCGTATTGGATGAAACGCAGCGATTCATATGGGCCCGCTACCCGATCGGCGTCGCGGAATGCGGCGCCATCGAACGTCAGGTACTGCAGACCGAGATAAGTGCCCGCAATGAGATGCCTCGAAGGGAACACACGAGACAAGGGTTGATAGCACCATGTACCCGGCACGGAATAGATTTTCCGCGCCGTTTGATCGAAGATTTCGAACCCTCCGTCCTCGTGCCCCATCAGCAACCGGCCGTTTATTTCATTTAGGCTCCAGACCTGACCTTCTGTATGCCTGACTTCCGAAAACTCGGCATTGGATAGGCTGATGTCCCCCCGTTCGACATCGATGGGCGTGGCATACAGCCCGTTGGATGTGCCGATATACAGGTGCCTGTCGAACAGGCGGATGGCGTAACTGCTTATGGGGGCCGTTTTGTTTGGATGGATGTACTTTATTGCGCTGTTGACGCCGATGAAGTCGATTCCGTCGTCGAGTGCGAGCCAAAGGTTACGGTTGCGATCGATGAAGACATTGCGGATGTTGTTTTTCTGAAGGCCCTCACCGTATACGTATTGCTGGATGAGTTTGTCGTGCCTATCCACGATCAGCACGCCTGCCGATGTCGTGCCGAACACGAACCAATCCTCGTTTACAGGCAGCCCGCAATAAATGCGATCGACCGCAAATAGGTTATCCAACTCGGTTTTCTTGCGCACCAAGGCATTGCCTACCAAGTAGAACAAGCCATGCTTGAGCGTGGTGACCAACAGCGTATCCTTGCTGTAGGGCATGATTGCTGTGATGGCGGCGCTGTCGAGGTCGGGATGCGTGGTCATCGGTTTCCAGAAGCCATTCTCGTATTGCATGACGCCCTGTCTCAGCGCTTGGGCATATAGTTTTCCCGCCACTTGGCCGAGAAATTGCCATTCGGTGGTCGCTTCATCCACCGTGATGCGGTCATCCTTATAATGCAGTATCTTCGTGTTCGTTCTGAAAAAGACATCATGCTCCATGATGACGATGTCCCACACATCCGCAAACTGGCGATCTTTCTTGGGGATGAGGTCGAC
>Ga0207868_1001814_pt1 | contig 14011 bp, 14 predicted proteins | sample Passage237B_FD_187370 | JGI IMG/M metagenome (GOLD analysis project Ga0207868, IMG submission 187370) | Cellulose adapted compost microbial communities from Newby Island Compost Facility, Milpitas, CA, USA - Passage2 37B (SPAdes) (version 3) ... | reverse complement strand
GGCTTGCCGAGCCGGCGGAACACCACCAGCCGCACGGTCGCGTCCCGCGGCGGCGTGCTGTAGGGCACCACCGTCTCGAACCCCTCGATCGGCAGCCCGACCACGAACTCGCCCAGCGGCCTCGGCGGGCCGCTGATCTCCCAGTACGGCTTGCTGTCCGCGTCCCAGAGGACGATCCGCGTGATCGGACCGGCCGCGCACTCCGGCAGCACCGCGACGAGCAGGCCCTCCTGAGCCTCCTGCACGGCGAGCGGGTCCTGCCACGAGTCGTGGCCGGCGTCGTCTCGCCCCACGTCGGGCAGCGAGTCGCCCACCATCGAGCCCAGCAGCGCGATCACCACGAGCACCGCGACGAGCAGGCCGGCCAGCACGCCGAAGGACGGCCACGGGCGGCGCCACCAGCGGGGTTCGGTCTGCGAGGCGCGGTCGGGTGCCATGGCCACAACGTTCCCACACCGCGCCGGCGGCGACGGCACCGCGGGCGTCAGGCGCCGGTCGCCCCGTCGGGCGCTGCGGTGGCGTCGAGCAGCCGGTCGAGCAGGTCCTCCCAGGCGCTCGCCCCGGGGAGGGTCAGGTCGAGCACCTCCAGCAGGAGGAAGCCGAGGCCGAGGGCGTAGCAGAAGGTGACGAGCGCCTGCGTGTCGATGGCCGGGTCGATGCCCCCCTCGGCCTTCGCGGCGTCGACCACCCGGACGAGCAGGTCGTGGCGCTCGCGCATGCGCTCGCTCAGCATCGCCCGCACGTCGTCCTCGTTGCGCGCCGCCGCGAACGCCTGGAGCAGCAGGCCCGGGGCCACGGCGTCGTCGCCGCCGGGCGCCGGGTCGCGGGCGATCAGGTGGCGGCCCGCCACCCGCAGGATGTCCTCCATGCGGCCGTGGAAGCGGTGGTCGGTGAAGAGGCGGTCGAACTCGTCGTGGCTCGCCCAGGTGATGGCCTCGGCGAGCAGCTCGGCCTTGCCCCGGTAGCGGGAGTAGATGGCGCCGGTGGTCACCCCGGCCCGCCGGGCGATCTCGGCCACCCTGGCACCCGCGTAGCCGTGCAGCGCGAACTCCGACACCGCCGCGCCGAGCAGCGCGTCGCCGAGCGGGTCGTCGTCCTGGCTCGCTGCCGCGTGGTCGGTCACGGCTCGCAGGTTAGAACCCGTCGGCGCCGATCCCCGCCAACGGCCCAGGTCATCGCAGGCCAGCAGCACCGCCACGGGCCCGCCGCCGCGACACCGCCGGGGCCCGGCGACCTCCCGGCGACACGGCTCGCGTTCGCGCAGTACGGTCCCCGCACTACCCCCGCCGCTCGGGCGTCGGGAACGGACAAGGAGAATCCACGTGAAGCAACGATCCAGGGGCAAGCTCCTGATCCTCCTCTTCGCCGTCGTCGCGCTCTTCCTCGCGGGCTGCGCGAGCAGCGACAGCGATGGCGCCCAGGACGACACCGAGAACACCGCCAAGGGCAACGAGGCAAACGGCACCGGCGCCACCTGTCAGGGCAAGGCCGGGGAGGCCGACACCGCCGAGCCGCTCGGGGCCGAGGGCGACGCCGACGGCACCGGCAAGAAGATCGGCATGGTCTTCGACGTCGGCGGCAAGGGCGACAAGTCCTTCAACGACTCGGCGTTCGCCGGCATCACCGCCGCCGCCGAGAACACCGGCGCCGAGATCAAGGAGCTGGAGCCCTCGACCGACGGCTCCAACCGCGAGCAGCTCATGCGCCAGCTCGCCGACGAGGACTACGACCTCATCATCGGCGTCGGCTTCGCCTTCGCCGAGGTGATGCCGGGCATCGTGGCCGACTACCCCGACACCCAGTTCGCCATCGTCGACTCGGTCCTCGAGGCCCCGAACGCCACCTCGATCACCTTCGCCCAGCACGAGGGCTCCTTCCTGGTCGGCGCCATCGCCGCCCAGAAGACCGAGACCGGCACCATCGGCTTCGTCGGCGGCGTCGACACCGAGCTCATCAAGGAGTTCGAGGCCGGCTACGTGGCCGGTGCGAAGGCCGTCGACCCCGACATCAACATCGACATCAAGTACATCTCGACCGGTGACGACTTCAGCGGCTTCGGCGACCCGACCAAGGGCGAGACCATCGCCAAGGGCCTCTACGACGCCGGCGCGGACGTCGTCTACCACGCCTCGGGCGGCTCCGGCGAGGGCGTCATCAAGGCGGCCGCCGAGGCCGACCGCCTCGTCATCGGCGTCGACTCCAACCAGTACCTGTCGGCCACCGAGGACCAGCAGCCCTGCCTGCTCTCGTCCATGCTGAAGCGGGTCGACGTCGGCGTCTACTCCACCATCATCGACTTCCTCAAGGGCGAGGAGATGGGTGTGGTCAAGACCTTCGACCTGGCCAACGACGGCATCGGCTACGCCACCCAGGGCGGCCAGATCGAAGACACCGCCGCCATCGATGCGTTCAAGCAGCAGATCATCGAGGGCGAGATCGAGGTCCCGAAGGTCCCCTGAGGACCCCGGTGAGCAGACCTCGCCCCTGAGCCCGCCGAGCCCGGGGCCGCACCGTCGGCCCCGGGCTCGTCGCTTCCGAGGAGCATGACGAACCCGTGACCAGCGCCGTAGACGACGACCTCCCGAACCCGCCGCCCGGCGAGGAACGCCCCCTGGCGGTCCACCTCGACGGCATCGTCAAGCGCTTCCCCGGCGTCGTGGCCAACCGCGACGTGAACCTCGCCGTCCGCCCCGGCACGATCCACGCGATCGTCGGCGAGAACGGCGCCGGCAAGTCCACCCTCATGAAGATCCTCTACGGGATGCAGAAGCCCGACGAGGGGACCATCGAGATCGACGGCGAGCCCGTCTCCTTCTCCAGCCCCAAGCAGGCCATCCGCCGGGGCATCGGCATGGTGCACCAGCACTTCATGCTCGCCGACAACCTGACCGTGCTCGAGAACATCATCCTCGGCCACGAGCCCAGCTTCCTCTTCCACATCAACCGCCGCGCCGCCCGCAGCCGCATCGTGGAGCTGGGCCGCCAGTTCGGGATGCCGGTGGACCCCGACGCCCTGGTCGAGACGCTCGGCGTCGGCGACCGCCAGCGGGTCGAGATCCTGAAGGTCCTCTACCGCGGCGCCCGCATCCTCATCCTGGACGAGCCGACCGCCGTCCTCGTCCCCCAGGAGGTGGACGAGCTGTTCGGCAACCTCCGGGAGCTGAAGGAGGAGGGCATCTCCATCCTCTTCATCTCCCACAAGCTGGACGAGGTGCTGACGGTCGCGGACGACATCACCGTCATCCGCGCCGGCACCACCGTCGCCACCCGCCGCCCCCACGAGGTGACCGCCCACCAGCTCGCGGAGCTGATGGTCGGCAGCGACCTGCCCACGCCCGAGACCCGCGAGTCCACCGTCACCGACACCGTCGAGCTGTCCATCCGCAACCTCACCTGCGAGCGCCCCGGCGCCCGGCCGATCCTGGACGACGTCTCGATCGACATCCACCGGGGCGAGATCGTGGGCATCGCCGGCGTCGAGGGCAACGGCCAGTCCGAGCTGATCGCCGCGGTCATGGGCATGCTCGGCGTCGACGCCGGCAGCATCCACCTCGCGGGCCGCGACATCACCGCCCTCGGCACCCGGGGCCGCCGCCGGGCCGGCATCGGCTACGTCCCCGAGGACCGGCACCGCCACGGGCTGCTCCTCGACGCCCCGCTCTGGGAGAACGCCGTCCTCGGCCACCAGACCGAGGCCCCCAACGTCGACGGCATCTGGATCGACCGGGCCGGCGCCCGCACCCGGACCGACGAGATCGTCCGGCGCTTCGACGTCCGCACCCCGAACATCGACGTCACCGCCGGCGCCCTCTCCGGCGGCAACCAGCAGAAGCTCATCATCGGCCGGGAGCTGCTCGCGGCGCCGACCACGATCATCGCCGCCCACCCCACCCGCGGCGTCGACGTCGGCGCCCAGGCCGCCATCTGGGACCAGCTCCGCGACGCCCGCAGCGCCGGGCTCGCGACCCTGCTGATCTCGGCCGACCTGGAGGAGCTGATCGGCCTGTCGGATCGCCTCCTCGTCATCTTCGAGGGCCGGATCGTGGCCGATCTCCAACCGGCCGCCACCACCCCCGAGGAGCTGGGCTCGTACATGACCGGCGCCCGCAGCGACCGGACCCCCACCTCTGCCGGAGGCACCGCGTGAGATCGAAGACGTTCACCCTCCAGCTCGCCGCCCCCGTCCTGGCGATCGCCGTCGCGCTGGCGGTGTCGGCCCTCATCCTCCTCCAGGCCGGCTACAGCCCGCTCGACGTGCTCGACGTCATCATCCACCAGGGCTTCAAGCGCGAGCGGATCGTGGAGACGTTCAACCGGGCGTCGCCGTACTACATCTCGGCGGTCGCCGTCGCCATCGGGTTCAAGATGAACCTGTTCAACATCGGCGTCGAGGGCCAGTACAAGGTGGCGGCGCTCGTCGCCGCCTGGGCCGGCGCCATGGTCCACCTGCCCGCCGCGATCCACGTGCCGTTCATCCTCCTCGCCGCCATGCTCACCGGCGCCGCCTGGGCCACCATCCCCGGCATCCTCAAGGCGACCCGGGGCGTCAGCGAGGTCATCTCCTCCATCATGTTGAACTCGATCGCGTTCGGCTTCAGCTCCTACATGCTGACCCGGCACTTCCGGGCGCCCCGCGGCGAGTACGCCGGCACCGTCGGCACCGTCGCCCTCGACGACTCCGGCCGCCTCCCCTCGCTCAACGGGCTGCTGGAGACCGTCGGCATCCACCTCCCGGGCTCGATCCGCATGCAGTCCTACGTGGTCGTCGCCCTCCTCGTCGGCATCGCCTACTACCTCCTGCTCTGGCGCACCCGCTTCGGCTTCGACCTCCGGGCCACCGGCTCCAACGCCGAGGCCGCCCGGGCCAGCGGCGTGGACCCGAAGCGGATGATCGTCCAGGCGATGATCGTCTCGGGCGCCATCGCCGGACTCGTCGGCCTCAACAACGTGATGGGCGACGCCGGCCGCTACACCGACGTGTCGGTCATCCGCGGCCTCGGCTTCACCGGCATCGCCGTCGCGCTCCTCGGCCGCAACCACCCCGTCGGTATCGCGTTCGCCGCCCTGCTGTGGGCCTTCATGGACGCCCTCCAGACCCCGCTGTCGAGCAACGAGCTGCCCAAGCAGATCACCGCGATCCTCCAGGGCGTCACCGTCATGTCGGTCGTCGTCGCCTACGAGATCACCCGCCGGGTCGGCCTGCGCCGGGACGCCGCCGCGCTGCGCCGCCAGCAACCCCCGCCCCCCACCGAACCCCCGTCGTCCGACCCGAACCCCGAGCTGGTGCCGGCATGAGCCTCATCGACGCCCTCCAGGAACCGGTCACCTCCGGCCCCGCACCCGCCGACACCGCCAAGCCGCTGCTGCCCCGCTGGGCGCTCTGGCTCCTCTACCTCGTGGGCGGCGTCCTGCTGCTGTCCTTCGTCCGCGAGACCACCGGCGCCGGCCAGCTCACCTCCGCCAACACGTTCCGCTCGGCGCTCCAGCTCGCCATGCCCATCGCGCTCGCCGGCCTCGGCGGCCTGTGGGCCGAGCGGGTCGGCGTCGTCAACATCGGCCTCGAGGGGATGATGGTCCTCGGCACCTGGTTCGGTGCCTACGGCGCCATCGCCTACGGGCCGTGGCAGGGGGTGCTGCTCGGCGTGATCGGCGGCGCCGTCGGCGGCCTCATCCACGCCGTCGCCACGGTCACCTTCGGCGTCGACCACATCATCTCCGGCGTCGCCATCAACCTGCTGGCGGTCGGCGTGACCGACTTCCTCACGACCACCACCGGGAGCTGGGGCAACGCCACCAAGGAGTCGCCGCCCATCGGCGGCAACGTCCCCCGGCTCGACCTCCTGCCCTTCCTCAAGGACCCGCTGCGCGACCTCGCCGGCCAGAACCGGTTCTTCCTCTCCGACCTGGCCCGGATGGTCCTCGGGCTCACGAGCAACATCTCCAGCCTCATCGTCATCGCGTTCGGCCTGTTCGGCCTCACCGCCTACGTGCTCTGGCGCACCCGCCTCGGCCTCCGCCTCCGCTCCGTGGGCGAGGACCCCGACGCCGCCGACTCCCTCGGCGTCAAGGTGCTCAGCCTCAAGTACCTGGCCCTCACCATGAGCGGTGCCCTCGCCGGCTTCGGCGGCGTGATGCTCGTGTACCTGTTCTCGGAGAAGTTCCAGAGCGGCCAGACCAACGGCCGGGGCTACATCGGCCTCGCCGCCATGATCTTCGGCAACTGGCGCCCCGGCGGCCTCATCGCCGGTGCCGGCCTGTTCGGCTTCATGGACGCCATGCAGTCCCAGGTCGACAAGACCAGCCACGCCCTCCTCGTGGCCGCCGCCATCCTGTTCGTGGTCCTCGGCATCGTGGCGCTCGCGCGCCGCCGCTGGGTGCCCGGCGTGCTCCTCCTCGTGATCGCCGGCCTCGCCTGGTACTGGTACGACACCACCGACAAGCTCCCGCCCGAGTTCATCCCCTACTTCCCGCACGTCACCACCCTCCTCGTGCTCGTCCTCGCCAGCCAGCGCCTGCGCATGCCCGCCGCCGACGGCAAGATCTGGCGGCGATCGGGATGACCGCCGCCGCCTCCGGGCCGACCGGCGAGGCCGGGGACGTCGACTGGGCGGCGCTGCGGGCCGAGGCCCGGGCCATGACCGCCCGCGCCTACGCGCCCTACTCGCAGGTCCGCGTCGGCGCCGCCGCCCTCGTGGACGACGGGCGCATCGTCGCCGGCGCCAACGTGGAGAACGCCTCCTACGGCCTCTCGCTCTGCGCCGAGTGCTCCCTCGTCGGCCAGCTCGCCGCCACCGGCGGCGGCCGCCTCGTCGCCTTCACCGTGGTGGGCGGCGACGGCGAGTACCTGGCCCCGTGCGGCCGCTGCCGCCAGCTCCTGCACGAGTTCGGCGGCCCCGCGCTGCGCATCCACGTGGGCGACCGCGTCGTCACCCTCGCCGACCTGCTCCCCGGCGCCTTCGGCCCCGACGACCTGCCCGAGCGCGCCACCCCCTGACCGCCCACCCCGACCGCCACACCCGGAGGAACCGGTGACCGAGCGCAAGTACCACATCGGCTTCGGGGCGGCGGACCTGCCGCCCGGCACCACCATCGCCCTCCTCAGCGGCGACCCCGACCGCTCCGCGCACATCGCCGCCGACCACCTCGACGGAGGGCGGGCGCTCGCCCGCAACCGGGGGCTCGACAGCCACCTCGCCACCCTCCCCGGCGGCGCCCCCGTCCTCTGCGCCACGAGCGGCATGGGCGCCCCCTCCGCGAGCATCGTGGTGAACGAGCTGGTCCAGGTCGGCATCCGCACCGTCATCCGCATCGGCACCAGCGGCTCCATCCAGCCCTTCGTCCGCTCCGGCTCGGTCGTCGTGGCCTCGGCCGCCGTCGCCAACCAGGGCGCGGCCGACGACGTGGCCCCGGTGCGCTTCCCGGCCGCGGCCGACCCGTTCCTCACCGTCGCCCTCGCGGACGCCGCCCGGGCCGCGGGCATCGACCACCACGTCGGCGTCGTCGCCTCCACCGACACCTTCTACGAGGGCCAGGAGCGCAGCGCCTCCTCCGCCAACCCCCACCTGCTGCGCCGCCTCCACGGGATGATCGACGAGTACGCGGCGCTCGGCGTCCTCAGCTTCGAGATGGAGGCCGGCACGCTCCTCAAGATGGGCCTCGTCTACGGCTTCGCCGCCGCCGCGGTCCTCGGCATCGTCGCCGAGCGCACCGAGGACGAGCACCCCGACCTGGCGGCCAAGGACGCCGCCGTCACCAACGCCATCCGCACCGCGATCGGCGCCGCCGACGCCTGGAGCCGCCGGCCGACCCCGGCCTGAACCCGACCCCGGCCTGGCGCCGATGGCGGCCTGACCCGACCCCCGACCCCGAGTCCATAACGTCGTTATGGAACACTGGTGCCCATGACCGACCCCACCGACCCCACCGACCGGACCGAGCCCGGCTCGACCACCGACACCGATGCCGGCGAGCGCGCCGCCGAGCGGATCGAGGTGCAGCGCACCGTCACCGCCACCCCCGCCGAGGTGTTCGCCGTGCTGCGGGACCCGCAGGGCCACGTGGCGATCGACGCCACCGGCATGCTCCAGGACGCCACCGGGGACCCGGTGGGCGCGGTCGGCGACCGCTTCGTCGTCCACATGGACCGCGAGGCCCTCAACGACTACCCGCTCGGCCGCTACGACGTGACCGTCATCATCGAGACCTACGAGGCCGACGCCGAGATCGCCTGGAGCATCGACGGCGCCATCAAGCCGCCCATCGGCCACACCTACGGCTACCGGCTGGAGGCCGTCGAGGGCGGCACGCTCGTCACCTCGTACTACGACTGGTCCGAGATCGCCCCCGAGTGGCGCGAGGCGGACATCTTCCCCGTCGTCTCCGAGCTCGCCCTGCGCGCCACCCTCGGCATCCTCGACCGCACCGTCCGCCGCGGCTACCCCCTCGCCTCGACCTGACGCGGTTGCGGGGGCGGGGTGATCGCGGGCACACTCGGAGCGCCTGCAACGGGCAGGCACTCGGCACCCCAGCCGATGACACCGGAGCCCGAACATGGTTCTCTCCGCTGCCCAGGTCGACGCGTTCGAGCGCGACGGCTTCCTCGTCGTCCCCGACGCCGTCCCCCACGAGGCCTGCGACGAGCTGATCGCCCGCGCCGGCCGGATCGTCGACGAGTTCGACCCCCGCACCGTCTCGATCTTCTCCACCCGCGAGCAGACCCGCACCAGCGACGAGTACTTCCTCTCGTCCGGCGACGGGATCTGTTGCTTCTTCGAGGAGGAGGCGTTCGACGCGGACGGCTCCCTGAAGCAGGACAAGGCGCTGTCGATCAACAAGATCGGCCACGCCCTGCACGACCTCGACCCGGTCTTCGACCGGTTCAGCCGCCAGCCGGCCATCGCCGAGGCGGCCACGTCCATCGGCATGGCCGACCCGAAGCTGCTCCAGTCGATGTACATCTTCAAGCAGCCCCGCATCGGCGGCGAGGTCACCTGCCACCAGGACTCGACCTTCCTCTACACCGACCCGATGACCGTGGTCGGCTTCTGGGTGGCGCTCCAGGACGCCACCACCGAGAACGGCTGCCTCTGGGCCGAGCCGGGTGGCCACCGCGGCCCGCTCCGCAAGCGGTTCGTGCTCGACGCCGACGGCGGCACCCGCTTCGAGGTGCTGGACGACACACCCTTCGCCGAGCCCGGCGGCGCGGACCTCGTGCCGCTCCCGGCGACGAAGGGCACGCTCGTGCTCCTCCACGGCCTGCTCCCCCACTGGAGCGACGTGAACCGCAGCGACCGCAGCCGCCACGCCTACACGGTCCACGTGATCGACGGCGCCGCCGACTACCCGGCCGAGAACTGGCTGCACCGCGGCGACCAGCTCCCCTTCCGGGGCTTCGACGCCGCCTGAGCCGTCCGGGCCGTGCACGGCAGGTGCACGGCCGGCGCACATCGGGTGACGGGTCCCGCCCCGGGCCGCCCACCACCGGGGCGGGTTGGTTACCCTTCGCCCATGAGCCAGCGGATCACCCTCGACGCGCTCCGACAGGCGCCCAAGGTCCTCCTCCACGACCACCTCGACGGCGGGCTCCGGCCCGCCACCGTCGTGGAGCTGGCGGCCGACGCCGGCCACGCCCTGCCCACCACCGACCCCGGCGAGCTGGAGGCGTGGTTCCACCGCGGCGCGGCCCGCAACGACCTCGTCCTCTACCTGGAGACCTTCGAGCACACCGTCGCCTGCATGCAGACCCGCGAGGCCATCGAGCGGGTGGCGTTCGAGTGCGTCGAGGACCTGCACCGCGACGGCGTCGTCTACGCCGAGGTCCGCATGGCGCCCGAGCTGTGCATCGAGCGGGGCCTCTCCCCCGACGACGCCGTCGAGGCCATGCTCGCCGGCTTCCGCCGCGCCACCGACCGCTACCCGATCGAGGTCGGCCTGCTCGTGACCGCCATGCGCCACGCCGCCCGGAGCCAGGAGATCGCCGAGGTCGCGCTCCGCCACCTGGACGACGGCGTGGTCGGCTTCGACATCGCCGGCAGCGAGTCCGGCAACCCGCCCAGTCGCCACCTCGACGCGTTCCGCACCGTCGCCGCCGCCAACAGCCACATCACGATCCACGCCGGCGAGGCGTTCGGCCTCCCCTCCATCTGGGAGGCGCTCCAGATCTGCGGCGCCGAGCGGCTGGGCCACGGCGTCCGCATCATCGACGACATCACCCTCGACGCCGACGGCCGGGCCACGCTCGGCCGCCTCGCCGCGTTCGTCCGCGACCGGCGCGTCCCGCTCGAGATGTGCCCCACGTCCAACGTCAACACCGGCGTGTGCGACACCATCGCGGAGCACCCGATCGGCCTGCTCCGGGCGCTGCGCTTCCGGGTCACGGTCAACACCGACAACCGGCTCATGAGCGACACCACCCTCAGCGAGGAGTTCGCCAAGCTCCACGAGGCGTTCGGCTGGGGCTGGGACGACGTCGAGTGGCTCACCATCAACGCCATGAAGTCCAGCTTCTGGCCCTTCGACCGGCGCCTCCGCATCATCGACGAGCGGATCAAGCCCGGCTTCGCCGCCCTGCGGGCCTCCTCCCTCGGCACCAGCGTCGCCGCCCGCTGAGCCGGGCCGACGCCCGACCGACACCCCGCCGACCGACGTCGGGCCCACCGACACCCGGCCCGCCGGCAGCGACGCGAAGCTGGTCGGGCCACCCGCCCCAGAACCACTGGAGGTCCCGATGAGCCGCACCGTCTTCTTCACCGCCACGACCCTCGACGGCTACCTCGCCGACGAGCACGACTCGCTCGCCTGGCTCTTCGCCCAGGAGGGCGTCGACCCCGAGACCGGCGAGGCGCCCGCCGAGGACCCGATCCACGAGTTCATCGCCGGGGTCGGAGCGCTCGTCATGGGCGCCACCACCTACCGCTGGGTGCTCGACCACCTGGCGCGCACCGGCGACGCGTGGCCCTACGACCAGCCGACCTGGGTGTTCACCCACCAGGACCTGCCGCTCGCCGCCGACGACGTGACCCTCGTGCAGGGCGAGCCGACCGACCACATCGAGGCCATGCGGGCCGCCGCCGGCGACCGCGACCTCTGGATGGTGGGCGGCGGCGACCTCGCCGCGCAGTTCGCCGAAGCCGGCCTCCTCGATGAGCTGGTCCTGACGATCGCACCGGTCACCCTCGGCGCCGGCCGCCCCCTCTTCCCCCGCCGCTGGGACCTCCGCCTGACCGGCCACGAGCAGAACGGCCCCTTCCTCTGCGCCCGCTACGACGTGGTCGGCCCCGGCCGCTGGGACGAGGACCACGCCGCCGAGCGCTGACCTCGGCCGGCGGGGAACCCGCCGCTCAGAGGCCGTCGAGGATGTCTCGGCTGGCGGAGCAGCCGAGGCGGGTGGCACCGGCGTCGACCATCGCGAGCGCGGAGGCGGCGTCGCGGATGCCGCCCGACGCCTTCACCCCGAGCCGGCCGCCGACCGCGTCGGCCAGGATCGCCACCGCCTCCACCGTCGCCCCACCCGAGGGGTGGAAGCCGGTGGAGGTCTTCACGAAGTCGGCGCCGGCCGCCTCCGCCGCCCGGCAGGCCGCCACGATCCGCTGCCGCTCACCGAGCAGGGCGGACTCCACGATCACCTTCAGCACCACGTCGGGCGCCGCGGCCCGGACCTCCGCGATGTCGGCCTGCACCACGTCCCACAGGCCCGACGCCGCCGCGCCCAGGTCGATCACCACGTCGACCTCGGTCGCCCCGTCCGCCACGGCCTGCGCCGCCTCGGCCGCCTTCACCGCGCTGCGGTGCGCCCCCGACGGGAAGCCGACCACGGTGGCGACCCCCGTGCCCTCGGGCAGCGCACCGGCCGGCAGGGGCAGCCGCCCGGGCGACACGCACACCGCGCCGACGCCGAGCGAGGCGGCCTCGCCGCAGAACATGGCGATCTGACCGGGCGTAGCCTCGGGGGCGAGGAGGGTGTGGTCGATCATCCGGGCGAGCTGGGCGCGATCCATGCCGCCAGGTTGCCAGGTCGGCGCATCGGCGCGCCGCGCTCGGCCAAGATGGGGGACGTGCTCATCACCGTCGTGGACCACCCGCTCGCCCGCCAGGCCCTGACCACCCTCCGGGACGAGGGCACCGACCGCACCGGGTTCCGGACCGCGATGGACGACCTGGCCGGCCTCCTCGTCTACGAGGCCACCCGAGCCCTGCGGGTCGAGACCTACGAGGTCCGCACCCCGCTCGCCACCACCACCGGCGTCCGGGTGGCCGAGCCACCGATGATCGTGCCGATCCTGCGGGCCGGCCTCGGCCTGATGCCCGGTGCGCTCCGGTTCCTGCCCGACGCGCCCACCGGCTTCATCGGCGTCGCCCGCAACGAGGAGACGCTCCAGCCCGAGCCGTACATGAACTCGGTGCCGGAGGACCTCGACGGCCGCGACGTGCTCGTGCTCGACCCGATGCTCGCCACCGGCGGCTCGCTCACCCACGCCTGCACGATCCTGCGGGACCGCAACCCGGGCCGGCTGACCTGCGTCTGCGTGCTCGCCGCGCCCGAGGGCGTGGCCGCGCTCGACCGCTCAGGCCTGGCCGACGAGCTGGTGATCGCCTCCATCGACGACCACCTCAACGACGTGGCCTACATCATCCCCGGCCTCGGCGACGCCGGCGACCGCCTCTACGGCACCGCCTGACCGCCCCGCACCGCCGGGCCCCGGCCTCGGGCCGCCGGGCGCCACCCGCCCGGGCCGTCGAGGAGCCGGCTGCGCCTCCTCGCACCGGGCCGGTCGCTGCGTGCACGAGCGGATGCCGGGATCCTGACGACGACCTGGTCGCGGCCCATCCGCTCGTGCGCTCAGCCGAGGCGGGCCTCGAGGTTGCCCTCCACGTCGCGGATCTCGACGGTGACCTTCCGGCGGCTCGTCCCGTCCCGGGCGGTGCAGGTCAGCGTCTCGCCGGGCGCGGCCACGAGCACGCCACCCGCGCCGGTGTCTCGGCCGGTCCCGTCGGCGGCGCCCTCGTCCGCGTCAGCCGCACCACCGCCCGCGCCCGAGCCGGCGTCGTCGCAGTCGACGGCCACCCGGCGGTCCAGCTCGTCCCCCAGGGCCCGGGTGACCCGCCGGGTCAGCTCGGCCCGGTCGAGCACCGCGTCGAGCAGGTCGACCGTCAGGCGGTCCCCGCCCGCGTGGGTGACCACCAACCGCACCCGCGCGCCGCCCCGAAGCTCCGCTTCGCACCGGGTGGTGGAGCCGGTCCGCCGCCTCGGCGCCTCGGGGCAGTGCACCGCCGTCACCGCCGCCGGGAGGGTGCCGTCCAGCTCGGCCCGGACCGCCCGCTCGCTCGCCCGCCGGTCCAGCTCGTCGCTCGGTGAGCTGCACGCCGCCACGAGCCCCGCCAGCGCCCCGCCGAGGAGCGCCCACGCCGCACCGCGGCCGCCCCCGCGGCGCCGAGCCGGCGCGGCCGCTCGTGCGCTCAGCAGGTGACGAGCCATGCGACCAGGCCCGCCTGGCCGAGGTGGTAGGTGACCATGACGGCCACGCCGCCGAGCCGCCGCTCCTCGATGAAGCGGTTCCAGGCGAGCGTGGCGTCGGAGGCGTAGAAGAGCATCGCGCCCGCCACCGCGACCGCCGACGCGGTGCCGAAGGCGCTCACCACCATCGCCGAGATGACGACCAGGTAGGCGATGACCGGACCCACCAGCTCGCCACCGCCGTGCTCGGGGTTGGTGCGCACGCCCGAGACGATGCGACGCCCGATGGTGGCGATGGCGACGGCCACGACCACCACGCCGACCGCGAGCCACGGCCACGACTCCCGCCCGAGCTGGAGGCCGACCACGTAGGCGAGGTGACCGAGCAGGAACGACGCCAACCCGCCGACGAACAGCTTCTCCGAGCCGAGCAGGAACACGTCGCCGGCGAGCGACAGCACGAGCCCCGCCACGAACCAGGCCCGGACGGTGCCGTCGAACGGCTCCAGGGTCACGGCCACGCCGATGAGCAGCGCGAGCGACAGCGGCTTGGTGACG
>Ga0207868_1001812_pt1 | contig 14016 bp, 16 predicted proteins | sample Passage237B_FD_187370 | JGI IMG/M metagenome (GOLD analysis project Ga0207868, IMG submission 187370) | Cellulose adapted compost microbial communities from Newby Island Compost Facility, Milpitas, CA, USA - Passage2 37B (SPAdes) (version 3) ... | reverse complement strand
TATCTTGAGTATTGCCTTGCTAACCTTAAAAGCAGTCGGCAACCATTCAATATGTTGTTGCAAGATTTTGCAACGTACCCAAATGAAAACAGGTTCGCAAAGACAATTCTTGCCCTGCTCACGGAGCAATCCAAAGAGTTGACGGATGGCGTAAATTTGAAGGAACTTCTGAGTATATTAACTGCTAATGCTCCTGGATTTCACGCACGGGAGATTGCTCATGAAACAGTATTGCTCCTTAAACTTGCCAACGGGTTTAAGTTGGAAATCATTTGCTATACCGAAGATACAACCACTGTAAAGCTGTTACTTGCGTTGGGTTTATTTTTAAATTCTTCGCCAGATTTTCTTGTCGTAGATAAGTCGCGGAAACAAGACTTCTGTAAGGTTCAGATATTAATGCTGAAAGACTTTCGAAATATATTCCCCAAAATAAAAATCCCTACTACAAATCAACGTATTTTAACGTACCACCTTCAAAAAGATGATTACGATATTCCCAACTATATCGTTGTCGATGAACAATATGAAAAATCTGCAGATCTAGTCTCAGATCTTAATAATAAACATTTCATGTATTTTTTAGGTGCAGCAATTAGAACGTTGATTACTAATTACTACCACTTAAAGGACAGTGTAACTGACCGCTTAACAAAGCCGGTCACTCGGAAGCTAGCTTTCTTGATGGGATTTACAAATATTGAAGAAATTAAGGCTCAAAAAGAAACCTATTTTGTGGACTTAAACAAACTTGACAAATTAGTGAATAATTATTTTATCGACGATGGAAGACTTGGATAAATTAATACAGTATGCAGTTAGCTTGGAATTTAATGCCCCTCAAAAGCCACAACAAGTGGCTGTTATTGGGATAGCATTTGCAAACTCGTCTTATTGTAAGGATGCATATTTCCTTTTGAAAAATAATCTGCAAGGACAAAATGTGAATGCTGAAATAATTGTAAAAGGAATCATTTTGCGTCTGAACATTAAAAATACGTCTGGTGAGCAGTTGTTTAGCGCCGAGCTTAATTATGATAATTCTTACTTACAGGAATTTATAAAGCTGTGGCCGCCGGGAAAGTCGATTGGTTTAGTCTTTGGTGCGAAACAAAACTGTGACTTTTATGTCATTAATCCAGAGCCAGTAGACGGCGATTTTCAACCATTTTTATTAAGTAGTTATGAATTAACGCAGAGAAGTGACTACCAAGAATAATATGGCACAAAAATACTTTTAACATTCCGGTTCCACCGATTGGTATATTCGAGTTAATCTCACATTTTAACAACACTAGTATCATATTCTTGACGGGCAAAACCGCCTGCTTATAAACAGAAAGCTTAAATGAAATATAGTATTTAGCTTACTCGAGGAGGTTCTTTACATTTAATACAGCTTCATAACCCTCTAAAAAGTTCGATATTTAACATCTTCTCTACCCTAAACTAGCGGCAGCCTGTTAGAAATACCTTTCCATTCAGATAGATAAACCTTCAAGAAAGGTCAAAAATGGTATCAAGGGTTCGATTGTGACCCCGCCCAGTCCGCCAGCTTAAAAAAGCAATCACTAGATAAACAGTGGTTGCTTTTTTCTTTAGGGAAAGGCAGCAGTTTTTGATCAAATCTCTTTTCAGTCACATTCTCTCTCTTCGATATTTTACCGGAATTGTCTATAACATGAGGGCCGATGGGCTCAGTTTTGTAGACAACCTTAATTACGGTAAAACGGGATAACCCTGCCGTGGGCTTTCTTTTCGGCGGTTTCGTCGTTGAAAGTAACCTGATCGAGCATATAGTAAGGGCAACCAAGCCTGTCTACCCTTTTGAAGGTATAGGTAATTTCATCCATCTCCTGCTCCTCGATTTGCAGGAAAATGATATTGTTTGCGCTTCCAGCAGTGACATAGGTGCAAAGGTGGCTTTGGTCATCCGAAATTAAGTATTCAATCGCCTCCAATTCTTCCCTGCCCGGCATTTTGGCGAACAGTTGGAGCTGTTCGAGGTCATATTTGGGATTGTCGGATAAGAACAGGTTTTCCTTGGTGTCCTTATCATACACATTGAAGCGCAGGGTATCGGGCACGACTACCGCAAGGCAATTGCCCCGTTCTTGACCGGCCTTGTCACACGATACGAGCAGCATGCCGAGCGACACGATGCATGCCGCAACAGAAAAGGATATTTTGATCGCTTTGCTCATGACAGGAGTTTAATCAATTGGTATGTCCCCATTGAGACGTAGAAACCGACAGAAAAGCTACAGCCTTATCACGGTATAGGGCATTTTCCGTTTACCGGGATGCGTTGCGGTTATCATTTAAAGCCAAACTGGATTTTCAGGCCAATCGCCGACGAATGCCCGTTGGGACCCGGCATTGGAATTATTGCAGGATCGACCCTGGCCATGAGTGCGTCACTAACACTCCATCTATTCTTGAGCATCTCTGAGACGTATGCTTCGACCGCATTCAATCCCCACCACCCGACCATCACCAGCACGGTTAAATCCCGGTTCCTCCGGTGGTAATCTTTCGCATTAATAACGGAGTTTGTGAAATCCTCGTCGCCCCGCTGATATGGCGACCAAGGGGGTGGCGCATTATTATTCTGTATCCTATATTGGGCTTCAGCCAAGTAATCTTTATAATACCCCTGGTTAAAGTTAAAGACCAAAACACCGGTCACAAAACCGCCGTAGATAATGGGGACTTTCAACCACCAAAGGCCGCCATTGGTGTGTTGGCCCCATCCGGGTAAAATCAGTGACCGCCTCCAGACCCTCTTTGACTTGGCCTCAATAGCGAGCCGCGCCGAATCATCAAGCTGTGCAGACTTGGTTTTTAACGTACCGTTCGAAGAATTTTCATTGCTCTGTCCATTGCACAACATCGGTGATGCGGCAACAATCAAGAATAAAACGCATAAATATCTCATTACAAAATCCCATTGATTATTTACGGCACCGTTCCCCGGCCGTGAAATCCATAGGTATCATTCCAAATATAAGCATTTGAATTATAAAGAATGCCAAAACAATTAAAGTATCCCGAAAGCCTTCTCCAATTTGCGTTTCATATCCTTACCGCTTATTGCGATACCATCGATACCAAACCTTTTGGATACATCTTAAATACAGTCTCCCTTTGTCGCACTTCCCCCCTCACGTTGTCATATCTGCCCATTTGAATCCATCGAGTTCCGGCGTATGTTTGTATCACCGAAGATTTCGGGAATCTGAAGGATAGAATCCTATCGATGGTTTTGCATCAAATTAATTGACGAACTATGGAAAAGACCAAGGCAAGCGGATTCAGTGATGTGGATGGGTACTTGGCCGCTATTACGGACGCTAAGCAAAAAGCGATATTGGAACGTGTAAGGGCTACCGTCAAGCGTGCAGCTCCAGAGGCGGAGGAGCTGATCAGTTATCAGATGCCAGCCTATAAGTATAACGGCGTGCTTGTCTACTTCGCTGCATGGAAAAACCATTGGGGCTTTTACCCGGCAAGCACAGCCATCAAGGAAACATTCAGGGATGAATTGTCGGGGTACAAGCAGACAAAGGGAGCCATCCAGTTTCCTTGGGACGCTCCTTTCCCGGAAGACCTGGTCATACGGCTGGTCAGGAAACGTGTCGAAGAGAATTCGGCAGCTGCCAGGCATAAGACCACCAAGAAAGCAAAAGCACCAACGAAACATCGATAGCTGTCAGAGCCCATTATGTTTTTCATCGAGCGGACAATGCGCCAACGGCATAGGCTTACCCGGATAAACCAGGACGACGAGTCGCCTGTATTGTCAGGCAATGGGTTACTATTAAAGGTATTGACCCATAGCGACGCCAACGCTTTCTTCGACCTATACTCCTGTTTGGATATGCACAATGCCTCCTGGTCGCCCACCATCAAAGCCCGCGAGACGCAGGAACGTTTTGCCGAGCGCATTGTTTCGGCCTGTGAAATGATCTGGACTATCCGCTTAGCGGAAAGCCCAGATGCCATCATCGGCGACTGCGCCTTGCATCATTGGAACCGGCCAACCAATGAAATGGAACTCGGCGGCTCGCTTTTACCTGCATTTTGGGGGCACGGGATTATGGCAACCGCATTTCCATTGGTTTCAGCCTTTGCCAAGAACGTTTACGGGGTGAACACCCTCAAATGCACGACCTCAATCGCCAATCACAGGGCCATCCGGTTTGCCGAGAAAATGGGATTCAAGCGACTGACGGGGTCAAAATCCGCCATTACCTTCAGCAAAGAATTATAAATAACCGAATAGTCGAAAACCAATATTTGATAATATTTTTAGTAAAAAATCAAAAAATATTTGCAGTTTCCCATGCAAGTTATTATTTTTACTAAAATAATTAGGTAGTATGCATTCGGATTTTCAACCAGTTTTCGGCCTCCACCTGTATGAGTACCTGCTGATTATCGAACCTGCTGAACCCGTACAGAAACAACTCAAGGCATTTAAGCAGTATTTTTTGAAAAGCCACCGTTATCCAAACGCAATCGTTTCAAAGAGCCACATCACGTTGATGAGATTCGTCCAATACGACAGCTATGAGAAGCATATCGTCAATGAACTCCACCGATTGGCAGCTGCGGTAGCCCCTTTTGACGTCGAATTGCAGGGTTTTGGCACGTTTGGCCATACGCTCTTCGTTGACGTAAAGTCAGCAAATCCCATATTGGAGTTGGTAGCGATGCGCCGACGGGAACTCCGGCCGCTATTGAACGGGAGGAAGGCCCAAGGCCCCTATTTTGTGACCAAACCCCACGTTACCATTGCACGTAACCTCACCCCCGCACAAAACGATGCGATATGGCCCATTTGGAACAGGACCAAATACCGGGGCACGTTCCCAGCCAAATACATGATGTTGCTGAGGCGCATGGTAGGCACGCCGACTTATTCCGTTGTCCGGAAATTCAATTTCCTAGGCATCTCTCCCCGGTTTACCCAGGGCAAACTCTTTGCTTAGCTACCCGATTTTGAGTGCGAGTTCTTTGCCGTACATCATCTTGCGGAGGTTATTGAGCGCATAGCGCATCCTGCCCAAAGCTGTATTGATGCTCACGTCGGTGACATCGGCGATTTCCTTGAAGCTCATGTCGCCGTAGTGGCGCATGATCAGTACTTCTTTCTGGTCGTCGGGCAGCAGCTGAATCATCTTCCGGAGATCTTTGTGGGTCTGTTCCCGAATCATCCGGGTTTCCGCGCTTTCATCGGCGAAATGGAGGACATCGAAGATATCGAATCCCTCGCTATTGACGACCACGGGGGTACGGCGTTCCTTGCGGTAGTGATCGATCACCAAGTTGTGCGCAATACGCATCACCCACGGCAGGAATTTACCCTCTTCATTGTATCGACCGCCCCGGAGGGTGTTGATCACTTTGATGAACGTATCCTGAAAAATATCCTCGGCGAGATATTCATCCTTCACCAATAAATAAATGGATGTATATAGTTTAGATTTATACCGATCTATCAAAACCTCCAAACCTACCTCATCACCGGACACATAGAGACGAACGAGCTCTTGGTCGGTTAGTTGTTCAAGCTTCATAATACGCTACTTTCGCTTTTACTATTCTCTACAAATAAGTAACCTTTTCCTTGTAGTCGTATTTCCTATAGCAGCTCTCCTATCAATGGTTTCGTTAATATGCCAAAAAAAAACAAAATTTTCAGAAATTCAAAGCTTTTGTTTGAATTTCGGCTTCCGCCCAATGGCTATCGGATATTTGTAACAGAAAATAGGGTGTCTAAAACGTTTCCTATAACCACAAAGTACACCAAAAATCGCAAAGTACACAAAGAATAAATTGACGAATATAGTGCTTTGTGTGCTTTGTGTTCTTTGTGAAGCAATCTCGATGCGGGCGCAAGTGCGGGACTGCGGGCGCATCAAACCTTTGAGTCCTTTGTGGTTAATGCAAAACTACTTTTTAGACACCCTCGTATAGGCTACCCCCCGTATCGATTTTAGCGATACAATGGATATTCTGCCATCAACGCCTTCACCTTGTTGTGGATTTTCGTCAAGGCGGCATCGTCGTCGTGTTTGAGCAGCGCTACGTCGATCATTTCGGCGATTTCCAGCATCTGCTGCTCGTTGAGCCCCCGTGTGGTGATGGCTGCTGTACCCAGACGGATACCGGACGTCACAAAAGGCGATTTGTCGTCAAACGGCACCATGTTTTTGTTGATGGTGATGCCAGCCTTGCCGAGTGCAGCCTCCGCGGCCTTGCCGCTGATACCCTTGTTGCGCAGATCTATCAGCATCAGGTGGTTGTCCGTACCGCCGGAAATGATTTTATAGTCTTTCTTAACGAACGCTTCGGCCAAGGTTGCCGCGTTCTTCTTCACCTGGACGATATATTCCATATACTCCTCACTGAGCGCCTCTCCGAAGGCAATGGCCTTGGCGGCGATGATGTGCTCCAAGGGGCCACCCTGTGTACCCGGAAATACGGCCAAATCCAACAGGGAGGTGATGCTGCGGATTTCGCCCTTCGGCGTCTTGATGCCCCAGGGGTTTTCAAAGTCCTTGCCGACCATGATCAGTCCGCCGCGGGGGCCACGCAACGTCTTGTGCGTAGTGGTGGTCACCACATGGCAATGCGGCAATGGGTCGCTGAGCAACCCGCGGGCGATGAGCCCAGCCGGGTGCGAAATATCCGCCACGACCAATGCGCCGATTTCATCGGCCACCTTGCGGATAAACGCATAGTCCCAATCCCTCGAGTAAGCAGACGCACCGCAGATGATGACCTTCGGCTTCTCCTGCAGCGCGATTTCCTCCAGCTGTTTGTAATCGATAAGACCGGTTTCCCTATCGACACCGTAAAACAGCGGCTGGTAGAGCTTGCCCGAGAAGTTAACCGGCGAACCATGCGTAAGGTGCCCGCCATGAGCGAGATCGAAACCTAAGATTTTGTCGCCGGGCTGCAACAACGCCAGGAAAACAGCAGCGTTGGCCTGTGCCCCCGAATGCGGTTGCACGTTCACCCATTCGGCGTTGAAGAGCTTCTTGGCGCGCTCGATGGCGATAGTTTCCACTTCATCCACCACCTCACAGCCCCCGTAATAGCGTTTCCCCGGTAGGCCTTCGGCATACTTGTTGGTAAGCACCGACCCTGCTGCCTCCATCACCTGCTTGCTTACAAAGTTTTCCGATGCAATGAGTTCGATGCCCTCTTCTTGGCGCCTAAGCTCGTCATTGATTAATTTAAATACGGTTTCGTCCCTTCTCATTATGCTACAAAGAATTGAATGGGGTGTCTAAAAAGTCTCTTATAACCACAAAGTACACAAAGGACGCGCAAAGTACACAACGAATGAATTGATGAATATAAGTGCTTTGTGTTCTTTGTGAAAAACCTTTGAGTCCTTTGCGGTTAATGTAAGCATATCTTTTGAAACACCCTCACGTTAAAAAGTTGCGCAAAGATATAAACTTGGTTTCAATATTCAACTTCCCAGTTCACTTTTGATGGTCTTCAGTGCGAGTTCATAGGGATTTTCGGCTAACTCCGCAACATGGGCGAGGATAACCGCACTGAGTTCCTTTGCTTTTGCCGTAGCTGGCAGCCCCGTGACAGCGTTGCGGATAAGGGCGACGGTCCTATCCTTGAGCTGTTTCGTGACGGACCAAGCGGCGTCGCTCACGTACAGTTGCTGCGTGATATTATGCTGGTATTCCGAACGGATCTCGTTGACCAATAGGTGCCCGAAATCCACGGCGCTCAAAGCCGGTTCATGCAGCCGCAGGAGCATGTTCGTCGGATTGACGCGTTCGATGAACAACACGATACGCTCGTAGGCCTGTAACCGCAACGGCAGCAACTCCTTCTTGGCCAGGTGATTCATATCCAACGCCTTGATTCGGAACACATGGCTATTGTATTTGGGCCAAAACATCCAGTTGGCCACCCCGGCCACGACACATCCGGCTATGATGTATTTGCTTACGTCAATCAGGAACGCGGTGATATCCAATGGGGTCATTACCTTATGTTTATAGAACGTAAAAATCCGTATTTCCGTGCAAAAGTCGTGAATTTTATGTATTTTTGTGAAGTTTGGATTTAATTAATCAACAGCAATGAATACGGCGACACTTTCTACTGCAGCACCATTGACGCTGACACCTGGCGCCATCAAGGAGCTAAAGAAACTGAAAGAACAGCAGGAGATATCGGATGATTTCGGATTGCGGGTCGGTGTCGAGGGCGGCGGATGCGCCGGGATGAACTACATCCTGGGGTTTGACCAAAAGAAAGAAGGCGATTTGGAATATCTTATCGAAGGGATACGGCTGTTCATGAACAAAGCGCATGGCTTGTACCTGGCTGGCATGGAAATCGATTTCAAAAACGGCCTTGACGCCCGTGGCTTCACCTTCAATAACCCCAATGCATCAAGCACCTGCGGGTGCGGTTCGTCGTTTTCGGCGTAATGGCAGGGCGCTTGGGGTTTACAACACAAAGCTGTATTCCATCAAATCTTCGATACGGTTACAGCCGAGTTTCCGATAGATATTTTTACGGTGAGTCTTCACGGTATAATATGCGATGCATAGGGCATCGGCAATATAAGCGTTGCTCTTGCCCTTGATAAGCCACTTAATTATCGCTTTTTCCCGATGCGTGAGGGATAGATAACGCTGGGCAAGTTCGACCGACAACATTCTTTTCCTCCACAATTTGTTGAACAGGTATAGATATTCACTAAATTCCTCGCTGTCGACCTCGATGGTCAACCTTAGCCGGTCGCCGGTGCTGTCAATCATTAGGAGAGGCTGCTGATCAACCGACTGTTCCCTGACAGCCCCACGCGGGGATTCGACAAGCCAAGCCAGACTTTCCGCCTCTTCAATGAAATACTTCGGCCGGAAGTCCGACTCCGTTTCATCGAAGATCTGCATCACGCTCATGTGGGCCATCACATCTTTGGATACGATGAACGATATTTTTTCGAGGATACCCAATTGTTGGGTGGGGATATTCATGTTTTGATCCGTCCACAACTGCAGTGCCGGCGGTATACTGAAGTTGAAATCGCGTTGATCCCAAAGCGTTTTTCTGGGACGAAGCTGCTCATAAAAATCTCTTACCTCCAACAGGATAGGCATAAATTGCTCTGCTTGCTCGCAGTGTTTCCAAGTGGTGCGTATCAGCTTACTATCCTCAAAATAGCTTATGGTGGCAACGGTTGAATCAAAGATATCCATAGTTAGTCTGCGGGTTGATATATCAAAAATAGGAAAGCGGATTGACTTTTCCAAAAAATCACCCGTCCCCTCAACGCATCGGCCAGCGGAAAATACCCTATACCCAGCCTTCCCGGATTGCTTTGCCAACCAATTCCGCCAATGACGCTGTCTCCGTTTTTGCGAGAATGTTCCGGCGGTGCACGTTTACCGTATTTCGGCTGATGAACAGATTTGCGGCAATCATATCACTACTTTGGCCCTCCACAATCAATTTCAGAATTTCCCGCTCCCGTTTGGTCAGCAGTGGTTTATCGGGCAGGAAGATAACGGCAGGCTTTACATTGTAGTAGGAGGGCTCTCCCCCTAATCCAATAAAGCTCAACGTTGGTTCGCCCTCGGGCTTCAGGTGGGTAATATCGGTATGCACACCTAGTGTCCGGATTACGGCCCCATTTTCATCACATTGGATGGTGGTCACCTGTTGCAGGATACGGATATATCGGCCGTCTCTCCGTCTTGCACGGTAATCATGCGAAACCTTGTACTTCAACACCTTATCTGCCGGCAATCGATTGAAAAAATCGGTGACCGTATGCTCAAAATTCAGGAAATACGATATGTCTTCTGGGTGTATATTGTTAAATAACAATGGCACCGATAGCTCTTCGTCCGAATAACCTAAAACTTGCGACACCTTGGCGTCTACAAATTCAAAACTGGCAGTTAGGCAATTGAAAATATAATAATAGTAGTTGCCAACGTGGAAGAAATCCAACAATCGCTTATGTACTTCCAGCTCAAAGGACACGGAATCGTTGTCAGTGGATTTGGCGATTCGCTTCCAGATTTCTTTGGCCTTATCAAAGGAGATAATTTCCATTAATCTGCATAGATTGCTAAGGATAAAAGCACAAAAAATACTTACAAGTAACTATTTTTTGTACCGACACTTTACTGGATTTTTGCATTACAGACATCATTTTCAATGCCATGAAACAAAAATCTGCCCTGTTTACTCACAATGGTTCCAAGTTGTACATATCGACCTACTGTCTACTAAATAGCATATGGCTGCAACGCTTGAATCAAATTTTTCATAGTTAGTCACCGGCTTAGCCTACCAAAAATAAAAAAGAGTCCGCTTATCCGCAAAAAAAATCATAAGTTCCGTCAATGCATCCGGCACCAAAAAATACCCCGCGCGGGGTATTTCAGGTTACACGCCGGTAGCGGAGATTTGCAATAACCCAAAACAACAACTTTAGAAAAAGAAAACCATGAAAACATCAAGACTAATTTTCAGCCTATTCCTTTTACCATTGATGATGGTATCGTGCAAGAAGGACGGCGAAATAGACCGTGAACTCAACGCGAAGGAAAACCAACTTGTAGGCACTTGGAACGCCACAAGTGTAGTCAGGCAGCTCTTGGATGCCAACGGGGAAGTCCAGGACGAACAGACCATCACCGACATCGATGTCACATTCGTGTTCAAGGCCAATGGCAAAGTGATCGACAACGAAGGTTTCGAAGGCACCTTCCGCGTGGAGAACGACCGGATTATCATCAGCTACGAGGACGATGACGACTACATTTATGATATCGTATCCCTCACGGCTACAGAGGCAGTGGTCTTGTTTGAGTTCGATGGCCCCATGGGCAGAACCAAGGATCGGTATACATTGGTGAAGCAGTGAAAATATCACTTCCCCATCGGATGTAAGCAATCTTATTGGTTATAGCAAGGCTGCCTTTATCGCCTTTTGTAATATGGATATCAAACAACAAAGTTGTTTAAATTTTTGAAAGTTCCAGTTTTGTTGTTCTGAATCAAAAACAGGGAATCAAATTGGGAATGGTGGAAATTGATGCCAAGTGAGAACAAATAAGATATCAATAAATATTTTGATGAAACCTACCTTATTGTTGTTATACGCCTTGTTGTTGGTCACACTGTCAAATGCCCAACAATCCAATCCAATACCGATAGCCGCGCGGGATGTCTTTTTCTTATACCAGGAATTCGGGCTCCCCAACTCTACCGAGCCAAAGGTGTTGGTAATAAGCGAGTGCCTCTACCGGTACAAGTTTGCCTATGGCTATGACCAACCGGCATTGGTGGATGGCGTTCGTGCACCCCTGATGAGCGCGTTTGGGGAAAAGATGAAGGAGATTGTGAAAAATGAACACCATACCAACTCGGATAACCCGCACAACCAGGTAATTACCAAATCCAACGTAACCCTTGAATTTGCTTACCTCGATAACGGGGTAGCTGAGGCTACTGGCCCCGAACTCTACCTCACACTGTCTTCTGCTACCGACCTGCTTGTGCGTGTACGCGAGCGGATTATAGCCGACTATCGGGAAATGGGATACAAAGTGTTTCAAACGGGTTTCTCGGCTTATATAGATGATCACTTGAAACAGATGCAACTGGAACACATCGAACGGTTATCGCCGCTTTATGTAGAACCCTACCGTCACGGTGATATTCTTCGGCTGGCCCGACCCTACCTTACCAGCAGCAACTCGGCAGGTATAACGGTAGAACCTAAAAAGGCAAACAATGGAAGCACCGCCAACCGGGATGACACCGATTGGGCTGCCGTAACAGCTGCGAAAAGGCAGCAGGCCGAAGCGTACGAAGCGGAGGGCGATCGGCTGAATGCGTTGGGGACACTCTACATGGGCAGTGCGCTTGAGCAGTACCGGCTAGCACAGGAAACATATTACACAGACAGGGTACAGGAGAAAATCAACACCATCGATGCTTACTATAAACTCGGGCAGTCGCTAAACTACGGCATGGAAAAACTGGACGGCTTTGTTGACGATGTGAATAGTGAGTTGGATGCTTCTGGCGTACCTCATTTCGCCGGCCTCGGTATTGCTTATTCGGGTTTGGTACCGCAGTTTGGGAGCAAGAATGCACACCTCAACCAAGTAGCCCCCTTCAACCTTTCTATGTCGTATAGCACATACCGCATACTGGCAATGGAATTGGGCGTGAGTTACAGCCAATCGCCCACCTATGAGTTCTTTGCCGACCGCAATGGAATAGACGAACCAGTTCACGTCAGTTATAAATCGGCCGGCTTCATGGCAAACATTGGCGCAGGTTATACGCATCGAAATTTTGCGTATTATGTGGTTTACGGTTGGAATATTGATTTACTGATTACAGAAGCGAACACACTGACGGAAGGTTACATCGTCGATAAAGGTGAATTTAATATCGGAACTGGGCCAACGAAAATAAAGGCCGGGGTAAATTTCAGGGTGCCAAAAACAAGACTAGGCTTAGGATTGCATTACAGCATTTGGTTTAAAAAAGGCTATAACCTGTTTTTTGAATCCGCCGATACAGCGAATGCAACCTACGGCGATCAGAAATGGGACTTGAACAAAAGCAGGATTGACCCATACATGTTCCACACACTGGGCGCGAGTATTTACCTACTACGTAAAAACTGATGGCTATGTACAACAGTGGACTGACCCTGGCGACAATACTTCCATTGGGCGCGGTGCTGTGGAGTCTGTTGGGGTCGGTGTGGACCGGCAACGCGGGCCCGCAAACGACAAAATGCACGGTAGCGGTGGTGATCGTCTGGGAAAAGAAGCGTTGCACCAGCGGAAAGCTGACCAATACCGTCGATAACGCGATTGGCTACGAATACGCATACATCGGGAAGGAAGCGTTTGGCGTTGTGGGCAATCGCCTGAAGAAAAAATTGGCCGTAGCATACGGGGTAAAGGAAAGCGAACTCATCGCCATCCCCTGTTCCAGCCCAATCAACGTGCTATATGCCTACGAAAAAGAGCATCTCGGATGGGGTGATTGTAAGGCGATTAAGTATGCCGTCGGCAACGTCAAAACGGAAGCGGAATTGAACAAGCTACTAGACCAGAAGAAAGCACGTATCGTTGCCCGTTTTGATTGCAATTAATCAGAAATCCCATGTATGAATGGAAACAACCGATTTAATGATGAAAACCTGACACTCGACAGCTTCTACGCCAACGTGGATGTAGTGTGCCCAATATGCAATGGGCGTGCGTCCGCAAGTGTCGGTTTCGACCGCCACACCGCGCGCCTGCTGTGCACCCACTGTGGATACAGCAAGGAGCTATCCACCAAAATCGGCAAATATGGGAGCCTGCAGATGGCCGCGCATATGTTCTTCAACGCAACGCTATGGCTGCAGGCTCCTTTCAAAAACGACACCGTTTACGCATACAATGATAAACACCTGGCCTACCTAGAGTGCTATATCCAAGCAACGTTACGGGAGCACAAAGACCGCACGCATTTCACGTTGCTGGAAAAACTACCCAAATTCTATCACGAGGCAAAAAACAGGACAGCGCTATTGAAAATCATCGCTAAACTGAAAAAAAAGTGAAAGATTACTGTCATCCATAATCCATAGCGTTTACCATCCGCTTACCTTTTGTTTACCACTCCCATAGTGCTTCCTAACACCAGCCATACCTCTCGGTTACCTTTTCCTTACCATTTCTCTACCTCGGCTATACCATTTGCTTACCAATTCCTTACCATTTGTTTACCATTTCTTTACCTTTTCCATACCAATTCTTTACCAACGGGGCAAACAACTGGTAAGGAAATGGTAGCTGAGCGGTAGGACTGGAATAAACCAGGTTCAGGCGGCTTGCAGCCGAAACGACCTCCCCTTTCTTCCTTTCATATTAATTCCCTATCTTTGCATCCTCATTTTTTGAACACAAACGATTGATGTACAAGGAATACAAGCAG
>Ga0207868_1001810_pt1 | contig 14023 bp, 16 predicted proteins | sample Passage237B_FD_187370 | JGI IMG/M metagenome (GOLD analysis project Ga0207868, IMG submission 187370) | Cellulose adapted compost microbial communities from Newby Island Compost Facility, Milpitas, CA, USA - Passage2 37B (SPAdes) (version 3) ... | reverse complement strand
AATCGTTGGTAGAGCCGGTGGGCATTGTTTTCGATGCAATTAGCTCTCCACCGATGTCCTAAAAAATGTACTTTTTGTCTTGTTAAGTGAAAGTATATTAAAAAAAACAAAACTTTTGCGACGGTTGAAGCGTATACTTCTACGATTTAAGGAAGAGATTATCATTCAAAAGATAGAAGGAATTATGGAAAACCTAGCAAAAATCATTTGGGCTTCGCCGCAAACACTTGCCCGTGATGGCATCATCGCACTTTTGGACCAAGAGCCCGATTTTACTTTTGCGGAAATAGTTTCCAAACAGGAGGATATCGTACCGGCGCTTTCGGCCAAGCCAACCCCAAACCTATTAGTCGTGGATCATGTCTTCCTTACGGAGGACCCGGGATACCTTTCCACGTTAAAACAGCTAGCTCCTGCTATCAAGGTGCTTGTCCTATCCGGGATCGAGCACGACGAGGATATCCTGAGCTTGATGAAATCCGGCGCCGACGGGTATATCGTCAATGAGGCCCATAAGGATGAGCTTGTCTTTGCAATCAAGCACATCCTAGCCGGCAATACCTACATCTGCACGGCATTGTACTTGAAAGTACTGGAATCCATTGCCACCGTAGACCTCGGAAAAAAAGGTCAGGCCGTGGAATTTTCACCGAGGGAAGAACAAATCCTCAAGCTTATTTTAGAAGGTTATTCCAATCAGGAAATCGCTTACCAACTATTCACCAACAAGCGCACCATCCTGAAATACCGGGAAAGCCTGCTTCAGAAAACCGGCGCATCCGATATCGGGACGGTCATCCGTATCGCACTTCAGCAAGGAGTACTGAATTGAGTAACAAAACGATGGATATGGAGAAATCAACAGACATTTTTGAAGTCACCGTTGCTGGCCAGTTCAGGGGCAAGCTGGTAAGCGTACGGTCTGAGGAGACTACGGACGGGATTCCAATCTATCATTGCGATGTGGCGGGAACGGCCGTCACCCAACTGCGGCAGGAGACCTCGGGGGAATGGACACAGTTGTGGGGCGACCTGCCAGCGGATACGGTGGCACGGCTGGGCGAAGCCATCGCCGCGCACAACTGATATCGACTGGAGTCTTCCATCGGGACATCCACGCTACTGAATGTGGGGGTATCACCGAACGCCCAAAAAAAGGGAACACGAGTCGCCAGAAAAAGACAAGCATATCAGGAAATAGGACACTTTCCTGCAACAACAAGCCCCTAGGGAACTTCTTTCCCTAACCTGCAATATCGGCACAGAAAATGAATGATTCCAATAGGAACCAACTAATGTTTATATCATGGCAAATACAACAAGAAACAACCAGCACATGCCAAACGCGCATCTACACGAACTATTCGTGGACGAACTCAGGGACGCGCTAAGCGCAGAAAAGCTATTGCTCAAAGGATTGAAGAAGATGGCCGCCAAGGCAGACCGGGAGGTCTTGAAGGCCGCATTCGAAGAACACCACGCGCAGACGGAAGAACACATCGAGCGACTGAAACGCGTGTTTGCTTCGGTCGGTCTATCTCCCCGGGCAAAAAAATGCAAGGCAATGGAAGGGCTATTGGACGAAGCCGAGGAAATCATGGATAACTACGAGGATGCCGAAGTACTCGATGCGGCACTTATCGCTGCAGCCCAAAAGGCAGAACACTATGAAATTGCCAGTTATGGCTGCCTGGTGACCTATGCGAACCTCATGGAACATGCGGAAGCTGCCGAGTTGCTGTCCAGGACATTGGAAGAGGAAAAAGACACCGACGTCAAGTTGACTGAAATTGCCATGGAAGAAGCGAATATGGCACAATGACCTGTAAATCAACGCAGCGAGACGCCTTGCCCCGTTTGGTGCAATACCAAGCGGGGCTTTGTTATTTTAGCTGTTGTTGCACCTCCGTCAAGAAGGCCTTGATATCGAAAGGTTTGCTGATGAACCCATCGGCATAACCTGCCCTGCTGTCAAGGCGATAATCTTCATAGGCCGACATCAGCAGAATGGGTACATGGCTGGTTGACCGATTGGTCTTCCATGCCCGACATATATCCAGGCCATTGCCATCAGGAAGCATGATGTCTATAATCAACAATGCGGGCAACGATTCCCCGGCACGATGCTTGAACGACGCGATGCTGTTGAATACCGCTACATCATACCCTTGCTCTGCCAGCAACAAGGTGATGAGTTCACTGATATCAATATCATCTTCTAAGACATGGATTGCGCTCCTCATGCCTTGCAAGTTTAAAAAATTTAGCTATTAATTACAAACGGATTATGCTTCCTGCTTGCGGGGAATGGAAAAGTAAAAGGTTGATCCCTTCCCTATTTGGCTATTTACCCCAATATGTCCCCCGTGTCGTTCCACGATTTCCTTGCTCAGGTATAAGCCGAGCCCCAATCCGGTCATTTTGGAAGTTCCTTCGACCTGGTAAAACCGGGTAAAGACTTTCTCCTGTTGGTCACGGCTCATGCCCATACCCTCATCCTTCACCTGAACGCTCACTTCAAGCGGCGAGGATTCGAGTGTCACGTGTACATTATTCGCTTCCGGCGAATATTTTATCGCATTGGTAATCAGGTTGATAAACACCTGTTCCATGCGCTGCCGGTCGGCCTCGACGGTAAAGTCCCCCCGGGTATTGTTGACAAAGACGGTATGGGTCTGGCTGCTGAAATGGAACGTCTCCACGACATCGAGCACCATCTCTGCCATATCGAACGTTTCAAAATGAAAGCTCAGTTTGCCTGCTTCAATCTTTGATATGTCAAGCAGTTCGGCAATCAGCGCATTGATCCGTTCCAATTGCTTGAGTGCCTTGGTGAGAAACCGGCGACCTACCTGATCGATTTCCGACCGTTCCAGTATCTGGAGGTAACCCTTGACGGTAGTCAGGGGGGTTTTGAGCTCGTGGCTCGCCAATGCAATGAATTCGTTTTTCTTGAGGTTCAAGGCATTGACCTCCTCAAACAGGCGGGCGTTATCCAAGGTCACTGCTACCAAAGAGGCGATATTCCGCATCATATCTTCGTCTGCCGTATTGAAAACATCGGACTGGGCATACCCAAAAAACATAGCACCGATCAACAACCCATCCGCGGAACGGATGGGTATGGCCAGGCAATGCTGAATGGATGGAACATCGGCTCCTTCCCGCGCACCAAACAGGGAAAGCACATGCGGCACTTCGCATATGTCTTTGAACCGCAACACGTCCTCTCCCGAGAAGATGGCATGGATGGCACCTTCTTCTAAATGGACATTGGGATAATCTTCCTTGCTTTCGTCCGCATTCGTCGCCAGCGCGACAGAAAGCTTCGACTGCCCTTGCTCGTCGGACATCCGGTAAAAGCAAAGCCCCACGTCGGCCGCAGCGAGGTGAGTGGTCGAGTCGATGACCGTTTGGATGATGGAAGGTGTATCTAGTTTTTCGGAGATTACCTTTCCGATAGCATGCAATGTCTCCAGCTTCTGCGCATGGAATTGGATGGTCTGTTCGCGCTGGATCTTATCGGAAATATCCCTTGCGATTTTGGATGCACCGATTATCTTGCCCTGCTTATTCCGTATCGGCGATATCGTGAGGGATATGGGAATCTCCTTGCCCGATTTGGCAACCCTGATGGTCTGGTAATGGTTTACTTTCCTCCCTGCCTTGATTTCCCGGATAATGGTTTCTTCTTCGCCTCTCAGGTAGACAGGGATAAGGGTATTGATGGATTTGCCGACGATTTCGTCTTCACGGTAACCAAAAATGCGCTCGGCCCCCGCATTCCAGCTCGTGATTACGCCGTCGAGTGTCTTGCTGACGATGGCATCGTCGGTCGATTGCACAATCTCCGACAGCATAGCCTGCTTTTCCTCGTATTGCTTGTAATCCGTGATGTCGACCAAGGTATTGTGTGCCCCTACCAACTGGCCGGAATCGTTTCGTATGGGATGGGGAAAAACCAAGACGTTACGGCGCGTCCCATCAGGACGCTCGATGACCAGTTCTTCGCGCACTGCGCCTGGCTGTCCGCTTAACACGATGGCCATCGGGGAATCTTCCAATGGCATCGGGCGCCCATCGGGATAATAGCAGGCAAGTGCGCCGGACCACCGGTCTTTTTTTAGTTCCGGTTGGCGCCCCCAAAGCGATACCGCAGCATCGTTGAATGCGATTACGTATCCATCGTTGTCGCAAACATAGCTCGCTACCGGCGAGGCTAAAAATAATTCCTTGAAAACCTGGTTGTCAACCTCGACGTGCAATCCTTTCATTCAGACAGGTAGTTTCTGCAAAGTAACCAATGCCGGAACCGAACCCGCATTTTTCCTATGCAAGAAACAAAATTACAATTGTTTTATGATATGGCGAAGATTATCATAAAGTTGACGAAAGCAGGATTCCACGATGGTCGTGACTATGGTTTAAGAAACCACCGCCATTTGCTGCGGGGGCGGGGGCACGTTCTGGCTGCGGAGGCCTTCAAAATGCACGATCCAATCGCGAGCTGCGATTACCTCCCGCTTTTGCCTATTGATCAGTAATCGCACCGAAGGCTGTAAGCCTTCCGTTCCCTCTACGCAATGATAAGCGATAAGCAGCGCGTTTTCACCGGATTTGCACTTGTCCAATGAATAACTGGGTATTCTGCTTGAAAAGACGGTCTTGACCACGGACCAGGCCAAACCAAATTTGCCGTTATCATACTGCAATTGGTCTTCACCCATTCCCCACACCGCACCTACTTCCAGCAATTCCCTTTTCAGCTGCACACTTTGTTTGATGAATGCATTGAACAGCGTAGCGAGGCATTGTTCCTCCAGCGCAAGCTTACTTAACATGGCCTCGTAACCGGCTATGCGTTCCGAATGGAATGCCACCAGATCGCGGAGGCATTCCGTTGTGATTGTTAGGTTATCCATAATTACGATGATTTAATTATGTGTTGATTATTTTTCCGAATCGTATTCCGACTCGACGCTGCTAGCCGACCCTTTCCCGGTCTCTCAGTTGCTTGATATGGTCGTGCGATGCCAGCAGTTGTGTTTTCTGATTGGATATCAATGCTTTTGCGGCAGCGGAAATACCTTCCTCCCCTTCGGCCTGCCGATAGGCCTTCTGCGCAGCATCTTCTCCATATTCGCAGCTTTCGAGCACGGCCCTGCGGTCGTCCATGGCAAGTGCCTGCTTGACATCCATCCATACCCGGTAGATTTTACCAGCTGTGGTGGTTTGTTCATCTATTTTATCTTCCCATGCACCGATATGCTGCTGCAGTTCTTGTTTCAACCGCTCACTTTGCTCAATCAAGTTCCCGAATAGGGCCTTTAGGTCAACGTCTGCAACCGGCAGTTCGGAAATGGCCTTTTCATAGCCCGCAATCCGGTCGTTGTTTATCTTAATCAAGTCATTCAACACTTCTGCTGTTTTCTTCAAGTCTTCCATGATTTTTTTCCTTTTTTAATAATCCAACCAATCTGATGTTTTTCTCAAGGTGCCTCTTCTACGGTGTTGACAAACGGTAACCCTTATTGTTTGAAAATTTTTGGATAAATCTCTCCCGGTTGAGCCAACAGATGGAGTACAGTCCGTGGATCAGTAATCCTGTTGCCTTTCCTGTTTCATGTAAAATGTCCCCAAGAAGAAAATGATCCGCAGAACCTTGAAAGCGAACCATCGCGTAAGTCTCCTGCGCAGGTTATTTTCGGCAGTGAACTTATCGCTTTGGATACGCACGCAATGGTTTTCCATGATCTGCTGCAACTCACGGATGGTTCGCTGCACAAAGGGTTTTCCCTGTACGTCCAAGTTCAGCTCCACGCTCACGCGGGCACTGAGGTCGTTTACGTTGAAGGAGCCGATGGTCATCCAGTCCTCATCACAGGTAGCCAGCTTGCCATGGAGCATATTCCCGAAATATTCATGAATCTCTACACCATGCTGCAAGAGCCAGCCATACATGAATCGTTCAGCATCCTTTACCAATGGGACGTCCATGCGGCTACAGACAATCAATTGCACCTTCACCCCCCGCTTGACGGCGCTACTGATATCCTTGCGGACAGCTGCGCCTGGCAAAAAATAACTGGAAAGGAGGATCACCCTGTCCTTGGCCTCGCGGAAAATCGCCTTATACGTGCGCGTGATGTCGTATTTGCGGCGCACCCAGTCATTGCGGCGCATACGAACGGCAGCTATTGCATCGCAGGGCAGATTGACTTGCGTGGATGAGGGTCTGCAAAGGGCAAATGCCTTCGGTATGCGTTGGAAGTTCTTCCACGTCATCCAACACCATTCACACAGGTTGACCGCAACAGCTCCTTCCACGCAAAGCGCGAAATCCAGCCAAGCCGATTGCTTCGGCCGGTCATTGTATTTATCCCCGATGTTGGCGCCTGTGACCACGGCATAGCGCGCATCCACAACCAACACCTTTTGGTGCATGCGGCGACCGATATAAAAATGTTTGCTTTTCAGCAGCGGTTCGAAAACGCGGAAATGTATGCCGTTGGCCCGAAATTGATTGGTAAAGGACCGTTTCATACGTTGCGAGCCGTAACTGTCTACCAGTACGTATACAGCCACACCCCGCCTTGCAGCAGCGATGAGCGCTTCCGCCACCAGCTGACCTGTCTCGTCGGGTTCATAAATATACACCTGCAGGTGAATGTGCTCCTGGGCACTCGAAATAAGGCGGATAAGCAAATCGAAATACTGCTTACCACCCAAGACCAGCTTTACCCCGTGATCCGCGAGGTAATCGTGTGGGCGTGCTGTATCGATCTTATGCATGTCTGCTGCCCATCAGGCTTAGCCCCACTGTACGGCATCACGGGCAACACTCCTGATGCGCACAATAAAGGCGCAATGCCACGGCCCACAAAGGCTGACAACAAGGCGGCCTCCTTATGACGGTAACAGCGATTCCCGCCAATTGTTGGCTTTTTCGCGACAAAACATTCGGCGGTGTGGATTGTATTATGGAGACAGCTAACATAACCCATGGATACACCAAATTGGGAGAAAATTTTGTTGAACGACCTGGACGGTCAATATGCCCTGGAAATCGTATTCCGTACCGCAGTCATGTTTACCGTGATACTCGTTATTCTCCGGCTATCTGGTAAACGGGGCGTACGCCAGCTGTCCATTTTTGAACTGGCCATCATCCTAGGCCTAGGGTCGGCCGCCGGAGACTCCATGTTCTATAAAGACGTCGGCATCTTACCTACCATCATCGTCTGCTTTACAGCAATCGGTTTATACCGCTTAATCACATGGCTGACCACAAAAAACGAACGATTTGAGAAGGCGTTGGAAGGACGGCCCATCTACATCGTGGAGGAGGGAATCATGACCATCAAAGGCGACAGCAAAGACAGCTTATCCAAATACGAGTTCTTCGCTGAATTGCGTGAAAAAGGAGTTGAACATCTTGGCCAAGTAAAAGCCGCTATACTGGAAACCGAAGGCAGCATCAGCGTATTCTTCTTCCCCGATGAAGAAGTAAAACCGGGGCTGCCCATACTTCCAAACGAATATAACCGAAACACGGATACCATCGCCGAAGAAGGCCGATACACCTGCATTTTCTGCGGGACCCTGCGCCAGTTGGGGACAGGCCGCCACCGGTGCAGCCGCTGTGGCCACCACGAATGGGTGAAAGCCGTGGATACCAAACGGGTAAGCTAACCTTACAACGCGATCTTCAGTCCTTCTTCCGCATAGCGATGCTGCAGTTCGGAAAGGCGTCCCAGCATCTCCGGGCCGAAGTGGGTCAATAGCAATTGCTTGTAATGAAGTTGATCGTCATATGCCAGCAACGTCCGGTAGTTCATGTGGCCGTTTACCGTTGAATCGAAAAAATTGCATTCACAGATAAACAGGTCGGCGTCCCTCGCCAATTCAATCAGTGCAGGCGTCCAAGCGGTGTCGCCCGAATAACTGATGATTTTTCCACCTGTCGCGATACGCACGCCATGAGGCAATGCTTCTTCCGTATGAGCAACGGGGAAAGCGGTGACCTCCAGATGGTCCGCCTGTAAAACACTGCCGGGAATATAGGTCTTAAATAACACGTTGAGCTTTTCTAGCACCTCGCTGCCGGGATAAAGCTGGTCAAGGAGCTGCGTTATCCGCTCCTTCCCCGTCGGCGGACCGATGATGGTCAGTGGTTTCTCCCGCTGCTGGATTGCTTCCTCCAACAACAAAAAAGGTACACCGCCATAATGATCGCCATGGAAATGGGAGAGGACAATCGCATCGATATCCCGGATTTTTATGCCCTGTTTTTTTATTCCATAGTAAGCGGTCGCCCCGCAGTCGAGCAATACGTTTAAATACGGTGCCTGCACGTAAAAGCAGGTATGCAGCCGACCGCCGCTAGCAAAGGCATCGCCGCAACCGACTATGGTTACCGTTGTTTTCGCCATTTTTCTGTTCGTTGTTTCCGTAAAAGATACAAATTAATCGCTGAATTGTTGCTTGACGTATGTCATCTATCGGGTGAACCGGAAGAGGTAGCAGGACGTATACGTTCTCCGGGGAAAAGGGTAACAAATTGATTACAACGAACAATAATTAACATAATTCGCAGCAGAAAGCGTTGGTAATTATACAATTAACAACGGTTAGCGAAGATTGGATGAATGATATCAAATTAATTCAAACAAAACAACTACCGATTTGTTAGCATCTCTACAGCGGTTGGCTGTAAACACACTAACTGAACATCTATTAAAACAAACGGTTCTTCAACGGGATTTCTCTAAAGATCACTGTTCGGTAAAAATAAACGCTATCAATGATGAATAAGATTGAATTTAACACCAAGGTTGTGCGGGAAGCTGGAGCGTTAAGCAGCTATGCTTTTTACTTCACTCGTGATGAAGAGAATGCCAATGATTTGGTGCAGGATACCATGTTGAAGGCATTTTCTTATTACAACAAGTTTAAAGAAGGCACAAATCTGCAAGCCTGGCTCTACACGATATTGAAAAATACATTCATCAATTATTACAGGAGAAAAGTCAAAACCAACTCCATCATCCTCAAATCCGACACGATTTCCTCCGCTGATTTATTCAAGAGTTCGTTGTGCAACGCTGCGGAAGGAAAATTTGTAATGGAGGACATCGAACATGCATTGTCCAAGCTTTCCGAAGAATACTATTATCCGTTTTCCATGTATTACGAAGGTTATAAATACCATGAGATTGCGGAACATTTCCGGATTCCGATTGGAACGGTAAAGACACGGATACATGTGGCACGGCAACAATTGAAGAAGAAACTCAAATCGTATTCGAAGGGGAACTAAACCTGCGCATTCTAGCGTGGTGCACGGTGTGGTAGGGCAGCTAAAAGGTACGTAAATCAATGCACGCAAAAACCACACGCATCGCGAATATCATCCTTATTACGACATTATCGGTTGCCGGGCTATATTTTGCTGCTCCCTTTCTTATTCCTGTCGTCCTTGCTGGCCTATTGGCCATGCTGTTGAGCAAGGGCGTTGAGCGGCTAGAAAAATTAGGGTTCGGCCGTGCGCTGTCTGCCCTTGTTCCTGTTTTACTGTTTGTCGGCGCGATTGTGTTGCTGGGGGTTGTTCTTTCTTGGCAAATTGATCGGTTGGCCGACAATTTTGCCGAAATAAGGGAAGGAATCGATAAAAAAATGGCTTCGTTCCGGGAGTGGGTAAGCGATAACTTGGGTGTCACGGAAGAGAAGCAACAGCAAATGTTCGAACAACAGGGAAAGGCAACATCGACCCAAGCCGGCGGTTTTTTCTTTGCGCTTGTCAATACCCTGGCCGATACTGCCGTGAATGCCATTTTAGTGATTGTTTACACCTACCTGCTGATCTTTTACCGCTCGCATTTAAAGAAGTTCGTCCTCCGCACCGTACCTCCGGACAACAGGCGGCAAGCTACACGCATCGTTCGTAAATCCGTAGCGGTTTCCGGCCAATACCTGACCGGCCTCTTCAACATGGTGGGTGTGTTGTGGGTCATGTACAGCATCGGGTTCAGTATCGTGGGCCTGGAAGGAGCGATACTGTTTGCCTTGATCTGCGGCTTGCTCGAAATCGTGCCTTTCTTCGGCAATTTTGTGGGCAACCTGATCGCGGTTTTGGCAGCGATTGCCCAAGGCGGTGACGCCAAGATGATTATTGGCGTCATCGTGGTGTATTTAACGGTGCAATTTTTACAGACCTATATCCTGGAACCGTTGGTTGTGGGGCAGAAAGTCAACATCAATCCGCTGTTTACCATCGCCGGACTCGTCGTCGGGGAACTGTTATGGGGAATTGCGGGCATGGCGTTGGCGATTCCGCTCATCGCCATCGTCAAGATTATCTGCGACAACGTACCAGAACTCCAGGCATATGGCGAACTCATTGGCCCTGCCGACAAACCAAAAAAGATGTCGTTGCTCGCATCACTGAAAAAGCGATTCCAACGAGAATAAGCTAGCAGGTGTCACTCGACACAGCTTGTCGCAGGAACGCCAGCAACTGGCGCTCGGTTTCTTCGACGGTTTGTGCACCGTTGCCAAAACTGCGTTGCAGATAAGGCAGCAAGGTACCATCTTCGTAAGCGCCGATCAAGCGGTCAGGCACATAATATTGCTTGCACACGGTCCTGGTGTTTCCCAAGCGTTGGGATACAACGTCCAGCACCGACAATATGTTCGCACGGCATTCCCGTTCGCTGGCATAAGGCATACATTGGGCAAACAAGCGGAAGGCCCACACACCGGCGTACCATGTGCGGTAATCTTTTGACGAAAAACCACCATCCGCATGCTGTTGGATATAACCGTTGATGTCGGCCGCATCCAATCGACGTTTTTTTCCTTCTTCGTCAATATATTGAAACAAGTAGGCACCGGGCAACTGCCTCATTTCCGACAAATCGGCCGCCAATTTGGCGTTGCAAACTGAAATTTCCTGCCACACCCCTTTTTTGCCGCGAAATCGAAATACCAGGGTGTTTTTCGAGATATGCAAATGCTTTTTTTTCAATGTGGTCAGTCCATGGCTGCCGTACCGACGCCGGTATTGCTCGTTGCCCACGCGCATCAGTGTCTCTTCCATAATTTTCAGCGCCAGTGCTATCGCTTTTTCCTTGACAAAAGCTCCATGTTGCAAATCATCATCAATCCGTTGCCTGATGTGCGGCAATACCTTTCCGAAAGCGACCATGCGCTTCAATTTCTTCTGCTGCCTTTCTGCTGTCCATGCAGGGTGATAGCTATATTGCTTCCTGCCCTCCTCGTCTACGCCAGTGGCCTGAAGATGCCCCCTCTTGCTTGGGCTGATCCAAACGCTTTTCCACGCCGGGGGAATAACCAATGCGCGCAACCGCTCCAGCTTGCCCTTGTCCGTTATCCGATTGCCTTCGCAATCGACGTAGTAAAACCCCCTGCCCCGTTTCACGCGCCCATAACCGGGAACCGAATCCGGCAAATAGCGAAGTTTTGTCCTACGCTTCCGGGTGGATTCGGCCAAACTACCCACTTTGCCGTTCTTTCTCGGTCTGATGCTGCATCCAACTGAAGAACAATGCCATCTTAAGGTTCTCGAGCATCCTGAACCCCAGCAACTCGTTGGGATTCGTTTCGTCCACCCTATCCTCCGGATCCAGAAGAAGCCCGTGACGCGAAGCCGTCGCCCGCGTGGCGGCCCGATTTGCCTTACTCGTTTTCATTCGAAAATAATTATTAACTACGTATCCGTTTTCAGTCGCATTAAAGGACGCTTTGCCTGGCTCACGCATTTCCGTCCGTATGACACCCTCACCCTACATAAGCATCGTCATCCTTTGGGTAGTAATCGTTTACCGCATCGATGACGTCATAGATTTCAAATGGCTTGCGGATATACGCATCAGCTCCACAATGCTGTGCGATGTCATCGATTTCACGGACCGCCGATATCATGATTATCGGTATGTTCGCAGTCTCCTCGTTGGACCGAAGCTCCTTACACAGCGTGCTGCCCCAGCACCAACTTAACCCTTCATCCATCAATATGAGACCAATTTTGTTATCCTTCAAAAGCCGATGCATCGACTTTCCGCTATCGGTGATCACTTCATACTCTTCATACTGCATGATTTCAGCAACGATGTCCGCCATGTCGGGATCATCCTCAATGTACAGAATTTTTTTTCTCATTAGGAGCTATAATTGTTGAGGTTACACGCTTAAAAATCCTTCATCTCCATTGAAGCAATTCAGTAAGTTTCTATCAACGCCACTTGTCAAACGTAAATTGTCGGCTGAATATAAAAAAAATAAAGTTAAGCCAATGTAGAGAGTGTACAAATACCTGCCCAAAATGTTTTGCTTTTTTTGCTTTTTTCCTCATCGGCTATTTTCATCCGATGGCTCATCATGCAGCCGATTACCGCCGCCCGGCTTGGTGTCACCACGATGCGCCCCAGTTCCTTCAGGAACCGTATTAAGCTGTTCGTCCTGCGGGTCTATCCCCGCCTCATAGTCTTTCTGGTTTTTCTTTTCCTTTAGGTCATGCCGGGCACGGATGAGGTCTTCGGCCTTTTTATCGCGCAGTTTCTTGCTATCGACGGAAACCTGTGCACTTTCTTTTTTTATTGCCATGCTGTTTACTCGATTGGTTTGCCCTTTCCTTAAATACAATCCAGGTATCCAAATGTTTAGGAAGTTCGGTTGCGGTTTGGGTTATTTGCACTTGAATGGCTGGCTTAACCCGGCGAAGGCCGGGCAAAAAAGAAAAACGAGGGTGTCTCAAAAGCTATTTTCACCTTACGTTGTGGTGAAGCGGCCTTCGAGACACCCTCTCCTCAGGAATTTTTAGTAATCGCTATTTTGCACCAATAGCCTATTGAGGGAAAGTTGCACATCAGGGATTGGATACAGCACCAATCCGGGTTTCAAATTCAGCCCCAATTGCTGCTGTGCGCTCGATAGCAGGCGGCCATGGCGAATCAAGTCGTTGCGGCGTTCACCTTCCCCAATGAATTCCCTAGCCCGCTCGGTCAATATCGCTTCCCGGAACTCGTCTTTACTCCCCGATGTAAGTATCGTCGAATGCGTTGTAAACACCGTCTCCATTGGTATCCTTAAAACGCATGCCGCCGGGTTGGGCCGCAGGCATCGTACCCACACGGGCTATCTCCTCTTCACTACGCCAGATTCCTTCGGCAATCGAACCGTAGAAGGCGCCTACGGGTCTCCCCGGAGCCAAACGCACGACATTGGTGCCGTTGTTCTGGTGCAGGTTGCCGCCTACCCAGCCCGTAAACAGGTAATCGGAGCCACCTAAATCTAGGATCTTATTCCGGTTGACGGCAACGTTCACTTGGGTGGTCCACGTAAATTTGCCGGTCAGGTTGCGCGATTGCAGCGCCAGTTCCACCCCTTTGTTTTCCATGCTCCCCAGGTTCTGTAGCATCAGTTGATAGCCGCTTTCGGCGGGCAGCGGCACTTCCAACAACAAATCGTTGGTCCGCTTCTTATAGAGGTCTACGGTGGCCAAAAAACGGTTGTTGACAAATCCCATATCGAGTCCCACATTGATATCGGTGGCCTTTTCCCATGTCAGGTCCGGATTGGGGATGTTATTTGGATAGGCAACGGTAACCAGTTGGTTATTAAAAATATAGGCTGAGGCACCGGATCGAGAGGCGGCAATCGTACTGATGGATTTGTACATGCCAATCCCTTCATTCCCCGTACGCCCATACCCAAGCCGGAGTTTCAAATCACTGAATGCGCCGAGGTTCTTGATAAAGGCTTCTTCGGACAGCCGCCATGCCAGTGCAGCCGAGGGGAAAAAACCGTATTTGTTGTTCACACCGAATTTGGACGATCCATCCACCCTTGCCGTAGCGGTGAGCAAAAGCCGCTCGCTGAAATTGTAATTGACCCGTCCTAGATAGGACAGCAGCGTCCATTGCGTCCGGCTCGATTTGCCGGGTAGCGGCGTGCTTGCAATCCCCAGGTTGTTGTAGGAATAAAAATCAGCAGGGAATCCATA
>Ga0207868_1001805_pt1 | contig 14057 bp, 7 predicted proteins | sample Passage237B_FD_187370 | JGI IMG/M metagenome (GOLD analysis project Ga0207868, IMG submission 187370) | Cellulose adapted compost microbial communities from Newby Island Compost Facility, Milpitas, CA, USA - Passage2 37B (SPAdes) (version 3) ... | reverse complement strand
GATCGCGGCGGTCAACGTCGTCTTGCCATGGTCGATGTGACCCATCGTCCCAATGTTCAAGTGAGGCTTGTTGCGCTCGAACTTTTCCTTGCCCATGGCTGCTGCCCGGTGCCTTTCTTATCTGATTGCTGATTGCTTGGTTGAGTAGGTAGGTGCTCGGACCGCTCACTCGCCACGAAGGCGGGCGACGATCTCCTCCTGGATGCTCGACGGCATCTGCTGGTAGCTGGAGAACTGCATCGTGTAGGTGGCGCGACCCTGGGTGCGCGAGCGCAGGTCGGTGGCGTAGCCGAACATCTCCGACAGCGGCACCTCGGCCTTGACGGCCACGGCGTTGCCGCGGGGCTCGGAGCCGCCGACGCGCCCGCGACGCGAGGACAGGTCGCCCATCACGTCGCCCATGTAGTCGTCGGGGGTGACGACCTCGACGGCCATGATCGGTTCGAGGAGGACGGGCTTGCCCTGGCGGGCCGCCTCCTTGAACGCCATCGTGCCGGCGATCTTGAACGCCATCTCGGAGGAGTCGACGTCGTGGTAGGAGCCGTCGACCAGCTCGGCGCGCACGTCCACGATCGGGAACCCGGCGAGGATGCCCGAGTCGAGGGCGGCCTGGATGCCCTGGTCCACCGGGCCGATGTACTCGCGGGGCACGCGGCCGCCGGTGATCGAGTCGTTGAACGAGTAGCCCTCGCCCGGCTCGGTCGGGTACAGCGAGATGATGACGTCCGCGAACTGGCCGGAGCCGCCCGTCTGCTTCTTGTGCGTGTAGCGGTAGTTCTCGACCGGCTTGGTGATGGTCTCGCGGTAGGCCACCTGGGGCTTGCCGACGGTGGCGTCGACCTTGAACTCGCGCAGCAGGCGGTCGACGATCACCTCGAGGTGCAGCTCGCCCATGCCGGAGATGAGGGTCTGGCCGGTCTCCTCGTCGGAGGCGACCTTGAAGGTCGGGTCCTCCTCGGCGAGGGAGTAGAGGGCCTTGCCCATCTTGTCCTGGTCGTTCTTGGTCTTGGGCTCCACCGCGACCTGGATCACCGGGTCGGGGAACTCCAGGTTCTCCAGGACGATGGCGTGCTTGTCGTCCGACAGCGTGTCGCCGGTGCGGGTGTTCTTGAGACCGATGCCGGCCACGATGTCGCCGGCCTCCACGAAGTCGAGGTCCTCGCGCTGGTTGGCGTGCATGAGGAGCAGGCGACCGACGCGCTCCTTCTGGCCCGAGCGGGTGTTGAGCACCGACTCGCCCTTGTTGAGGGTGCCGGAGTAGACCCGGAAGTAGGTGAGCTTGCCGTGCGGGTCGGCGACGATCTTGAAGGCGAGGGCCGAGAACGGCGCCTTGGGGTCGGGCTCGCGGGAGTCCGGCTCGCCGCCCTTGAGGGTCACGCCCTCCACCGGCGGGAGGTCGGTGGGCGACGGGAGGTAGTCCACGACCGCGTCGAGCAGGGGCTGCACGCCCTTGTTCTTGAAGGCGGAGCCGGCGAACACCGGGACGACCTCGTTCGCGATGGTGGCCTTGCGGATGGCCCGGCGCAGCTCGTCCTCGGTGATCTCCTCGTCGCCGAGGAACTTCTCCAGCAGCTCGTCGTCGGCGGAGGCCACGATGTCGAGCAGCTCGGAGCGGTACAGCTCGGCCTGGTCCGCGTAGTCGGCCGGGATCTCGACCTCCTCGAAGGCGGCGCCGTTCTCCTCGCCGGACCAGATGAGGGCCGTCATCTTGATGAGGTCCACCACGCCCACGAAGTCGCCCTCGGTCCCGATCGGGACCTGCATGGCGACGGCGTTGGCGCCGAGGCGCTCCTTGATGGAGTCGAACGCCTTGAAGAAGTCGGCGCCCATGCGGTCGAGCTTGTTGACGAAGCACATGCGCGGCACGCCGTACTTGTCGGCCTGGCGCCACACCGTCTCGGACTGGGGCTCCACGCCGGCGACGCCGTCGAACACGGCGACCGCGCCGTCGAGCACGCGCAGCGAGCGCTCCACCTCGACGGTGAAGTCCACGTGGCCCGGGGTGTCGATGATGTTGATGCGGTGGTCGCGCCAGAAGGTCGTCGTGGCGGCGGAGGTGATGGTGATGCCGCGCTCCTGCTCCTGGACCATGTGGTCCATGACCGCGCCGCCCTCGTGGGTCTCACCGATCTTGTAGGTCTTGCCGGTGTAGTAGAGGATCCGCTCGCTGGTCGTGGTCTTGCCCGCGTCGATGTGGGCCATGATCCCGATGTTGCGGTATCGATCGAGAGGGACGACTTCTGGCATCAGTGTTCAGCTTCTGTTCGCGTGTTGTCTTGGGACAGTCCACGACCGGGAACCGCTCTGCGGACCCGGTCGTGCGGTGGGCGCCGGAGCGCCCGTCATGAGGATCGGAGGCCCGGGCTACCAGCGGTAGTGGGCGAACGCCTTGTTGGACTCGGCCATCTTGTGGAGGTCCTCGCGGCGCTTGGCGGAGGCGCCGATGCTGTTGCTGGCGTCCATGATCTCGTTGGCGAGCCGCTCGGCCATGGTGCGCTCGCGGCGCTGGCGGGAGTAGCCGACCAGCCAGCGGATGGCGAGGGTGTTGGCCCGGCGGGGCTTCACCTCGACCGGCACCTGGTAGGTGGCGCCACCGACGCGGCGGCTGCGCACCTCGAGCTGCGGCTTGACGTTCTCGACGGCCCGCTTCAGCGTGGCGACCGGGTCGTCGCTGGCGGTCTTGGCGGCGACGATGTCGAGCGCGCCGTAGACGATGCGCTCGGCGGTGGAGCGCTTGCCGCGCTGCATCACCTTGTTCACGACCTGGGTGACGAGCAGCGAGTGGTAGATGGGGTCGGGCGAGAGCTCACGACGGGGTGCGGGACCCTTGCGGGGCATGGTCAGCCTTCCTTCTTCGCGCCGTAACGGCTGCGGGCCTGCTTGCGGTCCTTGACCCCGGAGGTGTCGAGGGTGCCGCGCACGATCTTGTAGCGGACGCCCGGGAGGTCCTTCACACGGCCGCCGCGCACGAGCACGATCGAGTGCTCCTGGAGGTTGTGGCCCTCCCCCGGGATGTAGGCCGTGATCTCGACGCCGCTCGACAGGCGCACGCGGGCGACCTTGCGGAGGGCGGAGTTCGGCTTCTTGGGGGTGTTGGTGTAGACGCGGGTGCAGACCCCTCGGCGCTGGGGCGCGCCCTTCAGGGCCGGGGTCTTGCCCTTGGCGGGCTTGTCCTGGCGGCCCTTGCGGACCAACTGCTGGATGGTGGGCACGAACGAACCTCTCGCTACTCGATCTGCGAACCCGCGTCCTGTGAAGGATCCGTCAACGGGCCGACGGGTCATGCTATGGGGCCAGGGCTGATCGGAGCAAGACGACGCCCGGACGCGCCGGAGGCGCACCCTCACGGGTGCGCCTCCGGGTCGACTCTGTGGGGAGCCGGGGGCCGATCAGCCCTCGGTCGCCCCGGTCAGGTCGATGACGTTGTCGCCGGCCACCGCCTGGGCCAGGGCCTCGGCGGGATCGAGCGCCTCGCCGTCGGAGCTGTAGAACTCCATCGGCTGGTACTCGGGGGCGACGGTCTCGATGTCGCGGTACTGCGGCATGCCGGTGCCGGCCGGGATGAGCTTGCCGATGATGATGTTCTCCTTGAGCCCGACGAGCGAGTCGGAGCGGGAGTCGATCGCGGCCTCGGTGAGCACCCGGGTGGTCTCCTGGAAGGAGGCCGCCGACAGCCACGAGTCGGTGGCCAAGCTCGCCTTGGTGATGCCCATCAGCTCCACGCGGCCCTCGGCCGGCTTCTTGCCCTCCTCCACGAGGAGCTTGTTGGCGTCCGCGAAGACCTTCTGGTCGACGCGCTCGCCCGGCAGGAAGTCCGAGTCGTTGGCTTCGAGGATCGTGACCCGGCGGGTCATCTGGCGCACGATCAGCTCGATGTGCTTGTCGTGGATCGACACGCCCTGCTCGCGGTACACCTTCTGGACCTGCTCCACGAGGTAGCTCTGCGTCTCGCGGACGCCCCGGATCTCCAGGAGCTCCTTCGGGTCGCGGGCGCCCTCCACGAGGGCGTCGCCGGCCTCGATCTCGTCGCCGTCCTGCACCTCCAGCTTGGCCATCGAGGGCACCGTGTAGACGTCCTCGGTGCCGTCGTCGCCGACGATGGTGATGACACGCCCCTTGCCCTCGTCCTCGCCGATGCGGACCACGCCGCTCGTGGCGGCGAGGGTGGCCTTGCCCTTCGGGGAGCGAGCCTCGAACAGCTCGACCACGCGGGGGAGGCCGCCGGCGATGTCGGAGCCGGCGATGCCGCCGGTGTGGAAGGTCCGCATGGTGAGCTGCGTGCCGGGCTCACCGATGGACTGGGCGGCGATGACGCCCACGGCCTCGCCGACCTCGATCGGCAGGTTGGTGGCCAGCGACATGCCGTAGCTGGCGGCGGAGATGCCGGCCACGGAGTCGTCGGTGAGCGGCGACAGCACCCGGACCCGGGTGATGGTCGGATCGTCGCGCAGCGCCTCCATGATCGCCTGGTCCACGATCGTGCCCCGCTCGAAGGTGGTGCCGTCCTGGCAGGTCACGTCGTTGGCGAGGGTCCGGCTGAACAGCCGGGTCTCGAGGTAGGTGCGCTTGGCGGCGGAGTCCGGCTCGATGTCTTCGATCCAGACGCCGCGGATGGGCGACCCGGTCGCCTCGGCCTTCGCGAACGGGTCCTCGTCGTTGATGATGAGCTCCTGGGCGACGTCGACCAGGCGCCGGGTCAGGTAGCCGGAGTCCGCGGTCCGCAGCGCCGTGTCGACCAGGCCCTTGCGGGCGCCGGGCGTGGCGATGAAGTACTCCAGCATCTCTAGGCCCTCACGGAAGTTGGACTTGATGGGCCGGGGGATCATGTCGCCACGGGGGTTGGCCACCAGGCCGCGCATGCCGGCGATCTGGCGGACCTGCATCATGTTCCCGCGGGCGCCGGAGCCCACCATCATGTCGATGGGGTTGAACTGCTGGGCCTTGAGGCCGGCCTCCATCGCGGCGCGCACCTTGTCGGTGGCGTCGGTCCAGATCTCGACCTCCTTCTGGCGCCGCTCGCCGTCGGTGATGATGCCCCGGCGGAACTGGCTCTCGACCTTCTGGGCCGCGGCCTCGTGCTCCTCCATGATCCCGGCCTTCTCGGCCGGGGTCTTGACGTCGTCGATCGAGATCGTGATGCCGGACTGCGCCGCGTAGCGGAAGCACAGGTTCTTGATCGCGTCGAGGCTGGTGGCGACCACGTTCTTCGCCTCGTGGTTGGCGAGGCGGTTGACGATGTCGCCCATGATCTTCTTGTCGATCCGGCGGTTCAGGTACTCGAAGCTCTCCGGCAGCGCCTGGTTGAAGAACAGGCGGCCCGGGGTGGTGGGCTCGGCCACGATCCGGTTGCCCTCGGCGTCGAGGCCACGGAACTGCACGAGGCTATGCAGCGTGATGTCGCCGGCCTCGTACGCCCGCTCCACCTCGTGCAGGTGCCGGAACACCCGGCCCTCGCCGGCAGCCCCCTCGACCTGCTCGGTCAGGTAGTAGGCGCCGATGATCATGTCCTGGGTGGGCGTGACGAGCGGGCGGCCGTGCGCCGGCGACAGCACGTTGTTGGCCGACAGCATGAGCACGCGGGCCTCGGCCTGCGCCTCGGCGGACAGCGGCAGGTGGACCGCCATCTGGTCGCCGTCGAAGTCGGCGTTGAACGCGGTGCACACGAGCGGGTGGACCTGGATGGCCTTGCCCTCCACGAGCACCGGCTCGAACGCCTGGATGCCGAGGCGGTGCAGCGTGGGCGCCCGGTTCAGCATGACCGGGTGCTCCTTGATGACCTCCTCCAGCACGTCCCACACCTGCGGGTTCTTGCGCTCGACCATGCGCTTGGCCGACTTGATGTTCTGCGCGACCTCGTCGGCCACCAGCTTCTTCATGACGAAGGGCTTGAACAGCTCCAGCGCCATGAGCTTCGGCAGGCCGCACTGGTGCAGCTTGAGGGTGGGGCCGACCACGATGACCGAACGGCCCGAGTAGTCGACGCGCTTGCCGAGCAGGTTCTGGCGGAACCGGCCCTGCTTGCCCTTCAGCATGTCCGACAGCGACTTCAGCGGGCGGTTGCCCGGCCCGGTGACCGGGCGGCCGCGGCGGCCGTTGTCGAACAGGGCGTCCACGGCCTCCTGGAGCATGCGCTTCTCGTTGTTCACGATGATCTCGGGGGCCCCGAGGTCGAGCAGGCGCTTCAGGCGGTTGTTGCGGTTGATGACCCGGCGGTAGAGGTCGTTCAGGTCGGAGGTGGCGAAGCGGCCGCCGTCGAGCTGGACCATCGGGCGCAGCTCGGGCGGGATCACCGGCACCACGTCGAGGATCATGGCCCGCGGGTCGTTGATCCGCTTGCCGTGCTCGTCGCGCTGGTTGAACGAGGCGACGATCTTCAGCCGCTTGATGGCCTTCTGCTTGCGCTGCGCGGAGAGCGGGCGCTGGCCGTCCTGCGGGTCGATGGCGGCGCGGAGCTTGGTCTCCTCCTCGTCCAGGTCGAGGTGGTTGATGAGCGCCTTGATGGCGTCCGCGCCCATGCCGCCCTCGAAGTACTCGCCGTAGCGGTCCTCCAGCTCGCGCCACAGCATCTCGTCCTCGATGATCTGGCGGGAGAACAGGCTCTTGAACTCGTCGAACGCCCGGTCGAGCACGTCGACCTCGGCCTCGTAGCGCTCGCGGATGAGGGCGAGGTCCTTGTCGGCCTGCTTCTGGCGGGCCTTCAGCTCGGAGTCCTTCGCGCCCTCGGCCTCCAGGCCGGCGATCTCGGCCTCCAGCTCCTCCATGCGGCGCGCCAGCTCCAGCTCGCGCTCCTTCTCGATGAGCTCGCGCTCGGCGATCACCTCGGCTTCGAGGCTCGGAAGGTCCTCGTCGCGCTTCTCCTCGTCCACCGACACCACGAGGTTGGCGGCGAAGTAGATGACCTTCTCGAGCTGCTTGGCCTTCAGCTCCTCACGGGGCTCGGTGCCCATGAGCAGGTAGGCGAGCCAGGAGCGGGTGCCGCGCAGGTACCAGATGTGCACGGTGGGAGCGGCCAGCTCGATGTGGCCCATGCGCTCGCGGCGCACCTTGGACCGGGTGACCTCCACGCCGCAGCGCTCGCAGATGATGCCCTTGAAGCGCACCCGCTTGTACTTGCCGCAGTAGCACTCCCAGTCCTTGGTCGGCCCGAAGATCTTCTCGCAGAAGAGGCCGTCCTTCTCGGGCTTGAGGGTGCGGTAGTTGATGGTCTCCGGCTTCTTCACCTCGCCGTTGGACCACATGCGGATGGAGTCCGCGGTGGCGAGGCCGATCCGGATCTGGTCGAAGTTGTTGACGTCAAGCATGTGTTGTCTCTCTTCTCTTCGACTGCGGCTCAGGCCCGCTCGGCCCGACGGCGCTCGTCGTCCTCGTCGGATCCGCGCTCGGGGCGGGACAGGTCGATGCCGAGCTCCTCGGCGGTGCGGAACACGTCCTCGTCCAGCTCCCGCATCTCGATCTCGGCGCCGGACTTGGCCAGCACCTCGACGTTCAGGCAGAGGGCCTGCATCTCCTTGATGAGCACCTTGAAGGACTCGGGGATGCCGGGCTCGGGGATGTTCTCGCCCTTCACGATCGCCTCGTAGACGCGGACGCGGCCGAGGACGTCGTCGGACTTGATGGTGAGCAGCTCCTGGAGGCAGTAGGCGGCGCCGTAGGCCTCCAGCGCCCACACCTCCATCTCACCGAAGCGCTGGCCGCCGAACTGCGCCTTGCCGCCCAGCGGCTGCTGGGTGATCATCGAGTACGGGCCGGTGGAGCGGGCGTGGATCTTGTCGTCCACCAGATGGGCGAGCTTGAGGATGTACATGTACCCGACGGTGATCGGGTTGTCGTACGCCTCGCCGGTGCGCCCGTTGTAGAGGGTGGTCTTGCCGTCGCGCTGGATCAGGCGGCCGCCCTCGCCGTACTCGGCGTAGGGCGACTCGGGGGTGAGGTTCTCCAGGATCTTCTGGATGGTCGGGTGCTTGCGAGCGCCCTCCTCCTCGTCCCAGTAGGCGCCGTCGAAGACGGGCGTGGCCACGAGCGCCGCCGGCGGGGTGGCCGGGCGGGTCTTGATCTCGTTGCGGATCGGCTCGTCGCCGACCTTGCCCGACTTGGGGGCGTCCCAGCCCCAGCGGGCCGCGTAGCCGAGGTGGCTCTCCATGACCTGACCCACGTTCATGCGGGACGGCACGCCGAGCGGGTTGAGGATGATGTCCACCGGGTTGCCGTCCGCGAGGAACGGCATGTCCTCGATGGGCAGGATCCGGGAGATGACGCCCTTGTTGCCGTGGCGGCCGGCGAGCTTGTCGCCCACGCTGATCTTGCGGCGCTGGCCGACGTAGACCTTGACGAGCTGGTTGACGCCGGGGGGCAGCTCGTGGCCGTCCTCGCGGGTCTGGACCTTCACGTCGATGACCTTGCCGGTCTCGCCGTGCGGCACCTTGAGGGAGGTGTCGCGCACCTCGCGGGCCTTCTCGCCGAAGATGGCACGCAGCAGGCGCTCCTCGGGGGTGAGCTCGGTCTCGCCCTTGGGGGTGACCTTGCCGACGAGCACGTCGCCGGCCTCGACCTCGGCGCCGATGCGGATGATCCCGCGGTCGTCGAGGTCGGCCAGGATGTCCTCGGAGAGGTTCGGGATGTCCCGGGTGATCTCCTCGGCGCCGAGCTTGGTGTCGCGGGCGTCGATCTCGTGCTCCTTGATGTGGATCGACGTGAGCACGTCGTCCTTCACCAGGCGCTCGGAGAGGATGATGGCGTCCTCGAAGTTGTAGCCCTCCCACGGCATGAAGGCCACGAGCAGGTTCTTGCCGAGGGCCAGCTCGCCGTTGTCGGTGGAGGGGCCGTTGGCGAGGATGTCGCCCTTGGCCAGCTTCTGGCCGGTGGTGACCACGGGCCGCTGGTTGATGCAGGTGTCCTGGTTGGAGCGCTCGAACTTTGCGAGCTTGTAGGTGCGCTTGCCGAGCTTGTCGTAGCGGACGGTGATGAGCCGCCCGTCGACCTCGACCACCTCGCCGTCGTCCTCCGCGATCACCATGTCGGCGGCGTCGCGGGCGGAGCGGCCCTCGATGCCGGTGGCGATGTAGGGGGCCTCGGCGCGGATGAGCGGCACGGCCTGCTTCTGCATGTTGGCGCCCATGAGCGCCCGGTTGGCGTCGTCGTGCTCCAGGAACGGGATGAGCGCGGTGCCGACCGAGACGATCTGGCGGGGCGACACGTCCATGAGCTGGACCTCGCCGCCGGGCACGTACTGGATGTCGGTGGTGGCGCCGAAGAAGATGTCGCGCTCGAGCTGGAGGCGGAGGTCCTCGAGGCTGGCGGCCTGCGGGGAGCGGCGCACGAGCACCCGCTCCTCGGCGAAGGTGCCGTCGGGGTTGAGCGGCGTGTTCGCCTGGGCGACCACGTACTCCTCCTCCTCGTCCGCGGCGAGGTAGAGGATGTCGTTCGTGACCCGGCCGTCGACCACCTTGCGGTACGGCGACTCGATGAAGCCGAACTCGTTCACCCGGGCGAAGGTCGCCAGGGCGCCGATGAGACCGATGTTCGGGCCCTCGGGCGTCTCGATCGGACACATCCGGCCGTAGTGGGAGAAGTGGACGTCGCGGACCTCGAAGCCGGCCCGCTCCCGGGAGAGGCCGCCGGGGCCGAGGGCGTTGAGGCGGCGGCGGTGGGTGAGGCCCGACAGCGGGTTCACCTGGTCCATGAACTGCGAGAGCTGGGAGGTCCCGAAGAACTCCTTGATCGCGGCGACCACCGGGCGGATGTTGATGAGCGTCTGCGGCGTGATGGCCTCGACGTCCTGGGTGGTCATGCGCTCGCGCACCACCCGCTCCATGCGGGAGAGGCCGATGCGGACCTGGTTCTGGATGAGCTCGCCCACCGAGCGGATGCGGCGGTTGGCGAAGTGGTCCTGGTCGTCCAGCCGGTAGCCGGGCGTGGCCTGCACGAGGTGCAGGAGGTAGGTGCAGGTGGCGAGCACCTCGCAGCGGCTGAGCACGGGCTGGCCGGGCTCGGGGCGGTCGAGCAGCGGCGTGCCGTCCTCGAGGGTGCCCGCCAGCATCGGGAACAGCTCCTCGAGCTTGTCGATCTCGGCGCCGAGCTTGCGGTCCAGCTTGTAGCGGCCGACCCGGGAGAGGTCGTAGCGGCGGGACTCGAAGAACGCGGTGCGGAAGTAGTTGCGGGCCGACTCGGGCGACGGCGGCTCACCGGGGCGGGCGCGCTTGTAGATCTCGATCAGCGCCTCCTCCTGGGTGACCGCGGTGTCGCGCTCCTTCTCCCACTGGCCCTCGAGGAAGTCGAACTTGCGCACGAAGGCGTCGAGGAAGCCGGGCGCGTTCTCCTCGTCGTAGCCGAGGGCGCGCAGGAGGACGAAGATGCCGAGGCGGCGCTTGCGGGCCACGCGGGTGCCGGCGGTGACGTCCTTGCCGGGCTTCTGCTCCACGTCGAACTCGATCCACTCGCCGCGGTAGGGGTGGATCGTGCCGGTGACGAGCTGGTGCTTGGCCAGGTTGCGGAGGCGGAACCGCTCGCCGGGCTGGAAGATGACGCCGGGCGAGCGCACGAGCTGGCTCACGACCACGCGCTCGGTGCCGTTGATGACGAAGGTACCCTTGTCGGTCATCTTGGGGAAGTCCCCCATGAAGACCGTCTGCTCCTTGATCTCACCGGTGTTGGCGTTGAGGAACCGGGCGCGCACGAAGATGGGCGCCGAGTAGGTCATGTCCCGTTCCTTGCACTCCTCCACGGAGAACTTGGGGGTGGGACGCAGGTCCTCGTCGGTGGGGTCGAACTCCAGCTCGAGCTGGAGGGTCTCGGTGAAGTCCTTGATGGGCGAGATGTCGCGGAAGGTGTCCGCGAGGCCCTGGTCGAGGAACCAGTCGAACGACTCACGCTGGATGGCGATGAGGTCGGGGAGGGGAAGGGCCTCGTCGAGGTTCGCGAACGAGTACCGGTCCCGGATGGTGGAAACAGAGGACAACGACATGCTCCTCAGCAGTGGTTGATCACGCGTGGAACGCCGCGGCGGTTGGGGCACGCTTCGATCAACCACTTCTGAGAGCGACCCCGGCACACCACGGCGACACTCGATCCTACGTGCGGGCCCACCGCGATGCCAACCGCGCGGCCGAGCCGGCGGTGGGGACAGGCGCTCGGTTTGCGGTGACGGTAAACCGAACCCCCCGCCCGGTCAAGGATTTCCCACCCCGACCCGCCCACCCTCGACCCGCCCACCCCGACTTGCCCACCCCGAACTTGGCACGGGAACGGGGCACCGGTGCGGCTCTTCCGTGCCAAGTTCCGCGGGCAACCCCGAACTTGGCACCCTTCTGCCGCACCGGTGCGGCTTTTCGGTGCCAAGTTCGTCGGGGTGGGGCGGCCGGGGATGGGGGCCGGGGGTTGGTCGGGGCGGGGTGGCGGGGCCAGACTGCGGCGCCGTGGAGCCGATCCCCGTCGACGACCTGGCCGACCCCCGCATCGCCGAGTTCGTCGGGCTGCGAGATGCGGACCTGCGGCGGCGCCGCGAGTCGCCCGGCGGCGACCTCGCCGGCATCTTCGTGGCCGAGGGCGACCTGGTGGTCGAGCGGGCGCTGCGGGCCGGCTACCGGCTCCGGTCGCTGCTGGTCGACGCCGCCCGCACCCAGCCGCTGCCCGGGACGATCCCGACCGACGTACCGGTCTACGCCGCGGCCCCCGAGGTCGTGCTCCGCATCACCGGCATGGCGATGCACCGGGGCTGCATCGCGTCGTTCGACCGCCGCCCGGTGCCCGGGCCCGCCGAGGTGCTGGCGGGCCGGAGCCGGATCGTGGTGCTGGAGAACCTCACCAACCCCACGAACCTCGGCGTGATCGCCCGCAGCGCGGTCGCGCTCGGGGCCGAGGCGATGATCCTCGACCCGTCGAGCTGCGACCCGCTCTACCGCCGGGCGTCGCGGGTGGCGATGGGCGAGGTGTTCGCGCTCCCCTACGCCCGGGCGCCCCGCTTCCCCGAGGGCCTCGACGTGGTGGTCGACGCCGGCTTCACGCTGCTCGCCCTCACCCCCGACCCGGCCGCCGAGTCGATCGACGACGTGCGCTTCGCCCCCGACGAGCGGGTGGCGCTGGTGCTCGGCGCCGAGGGGCCGGGCCTGCGCCCCGACACCCTCGCCCGCATCGACCGGCCGGTGCGCATCCCGATGCACGGCGAGGTCGACTCGCTCAACGTGGCCGCCGCGGCCGCCATCGCCTGCTACGTCCTGGGCCGCGGCCGGGCCTGACCGGGGGTGGCGGGGGCTCGGGCCGCCCCTCGGGATGCCGCCGTCCTGGGCTCGCGGCCGGACCTGACCGGGGTGGCGGGGCCGGGTGGCGGACCCGCCACCCCGGGCGACGGGCTGGGCCACGTACCGGCCCGGGTGGTCAGCGGCAGCCCACCGGTTCCCGGAGCCCGGCGGGATCGGGGCCCGGGGCGGGGTCGAGCCCGGCGGGGCCGGGACCCAGGGCGGGATTGGGACCCGGCGCGAGATCGAGCCCGGCGGGATCGGGACTCGGGGCGGGATCGGGACCCAGGGCGGGATCGAGCCCGGCGGGATCGGGCTCGGGCTCGGTGGCCAGCGCCGCCGCCGGCGCCGCACCCGCGTCGGTGGCGGCGGCGCCGTGCTCGGCCGCTGCGGCGGCGGTCGGGGGCCAGGTGAGGAGGTCGCCGCAGTGGCAGCGGAGCAGGGCCACCGGCCCCTCGGGCGTGTCCAGCAGGCGCACCACGCGCCGGGGCCCGAGGAGGATCCGTCGGTCGCAGGTGGGGCAGTGGGGAGCGAACATGGGGTCATCGTGACGGATCTGGCCCTCGCCATCACGGGCCAATCGACCTAGATTGGCCGGATGGCGACCAGTCCAATCAGCAGGCCAATGCGACCCGGGGCCCAGGTCATCGCCCCCGACCGGCTCCTCACCGTGCTGGGCGACTGGTCGAACCGGGGGTCGGGCAACCTCGCCCGCCGGCTCGCCCAGGCGCTGCGCGCCGCGATCGCCGGCGGCCTGCTCGGCGACGGGACCCGCCTCCCGCCCGAGCGGCGCCTCGCCGAGCTGGCGGCCGTGAGCCGCAGCACCGTCACCGCCGCGCTGGACGAGCTGCGGGCCGAGGGCCTGGTCGTGTCGCGCCAGGGCCGGGGCACCGAGGTGGTCGGCCCGGTCGAGGAGGTCCCGACCGGCTACCGGGTGGGGTCCAACTGCCTGGCCCACGGCGGTGTCGACCTCGCCGCGGTGGTGCCCACCGACGGCAGCCACCTGCCCGACCTGGTGCTGCGCACCGCGGACATCGTGGCCGCGCAGGGCCACCTCGAACCCAACGGCGTGCCGGCGTTGCGGGAGGCGCTGGCCGAGCGGTTCAGCCGGCTCATCCGGCCCACCGACCCCGCCGAGATCCAGGTCACCCACGGCACCCACCACGCGCTCGCCCTCGCGATGGACGCCTTCGTGCGGCCCGGCGCCACCGTGCTGGTGGACGACCCGACCTACCCGGGCCTCCTCGACGCGCTCGACCACCGCCAGGGCCGGGCGGTGGCGATCCCCGGCGACGGCGGCGGCCCCGACCCCGAGGCGCTGGCGCGGCTCCTGCGGGAGCGGCGGCCCGTGCTCGTCTACCTCCAGGCCGGCCCGCACAACCCCACCGGCCGGGTCATCGGCGCCGGGCGCCGCCAGGCCATCGCCGCGGCGCTGGACGAGCACGGCGACGCGATCCTCTTCGAGGACGCCGCGCTCGCGGACCTGACCTTCGGCGGGCGCCCCGGTCCCTCGTTCTCCGCGCTGTGCCGGATCGCGCCGGTCATCACCGCCGAGTCGTGCAGCAAGGTGAGCTGGGCCACGCTGCGCCTCGGCTGGATCCGCGCCACCGGCCCGGTGGCCCAGCGCCTGGAGCGCACCCGCTTCGCCTCGGACCTCGGCGTGTCCGCGCCGGCCCAGCTCCTGGGCCTACAGCTCCTCCCCCACCTCGACGAGCTGGCGGCGACCCGCCGCGCCGACATCGAGGACCAGGTGGACGCCGCGCTCGACCACCTCGCCCGGGCGCTGCCGGACTGGCGCGTGCGGCGGCCCGAGGGCAGCTCGTCGCT
>Ga0207868_1001801_pt1 | contig 14104 bp, 18 predicted proteins | sample Passage237B_FD_187370 | JGI IMG/M metagenome (GOLD analysis project Ga0207868, IMG submission 187370) | Cellulose adapted compost microbial communities from Newby Island Compost Facility, Milpitas, CA, USA - Passage2 37B (SPAdes) (version 3) ... | reverse complement strand
CTCCATCTCATAGATCGTGCTGTCGGCGAGCGGCACCATTTCGCGAAGCTGGTGCCGGCGGATGGTCCGCTTGATCGGTGTCTCTCCTCTATGAGTCATCGCCCCCTCCTAAGCTGCTTCCTTAACAAAAGAGCGCGATAGGCCTCGAAGGGGAAGGGTGGATATGAGGAGGTCGAATATACGGATACTGGGGCGTGCAAATAGAAATCGTGGCGAAATGATTTTGCGAGCTTTGAAGGTAAAGATCATGATCGTGTCGGGTGCGCGATCCTGAACAAGGCCGGCGGCGTGCCGCAACGTCGGGACCATGACGGATGGATACGAGGACCATCTGACGCCTGAGCAGCGGGCCGATCCGCGCTACGCCTTCCGTTGGGGTCGGAGGTGGCGAGTATTCAACATGGAGCCAGAAGAAAAAATACCTGCCTGGCGCGACCGTTAAACACGGCCGAGGGTCAGAACCGCTGCGGTTTACCCTGAACTTGGTGCTGATATGACACCTGCATAAGCCGGGTTTGGGAGAAGCGCCAACAGCATTCGCAGTTTTACCGATCTACGGCTGCACGGCCCGGCCGGTCAGGGGACAGGGAACAAGCGGCGCGGTAAGAGCCGAGGCTCGCCCTATCTAGGTAGGTGCGCAAATAATCATAGAAACACTCTTGCTGTGCGCAAAAATTCGTGGCAGAAATCAGCTCTGATGCAAACAGCAGGGGTTTGACCCATGACTGCGGACGAGATCAAGGCGCGCATTGTCAGCACCTTGCCGCGAGACCTGTTAATCGACCTTCTCGATACGGCCGCAGCGCGGGCGCGCCAGGCCCATGAACTCATCCGCGACAACACGGACCTGACCGGGCGCAGCGCTCGTGGGCTGGAAGGGCAGGCCCGCTTTCGGCTGATGGAAAAGGGCTTTCAAGACATGTGCGAGCTGCACGGAGGGGTGCGGCTGGAAGGGGATGTCATCCCCGGCACGGACCTCCGATACTATCAGCCGTTCATGCGCTTTGGGGGCGATCAGCCCGGCGTCCTGCTTGGCTTGGCGTCGATGCCGGCGCCGAGAGAGTTGCCGACCAAGAACCGATCCCGGCTTGCTGCCGTAACCCTGAACTACCTCCTGACGCCGCGTCTAGACCTGGAAGGTGACGGCGGAACGCCGAAGCCGGGTGACATCTTCGTCCTCTTCCTGTTCACACGCGACCCGTCGCAAGGCGGTCGCCTTCAGGAGGTCGCGATCGGCGTGATTGGCACCGAGTATCAGAGTTTCCTTGCATACGAGACGGTTGAGACGTTTATGGGGGTCTATGCTCCGTCTGCCACCGAAGCGGAGCCGGCCCCGGAAAGGCAGCCACTCGTCACGCTGAAGAAGACGCCCAAGGCTTTCAGGCCGCCGGAGCAGCCGGATTCTAACGAGGCAGCTGACGGCGCAGCGGAATAAGCGACGACTGCCATGCCAATCGGTACACCAGGGTTCGTGCCCGGCCGTTTGACGGAGGCCAGGGCAGCTAGACGGATTCCAAGCATGTCCGCGCTTGCGCGGGCCATGAGCTTGAATCCCAGCACCGTGTCGCGTTGGGAGGATGGAAGCTCGGCGCCTGACCCGGAGACGCTGACCCGTCTGGCTGCATTTCTGGGGGTACGGCCGGAATTTTTCTTTCGGCCTGAGCACGTTTCAGCGCGACCGATGTTCCTCCGGTCGCTTTCGTCCACACTGGTCCGCGACCTCCAATACCAGCGCGCACAGATGCGGTGGCTGCAAGAGATCAGCCACGCGGTCGAGCACTATGTGGACCTGCCCGCCATCAATATTCCAGACGTGATGGCCGGCGCGAGTTACCACCAGCTTCGCGATGAAGACCTTGAACGGATCGCGCTCGATTTGCGGCGCCATTGGCGTCTCGGCGACGGCCCTTGCGGGGATATGGTGCCGTTGCTTGAGCGCTTCGGTTTCATTGTCGGTGTGATCGAAATGGGGACGGTGAAGCTCGATGGGCTGTGCAGTTGGTCGCCGGTCGATGACAGACCGCATATTCTACTTGCGAGCGACAAGATGTCCTTTGCGCGGCGGCAGATGGATGCCGCGCATGAAATGGCGCACGCGATCCTCCATCGAAATGTCACCGAGGAACAACTCAAACGAGACCTGAAGCTGATCGAGACGCAGGCGTTTCGGCTGGCTAGCGCTTTCTTGCTTCCCTCGACGACTTACCCAGTCGAGATGCGCTTCCCCTCGCTCTCAACGATGGTGACAGCGAAGGAGCGTTGGCGCGTGTCGATCAAGGCGCAAATCAAACGTCTGGCCGATCTCGACGTTATTCCGGGGGATTTCGCTACCCACCTCTACAAGCTCTACTCCGCCAAGGGATGGACGAAGGAAGAGCCGTTCGACCGCCAATGGGCGCCCGGCGAACCTCGGGTACTGCGGGACGCGCTCCATCTGATTGTCGATGGAGGTGTTCGATCAAAGTCGGACCTGCTGGCGCTCGAATTCACGATCCCGGCGGGCGATGTTGAAAATCTAACGGGGTTGCCACCCGGCTGGTTCAACCATGATGCAGCGACAGTGGTTCGGCTCAAGCCCAGCCCTGGCCAGGCATCTGCTGGAACGGAAACAGGAGAGGTAATTTCATTCCGTCGTCGGGATTGATGATATGATTGACGTTCATGAAGGCGTGTTCGTGAGGTCGCTTAGCCGGCAACTGGCGCAACCAACCTTATAATGCTACAGGTAGACGTAGTTGTCATTGTCAACGGCGGCAGTGCGCGTTCCACGGAACGGAGATCCGTCCCGGCCCGGTGATACTTGGTTTGCTTGTGAGCCTGCTCGTCAGTTGGGCTAACTTAGCCTCTCGAGCACTCGTTCAAGGTTGCTGATGATCTGCTGCCAGCCATAGCTCGCACCGCGGTAGCCATTCTCGTCTTCGGCCCGGAACCCGGACTGCTCCATCCGTACAAGTGTGCCGCTCTTCGTTGCGGTCAGCGTCCATGTCACGACCGTTCTCAGGCCGGTTACGCCTTGTGCATATGACGCATTCCATGTGTACGAGAGGCGCTTGTTTGGCTCGACCTCCAACACTTCACCTTCGACGACGCCGTTCCAATGCGGCTGCGGCGTGCTGCGGAAGCTGAAGCGGTGACCGACGACTGGTTGGAAGTCGTTCTTCATCAGCCATTCCTCCATAAGAGCGCCTTGCGTCAGTGCGCGCCAAACCTTTTCGGGAGGATGTCGCATCTCTCGCTCCATGAGAATGGAACGCGTGGCGGCGCTTACTTCATTCATACGCGACTCCGTTCAGCAAGGCTTCAAGACGATCGAAATGCTTGCGCCAGAAGGCTCGATAGAAATTCATCCAAGGGGCAGCCATGGCTTTGCTCTTTTTCGGGAATCCTTCAGGGGGACTGAAGCGTAAGGGTCAGTTCAAGCTGGCGACGACACGCTCGAGAGAGTTAAACAGCCGCTCCCAGCCCGAGCTCGGACCTTTGGCTTCCTCTTCTGACCGAAAGCCCGATTGTTCCATGTGCACGTGCGTGCCGCCGTCGGCAGCTGCAAGAGTCCAGGTGACCACTGTTCGAAGGCCGGTACCTGGCGCTCCACCCGAAGCGTCCCAACGGTAGGACAGCCGCTTCTCGGGATCGACGGCCAGAACCTCGCTCTCGACGATGCCGTCCCAGTGGGGTCGAGGCTTTCCTCGAAACTGAAAGCGGTGTCCCACAACCGGCCGAAAGTCATTGTCGTAGAGCCATTGGGCGATCGACGCGGGCTCGGTAAGAGCGCGCCAGACCCTCATCGTCGAGTACGGGATCGTTCGCTCATAGACGACGGAGCGTGCGGGCGAGTCAGTCATTGGTCCATCCTGTTCAGCAGGTCTTCAAGGTGATCGAAGCGATCGCGCCAGAACGCGGCATAGAGGCCCATCCAGTTAATCAGCGGACCAAGACCTTGCGGCTTGGCCTTATAGCGGGTCTGGCGTCCATCCTTCTGGTCGCGCACAAGGCCTGCCTCTTTGAGGATGCTGAGGTGTTTGGAGACGGCCGGCTGAGACACGCCCGAATAGTCAGTCAGAGCCCGGACATTCTGCTCGCCAGCGCGACACAAGCGCTCGAAGATCGCCCGACGGGTCGGATCAGCCAGGGCATTCAAGATCTCGTTCGCTGTGACTCGCATGGCCAATTCATAGTTGTATGGTGATGGATTAATAGATAACTATCTGGTGATTGATTGTCAAGCTGCCAACGAGATTGAGCTTGGTCTGCGCCTTCGTGGGGGCTGAAGGAGCCGGACGCATGAAGACGTCGCCACTACCGAAGCCCAATCCGAAACTTGATCTCGTTCTTGAGCGCGTGGTCGAGGTTCCGCCCAACCTGGTGTGGGAAGCGTGGACGCAGCCGGAGCACATCAAGGCGTGGTTTACGCCGAGGCCGTGGCGCACCGTTCATTGCGAGATCGACCTGCAGCCGGGCGGGATATTCCGAACGGTGATGCAAGGGCCGGACGGCGGCGCCGAGATTAACAATGTCGCCTGCTATTTGGACGTGGTTCCCTGCGAGCGACTGATTTGGACCGACACTTTGCTTCCAGGTTGGCGGCCGGCGGCCGGCGCTCGGTTCAGCATGACTGCCGTGATCCAACTGGAAGCGCTCGGACAAAAGACGCGTTATGTCGCAACCGCCCTTCACCGCGACGAGAAGAGCCGCAAGCGGCACGAGGACATGGGATTTCTCAATGGCTGGGGTGCGGCGCTCGACCAGCTCGTGGAACACATGAAAGCTCGGACGATAGATTAGCCGGCGGCAGCCATTGCCGTTCCCCAAGATAAGGCAAGGGATCGCTAGATGAGTAGGAGCGACATCGCATTCTGGATCGTCAACGGCCTGCTGGCTGTGCTCATGACGCTGGCCAGCATTCCAGATCTTCTGTCGGTTCCCCAAGCCGTCGCCGTTTTCGAGCGGCTAGGCTATCCCCTCTATCTGCTGCCGTTCATAGGTGCTGCGAAGTTGTTTGGTGTGGTCGCTATCCTGCTACGAGTGCCATGGCGCATCAAGGAATGGGCCTATGCTGGCTTTGCCTTCGACTCATTGGGAGCGGTGTACTCGCACATTAATGTCGGCGACACGCTTAGCCAGTGGTGGGGCGCACTGCTTAGCCTGATCCTGGTGGCGAGTGCCTATATACTCTATTGCATGAGACCACAGTCGAACATGGTCGCGGCTCGGGCATGAATTGACTGTTCGACCCCCCGAGAAATGCGGGTTGGCATCTGGTTCTCCCGCGTGACGTAAGCAGGTACTGAGGCGTCGATCGACGCGCGCAGCGATTTTCCGTCGATTACGAACGGGATTGAGGCACCTGAGCTCGCTATGGCTTAACAACCCCTTCGGCTCGATTACCGCCTTTCCGTTCCCGGCGTATCTTCGCGTACACGCGATCGGTTGCCATGAATCGCGCGATCATCGGCGGGATGAGCTTCACGGGATCGGAAATAGGTTTGCCGGTCTCTTGCGCAAGGACTTCCGCATAGGCGCGCAGTTCGCGGTGGACCGCTGCCGGCAGTTCCACCGTTATCTTGACCGGCTTGTCATCCTCCAGCGCGCCGAGCCTCAGCTTTGCCATTGCTCATGCTCCATAGGGTTCGAGAACGAGGTCGTGGGTGACGATCACGCGGACGGGGAAGCCGGGACGGATGGTGAGCGTCGGCGCAACGTTGAGCTGCCGACGGATGATTTCCTGACCCGCATCGTTGATGGTGTCCTGGCCACCGTTGCGGATGGCGCGCAGCAACCGGTCGTCGTCGTCGATCGCGAGTTCGGCGCCGACGCTCAGCAGCGTGGAGAGACCGGCGGCCTTGGCGAGGTCCCACCAGTGATAATCGACGCCATCCTCGAGGCCCGCATAGCCCGCCGCGTCCGCGCCCGGCTGGCGCTCGAGCACGATCGAGCGGCCATTAGGGAAGATCAGCCGGTTCCACACCAGCAGCACGCGGCGCTGGCCAAATTGCACGGCGTTGTCGTACTGGCCGATGATGCGGGTGCCCTGCGGCACGAGGAGTATCCGCCCAGTCGGGCTGTCATAGATGTTTTCGGTGAGGCGACGCTGCTCGGCTTGGTCCACCGTGGGCTGGATCGAAGGCGGCACGACCGGCTGTCCCCGATCCTGGGCGCTCAGGATGGGTCGACCCAGGTCGCCTGGCAGCGGCGGTCCAAGGCGCGGCCCGGTGTAGTCGCGCGGCAAGCCAGCAAGCCCGTCGGCGGTCGGCCGGTTGGTGGTGGAATAGAGTTCCTCGTTGCGGGGGCCGGCATCGCGAGTTTGCAGCGCGTAGATCAGGGCGCCGCCGAGGCCGATCGATGCAATGAGGCCGATCCCTGCCAGCGCCTTGCGGGACAATCGGGTGACGCGAGGCGGATCGCCGCGCAGCCGCATGGGGGCCGCGGTATCGCTCGCTTCCTCTGTTCCGAGGTCGCGGTCGCGATTGTCGGTATCGCTCATGAGGACGGCCTCCCGTCGCTGCGCGAGATCCTGACCGTTTGCTGATGGTCCCCGCTGCCGAGGCGAAGCTCGGCGGCGCCGAAGAGGCGATCGACGATCAGGATGTTCCGGTAGATGCGGCTGTTGGCGATCTGGAGCTCGCCTTCCGAGCCGATGACGAAGAGCGGCGGCATCTCGCCCTGGACGATGCCGCGGGGGAACTCGACATAGACCCGACGTCCATCGTCGTAGACGGCGACCGGCCGCCAGGGCGGATTGTCGCCACTCAGGGCGTAGCGGTAGTTGCGCGCGGCTGTAGCGGGAATGACCGGCGTCGCCGGTATGGCCTGACGCTGCGAAGCGGGTGGCTGCGGATAGGCCCACGCCACCGCCGGCATGTACGGATTCACGCCGTCGAGATGGTACTAAGCGAGAGACTTGGTGTGCGGGCCGATGGCGAAGGATTGCTGATCGTGCTAAAGCGATGACGGTATTTCTCACGCTGGCGTGCAACGCGTTGCGTGATCGACGAAGCGAAGAAATCGACCAATCGTTGTCGATAGTCGCTGAAACCTCGTTGAATCGGAATCGCGCGATTTTCTGTTGAAAATCGGCACCAGAAATTTTTGTCGGTTCGCAGTTCGGATCGCGCCGCGCGATCGAAAAAAATTGCGCCGAAAAATCAGCGCATTAACATAGCCAAAAATAGATGAGTGGGCGCGCCGGGGGCGTGCCGTGGGATAGTCTGGGATAGATGGGCGCGCTGCAGGCGATGTGGTTGCACCGATAGTTGCCGATAATCTTTGCACCGCTTCGTCACATATCTCTAAGCACCGCGACTTCGCGGCAGCCGGGCGCCGACCTTGCTGTTCTCGTACCAGCCTTTGGAGCGATTCACGATCCAGACGACGGACAGCATCACCGGGACCTCGATCAGCACGCCGACCACAGTGGCGAGTGCCGCGCCCGACTGGAAGCCGAAGAGGCTGATTGCGGCGGCGACCGCCAATTCGAAGAAGTTGGACGCACCGATCAGCGCCGAGGGGCCGGCGACGCAATGTTGCTCACCGGTTAGGCGGTTGAGCAGATAAGCGAGCCCAGAGTTGAAGTAGACCTGGATGAGGATCGGCACGGCGAGCAGCGCGATGACCAGCGGCTGCGCCAGGATTTGCTCGCCCTGAAAGCCGAACAAGAGGACGAGCGTCGCAAGCAGTGCCATCAAAGAAAGCGGCTGAAGCCGGTCAAGAAATCGTTTCAGGGCCTGATCGCCGCCGGTCGCCAGCAGACGGCGCCGGAGAAGCTGCGCGGCGATCACCGGCACGACGATGTAGAGCGCGACCGACAGGACAAGGGTATCCCATGGGACGGTGATGGCCGAGAGGCCGAGCAGCAGCCCGACGATCGGCGCGAAGGCGAACACCATAATCGTGTCGTTGAGCGCGACCTGTGACAGCGTGAAATGCGGCTCGCCCTTCGTCAGGTTCGACCAGACAAAGACCATCGCCGTGCAGGGCGCGGCCGCGAGGATGATGAGCCCCGCGATATAGCTGTCGATCTGGTCGGCCGGCAGGTAGGGCCGGAACAGATAGCCGATGAACAGCCAGCCGAGCGCCGCCATCGAGAACGGCTTCACGGTCCAGTTGACGAAGAGCGTGACGCCGATGCCGCGCCAGTGCTCCCTGACCTGGCCAAGCGCGGCGAAGTCGATCTTGACCAGCATCGGCACGATCATCAGCCAGATCAGCGCCGCGACCGGCAAGTTCACCTTGGCGATCTCGGCGGCGCCGATCGCGTGGAAGACGCCGGGCATGACATGGCCGAGCGCGACGCCGGCGACGATGCAGAGTGCGACCCAGAGGGTGAGATAGCGTTCAAAGGTGGACATCTTGGCTTCCTATGCCGTCGCGATGCGGCGGCCGTGTTCGTCCACCACGCGTTCGCCGTCTTCCTTGATGAACTCCCCTCGTTGGGGCGGGAGGAGATCGAGCACTTCCTCTGACGGCCGGCAGAGCCGCACGCCCTTCGGGCTGACGACGATCGGCCGGTTGATCAGGATGGGATGCGCCAGCATCGCGTCGAGCAGCTGGTCATCGGTCAGGCTCGGATCACCGAGGCCGAGCTCGGCGTAGGGCGTGCCCTTCTCACGCAGCAGCGCGCGGACGGTGATGCCCATGCGAGCAATGAGTTGCTTGAGCATAATCCGGCTCGGAGGCGTCTTCAGATACTCGATGACATGCGGCTCGACGCCGGCATTGCGGATCATCGCCAGCGTGTTGCGCGAGGTGCCGCAGTCGGGGTTGTGGTAGATGATGACGTCCATGGCGGGCCTCACGCTGCGCTCGGGCGCGGCTTCGTCGCGCCCTTGAGCTGACCGATCTCGACGAGCTTCGAACTCAACGTCATGCGATCGAGGCTTGTGATCGGCAGTGCTGCGAAGACCGAAATGCGATTGCGCAGGTAGCGAAACGCCGAAACGAACGCCTTTTCTTTCTCGATGTCAGGGCCTTCGACCGCGGCGGGGTCTTCAATGCCCCAATGCGCCGTCATCGGCTGCCCCGGCCATACCGGACAGGCTTCCCCGGCCGCGTTGTCGCAAACCGTAAAGACGAAATCCATGACGGGCGCGTCGGGCATGGCGAACTCTTCCCAGCTCTTCGACCGGAAGCCCTCAGCCGGATAGTCGAAGCTGCGCAGCACCTTCAACGCGAACGGGTTGACCGCGCCCTTCGGCTGGCTGCCGGCCGAGAAGGCACGGAAGCGCCCGGCGCCATCCTTGGCAAGAATGCTCTCGGCCAGGATCGAGCGAGCCGAATTGCCGGTGCAGAGAAATAGGACATTGTAGACGCGGTCAGTCATGCGCGGCCTCCGTGGCGGCGATCTCTTGTGGTGGGCAGCATGGAGAAAGATCGGCGATCAGCGGCGCGCAGATCTCGGGCCGGCCGCCGCAGCAATCCTTGACCAGGAAGCCAGTGAGCGCGCGGACGGCGTCCAGCTTTGCCCGATAGATGATCGATCGGCTCTGGCGCTCGGCTTCGATCAATCCGGCGCGGGTCAGGATCGCCAGGTGCGTCGACATCGTGTTGTGCGGCACGTTCATCTGCCGCGCGATCTCGCCCGCGGGCAGCCCGTCAGGTTCGTGCTCCATCAGTAGCCGAAACACGCCGACGCGTGTTGGCTGGGCGAGCGCCGCGAAGGCGGAAATGGCCTGATCTGATTCCATATGTCGAGAATAATCGACATATTGCTATAGCGCAACGATCACGGCCACTCCGAGCGAAATAGCCGCGGCTGAGTGTCAAGACGCATGGACGCGCAGCCAAAAGCTTTCCGGGGCATGGCTAGACGGACCTTAATGTCGCGACCGATCGTCCAAATTCCGGAGGTATCTCGGCGGGCCGGTGGCAAAGGGCTGCGCTCGGAATGCCCGCGCATTCCGAGGCCCGCCTCGCCCTCGGCACCGTCAGAAGCAGCGCCTGCGCGAAGCGACCTGCGTCCACCGTCATTGGTGCGATTTAATGTAACTGCTGCATCAGTTGCGGGGACGAGCGGTGCGCCGGCGGCAGGGGGTCCGCTGCTTCTGATCTGTGATCCGGTCAGGAAAATGTCTACATTTTTCTGACTGATGCTGGATGCGCCGATCGGGACGCTACGAAAATAGTCTGGCAATTTCAGTCATCGGCATGAACAGCCTTCGGGTGCCCGCGGTGAGAGATCGAAAGCCGAAGCACTGATAGAACCGTACCGCGTTGTCGTCGTTGGCATCGACGACGAATGCGTGAGACGCGATCTCATTACGTAGGGCGCGGCTGAGGGCGTCGAGAAGCATGAATTCTCCATGACCTTGCCGCTGATGACGAGCATCGATCGCCAGGCGCCCCATCAAAATCGCGGGCACCCTTGGAAAGCGGGGCAGGCGCTTTGCGAGCGGCTCGGGCAACTCAGCAAGCGTGATGCCGGTCGCAGCAAGCGTGAAATATTTGCAGCCGTTCGACGACGTGAACAAACGGGTGTCACGCCTCTCCGCGAACATCCCCCTGATCAAAAGCAATCTCTCGCCGCTCTCCTTCGAGGGCGTGCCGCGCGGCACCTATACCGACGCGGTGCTCGGGGTCTATGAACTCAACAAGACCGAGTTGCTGCGCGACGTATTTATCTGGGCCTAGTCGAGCAGACTAAGCGCGAGCTCGCTTTCGCCCATGATGGCGATATCCACCCCGTGTCGCTCGAAATGCGCGAGGTCGCCGGCGCTGTGCGTGCGAATTGCGGTCCGAATTTGCGGGTTCGCCTGCCGCGCAAGCTCAATGATGCGCTGCGTCTGGAAGCCCCTGGGCGCCGCGACAACGAGCAGATGCGCCCGATCGACATTTGCGGCCTCCAGCACGCCTGCGGCCGTCGCGTCGCCATAGACTGCAAGAATGTCGCGCTTGCGCAGTGCTTCGACGCGTCGCCGGTTGTCTTCGATCACGACGAAGGGCAGGTCATGGGCCTTGAGTGCCTCACCAATGAGACTGCCAACCCTACCGTAGCCTACAATGACGACATGACCCTGCAGGTCCCCGCTGCGATCCGGGAGCGTGGCCAGACTGCTTCCATGTCGCTCGATCCGCGCGAGCAGGCTCGGACGGTCGCGAAGCCAGGCGACAATGGGATCAATGGTGGCGAACAGGAGTGGATTTACCAGGATCGAAAGCAAGGCGCCGGCGATGATCAGATCGCGTCCTTCCGTTGGAAGGATATTGAGCGCCACACCAAGTCCAGCCAGGATGAAGGAGAACTCACCGATCTGCGCAAGGCTGGCAGAGATCGTCAGAGCCGTCGTGACCGGATACCCGAAGGCGAGCACAATAGCGAAGGCCGCCAGCGACTTGCCGAACACGATAACAAGCACGATGGCGAGAACTGCCGATGGGTCGCGCATCAGAACCGTCGGGTCGAACAGCATTCCGACTGACACGAAAAACAGAACGGCGAAAGCATCCTTGAGGGGCAGGGAATCAGCAGCGGCTTGATGACTGAAGTCAGATTCGCTCAAGACCACGCCAGCAAAGAACGCTCCGAGGGCGAAGGAAACGCCAAAAAGCTCCGCGGAGCCGTAGGCAATGCCGAGTGCGAGTGCCAGGACCGAAAGCGTGAACAATTCTCGCGAGCCGGTGCGGGCAACCTGCTCTAAGGCCCATGGTATCATTCGTGTTCCAACTAGAAGGACGAGCACGATGAAGACGGCCAATTTGGCGAACGTTAACGCCAGGACCAAGCTCGTATTGCCGCCCGTCAGTCGTGCCGCCAAGCCGTGAGCATCCGTGCCCAGCGACCCCGCCGCTGCAGGCAGGAGCACCAGCACGAGGACCATCACAAGATCCTCGACAACCAGCCATCCAACGGCAATCTGTCCGTTGACAGAATCTAGGGCATTGCGATCTTCCAAAGCGCGTAGGAGCACGACAGTGCTTGCGCACGATAGCGCCAATCCGAGCACCAAGCTGCTCGTGACACTCCATTCCCAGCTCAGCGCGATGCCAGCGCCGATCGCCGTCGCCGTGACAACCTGCGCTACTGCGCCGGGCAATGCGATACGGCGCACCGCTAGCAGATCCTTGACCGAAAAGTGAAGGCCGACACCGAACATAAGAAGTATGACGCCGATCTCGGCGAGCTGGCCCGCGAGATTCTGGTCACCGGAAAAGCCGGGCGTAAAGGGACCAACAGCGACGCCGGCCAGGAGATATCCGACAAGCGGCGGGAGACGCAGTTTACGGGCCAAAACTCCGCCACAAGCCGCGAGGACCAGCCCCAGCACGACCGTAACGATGAGCGAAGTGTCGTGCGGCATGGGTCTCCTTGTGGAATCGCGATGGAGTGGGCGAACTGCTCTCGAACTATGCGCACTGCGACGGCGCTGCTTTACCTTGTGCCGATTGGCGTAACCATTTTGCACGGTACAGGAATTCGAGAGAATTTTGGCGAGGAATCGGGATCTAAGGCCGCGTCAGAGGTCGCACCTCTCTATGCGCAGGGTGCGGGCACAGCCTCACGTACGGCTGGATGCGGGCGAGGGCTGAGCCGGATGGAAAGCCGATCTCATCCGTGAGGTTTGGCGCCAGCCACCGCAATGCGGCAATCTCGACAGAATCGAATACTTGAACGCGAACAGAAGGTTGGCGACTTTTCCATTTTAAAGTTGGCGGTAGGCCATCAGCAACCCCATATAGAATGTGGCTCGCTAAGCGTTGAGCACGGAATCGTCGACCAGACGTGAATGTTCGCGAAAGCCGTCAATCGAGAGTCTTGAGCCCGTTTCGGTCAAAACGCTTGAGGAGCGAAGAATGACAGACGCATTGCGCTTCGATCTCATGCTTGTCTTCTGCGCATTCGCCTTTGTCGGGGCCATCCTCGTTGGAGCGTTCTGAACAGCGGCTTGTTTGATGTGCGGTTTCGATGCTGCTGATCGGCCCGATTTAAGGACACCGCAATGTCCACAACAAAGACGCTTACGCAATCGGATGGTCAGAGCTTCGTTGGAGTGTGTATATCCAATGAAAGTATGGTGACCGATCACGCACACTGCTTGAGGTGCGGTGCTGCTGGACCAGCGGCGCCGGCGAGTGCCCGCTATCGCGATCCGCATTGGATGGAGCATGATTGGATCTGTGGCGGATGTGGCAATGAATGGACAACGTCAAAGCAGGTGTGATCAATGATCAGCGGGGTTCACCAGCATGCAACCATGAGCCATCGCTTTGCGATCGGGACCATGGTCCGCCTCAACCGGCGCGATCCCATACGCAATGCAGTTCCGGGACCCTACGAGGTTCTCGCGAATCTTCCAGAGCGGGACGGCGAACTCCAGTACCGTATCAAGAGTGAACGCGAGCCCTATCAGCGCATCATCAAAGAAAGCGCGCTCGATCAGGCTTGAATGTCGAGCTGGAAGGTCCGAACTCGAAGGGCTGTGCCCTACGGTCAGGTTTGAGGAATTCTTCGATGGCGAATCCCAATGCCGATGTCGCTGGATTTCAATGCCCGAAATGCGGGCAAGAGCTCGAGCAAACGATCGGGCAACTCAAATCGAGCGAGCACATGATCTGTTCTGGTTGCGGAATAGGAATTAACATCGATACGAACAGGTTAGCCAATCTTGCCGACGAACTGCAGAAAGCCACTGCGAAAGTTCCACCAGAGATTACAGTCAAATTCTATCGCTAGCCGTGTTCACTCGATGGATTGGTGTACTCTGATAGAGTAGCGTATACTATAGAACGATACTGGATCTCCCCATGGCGGCGGTTCGTCGATGCACTCAAATGCCCCATCGCTCATGCGCCAGATGAAATAATTGCGGGCAATATTTGTCCGGTATGGAGCGAACGAGCGCGATACAAATCATCTTTTAGGTTGACCTGCTCCCCAACTTGCCCCCGTTTATAAGGAGAGTCTGTTCCAGTTTTGCCCCATTTGGGGGCGTGCTGCGAACTCAGTCGGTGTGAGCCCGTTGAGGCTCGTGTGCGGTCGGTTGGTGTTGTAGTCGATCCTCCATGCTTCGATGATGTGGCGCGCGTTGTTCAGGTTCGAGAACAGGTGCTCATTGAGGCATTCGTCCCGAAGTCTGCCGTTGAAGCTCTCGACGAAGCCATTCTGCATCGGCTT
>Ga0207868_1001800_pt1 | contig 14108 bp, 12 predicted proteins | sample Passage237B_FD_187370 | JGI IMG/M metagenome (GOLD analysis project Ga0207868, IMG submission 187370) | Cellulose adapted compost microbial communities from Newby Island Compost Facility, Milpitas, CA, USA - Passage2 37B (SPAdes) (version 3) ... | reverse complement strand
GGCGCCTCCTCGATCCTCGGCGCGATCAACTTCATCACCACCATCTTCAACATGCGCGCGCCGGGCATGACGCTGCACAAGATGCCGCTGTTCGCCTGGGCGATGCTGGTGACCGGCTTCATGCTCCTGTTCGCGCTGCCGGTGCTGGCCGGCGCGGTCACGATGCTTCTGACCGACCGCAATTTCGGCACGACCTTCTTCGCGCCCGAGGGCGGCGGCGACCCGATCCTCTACCAGCATCTGTTCTGGTTCTTCGGCCACCCCGAGGTCTACATCATGATCCTGCCGGGCTTCGGCATCATCAGCCATGTCACCTCGACCTTCTCGAAGAAGCCGATCTTCGGCTATATCGGCATGGCCTACGCGATGGTGGCGATCGCCGTGATCGGCTTCGTGGTGTGGGCGCACCACATGTTCACCTCCGGCATCGGCATCGAGTCGCAGCGCTATTTCGCCTTCGCCTCGATGGTGATCGCGGTGCCGACCGGCATCAAGGTGTTCTCGTGGATCGCCACCATGTGGGGCGGCTCGATCTCGTTTCGCACCCCGATGCTGTGGGCGATCGGCTTCGTGATGCTGTTCACCATCGGCGGCGTGACCGGCGTGGTGGTGGCCAATCCCGGCATCGACCGGGCCCTGCACGACACCTATTACGTGGTGGCCCACTTCCACTACGTGCTGTCGCTCGGCGCCGCCTTCGCCATCTTCGCCGGCTTCTACTACTGGTTCCCGAAGATGAGCGGCTACATGTACAACGAGACGCTGGGCAAGCTGCATTTCTGGCTGATGTTCATCGGCGTCAACCTGGTGTTCTTCCCGCAGCATTTCCTCGGGCTGGCCGGCATGCCGCGCCGCTATGCCGACTACCCGGACGCCTTCGCCGGCTGGAACTACATCTCCTCCATCGGCTCCTATATCTCGGCCGCCGGCCTCGTCGTGTTCTTCGTGATGATCGCCGAGGCATTTGCGCGCAAGCGCAGGGCCGCGAGCAATCCGTGGGGCGAAGGCGCGACCACGCTGGAATGGATGCTGTCGTCGCCGCCGCCGGTCCACCAGTTCAGCTCGCTGCCGCTGATCCGCTGAGGAGGGAGGCATGCACGAGGCCGCCGACATCGCGAGCAGCATCCCGGCCATCGTGATCCTGTCGATGTGGTGGGCGTTCCTGTCCACCCTCGAAATGCTGCTGCACCCCGGCGACGTGCCCGACACGGACAGCCGCCGGACCGCGGCCCCGCAGCCCGAGGCCGAAGCTGCGGCGGCCGCACAGGACGCACGCCTTGCCGACCTGCGGGCGGTCGAGCCGGGCTTCGATCCGGGCGCATTCCTGCGGGGCGCCTGCGGCGTCTACGAGACGGTCCTCGATGCGTACGCCTCGGGCGACTCCGCGGCGCTGGAGCCGCTGCTGTCGCCGGAGGTTTTCGCCGCCTTCGGCGCCGCCTGCGCCGAGCGCCAGGCCCGCGGCGAGACGCTCGAGCTCGCCCTCGTCGGCATCGACAAGGCCGAGATCCTGGACGTCGACGTTCTGTCCGATAGGGCCGAGGTCACCGTCCTGTTCCGTACGCAGTTCGTCGGCGTCGTCCGCACGGATACCGGCGAGGTGGCGAGCGGCAGCCCGGTGGCGATCCAGACGGCGGCCGACCGGTGGACCTTCGCCCGGCCGTTGCCGGGACGTCGCGCGGACTGGGTAATCGTCGCGACCGACGTGGAATGACCGCGGGGGCCACGGGCGAACCATGACCTGAGGCGCGTCGCGACCTTCCGGAGCCGCCCGACGCGCTTCAGGCCCTTGTTTTGGAACACGTCCTAATCCCGAAGCCGGCGCCCGCTTCCCCGAGGGCATGCCTGTCTTATGGCCTTGTGTGCCGAAGAGGCGAAGAAGGGACTGCCTTGAGAGGGGAGCTACCCTCCCTCAGCCGCGAGCGTCGGATCGGTGAAACGACGACCGTTTGACGGGTAGACCTAAAGTTGGATCGCCCTCGTCTTTCCCTCGATGCCTGAACGGATACCCACAGCCCGGCTGCGGACGGAAGGTGGCAAGGATGCCCAGCCGGCCGGCGCTACGTCCCGCGTCCTCCATTTCGCCCTGAAGACCGGGATCCTGCTACCAGGCTCGTCGCCGACACCGTCGCCTGCCTCGCTTTGCCTCGATGACCGGAGCCGCGAGGGGCGGCGATAGGGCCGTGATAACGGCGAAACCCATTGACCGTGGACGGATGGTGATCTGGGCCTCGATGATGGCGGATCGCCCGGGCCTATCCTGCGGAGCCGGGCTTTTCCAGCAGCGCCTTGAGCACGACCGCCTGATTGTGCGCCTCGTCGCGGGCGGCATAAACGAGCGTCGCCGGCCCCTTGCCGATCCGGTCGCGCAGATCCGCGACAATCTCCGCCTTGTCCTTGAGCTCAGCGCGGTAACGCTTCTGGAACTCCGCCCATTTCGCCGGGTCGTGGTCGAACCAGCGCCGCAACCCGTCGCTGGGCGCGACCTCCTTCTCCCAGTGATCGATGGCCGCGTCGGCCTTCTTCACCCCGCGCGGCCACAACCGGTCGACGAGGATGCGCACGCCGTCGGAAGCGGCGGGCGCCTCATAGGCGCGCTTCAACCGGATCTGCAATCTCGCCTCCCGGGGTCCGCATGGGTTGCGGCGGCGCCACCACTTCAGCGACCGCTTCGGCTTCGCCGTTCCGCGCCGTCGCGACGACCTGCGCGACGATCGAAACCGCGAGGTCGACGGCACTCTTGGCGTGATCGAGCAGGCCCGCCGGCCCATGGATCTTGCCGAGCGTCCGCTCGTCGAGCCCCCTGGCGCGCATCAGCTCCAGCCGCCGCGCATGGGTGATCCGGCTGCCCATCGCGCCGATGTAGAACGCGTCCGTGGCCAGCGCGGCCGGCAAGAGCCGTTCTTCCCTGTCGTGATCGTGGAAGGCGAAGACGATCGCGCTGCGGCTGTCGACGGTCCGCAGCGCCTCCTCGATCGCAGCGCCGCTCGATGCCGTCGTTCCCGCCGCGGCGGCGGTCGCATCGTCGGGCGTATGCAGCGCGACCTCGAACCCCGCCGCGGCGGCGACGCTCGCCAGCTTCACGGCGACCGGCCCGAGCCCGAAGACGACGATGCGCCGCCGCGGAAGATAGGTTCGCCGCAATATCCTCGCCGGTCCGGCAGCTCCCTCGATCTGCGGCCCGGACATGGGCACGTCCATCCGTGCCGCCTGCCTGCCCCTGAGCCGCGCGTCGATGGCTTCAAGCCGGGACAGCGGCACCTCGACGTCGAAGACCAGCTCGATCGCGCTGCCGCAGGGCAGGCTGATGTCGATGTAGCGCGAGCCGCGACCATAGCGCACGCGCCGGCTGCGCCCCTGCGCGAGCGCGTCGACGGCCTCCTCGGCGATCGCCCGCTCGATGCAGCCGCCGGACAGATAGCCGACCCAGGCGCCGCTCTCCGTCACGGCCATCTGCGCACCGAGCGGCCGCGGCGAGGATCCTTCGATTTCCACCAGCGTCACGATCGCGGCGCGCTCGCCGGCCCGCATGCCGGCGACGGCGAAGTCGAGCACGTAATCGTCGAAGGGGTCCCAGCTTCCGTCGGGCTGTCTCATGGCGCATCCGCTGAGCGGACCCCGCCCCGCCGCGCTGTCCGGCCGGCGCGGCAGCAGCCCGCATTGGCTGAACGCAGTATCGGGCCTGCCCGGCCGCAGAGCAAACGAAATAAAATGCGTGCTGCCATCAACAAAACCGCATCGGGAAGCGGAATTTCGCGTGTAAGGCCGCCCGATCCGCCCTGCAACGCCCTTTGTCGCGGCGGATTCCCCGAGGGAATCCTTGCATGTCGCGGCGGCGGCGCTATTGTGCGGCTCCGCCTCCACCCCCTTTCGGAGTTGAAGTCGTGCCGCGTTTGCGCGCTGCCCCATGCCATGCCTCCCGGAGCCGCGTCAGGTTCAAGAACCACGCGGGCAGCCTCATCGCACCCATCTAGCCCTGGCGCGGCCGCAAGGCCGTCGACCGGGGGCCGGAAATCCAAGCCAGAAAGACAAACGGTTCTGATTTCCGGGTCCACCGCCGACCCGGTGGAGAGATAGAGATGAACAAGGACATGGCAGCCTGCCCGAGGGCAGCATCGTATTGCGAGGCCGCCCGCACGGCCGTCGCCTCCCTTCACAACGCATATGCCGGCGCGGGAAGGCTTGTCCCATGAGGGTTCTCGTCCTCGGAAGCGGCGTCATCGGCGTGACGACCGCGTTCTATCTGGCCAAGGCCGGCCACGACGTCACGGTTCTCGACCGCCAGCCCGGGCCGGCGCTGGAAACCAGCTTCGCCAATGCGGGCGAGGTCTCGCCCGGCTATTCCTCCCCCTGGGCAGGGCCCGGCGTGCCGGTCAAGGCGGTCAAGTGGCTGCTGATGCGCTACGGGCCGCTGGCGGTGCGGCCGCGACTGGACCCGGCCATGTGGGCCTGGATGTTCAGGATGCTGCGCAACTGCACGTCCGCCCGCTACGCGGTGAACAAGGCGCGCATGGTGCCGATCGCCGAATACAGCCGCGACTGCCTGCGCGAGCTGCGCGCCGAAACCGGCATCGCCTATGACGAGCGCAGCCTGGGCACGCTCCAGCTCTTCCGCACGCAGAAGCAGCTCGACCACACCGGCGACGACATCGCCGTCCTGAAACGTTTCGGCGTGCCCTTCGAGGTGCTGGACCGGCAAGGCTGCATAGCGGCCGAGCCGGCGCTGGGCCGTGTCGCGGACAAGTTCGTCGGCGGGCTGCGGCTGCCGGCGGACGAGACCGGCGACTGCCAGATGTTCACCACCGGGCTGGCGGCGCTGGTTTCCGCTGCGGTCGACTTTCGCTACGGCGTCACCGTTCGCGAAATCCTGCATGACGGCCGCAAGGCGACCGGCGTGCGTACCGATGGCGGCACGGTGGAGGCCGACGCGGTCGTGGTCGCGCTCGGCAGCTATTCGCCGCGGCTCCTGCGTCCGCTCGGCATCCGCATCCCCGTCTATCCGGTGAAGGGCTATTCGCTGACGCTGCCGATCGTCGACGAGGCCGCGGCGCCGGTCTCGACCGTCATGGACGAGACCTACAAGATCGCGATCACGCGGCTCGGCGGGCGCATCCGCGTCGGCGGCACCGCCGAGATCGCCGGATACGACCTCAGCCTGCGGCCTTCGCGCCGGGCCGCGCTGGAGCATTCCGTCACCGACCTCTTCGGCGGAGGCGGCAAGCTGGAGGACGCCACGTTCTGGTGCGGATTGCGGCCGATGACGCCGGACGGACCGCCGGTCGTCGGCCGCACCCGGATCGAGGGACTCTACCTCAACACCGGCCACGGAACGCTCGGCTGGACGATGGCCTGCGGCTCGGGCCGCGTCCTGGCGGACGTTCTCTCCGGCAAGGCGCCGGCCGTCGACATGGCCGACCTCTCGATCGAGCGGTACGGATCGTGACCGTCCCGGCCGAACGCGCCGGCGCCGTGCTGACGGTGGATCTGGCGGCCATCGTGGAGAACTGGCGCCGCCTCGGCGCCAGGCTCGGCAAGGCCGCCTGCGCGGCCGTCGTCAAGGCCGATGCCTACGGCCTCGGCGCCGGAGCCGTGGCCGGCGCGCTGTCGGCGGCGGGCTGCGCCGACTTCTTCGTCGCCCATGTCGATGAAGGCATAGACCTGCGCGCCGCGTTCGGCGCGGCATCGCGCCGCATCTTCGTGCTCAACGGCACGCCGGCAGGCACCGAAGCCGATTTCGTCGCGGCGGGCCTCATCCCCGTCGTCAATACGCTCGGCCAGCTTGCCGGCTGGCGCGCGCATGCCCGCGCCGTCGGCTCGCGCCTGCCGGTCGCGCTGCAGGTAGACAGCGGCATGTCCCGGCTCGGGCTTCCCGCTGCGGACGTCGCCGCACTCGCGGCCGGGCCGTCAGCCTTCGAAGGGCTGTCGGTGGTGCTGGTGATGAGCCACCTGGCGTGCGCGGACGAGCCCGCCCATCCGGCCAACGCGATGCAGCGCGACGCCTTTCGCCGGCTGTCCGCCATGCTGCCCGCAGCGCCCGCCTCGCTCGCCAATTCGTCCGGCATCTTCCTCGGCGAGGCGTATCACGGCGACCTCGCGCGCCCGGGCGCCGCGCTCTACGGCATCAACCCGACGCCCCTGCAGCCCAACCCGATGCTGCCGGCCGTCGCGCTGGCGGCGCGGGTGATCCAGGTCCGCGACGTTCCCGCCGGCACCGGGGTCGGCTATGGGCACATGGCGAAGGCCGCCGGGCCGGCGCGGCTGGCGACCATTTCGCTGGGTTACGCCGATGGCTGGCCGCGCAACGCCGCCGCCGATGCCTTCCTCGACGGCGCGCGGCTCCCCTTCATCGGCCGCGTGTCGATGGACAGCATCATCCTCGACGCCACCGCCTGTCCGCGCCCGCCGCGTGAGGGCGACATGGTGCAGCTCATCGGACCCGGGCAGACGGTCGACGCGGTCGCCCATGCGGCGGGGACCATCGGCTACGAGATCCTCACACGGCTTGGCACCCGCTTCCATCGCCGCTATGTCGGCAGCCCCACCTCGAGCCTGCCCGGCGGCTAGCCCGCCCATACCTGCTCACAAACCCGCACCTACAAGGAGACATGATGTCCGAACACAGCCTGCTAGACGACGCCTTGATCCGACTCGATGAAGCGGCAGCCCACCTGAGCATCGATCCCGACGTGATCGAGAAACTCAAATATGCTCGGGAAACGACGAAGGTGCGCCTGATGATCCGCATGGATGACGGTTCGCGCAAATCCTTCCTCGCATGGCGCTGCCGCTACGACGACACCCGCGGGCCGACCAAGGGCGGCATCCGCTTTCATCCAGACACCACCGCCGACGAAGTCGAGACCCTCGCCTTCTGGATGACGTTCAAATGCGCCGTGATGAACCTGCCCTACGGAGGCGGCAAGGGCGCCGTCCAGGTCGATCCGCGCAGCCTCTCGAAGGCCGAGCTGGAACGCCTGTCGCGCGCCTACATCCAGGCATTCGCGCGGATCATCGGGCCGGATCGCGACATCCCCGCACCTGATGTCTACACCAATTCCATGATCATGGGCTGGATGGCCGACGAATACGCGCAGGTCGTCGGCCAGGCTGAGCCCGCGGTCATCACCGGCAAACCGATCGCCCTCGGCGGCTCGCTCGGACGCGGCGACGCGACGGCGCGCGGCGGCTACTACCTGGTGCGCCATCTGGCCGAGGAGCTCGGCCTCGGCGGCCAGTTGCGCGTCGCGATCCAGGGCTACGGCAATGCCGGACAGCATATCGCGCGGCTGCTGGCGGCCGACGGCCACAAGATCGTCGCCGTCTCGGATTCGCAGGGCGCGGTCTGCGCCGAGCCCGGCCTGCATGTCGACCTGCTGAACGAGGCGAAGGCGCAGGGCGCGTCCATCGCCTCGACCGCGGGACAGGGCGGCCACCAGCCGATGAAGGGCGAGGACCTCGTCGCCGTCGACTGCGACCTTCTGGTGCCCGCGGCGATGGAGAGCATGATCGACGAGGACAATGCCGACGCCGTCCAGGCCAAGCTGATCCTCGAGCTGGCAAACGGCCCGATCACGCCGGAAGCCGACACCATCCTCGCCAGGAAGAACGCCGTCGTGCTTCCCGACATCCTCGCGAATGCCGGCGGCGTCACCGTCTCCTATTTCGAATGGGTGCAGAACCGGCAGGGCTATTACTGGACCGAGGCGGAGATCCACGAGCGCCTGAAAGCCGTCATGGAGCGCGAGGGCCGCGCCATCTGGGAGCGCTCGCGCGAAGGCGGCATCACCATGCGCACGGCCGCCTACGTGCATGCGCTCAACCGGCTCGCCGAGGCGATCGAGGCACACGGGACCCAGAGCTTCTTCGCGAGCTGAGACGCGGCCCGGAGAGCGAAACGGCCCCGCCGCGTCCGCGCCGTGGGGCCTTTTTCCTATCTGCCGAGCGCCCTGGCGTAGGTATCGGGCCTGAAGCCGAACAGCAGGTCCCTGCCCGTATCGAGCACCGGGCGCTTGATGAAATTGCTGTCCTTGAGGATCAGCCTGCGCGCGGCGTCTGCATCGATCGCGGCCCGCTGCGCCTCGGGAAGCGCCCGAAATGCGGTCGAGCCGCGGTTGAAGACCTGCTCCCAGCCGGCCCGCGCCAGCCAGCCGTCGATCACGCCCGGATCGAGCGGCGTCTTGCGGTAGTCGACATAGCGATGCTCGACGCCTTCGGTCTCGAGCCATTTGCGGGCCTTGCGAACCGTATCGCACGCGTTGAAGCCATAGATCGTTACCGTCATCGCACCCTCATCCCTGCAAGAAAAAAGCCGCCGGAGCGCTCCGGCGGCCTTCGAACCCGTCGATCGACGCCGATCAGCGCGAGTAGAACTCGACGACCAGGTTCGGCTCCATCTGGACCGGATAGGGCACGTCCGACAGGCCCGGCGCACGGGTGAATGTGGCCGTCATCTTGTTGTGGTCGGCATCGATATAGTCCGGCACGTCGCGCTCGGCGAGGCCGACCGATTCCAGCACGAGAACGAGCTGTTTCGACTTCTCGCGCACCTCGATCACATCACCGGGCTTGCAGCGATAGGAGCCGATGTTGACGCGCTTGCCGTTGACGTTGACATGGCCGTGGTTGACGAACTGGCGGGCGGCGAAGATCGTCGGCACGAACTTGGCACGATAGACGATGGCGTCGAGCCGCGATTCCAGCAGGGCGATCAGGTTTTCCGGCGTGTCGCCACGGCGGCGGTTCGCCTCCTCATAGGTCTTGCGGAACTGCTTTTCAGAAATGTCGCCGTAATAGCCCTTGAGCTTCTGCTTGGCGCGAAGCTGGAGGCCGAAATCGGACAGCTTGCCCTTGCGGCGCTGGCCGTGCTGGCCCGGGCCGTATTCGCGCCGGTTCACCGGGGACTTCGGACGCCCCCAGATATTCTCGCCCATGCGGCGATCGATCTTGTATTTCGCGGATTCGCGCTTGCTCATCGCATTCCCTTTCAAATAGTTACACCCGGAAACTAAAGTTCCGGGCGAAGGAAACGCGCCCTCCTCTGGCCTCCTTTTGCGAAGCCTGACAGGATTTCCCGCGCACGCATTGCGGAAAAATCCACGGGACACGTCAAATGAAACACCGGACCTCTCGGCCCGGCGCGTGAGGGTCGGTTAAGCCAACAGCGCGCGGTTGTCAACATTGCCGCCGGGATTGATCCGGCGCGCGGATGCACGCTATAAACGCGGCAGGCGTGTGCTGCGTGCGCCGGGGATGCCCCACTACGGAGAACAAGAGCAATCGTTTCTTCAGGAGGGCCGCCGCTGATGGGCGCCATGCAGCCGAACCGCAGATCCCTGTTCCGTGCCTTCATCGACAGCGAGGCCGCCGGCGGCATCGTACTCATGGCCGCCGCCGCGCTGGCGCTGGTCGTCGCCAATTCGCCGCTCGCGCCTGCTTATTTCGGTGCCCTCTCATCCTATGTCGGCCCGCTCAACGTCCTCCACTGGATCAACGATGCACTGATGGCGGTCTTCTTCCTGCTGGTCGGGCTGGAGATCAAGCGCGAGTTCCTCGACGGGCAGCTCTCGACCTGGCCGCGCCGCGTGCTTCCCGGCATCTGCGCGGCTGGCGGCATGGCCGTGCCGGCGCTGATCTTCGTCGCCGTCAACAGCGGAAACCCGGACGCGCTGCGCGGCTGGGCCATTCCCACTGCGACCGATATCGCATTCGCGCTGGGGGTCCTGTCGCTTTTCGGCAACCGCGTGCCGGCCGCCATGAAGGTCTTCTTGACCGCGCTCGCCATCATCGACGATCTCGGCGCCGTCATCATCATCGCCATTTTCTACACGGCTCAGCTCGAGGTCTGGGCGCTGGGCGGGGCAGCGGCGACGCTCGCCGCGCTGATCGCGATGAACCGCATGGGCGTCCTCAAGCTCCTTCCCTATGCCGCGCTGGGCGTGGTGCTGTGGTTCTTCGTGTTTCGGTCGGGCGTGCACGCGACCGTCGCGGGCGTGGCGCTGGCATTGACCGTCCCGCTGACCCGGAACCCGGGTATCGCGCGCGATCTCGACCGCTCGCCGCTGCACCAGATGGAACTCGCGCTCCATCGCGTCGTGCCCTTCGCGATCGTCCCCGTCTTCGGCTTCGCCAATGCGGGCGTGTCGCTCGCGGGCGTCAGCTTCGCGTCCCTGTTGCAGCCGCTTACTCTCGGGGTTGCGGCGGGGCTGGTCGCCGGCAAGGTGATCGGCGTCTACGCGACGGCGATGATCGCTATTCGTTCGGGGCTTGCAGACGCCCCGACCAACGCCGCGCCGATGCATCTGTTCGGCGTCTCCCTGCTGTGCGGGATCGGCTTCACGATGAGCCTGTTCATCGGCCTGCTTGCCTTTCCGGATTCGCCTTCGATGCAGGACGGCGCGAAGATCGGCATCCTCGCGGGTTCGCTGCTGTCGGCGGCGATCGGCTCGGTCGTATTGCTGCTCAGCCCGAAGCCGGGCGGGATCGAATCGCGGCGGTTCTAGGCGCCTTCCATCACCTGCCGCGTCAGGATTTCTTCTTCTCGGGCAGGCCCTTGCGCTTGGTCTCGGCGAACTCCTCGAGCTGCTTTTCGCTCATCGATTCATACATGTCGCGCGAGGCGCCCTTCAGCGCCTTCTTGCTGGTGTCGCCGCGCTTGGCCGATAAAGCGGCGCCGGCCGCCTTCTGCTGGGCCTTGGATTTGGCTGGCATCATCGCTCTCCTTGGCAGGGCCCGCCGCCCTCCCCCATCGAACGCGCAGCGCCGGGCCGTGTTCCAACGCGGCGGCGATCAGCCGGGCACGGCGAGCCCGAAGCCGTGCATCAGGCGCCGCTGCGCGAAATCGGCCCGGCCCGAGGTGAAGACGGCCATGTCGGACTCGTGCGCGACCGGCTCGCCGTCCTCCGGGCCACGGCCGCCGCAAAGCGACAGCGCCCGCCGCGCGATCGCCTCCGCGGGGTCGAGCCAGTCGACCGGCCAGGGCGCCGTCTTGCGCATGCGGTTGACGAGGAAGGGATAATGCGTGCAGGCCAGCACGACGATGTCGGTGCGCCGGCCCTCGATCTCCACGAAGCATGGCGCGATCTCGGCGCGCACGGCTTCCTCGTCGACAAACCCCTCGCGCATGTAGGCTTCGGCCAGCGTCGCCAGCCGGATACTGCCGACCAGCCGCACATGGCACTTCTGCGCCCAGTCGCCGATCAGGTCGCGTGTATATTGGCGCTTGACGGTGCCCGGCGTGGCAAGCACGGCCACCACGCCGGAACGGGTGCGCTCCGCCGCCGGCTTGATCGCCGGCACCGTGCCGACGAACGGCACATGCGGAAAGGCCGCGCGCAAATCGCCGAGGGCGAGCGTCGAAGCCGTGTTGCAGGCAATGACGACGAGCTGCGGCCCGAACCGGGAAAGCAACGTGCCGAACAGGTCCACGACGCGCTCCCTGAGCGCGGCCTCCTCCCATCCGCCATAGGGAAAGCCGGCATCGTCGGCGACGTAGACGAAGCGGCGGTCCGGCATCAGCACGCGGGCCTCGCGCAGCACCGTCAGGCCGCCGACGCCGGAATCGAACACCAGGATCGGCGCGCTGCTCACCCCTCGGCCTCCTCTTCCCGCCCCCCGCGACCGTGCGCGGGAGCGCCGGCCTTCGCCTTGCGCGCCGGCGCGGCGGCGCCTCGCGGCGCGTTCGGGGTGAAATAGTCGAGCGAGGCGACGACGCCGCGCAGCACCTTGATCTCGGCTTCGGTGAAGGCCGGCCGGGTCAGGACCGCAGCCAGATTGTCCAGCATCTTCGGCTTCCTGGGCCTCGGCCGGAAGTAGCCGCGCGCCTCGAGCGCCGTCTCCAGATGGTTCAGCAGCCCCTGAACATGGTGCTTTTCGGCCGGCACGAAGTCGGGGCCGGAAAACACCGTCTCCTCCTCGCTGGCGAGCCCCGACTTCATCCACTCATACGACATCAGCAGCACCGCCTGGGCGATGTTCAGCGAGGCAAAGGACGGATCGACCGGAAAGGTCACGATCTCGTCGGCCAGCGCGATCTCGTCATTGTAAAGGCCGAACCGCTCGCGCCCGAACAGGATGCCGGTCTTCTGGCCGGCGCGAACACGGGCGCGAAGGTCACGGCCCGCGACAACCGGTCCGCGGACGGGCTTGAAATTGTCGCGCTGGCGGGCCGTGGTGGCGAGCGCGAAGTTGAGGTCGGCCACGGCCTCGGCAGCGGTCGCGTGGACCGTCGCAGCGTCGATGACATGGTCGGCGCGGCTTGCGGTGGCGCGGGCGGCCTCGTTGGGCCAGCCGTCGCGCGGGTTCACCAGCCGCAGCTCCGACAGGCCGAAATTGGCCATCGCGCGCGCCACCATGCCGATATTCTCGCCGAGCTGGGGCTCGACGAGGATGACGGCCGGCCCGCCCGGCTCGATCTCGGTTGCAGTGTCGGACATGGGATCAATCACGCGATGTTTGCGGCGCTCCGGCGTCCCTGACATATTCAGCTCGGAAAATGAAGCAGTCGCAAATGGCCGGCGGCGCGAAGCGGCACCCTTCGCCGAAAATTTGGCCAAATCCGCAGGCTTGCTTCGAAGCGGGAACGAAATTGGGGCGCCGCGTCGGGCCGCGGCGGGCGGGCATGGCAACATTGCGGGCATCAGCGTTGCGGGCCTCGATCCTGGCGGCCATCGCCGCAGCCGCGCTGGGCGTGCTGGCAGTGGCCGGCGTGGTCGCTCAGGGCACCGCGACCGTCGAACCGCCTGCCGAGATGAGAGCGGCCGCTGCCGAAGACACCCCCTACGGCCTGTGGCAGCTCGGCGATTTCTACCGCAAGCGGCAGGCGCCGGGAGACGACGAACGCAGCCTCGACCTGTTCCGCAAATCGGCCGACGGCTACATCGCGACGGAAGGGCATGGCAGCTCGAATGCCGCGATTGTCCTGCGCGACGTCACCACCGCGGCGGCGAAGCTCGGCCGCCACGAGGAGGCCATCGCGGCCGCCGGCGAGCGCGTGCGGGCCGTCGCCACTGCCATGCCGGGCTCGCCCGAAGCGGCGGCCGCCACCCTGGACTACGGGACCGCGCTGCAGGATGCCGGCCGGTTCGACGAGGCAGTGAGCGCCTTCGACAGCGCGGCCGCTCTCTACAGGGCGCTTCCGGAAGACCATTCGCTGTGGCTTGGCGGCGTCGAGGTCAATCGCGGCTACTCCCTGCAGATGCTGGGACGGCAGAAGGAGGCGCTGGCGGCCTTCCAGGCGTCGATCGAGGCTTATGACCGGAGCGACGTCGACATCGATTCCAGCAGGGCCGACGTCCTCGGTCGCATCGGCGCGATCCAGTTCTACCAGCGCGACTTTCCGGCCGCCGTGAAGGCGCGGCAACGCCAGGTCGACCTGCTGCGCAAGGCTGCGCCCGGCTCGCAGGAGCTCGCCCAGGCGCTGTACGAGCTGGCGCAGGTCCGCAACGGCACGTTCGACTATGCGCTCGCGCTGTCCCTCCTCGACGAGGCGCAGGCGCTGTTCGACGCCCTGCCCGGCAAGGCCGAGACGACGGATATCGACATCCTGCTCACGCGCGCGATCTCGCATCAGGGCCTCGAACAGTTCGACACGGCGGTCGACCTCTACCGGCAGGCGCTGGCGCGCTATACGCTGCTGGGGCCGGCGCAGCACCTCAACCGCGCGATCGCACATGCGCAGTTCGCCCAGTCGCTGACCCAGCTCGCGCGCTTCGCCGAAGCCGAGCACGAGGTGACGCAGGCGATCAGGCTCTACAGCGCGGAGGCTCCGGGCTCCGATGCCCTGGCCTCCACCTATCACCAGCAGGCGATGATCTATCAGGGCCTGTCGCGCTATCGGGACGCGCTCGAACCCATCGCCAGGGCCCGCGCGATCTTCCTCGAGACCCAGGGCGAGATGTCCGAATCGGTAGGCGACACGTGGCTGACGGAAGGGATCAGCCACGAGGGGATGAAGGAATACGAGACGGCGCTCGCCGACTACGAGAAGGCACGGGCGCGCTATGCCGCCATCGGCAAAAGGGGCATCCTGCCTGCCGCCTTCGCGCTCAACAACATGGCCTGGGTCTACCGGCGCATGGGCGATTATCCCCGCTCGGAGGCGATGTTCCGCGAGG
>Ga0207868_1001795_pt1 | contig 14140 bp, 13 predicted proteins | sample Passage237B_FD_187370 | JGI IMG/M metagenome (GOLD analysis project Ga0207868, IMG submission 187370) | Cellulose adapted compost microbial communities from Newby Island Compost Facility, Milpitas, CA, USA - Passage2 37B (SPAdes) (version 3) ... | reverse complement strand
GCAGACACTCGACGGTGACCGCCTCGAGTCCCTTCACGAACAGCGATCGCACCATCTTGATGGCGGTCGCCGCACCCGTCTCGGCACCCACAATGCGGAAGTCAAAGTCGAGCCGCTTGAGTTCGCCGCTCACCGATCCCGCGGCGGGACCGGCGATCAACGTCGGGGTCCGGTGGCCGCGCGGATGGACCGGCGCCATGACCGCCATGTCGAGATAGGCGGCAGCCTTCGCCTCGACCAGCGCGGCGGTGGCGCGCTTGCGGCCGGGCGAAACCGAATTGATGTCGATGACCAGACAGCCTGGACGCAGCTGCGGGACAAGCGCCTCGACTGCGGCGAGGCTCTGGTCGGCGGTCACGGCGCTGATGATCCAGTCGGCAGCCGCCAGCGCGGCCGGAGATTCAGCCACGGCAACGCCGCGTTCGGCCATCGCCTTGCAGATCGCCTCTGCGCCCGCGCCATCCTGAATGATGTCGTAGGCTGAAAAGCACAATGCCGGATCGTGCGCGGCGAGCGTCTTCTGGAAGGCTCGGGCGGCCTCCCCGAAGCCGATGAACGCGATCGTCCTGATCATGCTGCAACCCCGCTCACCGTCTCTCCGGGCGCCCTCTCCCGCCTATTCCGCGGCCTTGGCCGGCACGGGCGGCGTGCCGTGCGTGTGGAAGCTCTCGATCGTCTTCAGGCCCCAGGCCTGGCCCTTCTTCCGCTCTGCTTCGGTCCAGACCACCGGCTCCCAGTCGGGGTCGAGGACGAGCCGCGCGCCGGCATTCGCGATCTCGATGCGGTTGCCGGCCGGTTCGTACACATAGAGGAAGAAGGTGCCCTGGATGGCGTGCTTGTGCGGGCCGGTCTCGATGAAGACCCCGTTCTCCAGGAAGATGTCGGCCGCGCGCAGGATGTCGTCGCGGTGGTCGGCCGCGTAGGTGAGATGATGGAAGCGGCCATGTGCGCCGGAGTGGTCCTCCGTGCAGGCCATGTCGTAGCCCTTGTTGTTCACGGTGAACCAGCAGCCGCCGATGCGCCCGTTGTCGAGCCGGATCAGCTCCGTCACCCTGCTGCCCATGGCCTCGACCATGAAGTCGCGAATCTTCGAGACGTCGCTGGCGAGCAGGTTGAAATGGTCGATCCGGCGCGGGGCGGCACCGCGTCCATGGAAACGCTGCGCGATGTTCTTCAGCGCCGGCCGCTCGCCAGCCGGCGCAACATACTTGTTGGTCTGCCAGTAGAGCTCGAACACGTGCCCGTCCGGGCTGCGGAAACGATAGGACGGCCCGTGTCCGAGGTCGCCGTCGGTCCAGCCGATGCCGAGGCCCATCTTCTCGATCACGGCGACCCGCCTCTGCAGCGCGGCCTCCGACGAAGTGCGATAGCCGCAATGCGCCATGCCGGTCGTGTCGGATCGAGTCAGCTTCAGCGAGTGGAACTCGTAGTCGTCCCAGGCGCGCAGATAGACCGAATCGCCCTCACGGCCACTTTCGGTCAGTCCATAGACGTTGACGAAGAAGTCGAGGCTCTCCTCGAACCTGTCGGTCAGCAGCTCGACATGACCGAGATGGGCGACATCGAAACAGGGCTCGCTCACGGCCGCTTCTCCTTCCCGTTCGGCGCGGTGCGCCTGCTCAAGCGACTATCGCAGCCTGCGTCGGGGCGTCAACGAAAGCTTGGACAGATGGGGTGCGTCACGAATTCGCCGGTATGAAGCCGCGGCTCGATGTTCTACATAGCGACGAACACCGAATGGCGGGGACGGGTATGCAACCATCTCTCGAAGAGACGCTCCATGCGGCCGTCCGCACGATTCCGGACTATCCGAAACCGGGCATCCTGTTTCGCGACATCACCACCCTGCTCGGCGACGCGCGCGCCTTCCGCCGCGCGGTTGACGAGCTTGTGCATCCCTGGGCTGGTTCCAAGATCGACAAGATCGCCGGCATAGAGGCGCGCGGCTTCATCCTCGGAGGCGCGATCGCCCACCAGCTTTCCGCCGGCTTCATTCCGATCCGCAAGAAGGGCAAGCTGCCGCACGAGACGGTGCGCGTTGCCTATAGTCTCGAGTACGGCATCGACGAAATGGAAATGCACAAGGACGCGGTGAAGCCGGGCGAGAAGGTCATCCTCGTTGACGACCTGATCGCGACCGGCGGCACGGCGGAGGCGGCGACCCGTCTCCTGCGCCAGATGGGCGCCGACATCGCCTCGGCCTGCTTCGTCATCGACCTGCCCGACCTCGGCGGCCGGGCCAGACTCGAGGCACTCGGCGTCCCGGTGCGCACGCTCATCGCCTATGGGGGGCACTGAGAGACGCCATCGCCCGCATGTCTTGACGCCTGACTCCCCGCATCGCAACCACCGCACTAGCAGGTCTGAGACGACGCATGTTCGCGCCGCGGCTCTGCCACGCGCCTTGGCATCGGCAGGTCGGCGAGTTCCGTCGGCGACATGCGCCGGATTGCCGGATGCGACAGCGGATCGTGTGCGCCGTCACCCGGGCAGAGCGAGGGAGCATCTTCAAACCGGCGCAAGCGTCTCCAGACATTCTCGAACATCGTCCTGTCCTCCGTTCGATGCGATGCCCGAGAATCGTGCAGTGCGGCGCGGTAAACAATGGAGTTTGCCTTTCCGTTGTTATAGATTTCCTATATGCAGCACCTGAACCGCGTCCATCTCAACGGCCTGCGTGCGCTGGAGGCGACGGGGCGCCTCGGTTCGTTGCAAGCGGCGGCGGATGAGCTGGGGGTCTCGCCCGGCGCCGTGAGCCAGCAGGTCATCAAGGCCGAGGCGCAGCTCGGCCGGCCGGTGTTCGACCGCACCTCGCGCGGCCTGAAACCCACCGGGTTCGGCGCGCGCTTCCTCGAACGGTTGACGGCCGGGTTTCGCACGCTCGACGAGGCGGTGGCCACGTCGCGCCGGCATGCCGACGACATCCTGACCATCTCGGTCGCGCCTGTGCTTGCCTCGAAATGGCTGGTGCCGCGGCTCAGCGCCTACAGCCGCCTCAATCCCGGCATCCAGGTCAGGCTGGACGCCTCGATCGCGCTGGTCGATCCGGATGCGAGCGATATCGACATCGCGATCCGCGTTGGCGACGGCAACTGGCCTGGTGTGCGCAAGGAATTCCTGCTGGAACAGGAAATCTTCCCGGTCTGCGCGCCCGACATCGCCGCCAGACTGCGCACGCCTGCGGATTTGCTCGACGTGCCGGTGGTGCGCGATGCCAACTCCAACCTTTCCTGGAACGACTGGTTGCGCCCGTTCGGACTCGATGAGAGCCGCATGAAGCAGGGCAACAGCTTCACCGACGCCTCGCTCGCGCTGGATGCGGCGATCGCCGGCCAGGGCGTCATGCTCGCCTGGCAGACGCTCGCCGAATATGCGCTCACGGTGGGCACGCTGGTCGCGCCCTTCCCGCAGCGGGCGACCACCGGCCAGAGCTACTGGCTGATCACATCCGCCACCCGGCGCGAGGATCGCAAGATCCGCAGCTTCAAGGAATGGATGCGCGCCGAGATCGCCAGGACCGCGGCCAGGTTTGCCCAGTGGACAGCCGCCGGATAGCCTCCCAGGGTCCCGGTCGGCCGGACGACATCTGCTGCATGATGGCGGTCTGCTTGGGCCGGAAACCAATCGCCCTATAATGTGTTATGATCTGCAATCCATGTCCGGCGCAAAGGAGGAAACGATGAAGGAATTCCATTGCGGTTCGCTCGTGCCCGGCTGCGACTGGCACACGCGTCATGAGGAAGAGGCGGAGGTGATGCGCCGCGCCGTCGAGCACATGCGCGAGGTGCATGGCGAGACGATCATCCGCGAATCGATGATCGAGGCGATCCGTTCGCGCATCGAGAAGGCACGCGACGCCGCCTGAGCTCACGTTTCCCGGAGATTCGCGCCGCGCTCGAGAAGCGCGTTGCGGTCGAGCGTGAATCCGCTGTCGATCCATTCGATCTCCAGCCGGCGCAAGAGGTCGCCCATCGCCTTGCCGGGTGTCACCCCAATCTCCTCCAGGTCGCGGCCTCGAACGGGCAAAGCCGGCTTTTCCCAGCCTTCCGCCTGCTTGAGCAGCCGCGCATAGCCGCCGGCTGACTTGAGGGCATTGTCGTCCGCGACGGCCTTGGCGCGCGTCGCCGCGAGCGCGAGCCGCAGCCGGTCGCGAAGCGCTCCCTTGCCGTGCCGATAAAGCAGCTTCCGCAGTGCCAGTTCGCTCGTATCCGGTGCCGGTTCGGGCGCTTGCGCCCATTCCACGAGGCGCTCGGCCTCCGTGTTGGAGAACCTCAGCCGCTTCGCCAGCGCCCTCAGCCGCTCGGCGTCCGGCGGCAGCATGGCCTCCAGCCTGAGCAGGGGATCGCGCTCCCATCCGAGATCGCGCTCCGCCGCGACCAGGCCATGGATCGCATCGATCCCCCACTTTCCCGTTTCCGGCAGGATCTGCGTGAGCACGTTGGCGGTGCGCATCCACAGGAGCGCGCGCGAGGGATCAGGCGCCGAGAGCAGCTTCTTGAGCTCGCCCCGGACGCGCTCGGCCGAAAGCGCGTCGAGACCGCCCTTCAGCCGCGCGCAGGCCTTGAGTCCCTCGGCGTCCGGGCGGCCCTCGCCGTACCAGGCGTAGAAACGGAAGAAGCGCAGGATGCGCAGATAGTCCTCGCGGATGCGCGCTTCCGCATCGCCGATGAAGCGCAGGATGCGCCGATCGAGGTCAGCCACCCCGCCGACCAGATCGATCACCGTGCCGTCGGCTTCCGCATAAAGTGCGTTGATGGTGAAGTCGCGCCGCTCGGCGTCCTTCTTCCAGTCGCGGCCGAAGGCGACCTTCGCCTTGCGCCCATAGGTCTCGACGTCGGCACGCAGAGTCGTGACCTCGAACGGGCGGCCTCCCGCGATCACGGTGATCGTGCCGTGATCCTTGCCGGTCGGGACGGAGCGGAAGCCCGCCCGTTCGGCGCGCTCGATCGTGCCGTCCGGCAGGTTCGTCGTGGCGATGTCGATGTCGGTGACTCCCTGGCCGAGCAGCGCGTCGCGGACAGCCCCGCCGGCGATCCGCGCCTCCTCGCCATCCGCCGAAAGCGCAGCCAGCAGCTTCTGCAGGTCGGCATCGGCCAGCCAAGCCGCCTTGCCGGCGATCGACACGGGCTCGCCGCTCATGTGTAGAGCCGTTCGTAGAGCGTGCGGATGATGCCGGCGGTCACGCCCCAGATGTAGCGCTCGCCGAACGGCATTTCGTAAAAGAAGCGCTCGCGTTCGTTCCAGATCCGGCTCTGCCGGCGATGGTTCGCCGGGTCCATGAGGAACGCCAGCGGCACCTCGAAGGCGGCATCCACCTCGGCCGGGTTGAGCTCCAGCGCAAAGCCCGGCCGCACGATCGAAAGCACAGGCGTGATGCGGTAGCCGCTGCCTGTGACGTAGTCGGGCAGGCGCCCGATGACCTCGATTCGCTCCGCTGGAAGGCCGATCTCCTCCCGCGTCTCGCGCAGCGCCGCCGCCTCGGGTGAGAGGTCGGTGGGATCGATGCGACCGCCCGGAAAGGCAATCTGCCCGGAATGATTGCGCAGATTGGCGCTGCGCTGGGTGAGTAGCACGGTTGCCTCCGGGCCGTGATCGACAACCGGCACCAGCACCGCCGCGTCGCGCAACCCCTCGCGCACGAAGAGGTGGCGCAGATCGGGGTTGAGCCGATGGTCGCCGAATTCGTCGCCGGCGAAAGGCCCGGTCTCGGCCACCGCCCGCCGCCGGAAGTCATCGGCGCTGAAAGCCGACATCGCCTCTGTCACGGCCCTCATGCGGAGAGCCTTTCCAGCCTGGCCACCGGCATGATCGAGAAGATTCGACCCCGGGAGCGCACGGAAAACATCGCCTCGCCGTCGATCGTGATCCTTTCGCCGATTTCGACCAGCTCGTACATGACCGAGCGCGCCACCAGCGCCTCCAGCCTGCCGCGTACATGCAGATACGGCTTGAGTCCGCCCGTCTCCGGCTCGTCCTCGAATCGCAGCGGATGATCCGGCCCCGCCTCCACCACATCGCCAACATTGGTTCGGAAGGTCAGCACCTGGTCGTCGCCGCTGCCCGAGACGTTCATCTCGACCGCCACGAAGGGAGCATCCTCGACCCGGATGCCCACCTTTTCCACCGGTGTGACGAGGTAGGTACGGCCGTCCTCGTCCTTGCGCAGCACGGTCGAGAAAAGCTGCACCAGCGGCATTCTCCCGATTGGCGTGCCGAGATAGTACCAGGTGCCGTCGGCCCTGATTTCCATGTCTATGTCGCCGCAGAACGGGGGGTTCCAGCGCTCCACGGGCGCCGCGCCCTTGCCGGCGCGGGCCGCGCGCGAGATCAGCGCCTGCAACCCGGCGGCATCGCGCGCGTTTGTCAGCGTGCCGCTACCCGCATTCTCGTGATCGACCATCGTCACGAAATAGTCACCGTCGTCGCGCTTGTCAGTCATAGTGGCTGATTTAGATTTTCCCGGTGGGCGCTGCAACGACGCCCTCGATTTCGCGGCCCGATGCGGTACGCTGCCGATTGCGAGTGATACCGCGCGATGCCCCTCCCGGGGCCTGGAAAGGAACGGCACCGCATGAGCGTGATCGTCAAGGAACAGCCCCTCAGCGAAAAGGAGATGGTGGCGCAAGCCGAGAGCGCGCTCGCCGACATCGCCAGGGTTCGCGAGGCGGTCGGGCGCGTCATATTCGGCCAGCAGGAGGTCGTCGAGCGCACGCTGGTTGCGCTGCTTTCGGGCGGCCACGCGCTGCTCGTCGGCGTGCCCGGCCTGGCCAAGACCAAGCTGGTGGAGACGCTCGGCATCGTGCTCGGCCTCGACACCAACCGTATCCAGTTCACGCCGGACCTGATGCCGTCCGACATTCTCGGCTCCGAGGTGCTGGAGCAGGACGAAAAAGGCCGCCGCTCGTTCCGCTTCATCTCAGGGCCGATCTTCGCGCAGCTCCTGATGGCCGACGAGATCAACCGCGCCAGCCCCCGCACGCAGTCTGCGCTGCTGCAATCCATGCAGGAATATCACGTCACGGTCGCCGGCGCCCGCCACGACCTGCCCTCGCCCTTCCACGTGCTGGCGACACAGAATCCGCTGGAGCAGGAAGGCACCTACCCGCTGCCGGAAGCGCAGCTCGACCGTTTTCTGATGCAGGTCGATATCTCCTATCCGGAGCTGGAGGCGGAGCGGCGCATCCTGATCGAGACGACCGGCGTGGAGGAGGCAAGGGCCGAGAACGTACTCACCGCCACACAGCTGAAGGAGATCCAGCACCTGATCCGGCGCATGCCGGTTCCCGAAAGCGTCGTCGAGGCGATCCTCGGGCTGGTGCGCTCCGCGCGCCCCGGCCAGGGACATGCCGAAACCGACAAGCACGTATCCTGGGGTCCTGGTCCACGCGCCAGTCAGGCGTTGACGCTCTGCGCCCGAGCCCGAGCCCTCTACGAGGGCCGCCTTGCGCCGTCCATCGACGACGTACGTGCGCTCGCCGAGCCGGTGCTGCAGCATCGCATGGCCCTCACATTCGCCGCGAGGGCCGAAGGGATGAGCGTGCGCGACGTGATTGCCCGCCTCGTCGCGGCGCAGGGATAGGCGACGTGCCGCCGGTCGGCGAAGCTGCTTCGGCCGTTGCGACGCAGGACGCGCTTGCCCGGGCGCGGTCGCGGGCCTCGCTGGTGCCGGATTTGCTGGTCGAGGCGCGCCGGGTGGTCAACACCGTCATTGCCGGCTGGCATGGACGCCGCCGCAGGGGCATCGGCGAGAATTTCTGGCAGTTCCGCCCCTATGTCGAAGGTGAATCGGTGTCGCGCATCGACTGGCGCCGCTCGGCGCGAGACGACCACACCTACATCCGCGACCGCGAATGGGAGGCCGCTCACACGGTCTGGCTCTGGTCAGACCCTTCGCCTTCCATGCTCTACAAGTCGCGCGCCGCACTCATTTCGAAGGAATCGCGCGCGCTGGTGCTGATCCTGGCGCTGGCCGAACTCCTGTCGCGCAGCGGCGAGCGGATCGCCTGGCCGGGCCTTACCGACGCCTTCACCGCGCGCAACGGCGCCGAGCGCATTGCCGGGCGGCTGGCGCTGGCGCCGGACCTGCCGGTCCGACCTGATCTGACGCCGGTGCGGCGTTTCAGCGACGTCGTCCTCGCCAGCGACTTCCTCGACCCCATCGACGAAGTGCTTGCCCGGCTCGATCCGCTCGCCCAGCGCGGCGTGCGCGCGCACCTGATCGAGGTCGTCGACCCGGCGGAGGAGACCTTCCCCTATGCCGGCCGCACCGAATTCCGCGATCCCGAGACCGGCGAGCGGCTGGTCGCGGGCCGCGCCGAGACGCTTCAGGCCGAATACCGCAACGTCTATCACGCGCGCCGCGACCAGCTTGCCGCCTGGTGCAAGCGCCGTGGCTGGAGCTACACGATCAGCCGTACCGACCGGCCGGCCTCGGATGCCCTGGTCAAGGTGCACCTGGCGATGAGCGAGCCGACCGAGATTGGCGCGGGAGCGCTCGCATGAGCTGGCTGCCGCTATCCTTCGGCGCCCCGGCGCTGCTCGCCGGCCTGATGGCGCTGCCGGTCATCTGGTGGCTGCTGCGGCTGACCCCGCCGCGCCCGCAGACCGAGCTGTTCCCGCCGCTGCGCATCCTGGCCCGCGTGCTGAAACGCGAGGAGACGCCGCACCGCAGCCCGTGGTGGCTGACCCTGCTGCGGCTCATCATGGCCGCGCTGATCATCCTGGCGCTGTCGGAACCCGTGCTCAACCCGCGCGAGAAGCTGGCTACCGGCGGCAGCGCGGTCGCGCTGGTGATCGACAATGGCTGGGCGAGTGCGGCCGGCTGGGAGCGCCGCGTCGCCACCGCCGAGCGGCTGATCGCCGACGCGCAGGATGCAAGCGTGCCGGTGGTTCTTGCCTTCACCGCCGAGCCGCCCAACCAGAATGTCGGGCCGTTCGACGCACGGGCGGCGCGTGGCCGGTTGAACGCCGTGTCGCCGCGGCCGGTGCCGACCGACCGACCCGCTGCCCTGGGCCTCGTCGCCGAGGCGGTGGAATCCTTGCCCGATGCAAGCGTGGCGTACCTGTCTGACGGTCTCGCGCGCCCGGGTGATGCGGAAGGCTTCGCCGAGCTCCTCGGCGGTGACATCGGGCGGCTCGTCTGGATCGAGCCGGACCGGCTGGACATGGTCGGACTGACCGCAACCGACAACACGGCCGACAGCTTCTCCGTTTCGGTCATCCGCGCACCTGGCAACGCCGCGCCGCGCCAGGTGACGCTCGGCGCGCTGGACGAGCGCGGGCGGCGCATTGCCGACGCCATTGCTTCCTTCGGCCCCGGCGAGGCCGAGGCCACCGCCGAGATGCGGCTGCCTTTCGAGATGCGCAATGACTTTTCGACCATCGTCGTCGATGGCGAGCACCAGGCCGCGGCGGTGCGCGTGCTGGACGAGAATTCGCGGCGCCGTCGCGTCGGTCTGATCTCCCGGGCCGAAGCCGACCAGGCGCAGCCGCTGCTCTCCCCTCTCTACTACATCCGCCGCGCGCTCGAGCCCTTCGCCGACCTCGTCGAACCGACCAGCGCGGATTTGAACGAGTCGATCCCGCAACTGCTGGAACGGAAGCCTGCGATGATCGTGATGGCCGACGTCGGCACCCTCCCCGACGCGGCTCACGAGGCGCTGCGCAAGTGGCTGGAGGGTGGCGGCACGCTGGTCCGCTTCGCGGGCTCGCGCATGGCCGCCGCCGAAGGCGAAGACGACCTCCTGCCGGTGCCGCTGCGCACCGGCGAGCGCTCGCTTGGCGGCACGTTGTCCTGGACCGAGCCGCAGCCGGTCGCCGAGTTCCCGCCGGTCGGCCCGTTTTCCGGCCTGACCCCACCCAACGAGGTGACGGTGAGCCGGCAGGTGTTGGCGGAGCCGACGCCCGAGATCGTGGATCACACCTGGGCAACCTTGGCCGACGGCACGCCGCTGGTCACCGGCGCGCGGCGCGGCGAGGGGACGCTGGTTCTCTTCCACGTCACTTCGGAGGCCACCTGGTCGAACCTGCCGATCTCGGGAACCTTCGTCGAGATGCTGCGCCGCATCGTCCAGCTGTCGCGCAATCAGGGCCGCATCGATGCCGGCGCCGCAAACGGCGGCGCGGCACTCAAGCCCTACAGGATGATTGCCGCAAACGGGCAGATCGTGCCGCCGCCGCCAGGCGCACGACCGCTCGACCTGAGTGCCGGCGAACCGCCGTTGACGATCGAAAACCCGCCCGGCCTCTACGGTGGCGAGGAAGGCGTCGTCGCGCACAACCTGCTGCCGGCCAACGCGCGCTTCGTGCGCATCGCCCGGCCCGAGACGCAGGTGCCGGTGGTGCGCGAGAGCTACGCCGCCGACGAATCGCAGGATCTGCGCGGCCCGCTTTTTGCCGCGGCACTCGCGCTGATGATCCTCGACATGCTCGCGGTGATGTGGATGAGCGGCCGCTTCGCGCGCCGCCGACGCGGCGCGGGCTTTGCGCCTGCAGGCGCAGCGGGCCTGATCGTCCTTGGCCTGCTGATATGCTTCCCCGCCGGTCCCGCGCTCGCGCAGAACGATGCGAAGCCTGGCGACGAGGAAGCAATCGAAGCCATCGAGGTAACCCGCATCGCCTATGTCGTCACCGGCGATGCCGCGACGGATGCCATCAGCCGCGCAGGCCTGGCTGGTCTCAGCCGGTTCCTCTCCGAGAAGACGGCGTTGGAACCTGGCGAGCCGGCCGGTGTCGACATCACGGCCGACGAGCTTGCCTTCTACCCCCTGATCTACTGGCCGATCGACCCCTCGGCCCCGATGCCCGGCGAGGAGGCGATCGCCCGCATCGATGCCTACATGAAGCAGGGCGGCACTGTGCTGTTCGACACGCGCGACCAGTTCTCGACCGGCTTCGGCCAGGATGCGACCAGCCCGGCGACGCAACGACTGCGCGACATCCTGTCCTCGCTGAACGTTCCGCCGCTCGAGCCCGTGCCGCCCGACCACGTGCTGACCAAGGCTTTTTTCCTGATGACGGAGTTTCCGGGCCGTTACGCTGGCAGCCCGCTCTGGGTCGAGGCCTCTCTCGATCCGGAGGCCGATTCCGAGCGCCCCGTGCGGACGAGCGACGGCGTTTCTCCCATCATGATCACCGCCAACGACTTTGCAGGCGCCTGGGCGATCGACGCCAGCGGCCAGCCGCTGCTGCCGACCGTGCCAGCCGACCCTGCGCAGCGGCTGTGGGCGCTGCGCGGTGGCGTCAACATCATGATGTATATGCTCACCGGCAACTACAAATCCGACCAGGTGCACGTGCCGGTGCTGCTGGAAAGGCTGGGACAGTGAGCCCGCTCGCCCGATGAACCTCGCCCTCTCCTTCGAGCCGCTGATCCCCTGGCTGTGGCTGACTGTCCTGCTCGTGCCGGTCGCCGCGCTCGTCGTCTACGGCCTGCTGGTACGCCAGCGTGGCGCCTGGTTGCGCCTGGCCGCCGCCGCCGCGCTCGCGCTGGCGCTCGCCAACCCGGTCGTGCTCAACGAGGAGCGCGAGCCGCTGAAGAGTGTCGTCGCGCTCGTCGTCGACCGCAGCCAGAGCCAGGACATTGGCGATCGCACGGAGACGACCGACCGCGCGGTCGCGGAATTGCAGGCGCGACTTGCCCGCTTCGAGCAGTTCGACGTGAGAACGGTCGAGGCCGGACGCGCGGACGCCCAGGACGACCGCACCAGCACGCGGCTGTTCGGCGCGCTCGACGGCGCACTGCGCGACGTGCCGCCCTCGCGCATTGCCGGCGCGATCCTCGTTACCGATGGCGAGGTGCATGACATTCCGGGCGACGCGGACGGGCTCTCGGCGCCGCTGCACGCGCTGATCACCGGCAACGCCGACGAATACGATCTGCGCGTCCGCTTCGAGAAGGCGCCGCGCTTCGGGATCGTTGGCCGCGAACTCGACATGACCTACAGGGTCATCGCCGCGCCCGAGCAAGCCGGCACGGTCGATGTGCGGATCTCGGTCAACGGCGAGCAACGCGCCGTGGAGCGCGCCACGGTCGGCGAGGAGATTCCCCTCAGCATCACCGTGCCGAACGCCGGACGCAACATCGTCGAGCTGGCGATCGACCCGGTGGAAGGCGAGCTGACCGAGACGAACAACCGCGCCATCGCGCTGGTCGACGGCATTCGCGAAAACCTGCGGGTCCTGCTCGTCTCGGGCGAGCCGCATGCGGGTGAGCGCACCTGGCGCAACCTGCTGAAGTCGGACGCTTCGGTCGATCTCGTCCATTTCACCATCCTGCGTCCTCCGGAAAAGCAGGACGGCACCCCGATCAACGAACTGTCGCTGATCGCGTTTCCGACACGCGAACTGTTCGTGGAAAGGATCAACGATTTCGATCTGATCATCTTCGACCGCTACCAGCACCGCGACGTGCTGCCGATCCTCTACTACGACTACATCGCCGAGTATGTGGAAAAGGGCGGCGCGCTGCTGATTGCGGCAGGTCCCGAATATGCCGGCGAGCAATCGATCGCCCGCACACCGCTGATTTCCGCTTTGCCCGCGCTGCCGACCGGCAACGTGCTGGACCAGGCCTTCTACCCGCGCCTGACCGAGACCGGCCAAAAGCACCCCGTCACCCGCGGCCTTGAGGGTTCGGAGACCGAGCCGCCGCACTGGAGCCGCTGGTTCCGCCTCGTCGACATCGACGCGATGCAAGGACAGGTCGTAATGCAGGGCGCCGAAGGCAAGCCGCTGTTGCTCCTCGACCGCAAGGGCGAAGGCCGCGTCGGCATGCTCCTTTCGGATCAGGGCTGGCTATGGGCGCGCGGCTTTGAGGGTGGCGGTCCGCACGTGCAGCTGTACCGGCGCATCGCCCACTGGCTGATGAAGGAGCCGGAACTCGAGGAAGAGCGGCTGACCGCGAACGGCCGCGGCATGACGCTCGAAGTGACGCGTCAGACGATGGGAGACGATCCGGGTCCCGCCCGTGTCATCGCGCCGTCCGGCGCCACCTTCGACGTCCGGCTGGCGCGCAAGGAGCCGGGCCTGTTTTCGGGCAGCGCAGAGGTTGATGAGATCGGTCTCTACCAGGTCGGCAATGGCGACCTGAAGACCCTCGCTCATGTCGGCCCCGTCAATGCGCCGGAATTCCAGGACGTGGTGTCGACGACCGAAAAGCTCAGGCCGGTGGCCGAGGCGAGCGGCGGCAGCATACGCCGTATTGACTCCGGTCTGACGGGGTTGGATCTGCCCAACATAGTGCCCGTGCGGGCTTCGGCGAACGCCGCAGGCCGCGACTGGATCGGGCTGCGCACCACCGACGACAGCATCCTCAAGGCCGTCGGCCGCACGCCGTTGTTCGCCGGCTTCCTCGGCCTCGGCCTGCTGCTGCTTGCACTGGGTTCCATGTGGTACCGCGAGGGGCGGTAGCATGGTCATTGAGGCGGCGAGCCGGCCGATATATATTCCGGTATATATCCTTGGAGGTACGCGCCATGAACGTCAAGCCGAACCTTCCCGAAACCAAGACGGCCAAGCTGTTCAAGAACGGCCGAAGTCAGGCCGTGCGCCTTCCCGCCGAATTTCGCTTCGAGGGTACCGAAGTGAACATCCGCCGCGACCCGGACACAGGCGAAGTCATCCTCTCGCCCAAGCGGCCGAAGAAGGGAAATTGGAATGCGTTCCTGGAAGCGAGAGCGAAGCTGAGGCCGGAGGATATTCCTGAAGGATTTCCCTGGCGCGACCGCCGACCGCACGACCGCGACCCGTTTGCATGAGAAAGCGGTTTCTACTCGATACGAATACGATCAGCATTCTGGCTCTGGGGCGCTCGGCAACAGCTGATGTACACTTCTTTGCCACGCCACCCGATGACATTTGCACGTCCGTCATCGTTTACGGCGAAATCCTCTACGGACTGGAACTCCGGCCCGAGAAGGTTCGGCTGAGAGACACGGTCATGCCGCTTTTGGCTGGACTTGAGGTCCTGGATTGGACATCAAGCTCCGCAAGGGTCTATGCGACCCTTCGCGCGGCCATGGAGCGGAGCGGCAAAACGCTTGCGGCCCTCGACATGCTGATTGCCGCGCATGCGCTGGAAGCCGGCGCGACGCTGGTTTCCAACGACCGCGCTTTCCGCCATGTACCGGGCCTGGCCGTC
>Ga0207868_1001792_pt1 | contig 14157 bp, 10 predicted proteins | sample Passage237B_FD_187370 | JGI IMG/M metagenome (GOLD analysis project Ga0207868, IMG submission 187370) | Cellulose adapted compost microbial communities from Newby Island Compost Facility, Milpitas, CA, USA - Passage2 37B (SPAdes) (version 3) ... | reverse complement strand
GAGCCCGTAAAATATGCGCATTGGGCGTGCGTGCCAGCCGATGGGTTACGATGCATGGCTTTGCGTTCAATGTCAATACGGACCTAAGCTATTTCGGCCACATCGTACCTTGCGGCATCGAAGACAAGGACGTCTCTTCCATGCAGCGGGAATTGGGTGCACCGGTGGATATCGACGCGGTGAAATCCCGCTTAAAGCATCATATTGCCGACCTGTTTGGGATGGAACTTACAGGGTTGGAAATCGACTGATTACCGCATCCGCCTTTGCAGCGGCACGCCGTCAAGCCAAACCGGAACCGGTCTGCTCAAGACATCTTCGTAGCCCTTTACCGCTTGTGGCAACACGCCGTCAGGAGCCCGTCGTTTATCGGCGCTCATTGCCTTGGAAAGCACGGTCTGCATGTCCGGTTCAATGATGGACAATGCCCGGGCCACCAGTGGATCTTCAATTGATCCCAAGGGCTTCCAAGGTGTATAATCCCATTCATTGACCCGATTATCCACAGATGGTGTAAAGCCATTGGCATAATCTCCGAAATCGGCGGCATTTGCCAATTTAACAATGATCGGCTGAATAGCCCATTCCACTTTTTCGGGGTCATTCAACACATCGATATCGATGGTGTACGAGCCCACGTTCTTCCCATAGGTCGTTGCTCCAATGTGGATGACATTGGCTTCCCCTAGAAAGGGTTTCAGGTTATTGATGACCAGCTCGCTTGCCGAAGCGGAATTATAGGTAGCCAAAATAAATACCCGTTGCAATCCTAAATTATTCGTACTTACCGCATTCACGAAGTTACCGCCACTGCTTAACAATGGACGATAATTTTCTTCACCGTCATAGTACCTTCTATTGTATTGATATTTGATAAACAGTTGATCGGGGTCGAAGTCTTTGTGAATAAGGCCAGACAGCATAGCGGCCGCACGGATACCGCCACCACCGTTATACCGCATGTCTAGTACCAATTCTTCCGCTCCCTGTGCTTTCAATCTGCCGAAGGCAGCAATGAGGTCCTCACGTTGGTTATCCAGAAACCGATTGTAAAAGAGGTACCCCACTTTCTTACCCGAAAGCAGTGTCCAAACGGTATCCACCAAAATTGCACGCTCATTAAACCCGGCAACGGGCGTTAGCGTTACATCTCGGTCCGATACCAAAGTACCGTCCCCCTGGTCTTTAAGCAACGAAATGGTGAACGGGTCGTTGCCATTGATCGGATTGAGTGCAGGAACATCACCCTCCTCATTGACCATCAGTCGTTGACCATTTACGTGAACGAATAAATCCCCACGTTTAACCCCCTGCTGTTTCGCAGGTGAACCTTCAAGCACATACCGCACGGAAGCGATTACCTCTCCTGTGCTTTGGTTCAACCAAGCAACCCCTACACCCATACCACTGGTTTTGATGATTCCCTGTTGTTCGTCATGGAGTTCCTCTGCATTTTGAATCCAAGAAAACCGGTCCTGGTTTGAAAGTATGGAATTGAAAAACGATGAGGGATTCTGGTTGAGGTTGAGCGAGCGATCCTCCGGGATATCGTCTATCCACAAATAATCTTTTCGCATGGTATCCAAAATGTATTGGTTGATCGCTACGTCAGTCTCCCCGCTTGGCCCTGGGTTATCCTTCTTGCACGAAGACAACCACACCAAGGAAACGAACACCACCACCGGCAGAAATCCAGTCCGCAGACGGAGAAATCGATATGAAATCATATGCACACAAAAACCTGATGTCAAAGATAGCAAAGTAGCTGCACACCTCAAATAACTGAAAGCAAGTATTTTCCGAAGGCAAATCCAAGCAGCGCTAGTTAGCGGTCCTCACAGATACGGTATGGGAAATGTAAATTGACTGCTCCACCAAGGCAACAGCAGGCATTTCCACCTTATCCAAGCAATAAACCGCCGTCTCTGCATAGCGCCCCGCCACGATAATCTCCGTGGCGCCGCGGTGCCCATCAAACAACCGGTACACCAAGTCGGGGTCATTATTGTCACGCGACAGGTGCGACAAAAACAGGTGGCTAAGCTGGGGCGACCGGTGTTGGACGAATAATTCCAATGCCTCGGTATTGGATAAATGTCCGTAGCCCCCGCGTATACGGTTTTTGAGGAAAAACGGATAACGACCGCGCAGCAGCATGTCCGTATCGTAATTGGTCTCCAAGAACGCTGCGTCGCACCGGCCGAAAAAATCCACTACGCGTTCGCATACCCGGCCGATATCGGTGAATACGCCCACCGTATAGCCGTCGCCCTGCACCAAAAAGCTATGCGGATCATTCGCATCGTGGAATTTACGGAATGAGGTGACCGACAAATTCCCCAATGTGATGGTCTGCAAATCCGCCAATGGATGCAGCAACCGATCGGGTATGGCCAGCCGGCAAGCCCGGTGTGTACCATGGGTGAGAAATACGGGGAGTTGATATTTGTTAGCTAGTACACTCAGCCCCTTCACATGGTCGGTATGTTCATGGGAAACGAAGATGGCCTTCACTTGCGCCATGGACAACCCCTGCCTCGCCATACGCCTTTCGGTCTCCCGGCAAGAAATACCGGCATCTACCAATATGGCCTCGCGGCCGTTGCCGATGTAATAGCAATTGCCATTGCTGCCTGAGGCGATGGAGCTGATGAAAAGTGGCATAAACAAAGTAAGGAAAAATTCAGCACTCCGGCAAACTCAGCGGGATATTCACTGCCAACCCTCCATCGGCTGTCTCTTTATATTTCGCATTCATGTCCTGTGCGGTCTCCCACATGGTCTTCACGACGGCATCGAGGCTTACCTTAGCCTTATCCGGATTGGATTGCAATGCCAGCTGTGCGGCCGTAATCGCTTTGATGGCACCCATCGTATTGCGTTCGATACAGGGAATCTGCACCAAGCCTCCGATGGGATCGCAGGTAAGGCCCAGATGATGCTCCATGGCAATCTCGGCCGCCATAAGCACCTGCCGCTGAGAGCCCCCCAAGCGCTCGGTGAGTGCGCCCGCAGCCATGGCGGAGGAGACGCCGATTTCCGCTTGGCAGCCGCCCATGGCAGCCGATATGGTCGCCCCTTTTTTGAAAATGCTGCCGATTTCGGAAGCCGTAGCCAGGAAACGGACAACCTGATCTTCATCATGACCGTCGTGAAACACGATAAAGTATTGCAACACGGCAGGAATGACCCCTGCGGCGCCATTCGTCGGTGCAGTGACCACACGGCCGAACGAAGCATTCTCCTCATTGACCGCCAAGGCAAAACAGCTTACCCAATCCAAGGTATACTGGAATCCGTCGCCTCCGGCACGGATAGCGGCTACCCAGCTTGCATAATCGGTATAGGCCCGCCCCGCAACCAATTTTCTGTTCAGTTTGCTTGCGCGGCGTTCCACGTTCAAACCACCCGGCAGCAAGCCGACGGCATGGCATCCCCGGTAAATACAGTCGCGCATCGTGGCAAATATCCGGAGCATACCCGCCTTGGTATCCTCCTCCGACCGCCAAGCCTGTTCGTTCTCCAATACCAGCTCCGAAATCTTAAGCCCCGTGCGCATGCACCAAACCAGCAGGTCATGGGCATGCTGGACGGGGAAGGGCAGATCGACCTCCCGCTTTTCGTGATCCTCGCCGCCCTCGCGGACGACAAAGCCTCCACCGATGGAATAGTAAATTTCTGTAAGCGCCGTACCGTCCTTCAGCAATGCCTGAAAGGTCATGGCGTTGGGGTGGAATGGAAGGCTTTCGGTATATAAAAACAGCAGGTCGTCAGCATAGGAAAACGAAATCACCTGCACGCCCCCCAATGCAAGCCGACATTGTTGCTTAATCTGCGCGACCTTGGGGATTACCTCTTCAATGGGCAATGTTTCTGGGTCATCGCCGCTGAGGCCCAACAAAATCGCCACATCCGTACCATGTCCGATGCCCGTTTTGGCCAACGAACCATAGAGCAGTACACTGACAGCCTCGGTTTGTTCAAGCATCCCCTTCGCAGCCAACCGCTGCGTAAACTGCTGTGCAGCACGCCACGGGCCCAAGGTATGGGAACTTGAGGGGCCAATGCCAATCTTAAACATATCGAAAACCGAAATCTGTTCTTTTGCCGTCATAGGAGCGGATCCTTACTGCTACAAAGGTATCGCTTTTATTTGACGTAAAGTTCATGTTGCTTTTTTCAATTTTACGCTTATCTTTGGTCTGAATTGCAGGGGGATACCAATCAATTTATTGTTTCACTTAACCATTAAAACTAAGGACCATGGACAATTATTATGACAATTATGACGCCGTGGGCGGCGGTTTTTTCGCTGGCATCGGCATCGTAGGAGCTATCTTCTACCTGGCATTAATCGTATTGTACATTGCGGGGTTGTGGAAGCTGTTCGAAAAAGCAGGCAAACCGGGTTGGGCAGCCATCATTCCCATTTACAATATGATCATCATCGCCGAAATCGTTGGGAAGCCGATCTGGTGGGGCATCGTGGCCGCACTGGTTCCTTGCGTGAACATCGTTTTTTCCATTTGGCTGATCAACTTGCTCATGAAGAGTTTTGGCAAGGAAGTTCCGCTGTGGACGATTCTGGCCGTATTTTTCGGCTTCGTTGTGTTTCCCATACTTGGCTTCGGTGACGCCAAGTACATCGGTCCCACGGCGGCAGAAGCCACCGGCGGCAATTCGTTCGATAACCTGAGGAAAGATCTCGATAACATGAAGGATTCGTTTGGCGACCAAGATAAACCGCAAAATCCGACGGTATAACCTGGTCAGCACCAAATCGCTCGTACTGGTTATTTGCAGCCTGGAGGGATTCTCCGGGCTGCAAAAATTATTATTGCCTTGCCCACTCAAGGCCGTCACGGGAATCGATTGCCCCGGTTGTGGATTCCAACGGTCGCTAGTGGCCCTGTTCCAGGGCAATTGGACAGAAAGCTATCACTTATACCCGCCTACCGTACCACTGCTGGTCGTCTTTTCATATGCTATCTTCAAATGGATATTTGGCTTCGATAAACAGGATACAGCCATGAAAATCATTGCTGTGCTATGCGGCTGGTTTGTTTTGGCGGTGTACGTGCTGAAGCTGTTCGGCTATATGCTTTAGGCTATAGCTAATTTTTGGTACCTTTACGGCGGACTATGCGAAATACCCTCTTTTTGTTGCTTACCTGTTTCTTAGGCTTTTGCCGTGCAGCCGCTCCGTCGGATATGCCTCCAAAGCGTGAGCTAAGGGGAGTGTGGATTGCCACGGTGGTCAATATCGATTGGCCGTCGGCCGCCGGTCTTGGTGCCGAGAAACAAAAACAGGAACTTATCCAGCAACTGGACAACCACCAGCGTGCGGGCATCAATGCCATCATGCTGCAGATCCGGCCAACGGCCGATGCGTTTTATGCGAAGAGCAAGGAGCCGTGGAGCCGCTTCCTGACGGGGAAACCCGGTCAGCAGCCCTCGCCGTTCTATGACCCCCTCGAATTCGCCGTGACCGAAGCGCATAAGCGCGGCATGGAACTGCATGCCTGGATCAATCCTTACCGGGCTACGTTTGATCTGAATGCGGCCAATACGACGAGCGACCACATCACTCGCCGGAAACCGCACTGGTTTTTCGTCTATGGCGGGAGAAAATTGTTTGATCCAGGCATTCCCGAAGTCAGGGAATACATCACCGGCATCGTGATGGATGTCGTGCGCAACTATGATATCGACGGCATACATTTCGACGACTATTTCTACCCCTATCCCGAAGGCGGCAAGCCCATCCCCGATGCCGAAACATTCCAGCAGCATCCCAATGGCTTCCGTAACATAGCCGATTGGCGCCGCAATAATGTCAACCTGCTTATCCAGATGGTTTCGGACAGCATACACCGGGAGAAAAAATATATCAAATTCGGGATAAGCCCCTTCGGCATCTGGGACAATAAAAAGGACCACCCCAAGGGTTCGGCATCCGCCGGGCTTAGCGGCTACCGCCAACTCTACGCCGATGCGCTGAAATGGCTGGAAGAAGGCTGGGTCGATTACATCAACCCACAAATCTATTTCCCGTTCGGCAACCCGAATGCACCGTATGAGATCCTCGCGGAATGGTGGTGCGAATACGCCAATGGCAGGCATCTATATGTCGGCCATGCCGCTTACCGCGCCCAAGAAAACAGGGAAGGCTGGCGCGACCGCAGCCAGATCCCCAACCAAGTACGGTATGCAAGGCAGTATGCCCACGCACAGGGAAGCATCTACTACAGTTCAAAGCACCTCAGCAGCAATGCTGCAGGTCTCCGGGATTCGCTGCAATACAACCTATACAGGTACAAATCACTCCCTCCGTGCATGCCTTGGTTGGACAGCATTCCTCCGGAACCACCCCTCGGACTGTTGGCCCGCGTAGCTGACAACCGGACATCCGTCATCCTGCACTGGCTGCCCGCTGCCGCTGCAGCGGACGGGGATGAGGCATACGGCTATGTGGTATACCGGTTTAACGAGGGGGAGCCGCTCGACCTGGATAATCCACAGAACATCCTTTACATTACCTATGACCATACGCAGCTAACGTATACGGACAACATGACGCGCAAAAACGGCCACTATCGATACGTAGTCACGACCATTGATCGGCTGAAAAACGAGAGCCTGCCCTCCAATGTAAGGGAGTTGTATATTGAGTGATTACCTCCCGTCGCCGTAGCGGAAAAATGAGTTGACGGTAACGGGCAGCCTTCCCGTGGGTGTCAGCCTTTTCAGCATGACTTTCGCTGCCGCCCGCTGCATGATATCATCGTTTTGGTAACACACGAGGATGGATTTAGCCCGCTCGATACCGGGCAGGCCAGCGAGGCTGTATGGATTAGCGAATACGCAAAAGATACCCCCCATATCGGCCAGTTCATTGATGAACAGGCGCACCGTCCCGTTGTAATGCAACGTGCTCCTTGGACGTACACGGTTGTCGTGAAGCGCCACGATAACCTGGCTGTACCTCCGCAGTTCATTAGCCACGGCCACCACGTCGTCCGCCGTGGCTTTTGAAGATAATACGTAGTGCATGTGGTTGTCGAAGCGCCAGCCCAGCATGTCCTGGAACTCCGTGATTTCGGTGACGCCCACGCTGACTATGGCTGTCCTTTTGTTGTAATCCAATGCCTTGATCAGGCTATCGCCGTTGAGCAGCGTCACCGACGCGTCGGCCAGCCGCTGGTTGAGCGTTTCCGTTTGCGGCCTGTTGAGATCCCGGTATAGATTGGCAAGGTCTACCGGCCGACGGTTTTCCAAACCAAGCCAATATTTCGTGGCCAGTATCTTTTTGACACGGCTATCGATGTCCTGTTGCGTGAGCCGGCCTTGCTTGATGGCCTGTAAGACCATCTTGATCGCTCTTGCGCTGTTTTCCGAAAGCTCCAGTACGTCATTGCCGGCGATGATAGCCCGCACGTCGGCCTCGCCGTCCCTGAAATGCTTGACGACTCCTTTCATATCCATGGCGTCGGTAAAGGTGAGCCCCCGAAAACCAAGCCGGTTTTTGAGCACATTGGTGACGATGTGCTTGGACAATGAAGACGGCAGGTTAGGCGTCTTGTCCAAGCTGGGAATATTCATATGGGCAACCATCACCCCGGAAGCCCCAGCATTGATCAGCTCCCGGAAGGGATACATCTCCAGCGAGTCTAGGCGCCCCGCGGTGAACGGGAGCCGAGGTAGGTCGTAGTGTGAATCCACATCGGTATCGCCGTGTCCGGGAAAATGCTTCAACGACGTCACCAACCCACCGTCCATCATGCCGCGCATGTAGGCCAGCCCCTTGCGCGTCACGTTTTGTTTATCCTCGCCGAACGAACGGAAATTGATGACCGGATTCCGGGGATTGTTGTTGATATCGACGACGGGTGCAAAATTGATATTCACCCCCAACCGCTTAAAATCCCTGGCGACCTCCAGTCCCATCTGATAAATCAGCGCCTCATTTTGTATCGCCCCCAATGCCATCTGGTAAGGGAACGAAATGGTCGAATCGGCCAGTCGCATCCCCAACCCCCATTCGCCGTCAAAGGCGACAAGCAACGGCACTTTGGATAATGCTTGGTAACGGTTGATGACCTGGGCATGCCGTACTGGCCCGCCTTGGAACAGCACGATTCCTCCCAGTTGTTCCTGTTGCAATACACCGGCCACGGAATCGATGTATCGCTGGCCCAAATCGCTGTGGGCACGCACCATAAAAAGCTGGGCAACCTTATCCCTGTCGCTCAAGGTCTTGAATACGGAATCCACCCAAGCATGCTGCGCGTTGATGAAGGGGATAAATGCATCACGCCGCTGGGCGAACACACCAGTCAACCAAAGCAGCATGAAACCATATACGATGACAGCCCTTTTAAACATACCTAAATTTTCCTCAATATTAAGCATATTTTTTGCATGTTTATGCATGATTATAGCTTATCATTGCGCTTTTATGCGTTTTCTAAAGGCCGTACTTGTTCTCCAGCAAGTTGGCTAATGCTTCGGAATGGGTCAATTCGCCATTAGCTTCTTTTTTCCATAGGATTTCGATAATCAGCAGCAAGAGTTGCGTCTCCCGTTCCGGATCTTCATACCCCAGCTCGGAAAAAGCCCGCTTAACGGCGGGGTAGACCGGTTTCATGAACAGTTCGTGCTGTTGCCTGGAAAATTCGTGGTGAGCCAACCGCTCCTGCAATTTCCAGAATAACGGCTCCTCGTTAACCAGTTCCTTGGGTAAGTTAATCATGCTGCGCAGAAAGCTTTTGGCGTCTCGGTAGGTCAGCATCCCCCGATGATGTTGGAGTACTCGCCTGTAACCTGATTTAATCAGATGGAACAAGAGGTTATCTTTATTCCCAAAATGTTTGAAAATAAGCGCTTCCGAAACACCTGCCTGCTGTGCAATGTTTTTCGTGGAGGTGTCCATATAACCTTTTTCGGCAAACAATAGGAGAGCCTCCTTCAATATCTTTTCCCTTCTGCTCTCCGTTTTTTGCTTCATCTTGGCTCCTTACAAAATAAAATGCAAATATATGATCAAAATGTGGTCGAGCGGCGTCTAGCGATAAAAAAAGACAAAAACTTTCCCAAAATTACACTTGAAAACGCTGTAACAATACGCTTACGATTAAACGATGGGGCTTCCTTTGTGTCTGAAAACACTAAATTGTTCACCCAGCTACTAAATTAACCATGAACAGCTCCTATAAATGCTATTCCTTACTGTTGACCATGTTCTTTTTCTCGGCGATGGCCATGGCGCAACAAGTTATCCAAGGCCAAGTGGTAGACAGCACCGACCATGCCGGCCTCCAAGGGGCCAACCTCCGGTTGCTTACGGCGAAAGATTCCGTCGTAGACCAACGGGCTGCTGCCGCTGACGGCCGTTTCCAGATGAAACAGGTGCCGCCAGGCAGCTATCGCCTTCAAGTAAATTTCCTGGGATACAAGACGGCATACATCGATATCCGGTTAGCAGCGGGGGCAGTTACCCCTTCGTTCACCATTCCGTTGATTCCTGAATACCGGGCATTGGAAGAAGTAGCGATTATCGCCGCACCGCCCGCAGCAGTGCTGAAAGGTGACACCACCGAATTTGACGCTGCAGCATTCAGCACGGAACGGTATGCCGACGCCGATGCGCTGGTCATGCAGATTCCGGGTGTGGAAATCGATGAAAACGGGCAGGTAAAAGCCCAAGGGGAAGAAGTCCAGCGCATCCTTGTGGACGGCAAGGAATTTTTCAGTACAGATCCCCGAATTGCATTGAAGACGCTCCCTGCCGACATCATTTCCAAAATACAGCTTATCGACGAGCAGAGCGAGCAGGCCCAGTTTACCGGGTTTGACGATGGACAGCGCCGCAAGGTAATCAACATCGTGACCCGCCCCGACCGCAGACGGGGGTATTTCGGAAGGGTCGCTGGGGGTTACGGCGCCAGCGAACGCTACAATACCGGCGGCAACCTGAACCTGTTCAATGGCGATCGGCGCCTGACGGTTTTTGCGGTATCGAACAACGTGAACCAATCGGATTTCTCCATGGCCAGCATCGCCGGCGGTGGAGAAGAGGGCGGACGCAGCAGCCGTGGAGGACGGAATCAAAACAACCCCTCCGGTGCCGGGAGTGGACGGGGGATCAACAACACGAACAGTGTGTCGACGAATTTCAACGACGAATGGCTAAATGAACGGCTAGACTTCAATGCCAACTATGCCTTTAGCAGTACCGACAACACGACGAATAGCCTCACCAACAGGGAATACCTTATCGGTGCCAATGCCAATCAATTCAACATCCAAAACCAAGCGTCGGGCAGTGTCAACTATAGCCACCGTGCCAATATGCGCATCCGTTTCGACATTGATTCCAACCAGCGTATCGACTTCAGACCTAACCTATCATTTCAGCAAAACAACCGCAATCTGTTTTCCGACAGCCGCACTGCCCTAGTGAATAACGACCCCGTGAACACGTCGGCACGCCATAACGACAATGAAAACAGCAATTTCAATTTCAGTGGAAGCCTGGACTATCGGCTTCGACTGGGCAAGCCCGGCCGGACGATTTCACTGAGTGCAAACGGATCGGCAAACAGCAACAAGGGGTTGGCACATACGTATTCGCTCAATGAATTTTTCGAGGGGCAATCGTTGAATCGCATCGACACCACAAGCAACCGGAGCTACACGGACGGATTTGGCAATGGTATCACGGGCAGACTTGCCTACACAGAGCCATTAGGCAAAAACAGCCGCATGCAGGCCAATTACAGTTTGCGCAACACGGCGAATTATTCCAACCGGGAGACATTCGAATTCCTTGCTGAAACTGGGCAATTGGGGGAACTCGACCGGCAGCTATCCAACGAATTCAGAAACGACTACACTTACCAGAGCGGGGGGCTGTCCTATCAGCTAAGCAAGCGGGATTCCTTCCGATTTGAAATCGGCTTGGACTTTCAAGATGCCCGCATCAACAACCGCCGTACATTTCCTGAAGCCGTTGCTACGGGCAGCCATTTCAGCAGCTACCTGCCCAATGCCGAATTTTCCTATAGCTTCTCGCGGAACCAGAAACTTGACATCAGCTACAGGACTTCCACCAACGCCCCTTCCATCAACCAATTGCAGGATGTCATCAATAACCAGAACCCCTTGAATATCCGTACGGGAAATGCAAATCTGAAGCAAGAATTTGGGCACCAATTCCATGTCAGGTTAAACCGCGTGAACCGCGAATCGGGAAGCAATTTTTCTACGAACCTTTATGCTGAATTCTCCAACAACCGTATCGTCAATTCCACGTACATCGCCAGCAGCGACACGCTCATCGCCCCGGATGTAATCTTGGGCGCCGGCGGACAATTTACTCGTCCCGAAAACATCGACGGCTACTACAGCACGAGAGCCAACATGACGTATGGTACCCCCATCAAGCCTTGGAAAATCAATGTCAACCTGAGCACCAATCTATACCACAATCATGATATCGGATTGCTGAACAACATCCCCACATATGCCAATTCTTACGGCGCCAACCAACGCATCGGCGTGAACAGCCGCTTCGGGCCGCGTTTGGTCATCGGGCTAAGCTATATGGGTAACTACAGCATCGTTCGGAACAATTCCAGCGCCGCCTCGAGCTACAACTATTACAATCAAATCATCCGCAACGATATCGCCTACACGTTTTGGAAAGGGGTACGAGTGGCCTCCTCGCTGTACTACAACTACAATCAGGGATTGGCCGAAGGATATGACCAACATTTTACGCTATGGAACGCTTCGATAGGCAAGAAACTATTCAAACGCGAGGAAGCCGAAATCACGTTGTCCGCATACGACCTGCTCAACAAGAACACGAACATCACCCGCAGTTTCAACGAACGTTATATCCAAGACAGTCAAAATAATGCGCTGCAGCGCTATTTCCTGCTCAGCTTCACCTACAATCTACGGCACTTCGGCGGCGGTACCGCACCGCGCCGGGGAGACCGCTTTTGATTTCAGGTGTTGCGTAGTTTCCCCCCACGTTGGGCGAAAGCCTCCCGCTTGCTGGCATAGGCTGCGTCATCAATCGCACGGACGGCGTCTTCCAGTATAGTCGTTTCAAAACCAAGCTGCAAGGCATCCATGGCAGTGAAATACACACAGTAGTCTGCGGCAAGGCCACATATGGAAACCGCGGTGACATTCCGGTCACGGAGGTAACCCGCCAAACCCGTGTTTTTACGTTTTCCATTGTCGAAAAAGCCGCTATAGCTGTCGATGGCCGGTGCCATGCCCTTCCGGAAAATGGCTTCGACACGGCGGGTATCCAACAGTTGACTCAGGTTGGCCCCGTTCGTCCCTTGCACGCAATGATCCGGCCACAATACCTGTTCCAGCCCCTCGAGATCGATCACGTCAAACGGATGGCGCCCGGCATGGGCAGAGGCGAAGCTCTTATGCCCGGCGGGATGCCAGTCTTGAGTGGCTACCACCAAGCCATAGTCCTGTTGGGTACGGTTCACCACTGGGATGATTTCGTCGCCGCGGGGTACCGCCAATGCACCCCCCGGGAGGAAATCGTATTGGATATCGACGATAATCAATGCCTGCATACCTGAAACCTCCTTCAAATGGATACGCAAACTTACTGAATTCCGGGATCAAAGCGAGAACTGCAACCCAGCGATACCTCCAAGGTAGCATCCGTTGAACATGTCGGCTCCATGCCATTGCCACAGGTACCGGCCATCCCTGATATCTGGCTGGTCGACCTCAAACAGCAGGTGATTGAATGTCGGACCAGCGAACACTTCCAAGCGGGGTGTAATCCGGTAGCCGGCAAGCACGCGGGCGCTCTGCTTCCCGTATACTCCATCGTCGAAATGGGTCATTGCGGCACTGGCCAGTTCAACATTGAGTCGGAATGCCCCGGTCGCTACCACGTGCGCGCCGATACCACCCTCAAGCATATAGCGGGCCTCCTCATGCCCGAAATGATAGCCTATACCCAGCAAGCCATACAGTACCTTTCCACCCGATCGGAAAGTTACCAAAGCACCTCCGGTCTCGTCGACGGCAAGCCCCAGTTGCATCTCGCCTTCCTTGATGATGTTGAGTACCCCAATCGGATAATCGCTTTCCTCCGCAATGTTGATGAGCCCCGCCAGTTGAACCCCTTTTACTTTCTTGGCAACGTTGACCAATCCCGCTACTTGGGTGTTTGCATCGCCCGCCTTGTTCAGGAGCCCCGCTAGTTGGAATCCTTGCGCATCCCCGGTACGGTTGATGAGCCCGGCGATCTGGATGCCTCGGGCATGATGCCTGATGTGGTTCAGCACACCGGCCACCTGCACGCCGTTGGCCTCGTTGCCGATGTGGTTGGACACACCCGAAATTATCGTCCCATGGGCATTACCCCTGACGAAACCCGATACTCCGGCAAGCAGAAATGCGTTTTCCTGCTGGGAAATCCCCGCAATCAAATGCAACGAAAAATCATTCGTATCGGATGGAGCGGTTCTGCCATTGGTGCTCAACGGGTAAATGATGCCCACATGCGCTGGGATGGCTTTGCGTTCCTGTCCTGACAAACCCGCTATGCAACCTGACATCACCATCGTGCACACCACCGTCCGGACAATGCGTTGGGTATTTTTGCTTTTTTCCATAATCCTTGTTTTTCAGCATAAGACAACAAGGACAACGGTCACCCTTACTCGGTTCGGTATATATGCAAAAAAGAAGAGGGCGTCTCAAAAGGCTCTTATAACCACAAAGTACACTAAGGAGACGCCAAGCACACAAAGAATAAACTACTGACTATAAATGCTTTGCGACCTTCGTGAAAACCTTTGAGCTCTTTGTGGTTAATGTAAAAACAGCTTTTGAGACACCCTCTTCGCAAGCGGTTACTCGCTAGAGCAATCCTTTTTCTAGCAGTTTCTCTGCAATCTGTACGGCGTTGGTAGCGGCGCCTTTCCGGAGGTTATCCGCTACGACCCATAGGTTGAGGGTCTTGGGCTGGCTTTCGTCCCTGCGGATGCGACCAACGAAGACCTCATCTTTGCCATGCGCATCTTTGGGCATGGGGTACTCCAGGTTGGCCGGATTGTCTACCACCACCACGCCGGGTTGCTTGGCCAGCAAAGCCCGGACTTC
>Ga0207868_1001786_pt1 | contig 14201 bp, 17 predicted proteins | sample Passage237B_FD_187370 | JGI IMG/M metagenome (GOLD analysis project Ga0207868, IMG submission 187370) | Cellulose adapted compost microbial communities from Newby Island Compost Facility, Milpitas, CA, USA - Passage2 37B (SPAdes) (version 3) ... | reverse complement strand
CCCGGTCATCCGGAAACAGTTCACGCGGCTCGTCGGTATCGCCACCCTCGCGGTCTTCAGGCTCGAGCAGCGGGTCCAGCAGCCGTGGTAGCAGTAGCAGCAGTAGTAGCGGGAGCAGCAGCCGCGGCGGCGGTGGAAGAGGCCGGGGTTAATCGTTATACTATCGAACATTATTAGAAGGCCAACTACATTCAATTCTTGGCCTTTTTTTATAACTAGTTGAAACCAACCATGAATATGCATATCAAAAGAATAGCACTGACAGCGCTGTTTTCGGGCACGTTTTGCATTGCCCTGCATGCGCAGTATCTGCAGGATGTCCTCCGTTTTTCGCAACCCGAGCAGGGAGCAACCGCCCGGTTCAAGGGATTGGGGAACGCCCAGACCGCGCTGGGGGGCGACCTGAGTTCCATCTCCGGCAACCCGGCTGGTCTTGGCTTCTTCGGCCAATCCGACATCAGCATTTCGCTGGACTATTCCAATGACCTCAACAAAGGCACTTACTTCGGCACCAACAGCCAATACAACGTCGACAAGGTCGGTTTCAACCAGATTGGGGCCGTCTTCCATATCCCCACCCGCAGGGTAAGGGGCAGCAACCTCACGTCGGGATGGCTCAATTTCAATATCGGCGTTGGCTACCATAAGACCAACAATTTCAATACCACCGTGGGCTTTACCGGTGTCAACCCCGAAAGCAGCATCGCCGACTTCATGATGTACGAGGCCTACGAGACCGGAAACGCCTACGGCGACTTTGGCTGGGATGCGGGGCTTATCGACGAGCGGCCCGTCAATGGCCAATACGAATATGTTCCCATGACTACGCTGGACAATATCCAGACCCTGACCAACCGTGAGACAGGATTCCAATCCGAAGCAAACGTTTCCTTCGGTGCCAACTACAGCAATAAACTTTATATCGGCGCAAGCCTTGGGTTTACCCGCATCAACCACGATATCAATTACTTGTTCATGGAGGATGGCTCCATCGAGACGTTCGGCTACATACACAGCATGAATCCCCAATCCCGCTTCGTCGATCAAAGCCATGCCGAATACGATGTCTACAATCCGCTGCTTGAATCGGAATATGAATATGACAATGAATATTGGTCTACGACTACCGGCAATGGTTTCAACGCCAAGCTGGGACTTATCTATAAGCCGGTGGAATACCTTCAAATTGGTGTGACGGCGACCAGCCCCACGTGGTACCGGCTGACCAACGACTACGAAGACTATTTCGGCATCACCAATTACCTGACCGATGGTTCGGTAGAAGAATTCCCCAGCGAGGGTGAGCCCACTTATTACGACTACAACCTTCGTAGCCCTTATCGCCTTAGCGGCGGCGTTGCTGCCCTATTTGGGCAAGGACTGATCAGCGCGGATATCGAATACGTGGATTATGCGAGTATAAGCTTTTCTTCGGTTAATTCAAATACGGATAACATCATGAACGACCAGATCCGGGATACGTATACCAACGCTGTCAATTTCAGGATCGGTGGCGAGTACCTGATTGCCCCGGCTTTCTTGGTGCGTGCGGGTTACGGTCATGCAGGCAGTCCGTACAAGGATTTCGAATCCACTACGCAGACGGTATCCGCCGGGTTGGGCTACCGGATAAATAATGTGTACATCGACTTGGCCTATCAGAATTTCGCGCAGAAATACGGCTGGCAGGTGTACGAGTTGGACGATGCCAACGAGCATTACAGTCCCGTGGCGGATATCAGCAACTCGCGTAACAGCGTGTTCCTTACCGTCGGACTCAAATTCTAGCGATTTACTACGCCTTGTTTACGAATGCCCGGAGCATCCAATTCTGCTTTTCGTTGAATTGCATGAAGGCATTGACCATGTCGTTGGTTCCTTCATCTTCTGCTTCTGACGTGATTTCCAACAAATCGCGCTGCATGGCGATGAGTGCCTCGAGGTCATCGATGATGGCTTTCACCATGTCGACATCTTTCATGCCAATGGTATCCACCTCCTTGAGTTCGGCGTTATCCACATAATCCTTGAACGTGCTGTAGGGCGACTTGCCCAACGTCAGGATACGTTCGGCCAGTTCATCGATGGTGGTCAGCGCATTGGTATACAATTCCTCGAATTTGGCGTGCAAGGTAAAGAAATGGCTGCCTCGTACATTCCAATGGCATCCCCTTAACTTCTGGTAATGGATGTGGTAATTAGCCAGTAGGTCATTCAGGTGGTCGACAACAGGCCTTAGTTTTTTCTCTTCTAAACTGATTGCTTTGGGATTCATGATGCTTAACATTAAGTTCGCTGATAAAACAGCGAAAGCTACAAAAAGTTTACCGGCGTATCAGGTTGTTCTTTTCTTTCTGACAAAAAGATTATAGTTTTCGTGTTTCTCCACATAGACCTCCTCCCCGATGTCCACGAAACCGTCAAGCGCCACGGCATCGTACCATTTGCCGTCGATTTCTACCTTGCCGGAAGGACGAAGCACGGTCTTGGCCACCCCTTCCTTGTTTACCATCGCGGTATCCTTCACCGATGAAGTATACCCTTCCTCGGAGCGTTGCTCATCCTGCAGGACAAGTCGCTTGAATGCGCGGGTCCTGAGCAGGCTTTTCCCGAAAATAACCATGACTACCGTAGCCGCCACCATGGAGACGATGACCAGCAAAAACGAATTGAACAACATACCCGGTTCAGCGATTGAAAAGTTGAAATAATCATTGACGACCATGCTGAAAGCCAATCCGCATACCAGGCAGATGATGCCCAATATGCCTGCCACGCCAAACCCGGGAATGACGAACAGCTCCAGCAATATCAGCAAGATACCCGCGACAAACAGCGCAATTTCCCAATTGTCGGCCAGCCCTTGGATGTACAATGGCGCGAAAAACAGCACGGCGGCGATGATGGCGACCACCAAGGCAAACCCTACCCCTGGTGTCTGCATCTCGAAATAAATCCCGCCGATGATGAGCAGTATCAGTATACCGCTGACTGCGGGGTTGATTAGAAACGCAATGATTCGGTCAATGGCCGTAACCTGGTGCACCGTGATGTTCGGATCGCTCACCCCTTCAGCCGCCAGCACGTCGGCCACAGTGGCTACCTCCGCTTCGGCCAACCGGATGTTCACAGCCTCGGCGGAAGTCAGCGTAAGGATCTTCCCGGCCGGCTTGATGTCCGGCAAATCGATGTCGGGGTCTACAAACGCCTCGGCCACTTTGGGGTCACGCCCTTTGGCTTCCGCCGTCGCCCGCATCACGCCCCGCATATACGACTGATGCTTTTCGGGCATCACCTGTCCCGTTTGGTCGACTACACTGGCCGCCCCGATGCTCGACCCTTTGCTCATGTATATCCGATCGGTCGCCAGGGCAATCAATGCCCCTGCAGAAGCCGCATTATGGTTGATGAACACCACCGTTTCGAGCGGCGAGTCCAATATCCGCACGCGAATGGAATCCGCGAAATTGACCATGCCGCCAAAGGTGTTCAATTCGATCAGCATCAGGTCCACGTTGGCCTCCTCCGCTTTTGCATAGGCGTTTTTCACCGTCCGCCAAGCATTCGGACCGATATCCTCCTTCAGGTCGAGCCGGTAGACCTGTTGTGCCTGCGCTGCAAAAGCAGCCAGCAGCAGACAAGCCACACCTATCGGCCATGCCAGCCACCGTCGCATTGATATTTTTTTTCGCATATCGCTTAAAACCTTTAGAGCTTGTTTAAAATTCATCTAATATTTTTTTTATGTCTCTTTTTGGCTACACCTTCGTTAAATTTTCTCGGGATAGGGCTATTGGCTATCCCTGCGAAATCTGCCTCGGCTCGCTCAAAAATAGCCTATAAAAAATTTTATAATATAAATTTAAACAAGCTCTTTTATTTTTGGAGCCAATGGATAAATATACATTAAAAACCGCATACCAAAAAAGTTTTTTTGGGCTCGTATGGCGCATGGAAGTCGATACTTCCGTCGGTCTGCTCGCTGTCGAGACACGCGATGCGGAGACGGGCAACCCGTCGTTTTCGGCGTTGCGCTACCGAACGGGGGTGTCGCTTATCCACGAATTGCCCTATGGCGACCGCAATTGGACCTTAGCGGGAGCCGTGGACGGACGGCTCATCCTGAAAGCATTCGGCCAGGATAGCCCCGAGGGTACCGGCATCGCATGCATCGACGCAGGCACCGGAGAAGTGGTATGGGAACAGTTCAACTACGTGCTGCTTGCCGTCGTCGACGGACTGCTTCTCGTACGCCACCGGACTTTTGCCGGCGGCTATGAGCAATACTTGGACGCCCATACCGGGGATTTAACACAATTTAACATTTCTGCCGATAAACCTACGGGACCGGGTATTGTCATACCACAACGGTATGGGGCGAGTATTCCCGTTTTTTTGGCAAATTATGCTGCATATGGCGATATCTTCCATGGTGCAATCGGATCAAAAGAGGTTTGGGCTTTCCATGAAAAGCTGAATCAGGCGTTCTGCATACGGCTGGTGGTGTCCAGCGGGTCAAACGTGCTGGATGACAAGGTGGTGCTATCGGACTTGCCCAAAATGCTACCGGAAATATTCTTTTCGATTGCCGAGCAGCTTTTCTTAATTGGCGACAATAAACGGAAAATTGTATCGTATTTAGTATAATTGCATCGGATTTAACATGGATAGCATACATCGTAGCGCTTTATATCGCCCCGTTTTTTTCATAGCCATGCTGATGGGCTGTTGCAGTCTGTCGATGGCAGCGGGTACGGCACATCGGGATTCCATCGGTGTGGAATATGAAAACGGCAAAAAAATCATCATTCATCAGCTCGAAGCGAAAGAGACCTATTACGGGCTGAGCAGGCAATATCAAGTAGCGGTCAAGGCCATTATCGCAGCGAATGGCAACAAGGCGTTGAAGGTGGGCGACACGGTGCGCATACCGACCGAAACGTCGAATGCCGCCAGCGCAAGTACCGCAACCTCGGGCACCGCTTCCACGCCGACCGCGCCACCGGTGTTGGCCCAAGATGAGTATACCCAATACAAAGTCGGCAAAGGCGAGACCCTCTTTACCATCTCCAAACGGTTTCTCATTTCCGTGGAGAGCATCAAGCGGGCGAACGGGCTTGCGGACGACAGCCTGAAGGTCGGCACTATCCTGAAAATACCGCATAAGGAACTACCTCCGCCACCCGTGGCTGCAGACGACGTCATGGTTATCGATTCCGCCGCAACGGACAGCACCGTAGATGCTGAAGGCATGAATATCCCGACCAACCGGTACGGCATCCGGGAGATGACCGAAAAGGGCATCGGCGTATGGATAGACGATCTCAATCAGGGTTCCGGCAGCATGCTGGCATTGCATCGAACAGCTCCCGTGGGCACAGTTATCAAGATTACCAATCCGATGACCGGTCGCACCGCACTGATCAAGGTAGTGGGCAAATTCGCTGACACTGCCGAAACCAGGGACGCCATCATTGTCATTTCCAAGTCGGCAGCATCGCTCATCGGTGTCCTGGACAGACGGTTCCAAGTGGAAATTTCCTACGGCACCCCGAATGACAGCAACTAAACGCCCTTACGTGGTCGGCATCGCCGGTAGCAGCGGATCCGGAAAAACGTTTTTTCTCAACTGTTTCCTTAATCATTTTACCGCCGATGAAGTGGCGCTCGTATCGCAGGACGACTATTACATACCCGCCAATACGAAAACCCAGGAAGAGAACAAACTGTACAACTTCGATTTGCCCACGGCCATCGACCGGGCGGCATTCTACCGCGACATCGAATTGCTTTTCAAGGGACATACCGTATACCGGGAGGAATACACCTTCAACAACCCTGCCATCACCCCCCGGATGCTGGAAACCAAGCCCGCTCCCGTCTTGATTGTGGAAGGCTTGTTTATCTTTTACTATGGGGAGGTCAATGCGCTGCTGGACCACCGGATATTCCTGCACGCCGAAGAAGAGATTGCGCTACAGCGGCGGTTGAAAAGGGATTTGTTGGAGCGGGGATACCACGAGGAAGATGTACGGTACAAATGGGTGAACCACGTGATGCCTGCCTACCGCCGATATTTGCTGCCTTTTCGCGAACAGTGCGACCGCATCATCATCAACAACACGGACGACCCTACACCCATAGTCGCCATCACCGATGAAATATCGGCCGAACTGCGGAAAAAAGCGCTCTAGGCTTACAGTTCCATTTCGGGGGTATCGTCCGATGCATAGAACCGGCCTGCCGTGGCATTCCGGATTTCGTCGACACTGACACCCGGTGCCCGTTCCCGTAGGTGGAACCCCCCGCGCTCGATGTCCACTTCAAAGACTGCCATTTCCGTCACGATTTTACGGATACACCGCACGCCGGTCAACGGCAGTGTGCACGCCGGAAGCAGTTTGCTCTCCCCTGCTTTGTTTACCTGTTGCATGGCCACGATGATGTTTTTGGCCGATGCCACCAAATCCATGGCACCACCCATTCCCTTGACCAGCTTTCCGGGGATTTTCCAGTTTGCGATATCACCGTGCTCGGATACCTCCATGGCACCGAGGATAGTCAGGTCTACCTTCTGCGCCCTGATCATCCCGAAGCTCATCGCCGAGTCGAAAATCGCCGAACCTGGCAGCATCGTGATGGTCTGCTTACCTGCGTTGATAAGGTCAGGATCTTCTTTGCCGGCATAGGGGAATGGCCCCATCCCCAAGAGCCCGTTTTCGGATTGCAGCACGACACTGATCTGTTCGGGTATGTAGTTGGCTACCAATGTCGGGATACCGATACCCAAGTTGACGTAGTAGCCATCCTTTATTTCCTTGGCTATCCGTTTTGCGATTCCGTCCTTATCCAGCATAATCTTCGGCTTTGCTCAAATCCATTCCTTCGTATGTACGCACCGTCCGTTGCTCAATCCGCTTCTCGTAGTTGCTTCCCTGGAAAATCCGGTGCACGTAGATGCCAGGGGTATGGATGTGGTCGGGGTCCAATTCGCCTACTTCCACGAGCTCTTCCACTTCGGCGATGGTGACTTTGCCCGCCATGGCCATAATCGGGTTGAAGTTCCGTGCCGTCCTGCGGTAGATGAGATTGCCCGCCGTATCTCCACGCCAAGCCTTCACGATGGCAAAATCCGCTTCAAAAGCCATTTCCATCAGGTAATCTTTCCCGCCGAAGTTACGTACCTCCTTGCCCTCGGCTACTTCGGTCCCTACCCCCGCCGGGGTGAAGATGGCTGGCATGCCATATCCTGCCGCCAAGCAGCGCGTGGCTAGCGTGCCCTGCGGTATCAGCTCCACCTCCAGTTCGCCGCTGAGCAGTTGACGTTCGAACTCCGCATTTTCACCCACATAAGACGCAATCATTTTTCTCACCTGCCGCTTATGCAGCATCAGTCCGATACCGAAGTCATCCACTCCCGCGTTGTTGGAAATGCAGGTAAGGCCCGAAATGCCTTGCCTGACGATTTCATTGATGCAGTTTTCCGGGATGCCGCATAAGCCGAAGCCGCCCAGCATCAACGTCATGCCGTCGGTAATGCCGGCTATGGCTTCTTGGGCATTTTTTACGACTTTATTAATCATGGATGTTATCGTTGGCTACTACCCCGTGAATCGGGATGTCCACAAGTTACAAAAACCACTGCAATCCTGCAAACCCAAAACGTCCTACCCGAAAAATTCGCCTCCCTTAATTGGACTTTTTCTAAACAAAACCTTATCTTTGCGCCCGAAATGCACGAGGAACATCCGTTTTTCATGATGGTGCCATCCGCATGCCCGCTATCCGGCGCAAGCGATCCACAGCATTATAAAGGGCTCAACCCCTATCGCGAAGGTTGCGGCTGCGACTTCAAGAAGTGCTGCAAGAAATACAAGCGCGGCAAGCGGTGCAGGAAGTGTCCTAAGCGATGATTTGATTTGAAGATGTGCTGATTTGAAAATTTGAAGATGCCTGCTTGGTTGGCCGGACTATCCCCAAATCAGCACACCTTCAAATCAGCACATCACCGACTCTTCGAGGATGAGATAATTTTTGATAAGACCTTGGCAATCGAATCGATGTATTCAAATAGTTCTAACTCAGGCGTAGTATATGTTGGCGCGGCCGCGCATAAATCTAACCAATAGCGGGTCTCATCCGCTTCCTTGGCAGCAATTTTGATTTTGTGGATAAAATCCAGTTTACTTTCTGCATTTTGAGCCTCGTGGACATTAGCCCCTATCGATGTTCCCGACCGGAATAACTGATTGGCTAAATTATACTTACGCTGCTGTTCCAAGGTCTCTGTATAAGCGATAACCCTAAGCGAAAACTCAAAGGTGAGCCTTATAATCAAATTATCTTTGTCGCTTCTCATAGGTTTAGGTATAAAAATCTTCAAATCAGCACATCTTCAAATTTTCAAATCAACAATCATTCAACAAAATCCAAATCCCGGTTAAAGCTTTCCTTCAACTGGCTGATGGCAAATATGGCAATGCCGGTGAGCAGGAAAATCATGATGTATGCTGCCGTGATGATGTCCGACCGTCTCACGAAAAACTCAAACAGCAAGGTGGAAGGGATGAGCGCTCCCCTGACGAAATTCGGTGCCGTGGTGGTCACGGTAGCGCGGAGGTTCGTACCGAACTGTTCGGAGGCAATGGTCACGAACGTTGCCCAGTAGCCGATGGCGATGCCCATGAAAAAGGCAATCCAATGAAAGCGCTGCTCCGTAAGGCCGTCGCTACTGAGGTACCAGATCGACGTGGCGATGATCAGCAGTTGGAAAAGGAACACGGCCAGCCGTCGGGATTTGGTGATTTGGGCGAACAGGCCGGCAAGCACGTCACCGAGCGAAAGCCCAAGGTACGTAAACAAGATCCCTTTGCCTGCACTCAACGTCACCGGGGCACCCAGCGCTTTGCCGAATTCAGGTGCTTGCGTCACCAGGATTCCCACTACAAACCAGATGGGTAGTCCGATCAACAGGCAGTATGCGTAACGCTTGAGCCGTCCCTTATCGGTAAACAGCATGCTGAGTTTCCCTTTTTCGACCTGTTTATTGGCGACTGCTTTAAACATACCCGATTCAAAGGTACCTACGCGGAGTATCAGCAGCAGCAGTCCCATCGCACCCCCCGCGAAATAGGCATTGCGCCAGTCGAACAACTCGGAAATATAGTAGGCCGCAACGGCGCCCAACACGCCTACCGATGCCACGATCATCGTGCCGTAGCCCCGCTTGTCCTTGTTCATCGTCTCGCTCACCAAGGTAATCCCCGCACCCAGTTCACCTGCCAGGCCGACGCCTGCGACAAAGCGGATCAGGGCATACGAATGGATATCGTTTACGAATCCGTTGGCAATATTGGCCAATGAATACAACAGGATGGACCCGAACAGCACCTTAATGCGACCGACCTTGTCGCCCATGACACCCCAGAGCAACCCACCGAGGAGCAGGCCGCCCATCTGCATGTTGAGTACGTATTCCCCATCGGTACGCATTTCGGCTTCGGGGATACCGATGTCCTGGAAGCTCTGCACCCGGACAATGGAAAAAATCACCAAGTCATAGATGTCGACGAAATAGCCCAAGGCGGCTACGACAACCAACAACCACGCGTTTTTGGTGTCAGACAGGTTTTCTTTGGTCATGGCACTACAAATTACCGCGCTAAAATAAAATTTTAATCGAATCCCGATAGGAACAACGTGAAAAAAGCTGACGCCCGTCAGTTCAGCAACTAACGCCCGTCACTGCTCATTGCGTCCCAATACGTATTTTTGTAGTAATGACTGGTAAACTTAACTAGATATCCCATGTATTCGAAACACAAATGGCTGACATTCTACCGCAAACTTGGCTTCCTGCTGTACAGCGTTGCCGCGGTTGACAAGCAGGTCTCCCCTGCGGAAATCGACACGTTGAAAAGGGAGATTCAGAAAAACTGGCTGGATTTCGAGGATACGGCCGATGCATTCGGCAGCGATGCCGCCTTCCAGATTGCGTCCGTGTTTGACTGGCTCAACAATGAGTCCTATGCAGCGGCAGATGCCTTCCGCGAGTTTGAGGACTTCGTCCGTGAAAACCCGGATTTCATCAACCAGCCTGCCATCAAGGACCGCATCTTGTTTTCGGCAAACCGAATCGCTTTCGCGTTCTACGGCAACAATAAGAAAGAGCTGACCCTGTTGCACCAACTGGAACGGCTGCTATCCGGCACCGTGTGAAGGGGGATTTGGATAAATCAAAATCGGGAAATCAGCCAAAAAGCTGAGCCTGCGTATGGTGCTGCGGTGGAATACTTTCTGGAAGACGTTATACTGTTTGGCCAGCAACACCAGCAAATCCTCTCCAGCCATGGCCTCCCGCAGCAGCGCCGGAATGTCCTCGCCCACCGTCCGCTTGAACACCAGCGGCCTCTTTTCTCCGAATTCATCTTCCAGCACATCCCGGAAGCATTGGAACACCTCGTCGCTGATCAATGTCCCTTTTTTGGTGATATGGAGAATGGTCACGCGGTACGGTTTGGTCAATTCCAGCAGATGCCGGATATTGCTGCCGTCTGCCGGAGAGTAATCTGTGGCATACAACACTTTCAAAATAGGTTTGAATGCACATGCTCCAGGAACCAGCAGGAAAGGTTTGTTCATCTTCCGGATCGCTTGGTAGGTGTTGGTCCCGACCAATTTGTCGATCGCATCGTCCGCCCCACGCGTGCCCATCACGACTAGTTCGACATCGTCCGCCGCTACTTCTTTCCCCAATGACAGTGCCAAGGGCTCCGCATATACTTTCACGCTGCTATCACAAGACACCCCGAATCGTTCCTCGATACCAGCGGCATACGATTTCAGGCGTTCTTCGGTATCCGCGGCCTCATCATCGACATACGGCAACACGCCCCCGTCAAGGGGCACGACGCCATGCCAGGTAGCGATATGGTCGATATGCAACAAGCGCAAATGCATGTTACCCCTTTTCGCGAGCTGCGCAGCATATTCCGCCGCATTCTCCGCAGCATCCGAAAAATCAAAAGGACATACTATCCGTTTCATGGCTTTTTAGATTTAATTTATTCGAATATCGTCCCAATTGTGTTGGAAAACGATGACAGGGACGACATAAAAAAATGATGGTCGTCAGCCACCGCGCTAGGATGTTGTCCACAAATTTTCCATCTTTCAAAATTTGTGGCTACCTTAGTGACGCCGATGCTCATCACCAGTCAATCCCACGGACGTGACCATTAAAACATTGATATCGCGAGGAGAAGGCGAACAACTCGACTTCAAGAACAAAATCAGCAGTTGCGGGAAAATTGCCAAGACGTTGGTTGCCTTTGCCAACAGCAAGGGGGGCAAATTGTTGGTGGGTGTCGCGGACGATGGCTATATCAAGGGCATCAAAAACGAGGAGGAAGAAAAATACATGCTCCAGCGGGCCGGTCACCTGTATTGCCGCCCAGCCATCGACCTCCGCTTCGACGAGATCTACGTAGACGACAAGCTGGTGCTGCTTGCCGAGGTAGCCGAGAGCACTACCAAGCCCCACTATGCCCTCGGCGAGGACCAGAAATGGTGGGTGTATGTGCGCATCGGCGACAAAAGCATCCTGGCCGGCAAAGTGGTGGTAGACGTGCTGCATCGGGGAAGCCAACCCGATGGCGTATTCATCAACTACACCGATAAAGAGAAAGCCCTGCTCGAATACATGCATAACCATCCGAAACCGCAATTGCCCGAACTCTGCAAGCACCTCCACCTTTCCCGGCGCAAGACGCAGCGCATCCTTGTCAACCTCATCATGGCTGGTGTCATCGAGGTGCATAGCGGTGAGCGCGAAGAATATTACACTGAAAAGGCCGTGTAGTTACCGCCAGTTCCCTATATTTGTCCATTCACCAATACGTCGAATATCATGAAGAAAACAATGTTATGGATGGGCTCCAGCATATTGCTCCTCGCTGCATGCAACGGCGGCAGCGATGCCAGCGAAGTCGACCGGCTACGTGAAGAGGCCATCGCTGTCCACGATGAAATCATGCCCCAAATCAGCGCATTTGACCGCAATACGGTCAAAATCGACTCCCTGTTGGCCCATCTCCCGCAGTTGAAGGAGGCCTATCCCGACATGGATACCGTGCAGACCCGCACGGAGCTGACCGCGCTGAAGAACCGCTTGGAACAGGCCACCGGCTCCATGATGGATTGGATGACGGAATTCGATGTTGACCCTCAGGATAAATCCACGGATGAAATCAAGGCTTACTACGAGGCCGAGGTAAAGAAAGTGAAGGATATGAAGCAATTATTTGAGGAAGTATCCAAGGAAAGCACGGACAAATTGGCCCAATTCTGATGAAGACCATGCGCATCGTTTGCTTTTTATTGGCCAGCTTCCTGTCGGGTGTTCTTGCAGGATGCGGTGGAGGCAGCCAGAAAACCTTGCCGATACTTGGCGCGCGCGAACCGGTAACCAAGGTCGTCGATGGCCAGACCGTCACGGATACCGTATATCACCGCATTCCCGATTTCCGGCTGCTCAATCAGGACAGCGTGATGGTGACCAACGGCACCTTTGCCGATGGTGTTTACATCGCCAATTTCTTCTTCACGCATTGCCCCAGTATCTGTCCGATCATGCAGCGCAACCTCCTGAAGGTCTATGAGCGCTACAAGGGCGATGAGCGGGTACGGTTTCTTTCGCACAGCATCGATTTCCGCCATGATTCACCTGCTGTACTCAAGGCCTATGCCGAGAAATTGGGCGTCACCAACGACCAATGGCAGTTTGTCACCGGCAGCAAAGCCGAAATCTACGGCCTTTCGGACAGCTATATGGTCTACACCAAGGAAGACAGCAGCGTGCCGGGTGGCTATGACCACTCGGGCTACTTCCTGCTTGTCGACCGCGACCGGCATATCCGGGGAGCCTACGATGGCACGGATGATGCCCAAGTACAGTTGCTATTCGACGAGTTGGCTATCCTCCTGAAGGAGTACGAATGACGCGGAATACCGGGGTGTACATCGCAGCGGCGCTGTTGGCCATTTACAGCTTGTGCCATTCCTGCCAAAGCGAGCAGGCCATCCGCACGGCGCAATATGCCGTAAACGGGCAGAAACTTTATGTGGCGCAATGCCAAAACTGCCACGGTGCCAAGGGTGAAGGGTTGGGCGGGCTATATCCACCCCTCACGGACAGCACCTTCCTCGCCGCTCACCGCGAGACGCTGGCCTGCATAGTCAAAAACGGCCTGTCCGGCCCCATCGAAATCAATGGGAGGACCTTCGACGGCGAAATGCTTCCCAATCCGCAACTCGCACCGATAGAAATCGCTTACGTGCTCACGTACATCGGCAATTCATTCGGCAACGAGATGGGGCTGTTTACGCTTGAAGAGGTGCAGCGGTCCTTGGCTGCTTGCAAGCAATAGCATTGCTAGATCACCAGATTCCGGTATAGGCGCTCAAGTGCTTCCCGGGCGTCCCCGCACAGCCCCGGATGCACGGGTGAAGTCTGGATGACGGTACTGCGCTTGGCGGTGAGCCACCGGAACCGTTCGGCCGGTAGGAGTGCCGCTATGGGTCCGCCTCCCCGTTCGCCATGGCAGATCAGGTAAAACGCATGCAGGTACGCCTCCAATTCGTCAGCATCGCATGGAGCGCCGAAAGCCTGCAGTTTGCCCCTGTCCAACGCATAGCGCATATCCAAGAACCGCTGCCCACGGCAATACAGTACCACGCCCACGTTGAAGAACTCCTCGCGCTCCACCCTAGGGACCACACGGACGACGGCGTATTCAAACAATTCGCTTCCTTGCATCTTGCGCTTCGTTAACAAAACTACCCGATGCCGCCACCCGCATCTCCAGGAACCGTGCATACACCTCCCGCACGTCAGCGGGTGACTCGCCGTCCGTGCTCAGCCATTCATCCGGCACCAACTGCACGATGCGCCGGATGAGCGTCGGCGTCAGCTCCACCCGCAGTGCCGCGTCGGCGTCTTCCAACTGGGATGCCCAAGGAAGCAGCACGTGGTCCTTGACTTGCACGAACGGCTTGGTGGCCTGCACCTGCCAGTTGTCCCACGAATGGTGGAAGTACAGGCAGGCACCGTGATCGATGAGCCACAGTTCCTTGTGCCACATCAACATGTTGGTATTTTTGGGTGTCCGGTCTACATTGGTAAGCAAGCAATCCAGCCATAC
>Ga0207868_1001785_pt1 | contig 14204 bp, 8 predicted proteins | sample Passage237B_FD_187370 | JGI IMG/M metagenome (GOLD analysis project Ga0207868, IMG submission 187370) | Cellulose adapted compost microbial communities from Newby Island Compost Facility, Milpitas, CA, USA - Passage2 37B (SPAdes) (version 3) ... | reverse complement strand
GCCCGACGCTAAGGTCACGTTTTCCCCAAACGTCACCGCAGCGTCGGGCGGCGGGTGTAGCGTGGTCGCGAGCGACGGCGCGGGGGAGTGGCGCAGGCGCTCGGCGTGGCGACTAGACAGCGTGGTCCAGGACTGGACAATTGCGCGCGCGCCGAGTACGCTAGCGATTTGCGCTGTCTATTGCCCTGCCCTCATATGCCTACCTGGCGTGCGCCTGCTGTCTGGCAGTAACGCCCCAGGATCCGGTGGAGCCGCGGCTACGACTCGTGTATTGCACGAACAAAAGGGAAGGAACCCCCCTTGGCTGCCTCGCGCACCGTTACCGCTACTGACAACCGCACCGCTTCAAACCGCATCTCGTTTGCACAGCTGCAAGAGCCGATTGAGGTCCCGAACCTCATTGGTCTGCAGACCGAGAGCTTTGACTGGCTCCTTGGAAACGACGCCTGGAAGGCTCGCGTCGAGGCCGCCAAGAAGGCTGGCCGCAACGACGTCCCTGAGGTCGCTGGTCTCCAGGAGATCTTCGAGGAGATCTCTCCGATTGAGGACTTCGGTCAGACGATGTCCCTCAGCTTCGCAGACCCGTACTTCGAAGAGCCGCGCCACACTCCCGAGGAGTGCAAGGAGAAGGACTTCACCTACGCCGCCCAGCTGTTCGTGACCGCTGAGTTCATGAACAACACCACCGGCGAGATCAAGTCCCAGACCGTCTTCATGGGCGACTTCCCGCTCATGACGGACCGCGGCACCTTCATCATCAACGGCACCGAGCGCGTCGTCGTGTCGCAGCTCGTCCGCTCGCCCGGCGTCTACTTCGAGCGCACGCCCGACAAGACCAGCGACAAGGACATCTTCACCGCGAAGATCATCCCCAGCCGCGGTGCTTGGCTCGAGTTCGAGATCGACAAGCGCGACTCCGTCGGGGTCCGCGTTGACCGCAAGCGCAAGCAGTCCGTGACCCTGTTCCTCAAGGCGCTCGGCATGAGCGACGAGGAGATCGCGGAGGAGTTCAAGGACTTCCCCTCGGTCCTCGAGACCCTTGCCAAGGACACCGTGCACGGCCACGACGAGGCCCTCGTGGACCTCTACCGCAAGCTGCGTCCGGGCGAGCCGCCCACGGTCGAGGCCGGTCAGAACCTGCTCGACAACTTCTACTTCAACCCCAAGCGCTACGACCTCGCGAAGGTCGGCCGCTTCAAGCTCAACAAGAAGCTTGGTGTCGGCAAGGCCCTTGGCGACTCGGTGCTCGGCCTCGACGACATCGTCGCGACCATCAAGTACATCGCCGCGGCTCACGCCGGCCACGACTCGCTGGCCACCGCGACCGGTGACGTGCGCGTCGAGACCGACGACATCGACCACTTCGGCAACCGCCGCATCCGTGCGGTGGGCGAGCTGATCCAGAACCAGATCCGCACGGGACTGTCGCGCATGGAGCGCGTGGTTCGCGAGCGCATGACGACGCAGGACGTCGAGGCCATCACGCCCCAGACGCTCATCAACACGCGTCCCGTCGTCGCCGCGATCCGCGAGTTCTTCGGCACCTCGCAGCTGTCGCAGTTCATGGACCAGAACAACCCGCTCGCCGGCCTGACGCACAAGCGTCGCCTCTCGGCGCTCGGCCCCGGCGGTCTGTCCCGTGACCGCGCAGGCATGGACGTTCGTGACGTTCACTCCTCGCACTACGGCCGCATGTGCCCTATCGAGACCCCTGAAGGACCGAACATCGGTCTCATCGGTTCGCTGGCGTCCTTCGGCCGCATCAACCCCCTGGGCTTCGTGGAGACCCCGTACCGCAAGGTCGTCAAGGGCAAGGTCACGGACCAGGTGGACTACCTGACCGCTGACGACGAGGACCACTTCGTCATCGCCCAGGCCAACGCGGCCATCGACGCCAAGGGCGCGTTCATCGAGCCCCGCGTCCTGGTCCGCTCCAAGGGTGGCGAGTTCGAGCTCGTTCCCGCGGAGGCCGTCGACTACATGGACGTCTCCCCGCGCCAGATGGTGTCGGTCGCGACCGCGCTGATTCCGTTCCTCGAGCACGACGACGCGAACCGCGCGCTCATGGGTGCGAACATGCAGCGCCAGGCGGTGCCGCTTGTTCGCTCCGAGGCGCCGCTCGTCGGCACCGGCATGGAGCGCCGTGCGGCCATCGACGCCGGTGACGTGGTCATCGCTTCCAAGGCGGGCGTCGTCACCGAGGTCTCCTCTGACCTCGTGACCGTTGCCAACGACGACGGCACCACGGGCTCGTACCGCATCGCGAAGTTCCAGCGCTCGAACCAGGGCACGAGCTACAACCAGCGCGTTGTCGTCGACGAGGGCGACCGCGTCGAGGTCGGCTCAGTCATCGCCGACGGTCCCGCGACCGACAACGGCGACCTTGCGCTCGGCAAGAACCTGCTCGTCGCGTTCATGTGCTGGGAAGGCCACAACTACGAGGACGCGATCATCCTGTCGCAGCGCCTCGTTCAGGACGACACCCTGTCCTCGATTCACATCGAGGAGCACGAGGTCGACGCCCGCGACACCAAGCTGGGTCCCGAGGAGATCACTCGCGACATCCCGAACGCCTCGGAGGAGGTCCTTGCTGACCTCGACGAGCGCGGCATCGTCCGCATCGGTGCAGAGGTTCGCGCCGGTGACATCCTCGTCGGCAAGGTCACGCCCAAGGGTGAGACCGAGCTGACCCCTGAGGAGCGCCTGCTCCGCGCGATCTTCGGTGAGAAGGCGCGCGAGGTGCGCGACACCTCCCTCAAGGTGCCCCACGGTGAGTCGGGAACCGTCATCGGTGTCCGCGTGTTCACCGAGGAGGACGGCGACGACCTTCCCGCAGGCGTCAACCAGCTGGTCCGCGTGTACATCGCGCAGCGCCGCAAGATTCAGGAGGGCGACAAGCTCGCCGGTCGCCACGGCAACAAGGGCGTCATCTCGACAATCCTTCCCGTGGAGGACATGCCGTTCCTCGCGGACGGCACCCCGGTGGACGTCATCCTCAACCCGCTCGGTGTGCCCGGTCGTATGAACGTCGGCCAGGTGCTCGAGACCCACACTGGTTGGGTCGCCAAGCACGGTTGGGACGCGTCCGACGCTAAGGGCGCCTGGACGGAGAAGCTCCCCAAGGGCGCTGTGAAGTCCGAGCCCGGCACGCCGGTTGCCACCCCCGTCTTCGACGGACTGTCCGAGGACGTCCTCGAGGGTCTGCGTGAGCACGTGAACCCCAACCGCGACGGTGAGCGCCTCGTCGGCCCTGACGGCAAGGCGACGCTCTTCGACGGCCGCAGTGGCGAGCCGTTCCCCGAGCCGGTTGCGGTGGGCTACAAGTACATCCTCAAGCTGCACCACCTCGTGGATGACAAGATCCACGCCCGTTCCACTGGTCCGTACTCGATGATCACCCAGCAGCCGCTCGGTGGTAAGGCGCAGTTCGGTGGCCAGCGCTTCGGTGAGATGGAGGTGTGGGCACTCGAGGCCTACGGCGCCGCCTACGCGCTCCAGGAGCTGCTCACGATCAAGTCCGACGACGTCCCCGGCCGCGTGAAGGTCTACGAGGCGATCGTCAAGGGCCAGAACATCCCCGACCCGGGCCTGCCGGAATCGTTCCGCGTGCTCATGAAGGAGATGCAGTCGCTGTGCCTGAACGTCGAGGTCCTCGGCGCTGACGGCCACGTCATCGATATGCGCGAGACAGAAGAGGACGCCTACCAAGCGGCAGAGTCGCTCGGCATCTCCCTGTCCAGCCGCCCGGACGCCTCGAGCGTCGACGAGATCTAGACGACTGCTGAGAAGAGGAATTCACAAGAATGCAAGACGTGAACGAGTTCGGCGAACTGCGCATCGGTCTGGCCACCGCGGAGGAGATCCGCGAGTGGTCGCACGGTGAGGTCAAGAAGCCCGAGACGATCAACTACCGCACCCTGAAGCCGGAAAAGGACGGACTCTTCTGCGAGAAGATCTTCGGCCCCACCCGTGACTGGGAGTGCGGCTGCGGAAAGTACAAGCGTGTCCGCTACCGCGGCATCATCTGCGAGCGCTGCGGCGTCGAGGTGACCCGCTCCAAGGTGCGCCGTGAGCGCATGGGCCACATCGAGCTTGCCGCTCCCGTGACCCACATCTGGTACTTCAAGGGCGTCCCCTCGCGCCTTGGCTACCTCCTTGACCTCGCGCCGAAGGACCTCGAGAAGGTCATCTACTTCGCCGCATACATGGTCACCGAGGTGGACGAGGAGGGCCGTCACGAGGACCTTCCCCAGCTGCGCAACGAGCTTGAGGTTGAGAAGAAGGCGATCGCCAACAAGCGCGACGTCGAGATCAACGCTCGTGCCGAGAAGCTTGAGAAGGACCTCGCCGAGCTTGAGGCCGAGGGCGCCAAGGCTGACGTCAAGCGCAAGGTCAAGGACGGCGCGGAGCGCGAGATGGCGAACATCCGCAAGCGTGCCGACCAGGAGATCGAGCGCCTTGACCAGGTCTTCGACCGCTTCGTGAACCTGAAGGTCCAGGACCTCGAGGGCGACGAGCTGCTCTACCGCGAGCTGTCCCGCCGCTATGGCTCCTACTTCAAGGGCTCGATGGGTGCGGAGGCGATCCAGAAGCGCCTGCAGTCCTTCGACCTCGAGGCCGAGGCTGTCGCGCTGCGCGACGTCATCGCCAACGGTCGTGGACAGCGCAAGATCCGTGCGCTCAAGCGCCTCAAGGTCGTGAACGCGTTCCTCACCACCTCCAACAGCCCTGTTGGCATGGTGCTGGACGCCGTGCCGGTCATCCCGCCGGACCTGCGCCCCATGGTGCAGCTCGACGGTGGCCGCTTCGCGACCTCCGACCTCAACGACCTGTACCGCCGCGTGATCAACCGCAACAACCGTCTCAAGCGACTGCTTGACCTCGGTGCCCCGGAGATCATCGTCAACAACGAGAAGCGCATGCTGCAGGAGGCGGTCGACGCCCTGTTCGACAACGGCCGTCGCGGCCGCCCCGTCACCGGCCCCGGCAACCGTCCCCTCAAGTCCATCTCGGACATGCTCAAGGGCAAGCAGGGTCGCTTCCGTCAGAACCTGCTCGGAAAGCGCGTCGACTACTCCGGCCGTTCGGTCATCGTCGTCGGCCCGCAGCTGAAGCTGCACCAGTGCGGTCTTCCCAAGCAGATGGCGCTCGAGCTGTTCAAGCCGTTCGTCATGAAGCGACTCGTGGAGCTCAACCACGCGCAGAACATCAAGTCTGCGAAGCGCATGGTCGAGCGCAGCCGCCCCGAGGTGTGGGACGTCCTCGAAGAGGTCATCACCGAGCACCCCGTGCTGCTGAACCGCGCACCTACGCTTCACCGTCTGGGCATCCAGGCGTTCGAGCCTCAGTTGGTTGAGGGCAAGGCCATCCACCTGCACCCGCTCGTGTGTGGCGCCTTCAACGCCGACTTCGACGGCGACCAGATGGCAGTCCACCTGCCGCTGTCGGCGGAGGCGCAGGCCGAGGCCCGCATCCTGATGCTCTCGAGCAACAACATCCTCAAGCCGTCGGACGGCCGCCCCGTGACCATGCCTTCGCAGGACATGATCATTGGTCTGTACCACCTGACGCTCGAGAAGGCTGGCGCGAAGGGTGAGGGCCTTGCCTTCACCTCGGAGGCAGAGGCGATCATGGCGTACGACGCCGGTCAGATCGAGCTCGGCTCCAAGATCCTGCTGCGCGTCGACGGCGAGACCGTGCCCCCGATCGGGCACGAGCTTCCTGCCGACCACGAAGAGGGTCAGCCCTTCCTGCTCGAGACCACGCTCGGCCGCTCGCTGTTCAACGGCCTCCTGCCGGTGACGTTCCCCTACGTCAACCGCAACGTCGACAAGAAGGTGCTTGGCGACATCGTCAACACCCTCGCGGAGCGCTACCCCAAGGTTGAGGTTGCGGCCTCGCTCGACGCCCTCAAGGCGGCGGGCTTCCACTGGGCCACCCGCTCCGGCGTGACGATCGCCATCGGCGACGTTGCCACCCCGGCGAACAAGCAGGAGATCCTTGACCGCTACGAGGCCCAGGCCGCGAAGGTTCAGGACCAGTACGAGACCGGTCTGATCACCGATGACGAGCGCCGTCAGGAGCTCATCGAGATCTGGACCCAGGCGACCAACGAGGTTGACCGCGCCATGCGTGACAACTTCCCGGAGCACAACACCGTCCACACGATGGTTGGCTCTGGTGCTCGTGGTAACTGGATGCAGGTCCGTCAGATCGCCGGTATGCGTGGCCTGGTGGCGAACCCGAAGGGTGAGATCATCCCTCGCCCCATCAAGTCGAACTACCGCGAGGGCCTGTCCGTTCTCGAGTACTTCATCGCGACCCACGGTGCCCGCAAGGGTCTGGCGGACACGGCTCTGCGTACCGCTGACTCGGGTTACCTCACGCGTCGTCTTGTGGACGTGTCCCAGGACGTCATCATCCGTGAGGAGGACTGCGGCACCGAGCGTGGCCTCACGATGCCCATCGTCGAGGAGGGCACCAACACCCTCCACGAGCGCGTGGCGACCTCCGTGTTCGCCCGCACCCTGGCGTCGGACGTCACGGACGCCAAGGGCAACGTCATCGCGAAGGCTGGCGCCGACGTCGGCGACGTCCTCATCGACGCGCTGATCGCGGAGGGTGTCACCGAGGTCAAGGTGCGTTCCGTGCTCACCTGTGAGTCTGCCGTCGGAACGTGCGCGAAGTGCTACGGCCGTTCGCTCGCCACCCGTGAGCTCGTGGACATCGGTGAGGCTGTCGGCATCATCGCCGCCCAGTCCATCGGTGAGCCCGGCACCCAGCTGACGATGCGCACCTTCCACACTGGTGGTGTCGCGTCGGCTGATGACATCACGCAGGGTCTGCCGCGTGTCCAGGAGCTCTTCGAGGCCCGCACCCCCAAGGGTGAGGCCCCGATCTCCGAGGTCGCCGGTGTGCTCAAGGTCGACGACTCCGAGGCGACCCGTCGCCTCGTGGTCACGCCCGACAACGGCGACGACCCGGTCGAGTACCCCGTCACCAAGCGCGCGCGTCTGCTCGTTCAGGACGGCGAGCACGTCGAGGTGGGCCAGCAGCTCATCGCGGGTGCCGTCGACCCCAAGAACGTGCTGCGCATCCTTGGCCCGCGTCAGACGCAGAAGCACCTTGTTGACGAGGTGCAGAACGTCTACCGCTCGCAGGGTGTGGAGATCCACGACAAGCACATCGAGGTCATCGTTCGCCAGATGCTGCGTCGCGTGACCGTGCTCGACTCCGGTGACACCAACCTGCTGCCGGGTGAGCTCGTGGAGCGCTCGCGCTTCGAAGAGGCCAACCGCGCGACCGTCACCGCTGGTGGCAAGCCCGCGTCGGCCCGTCCGGAGCTCATGGGCATCACGAAGGCGTCGCTCGCGACCGAGTCGTGGCTGTCCGCGGCGTCGTTCCAGGAGACCACTCGCGTGCTCACCGAGGCGGCCATGTCCGGTCGCTCGGACGCGCTGCTTGGTCTCAAGGAGAACGTCATCATCGGAAAGCTCATCCCTGCCGGCACCGGCCTTGCGCACTACCGCGGCGTGACGGTCGAGCCCACCGAGGAGGCGAAGGCCAACCTCTTCCCGACCTTCGGGTACGAGGAGTGGGACGGCCAGTTCTTCTCCGAGGGCACCGGCGAGGCCGTGCGTCTCGAGGAGTTCGACTTCCCGCGCGACTGATCGCAACTGCGCATAGGCCCCGGTCACCGTCAGGTGGCCGGGGCCTTTCGCATGCCCGACGCTGTCGCCGGCCGGGCGCGGCACTCCAGTGTGCGGGCGGCTCAGTTCTCGCGCACGTACGGGTATTCGGTGAGGTCCTGGGTGATGTAGATGCGGTCCTCGTCGACATAGGGGCTGTCGTCCACCCAGTCTTCGCCGTACTCTGCGCCGGCGGGGCAATAGATGAAGGCAGCGCCGCTTTCGCCCATGAAGACGTCGATGGTGCCCAGCCAGCAGTCACCCTGATTGGCCGGAACGTCAAGGTCCCACGTGGACGGATCGGTCGCGAAGTCAGTGCCTTCCGGGGCGACGTACTCGACGAGCGATGGCGCGTCGTCGTAGCGCACCTCGGGCAGGGAGATGGTGATGCAGGCGTTCTCCCAATCGGCAGGCGTGGTGGGGCACCAACGACCGTCAGCGTCGGTCAGTGCCGCCTCAGCCACAGGAGGAGGCGTGGGGCTTGCATCAGGCGAGGGGGTGATGGAGGGCGACGGGGTGGCAGACGCCGACTCCGAGGGTGAGGGAGAGGGGCTCTCACTCACCGTGGGCTCGCCGTCTCCGCCCCGCGTGACGGCCCAGAACACTGCGACGCCAGCGATGGCCGCAACCACGGCGATGATGGCGATCGTCGCACCGGAGACGCCGTTCTTGTCCTGGGCTGCGTGCTGCGCTGCGTCGTCTGTCATATCCCCAGTGAACCCCATGCCAGGCATGATTCAGGGCAGGGCCGACGCTAGAGTTGCCGTCGTGTCCGCGCTCACTGTCTCCGTTCCCGTGCGCTGGGGCGACCTCGACGCGTATGGCCACGTCAACAATGTCGCGGTCCTTGGCCTGCTTGAGCAGGCGCGAGTGCAGGCGTTCTGGGCGGAGAAGGAGCCGGTGCTCCCTCCGCTCGCGGCCAGCGCGCCCGTGCAGGTGGTGGTGGCCGACGCTCAGGTGAGTTATCGCCGAGCCATCCCCTATGTGCAGGCGGTCGATGTCACGCTCACTGTTCCCAGCGTCGGCGGGGCAAGCTTTGTCATTGCGTACGAAATCATCGTTGGGGGGCAGGTCGCGGTGACTGCGACTACGACGCTCGCTGTAGTCGATGCCGCGACGTGGCGCCCGATGCGCCTGGATCGTGCTCAACGAGACCGTCTCAAGCAGTTCGCGCCCACGTGAAGTAGACTGATCTGACCGCTTTCTCACAGCGGGGGCCGAGGTGGCCCACTACCACGCCTCATCTGCTTTGACGTTCAGGCGCCGCGCGGGTATCGTAGATACTCGTGCCCGCGCCGTCGGGCTCTTGCGCGCGCCCTAGCCGGCGCGCCGCAACCAAGGTACGACACGCCCGGGCGCGGGGGTCGGACCAAACAGTTTTGAGACAACTCACGAACACGGAGATGTAGTGCCTACGATTCAGCAGCTGGTCAGGAAGGGCCGCCACCCCAAGGCGTCCAAGACCAAGACCCCGGCCCTCCAGGGCAGCCCGCAGCGCCGCGGCGTGTGCACGCGTGTGTACACGACCACGCCGAAGAAGCCGAACTCGGCACTTCGCAAGGTTGCGCGTGTGCGCCTGTCCCACGGCGTCGAGGTCACGGCCTACATCCCCGGTGAGGGCCACAACCTGCAGGAGCACTCGATTGTGCTCGTGCGCGGCGGTCGTGTGAAGGACCTGCCTGGTGTGCGCTACAAGATCGTGCGCGGCTCGCTCGACACGCAGGGTGTCAAGAACCGCAAGCAGGCTCGCAGCCGCTACGGCGCGAAGAGGGAGAAGAAGTAATGCCTCGCAAGGGACCGGCGCCTCGTCGTCCGATCATCAACGACCCGGTGTACGGCGCCCCCGTCGTCACCCAGCTCATCAACAAGGTGCTGCTCGATGGCAAGCGCTCCGTGGCTGAGGCCATCGTGTACGGCGCCCTTGAAGGTGTTCGCGAGAAGTCCGGTCAGGACCCCGTCGTCGTGCTGAAGCGTGCGCTGGACAACATCCGTCCCGCCCTTGAGGTCCGCAGCCGCCGTGTTGGTGGCGCGACCTACCAGGTGCCGGTGGATGTGCGCCCTGTCCGCGCCACCACGCTCGCCCTTCGCTGGCTCGTCGACTTCTCCCGCAAGCGTCGTGAGAAGACCATGACCGAGCGCCTCATGAACGAGATCCTCGACGCCTCCAACGGCCTTGGTGCCGCTGTGAAGCGCCGCGAGGACATGCACAAGATGGCCGAGTCGAACAAGGCGTTCGCGCACTACCGCTGGTAGTCGCTGCCTCGTTCGACGGATCCGAACAACTTTAGGAGAACCCCCAGTGGCACAGGACGTGCTCACGGACCTCAAGAAGGTCCGCAACATCGGCATCATGGCGCACATCGACGCCGGCAAGACCACGACCACCGAGCGCATCCTGTTTTACACGGGCGTGAACTACAAGATCGGTGAAACCCACGACGGCGCTTCGACCACCGACTGGATGGAGCAGGAGCAGGAGCGTGGCATCACGATCACGTCTGCCGCTGTGACGTGCTTCTGGAACAACAACCAGATCAACATCATCGACACCCCCGGTCACGTGGACTTCACGGTCGAGGTGGAGCGTTCGCTCCGCGTGCTCGACGGTGCCGTTGCCGTGTTCGACGGCAAGGAGGGCGTTGAGCCCCAGTCCGAGACCGTGTGGCGTCAGGCGGACAAGTACGACGTCCCCCGCATCTGCTTCGTCAACAAGATGGACAAGCTGGGCGCTGACTTCTACTTCACCGTCGAGACGATCAAGTCCCGCCTCGGCGCTCGTCCGCTCGTCATCCAGCTGCCCATCGGCGCCGAGAACGACTTCACCGGTGTCGTCGACCTCGTCGAGATGCGCGCGCTGGTGTGGCCTGGCGACGCCAAGGGTGACGTGACCATGGGCGCCAAGTACGAGATCCAGGAGATCCCCGCGGACCTCAAGGACAAGGCAGAGCAGTACCGCGCCGAGCTCATCGAGGCCGTTGCCGAGTCCAGCGAGGAGCTTCTCGAGAAGTACCTCGGTGGCGAGGAGCTCACGGTCGAGGAGATCAAGGCAGGCATCCGTCAGCTCACCATCTCCTCCGAGCTCTACCCCGTGCTGTGCGGCTCCGCGTTCAAGAACCGCGGCGTGCAGCCCATGCTCGACGCGGTTGTCGACTACCTGCCGTCGCCGCTGGACGTTCCCTCGATCGAGGCGCACGACCCCAGCGACGAGGAGAAGATCATCGAGCGTCACGCCGACGCCGCTGAGCCCTTCTCTGCGCTGGCGTTCAAGATCGTGGCGCACCCGTTCTTCGGCCGCCTGACCTACATCCGCGTGTACTCGGGTCACCTCGACTCCGGCGCGCAGATCGTCAACGCGACCAAGGGCAAGAAGGAGCGCATCGGAAAGATCTTCCAGATGCACGCCAACAAGGAGAACCCTGTCGAGTCCGTCACCGCTGGCCACATCTACGCGGTCATCGGTCTGAAGGACACCACGACGGGCGACACCCTGTCCGACCCCGCCAACCCGGTTGTGCTCGAGTCGATGACGTTCCCCGAGCCCGTGATTCACGTGGCCGTGGAGCCCAAGACCAAGGGCGACCAGGAGAAGATGTCGACGGCGATCCAGAAGCTCGCCGAAGAGGACCCCACGTTCCGCGTGCGCCTCGACGAGGAGTCCGGCCAGACCGTCATCTCCGGTATGGGCGAGCTTCACCTCGACATCATCGTTGACCGCATGCGTCGCGAGTTCAAGGTGGACGCGAACGTCGGCAAGCCCCAGGTTGCTTACCGCGAGACCATCCGCTCGAAGGTCGAGAAGTACGACTACACCCACAAGAAGCAGACCGGTGGTTCTGGTCAGTTCGCCAAGGTGCAGGTCACGCTCGAGCCGCTTGAGGCCGACGCTGAGGTTCAGTACGAGTTCGTGAACGCCGTCACCGGTGGTCGCGTGCCCCGTGAGTACATCCCGTCGGTTGACGCGGGTATCCAGGACGCCATGCAGATCGGTGTTCTCGCCGGCTACCCGATGGTGGGCATCAAGGCCACCCTCGTCGACGGCGCGTACCACGAGGTCGACTCGTCCGAAATGGCGTTCAAGATCGCCGGTTCGATGGTGTTCAAGGAGGCGGCTCGCAAGGCCAACCCCGTTCTCCTCGAGCCGATCATGGCTGTCGAGGTGCGCACCCCTGAGGACTACATGGGTGACGTCATCGGCGACCTCAACTCGCGCCGTGGCCAGATCCGTTCCATGACGGATGCTGCCGGCGTGAAGGTAATTGATGCTTTGGTGCCGCTGTCCGAGATGTTCGGCTACGTCGGCGACCTGCGTTCCAAGACGCAGGGTCGTGCGGTGTACTCGATGCAGTTCGACAGCTACGCCGAGGTTCCTCGCAATGTTGCAGAGGAAATCATCGCAAAGACCCGGGGCGAGTAGTCCCACCGGTTGAAAATAAGAAACAATAACGACCAGTAGGGATCGCAACGCCCCCAGGCGCCACGTCACTACCCGAGTCTCACAGAAGAAATTCCAGGAGGAACCCATTATGGGCAAGGCCAAGTTCGAGCGGACCAAGCCGCACGTGAACATCGGCACCATCGGCCACGTTGACCACGGCAAGACCACGCTGACTGCCGCGATCTCCAAGGTCCTGCACGACAAGTACCCGGACCTTAACCCCTTCACGCCTTTCGAGGACATCGACAAGGCTCCTGAGGAGCGCGAGCGCGGTATCACCATCAACATCGCGCACATCGAGTACGAGACCGAGAAGCGTCACTACGCTCACGTCGACGCCCCTGGTCACGCCGACTACATCAAGAACATGATCACCGGTGCTGCCCAGATGGACGGCGCGATCCTCGTGGTTGCGGCGACCGACGGCCCCATGGCCCAGACCCGTGAGCACGTTCTGCTCGCCCGCCAGGTTGGTGTTCCCTACCTGCTCGTGGCGCTGAACAAGTCCGACATGGTCGACGACGAGGAGATCCTCGAGCTCGTCGAGGTCGAGGTCCGTGACCTCCTGTCCTCGCAGGGCTTCGACGGTGACAACGCTCCCGTCGTCCGCGTCTCCGCGCTCAAGGCTCTCGAGGGCGACCCCGAGTGGGTCAAGACCGTTGAGGCCCTCATGGACGCCGTGGACGAGAACGTCCCCGAGCCCGTCCGTGACATGGACAAGCCCTTCCTCATGCCGATCGAGGACGTCTTCACGATCACCGGTCGTGGCACCGTCGTCACCGGCAAGGTGGAGCGCGGCAAGCTCAAGATCAACTCCGAGGTCGAGATCCTCGGTATTCGTGAGCCCCAGAAGACGACCGTCACCGGCATCGAGATGTTCCACAAGAGCATGGACGAGGCCTGGGCGGGCGAGAACTGTGGTCTGCTCCTGCGCGGCACCAAGCGCGAGGACGTGGAGCGCGGCCAGGTTGTTGTTGAGCCCGGCACCACGACGCCCCACACCCAGTTCGAGGGCAAGGTCTACATCCTCGACAAGTCCGAGGGTGGCCGCCACAACCCCTTCTACACGAACTACCGTCCGCAGTTCTACATCCGCACCACGGACGTGACCGGCGTCATCACGCTGCCCGAGGGCACCGACATGGTCATGCCTGGTGACACCACGGAGATGACGGTTGAGCTCATCCAGCCCATCGCCCTCGAAGAGGGTCAGGGCTTCGCGATCCGTGAGGGTGGCCGCACCGTCGGCTCCGGCACGGTGACCAAGATCCTCAAGTAGTTCATTCGAACTGCCAGCAAGGGCCCCCGACTTCGGTCGGGGGCCCTTTGCTTTTCCCCGCCCCGGACCCACCTCGCCCCCCCGTTTGCGGTTCGTGAGTGTCGCGAAACGCCCGTTTCGCGACACTCAGATACCGCAACGCGGGGTTGGGGGAGGGGCGGCGCGGGGGTGCGGAACCGGACAGTGCCGTCCCGTCGCGCGACGGCCCGACGCTCGCTACAGTGCTCTCAGCAGCAAGGGGGAATCCGTGGTCAAGTGGAACTTCTAGGCGACACGCGAGTCGCAATTCGCGCCGCCTAGCCAGCCACCGCGTACCGTGCGGGACTAGAAGCCCCCGACCACAGCGTCGGCTGGGCTGCTGCGCTTTGCGCATTGGTGCCGAATCTGGCACACTATTCAGGTTGCCCTTCGCGGGGCGGCCATCACTCACCCAACACAGACCGTAAATCCGGTTCGGGGACGCGCGCGTCGCAGACGCGCGACACGCCCGAGCGCGGGGGTCGGGGTGAGAACCACAGTTTGTACGAGAGAGAAGGCAGAGAACGCCATGGCGGGACAGAAGATCCGCATTCGGCTGAAGAGCTATGACCACGAGGTCATCGACTCCTCCGCCCGCAAGATCGTTGAGACGGTTACGCGCGCCGGTGCGTCGGTGGTGGGCCCCGTCCCGCTGCCCACGGAAAAGAACGTGTTCGTTGTGATTCGTTCGCCCCACAAGTACAAGGACTCCCGCGAGCACTTCGAGATGCGCACCCACAAGCGCCTCATCGACATCGTGGACCCCACGCCCAAGGCTGTTGAC